>Ga0326727_10022122_pt1 | contig 12339 bp, 10 predicted proteins | sample MB2enrmetagenome_FD_207643 | JGI IMG/M metagenome (GOLD analysis project Ga0326727, IMG submission 207643) | Lab enriched peat soil microbial communities from McLean, Ithaca, NY, United States - MB29MY | ecosystem: Environmental > Terrestrial > Soil > Wetlands > Peat | place: USA: New York...
AGGCAAACCCGGCGCAACTCGCGGGCGTGACTGAGGATCTCGCGAGCACTGCCGCACTTGTTGCGGTATTGGAGCAGGGTTGCGCCTCCGGCCAATAACGCCTGCGCAAAACCGGCGATTGCGGCCGGCGCGTTCGCCTCCCCGGTAAAGCAGGCGGTATCGATGATGGCGTATAGACGAGGGAAATCTGCGGCGGCCATGAGCTCTACTCTCTGGTCAGGAATCTTTCCATGAACCCGGTATCGATTTGGCCGGAGCGGAAATCCGCATCGGCCATAATGCGGCGGTGCAGCGGGATAGAAGTGTGGATCCCTTCCACGATAAACATCTCCAAGGCCCGCGCCATGCGGGAGATGGCCTCTCCACGTTCCCGGCCGCGCACCACCAGCTTGGCAACCAGAGAATCGTAATACGGCGGCACCACCCAATCCTGGTAGGCGGCGGTATCCACGCGCACCCCCGTGCCGCCAGGCACATTGAAGGCGGTAATCTTGCCCGCCGAGGGAGTGAACTTTTCCGGGTGCTCGGCGTTGATGCGGCACTCGATAGCGTGGCCGGCGGGGGAAACCTTACCGTGCAGCACCGAATCCAGGCGTTCGCCCATGGCGATCATAATCTGGCTCTTGACCAGGTCGACGTTGGTGACCATCTCGGTCACCGGGTGTTCCACCTGAATGCGCGCGTTCATTTCGATGAAGAAGAGCTCGCCTTCTTCATTCATGAGAAATTCCACCGTGCCGGCATTCACGTAACCAATGCGGCTCAGGGTTGTTTCCAGAAGACTGCCGATCCGGGCGCGCAATTCGGGCGTGACCTTTACCGAAGGCGATTCTTCAATCAGCTTTTGATGGCGCCGCTGGATGGAACACTCCCGTTCGCCCAGGCTCGCCACGTTGCCGTGGGCGTCCGCCAGCACCTGAAACTCGATGTGACGCGGACGTTCCAGGAACTTTTCCAGATAAAGATCGCCATTGCCAAAGGCGGCTTGCGCTTCGGCCTGGGCCTGGAGAAAAAGACCGGGCAATTCCTTTTCCTCCCGGATGACACGCATCCCGCGCCCGCCGCCGCCCGCCGCCGCCTTCACCATCACCGGAAAGCCAATCTGGCGCGCCCATTCGACCGCTTCCGCTTCGCTGCCCATCACTTCTTCCGAGCCGGGAATAACCGGGACGCCCGCCTTTTTCATAGCCATGCGGGCGCGGTCCTTTTCCCCCATCAACCGCGTCACCTCGGGCGGCGGGCCGATGAAGGTAATACCGCTGGCCTGGCACACTTCCGCAAAGTTGGCGTTCTCACTCAATAGCCCGTAGCCTGGGTGGATGGCATCGACGTTGGCGATCTCGGCCGCGCTGATTACGGCAGGAACGTTGAGATAACTGTCGGCCAGGCGGGCGGGGCCGATACAAATCGCCTCATCGGCAAAGCGGACGTGCAAGGCATTCCGGTCCGCCTCGCTGTAGATGGCGACCGCGCGGATGCCCAATTCCTTGCAGGCGCACATAACCCGCAGGGCAATTTCACCGCGATTCGCGATCAGGATTTTCTTGAACATCTCACCAAAACCTAACATCTACCACAGAGACACAGAGAGGATTTAGGATTCTGGATTTCGGATTTCGGATTTCGTCAGAGCGGTTCCCGTATTGCTGTATCCGTGTTCGGAAGGGCACGGCTTCAGCAAAGCCGGTAACAGGCAGCCCCGTTCGCTATGCGGCGAATCGGTTTCCAAATCCAAATTCCAAATTCCCAAATTCCAAATCTCCTCTGTGTCTCTGTGCCTCTGTGGTGGGTGTTTCAGCTCAGCCGGATGCCGAACAACGGCTGGCCGTACTCGACGGGCTGCGCGTTTTCCACCAGGCGCTTGACGATGCTGCCGGCCACGTCCGATTCGATTTCGTTCATCAGCTTCATGGCCTCCACAATGCACAGCACCTGGCCCTTTTGTACGGCGTCGCCCACCTGCACAAACGGCTCCGCGCCGGGGGACGCCGATTCGTAAAATGTGCCGACAATAGGAGAACGCAGGATGTGCAAATCGGCATCTTCGCCAGCTCCGCGAGCCGCAGTGCCTGCCGCCGCTGCCGTGCCAGGCTGGGCGGCGGGGGCCGGCAAGGGAGTGGCTGCAGGCGCCGCCGGCGCATACGGGATCGCCGGCGCCGCCGTTACTGCGGAGGCGCGCTTGAGGCGCATCTTCAGCTCGCCGTGCTCCAGCTCAAACTCCGCAATATCCTTTTCGATCAGAAATTCGATCAGGCTCTTCAGTTCTTTTACATTCATGGAAGGATTGCGCCCCCAGCATTGGGCCCGGAAGGATTTTGATTTGTGAATTTTGAATTTTGAATTTAATTTCCAGCCCCGAGGTACTTGGCACATTTCCAAAGCAAAATTCAAAAATCAAAATTCTCTTGCAAAAGGTTTGCCGCTAAATCACCAGTAATTCCTTGGGCGCCGGGGTAAGCACCTGGGCACCGCGCTCGGTCACGACCAGCATATCCTCGATGCGCACCCCGCCTTTACCGGGAAGATAGACGCCGGGTTCAATGGTGATCACCATACCCGCTTGCAGCACGTCAGTCCCATCCCTGGCCAGGCGCGGCGCTTCGTGAATTTCCAACCCGACGCCGTGGCCGGTAGAGTGGGTGAAAAAGCGCGCCATTCCCACGGCGCGCAAGGTTCGGCGGGCGGCCCGGTCCACGCTTCCCGCATCCACCCCCGCCCGGACCGCCTGAATGCCTGCCAATTGCGCTTCCAGAACCGCTTCGTACATGGAGCGCATGGCCGCCGGCGGTTGCCCGACATGCACCGTGCGCGTCATGTCGGAACAATAACCGGCGAGTATAACACCGAAATCCATGACCACGAATCCGCGGCGCGGAATGGGCTGGGAGGAAGCGCGTCCATGCGGCAACGCCGACCTTGGTCCGGCGGCAACGATGGTCTCAAATGACATTCCATCCGCGCCCGCCTGGCGTGCCGCATATTCAATTTCGGCGGCAACCCCCGTTTCACTTACGCCGGGAGCGATCGCCGCTAGTGCCGGTTTCAGCAGTGCGGCGCCGGCAAGCACGGCAGCGCGTATCCGTTCAATCTCCTCCGGTTCTTTGATCATGCGGAGCCGCTCCACCATACCGGCGGTGTTGCGAATACGGATGCGGGGCGGCAGCGAGGCCGCAAAAGCGCGGCGTCCCGCGACGGTCAAATGATCGGCTTCAATACCCACCGCCGCCCGGCGTACCGCTTTACCTATAGCTATTGCGGCGCCCACCAAAGGCGGACCCTTAACAATCGCTACGCGCGCACCCTGCACCTCCTGATGGGCCTGGGCCGTGTAGCGTCCGTCGGTGAAAAAAGACCAGTGCGGGGCGCGCGCCACTAAGGCCCCGGAGCTGCCGGTAAACCCGCAGAGATAGTTGATATTCACCATATGCGTGACGACGAGCGCATCCAGTTTCTTCTCGCTCATCGCCCGCATCAAGTTTTCCTGGCGCTGTCTATAGTTCATGGTCGGCCGCAAATGCGGCTAAATGAATGTAACACGCGCAACGCGGGGGAGACGATTGGATGGTTATTGGTGATAAGGGGATTTCACAGCAATCACCCATCTGATTTACTGCTGGCTTCAATGCGCGTTACGGTTCTGAACCACTGGACGGCAAAAAGAAGAATCAGCATCCACCCGAAGATGTCGAAGGCGAATGAGACGATCGCAGCAAGAAACTGAGCATTGTCGGAAGCGTGAAGAAAGAAAACAGCAGCGCGGGTGCTTGCGCCCAGACCTATGAGAAGAAAGCCGCTCCTTAGCAGGCGTTCAACTCCCGAACGTATCAGAAGGAACGCCGCCAAAGCCAAGACAATCGTGTTAATGGAAACGTGCTCTACGAAGTGGCCGCGTGAAATGCGCCTGAAATCAGCCGCGACGTGTAAAACCGAAAGCACGAGGAGTGCAGCGATGCCCATGCTGGTGAGCCAGTCGCTGTTGATGACGACTCCCCGCTTTCTACGGCTCTGTTCTTGGTTCATGACTGCAAACTACAAACGGCTAAGGCCCCCACCTATGTTGCCAGGGCAAGTTTGAGCGGCTACGAATGTCGGAGTAGTCGTTGAGCAAATACACTTTTATCGCCACACCCACCCAGATCAGCGCAAATGGCACGATGCTACACGAATGCAAAGAAAGCAGGACATTCTCTTCTTGCGCTGTCCCGTAACTCGTTGGGTGCGTCCACGTCAGGCCAACCGTCCAGCCGCGGTCGGGTTGCGGGAAATGCGGGCGTTTTGCATCATAGTAACCAATTAACGCAAACCCACAGAGAAACATGGCAATGAACCCAATAGAGCCTACGAGCTGCAATAGCCGTGCTACGGCTCGCCATTTGTTCGCTGTGGATGGACTTACCTTCACGGGAGCACTGTACCTCAAACCTAATGCGGCTTCCGGTTGCTGAGTTGCTGGCGTAGAACAGGCGTTAGCACTTCTTACCGCCCGAAACTGGCATCGTAGCCCAGTTGCTGGTGCTTATGGGAATTTTCCCTCACCTTGGCGGCGAGCTAAGTTCGCTTTCGGGACCAACCGAAAACGTGGGTGCCCCATCCTTGCGCCCTCGCAACGTTTGCACCCAATAGGGTATGGGCGGCGCAAGGGTGGGACGAAACGCCGGATGAACAAGCACTTTTTGTTTCTTCTTGCACCCGCGGTCGATCTCTTTCACGACAAAGATACTAGCTGTACTAATTCCGGCATGGTCGTGCACGCCTCTTCGCGTCCCACCCCCTCGGCGAGCTCAGGGCAGGCTCTTGCTGCCAGATTTCATTGCTTGAACGCATTTCCAGTAGTAGCAAGAGTGGGGCACGCACGGTTTTTGCGGGCTTGCGAGGGATCTATGCATTTTCTTTTTGCATACAGACTGCAATAGCAAAATACATAGATCCTTCACTCCGCGCCCGCCCCGACCCGCAAAAGAAGCGGGTCGGAAGAAGGAGGCGGGCGCTGCATTCAGGATGACAAGTAGGGGGCTCATGCCAAGGGCAGATACCGGCATTGCGGTCCGGCGTAGGCCATGTCGGGGGTGGTGAAGGCGGCGCCGGTGCGGCCGTCGGGGCCGATCGCCAGGATGCCGCCGCGGCCCTGGGTGCGGCGAAAGATGGTGGTCAGTACCGCCTCCACGGCTTCCTGGGGCGAGACGCCATGGGCGATAAGGTCGGAAACAGACTTAGCGGCAGCGGTGCGGATAAAGGCTTCTCCCCAGCCCGTGCAGCAAACCGCAGCCCCCTCATTGTCGGCGTAAAGGCCGCATCCCACCAGCGGCGTGTCCCCCACACGGCCTGCCTTCTTGCCCCGCGTACCGCCTGTGCTTAAGCCCGCGTAGAGGTCGTAGCCGCTGCCGTTATGCACACCCAGGACCACGCCCACCGTGCCCCGCTTGTGGGGTTCGCTCTTATCTCCATCTCTGCCCTCCTCCGCGAAGAAGGTGCGGGCGTCGGGCTTGCCTGCCTTTACCCAAGCTTTATAGCCCTCGTATTCCCTTGGGTGAACCAGGCTAGGTGGGTCCACAGGGGTAAATCCCTCCGCCAGGGCGAAACGCTCAGCGCCGTTTCCGATGAGAAGCACATGGTCGGTGCGCTCCATCACCGCCAGCGCGATCTCACAAGGGTTCTTGAATCGGCCCACGGAGGCCACTGCGCCCGCCCTCAGACCGATGCCTTCCATCACCGCCGCGTCCAGTTCCACCTTGCCATCCTCGTTCAGGAAGCTGCCCGTGCCGGCATCGAAGGTGGGGTCGTTCTCCATGACCTTGAGGGCTGCCAGCATGGCTTGCAGCGGCGCATCACCGGCGTGCAAGGCGGCCAGGGAGGCTTGGTAGGCCCTTTTAACGCCGTTGGCGTGAGGGGCAGACAGGGCTTCCGGGATCGCCCAGGCTCCACCGTGGATCTGAATGACGAAGCGCGGGTCGGGGGATTTGATCAGAGCGTGGGAAAACACGGGGCCGCCTTTCTTGTGGTGAGCTGAAATACGTTTTTCGCGCGCGCGGCCCTCTCACCAGGTACTCGCGGCGCCGGTAGAGCACGGCCACGGTTGACGCTCCAGATCAGGTTAACACTTCTCTTCTCGCGTTTCGCGGCAAGGACGGGGCGCCCATATCTTCGGATGTGCAGGCAAAAACGGCCTCCACCGAGGCGGAGGCCGTTGTGGTGTGGGAAGGGAGGATGCTATGTCTCGATAATGCGCGGCATGATAAAGAAAATCAGTTCCTGGGTGGAGGTATTCGTACTGCGCCGTTTGAACAGGTTGCCCAGGATAGGAATCGAACCGAGCAGCGGGACCTGCTGAATGGTCAAAGAGTTGTTCGCCTGAAGCACTCCTCCGATCACCACCGTACCGCCGTTAGAGACCAACACCTGGGTAGTGGTTTGTTCGGTGAGGAATACCGGGTTACCCAAAATCTCGGTCGAGTAATCAGGCGTAGTGTTCTCGATATCGACGTTCAAGAAAATGGTGTTTTCCGCGGTGATCTGCGGGGTCACCGTGAGGCGCAAAACCGCGTCCACATAAGTAGCCGTAGGCGGCCCTCCAAGCTGGCCATAGGTGGTGATGGGAACCCGCTGACCTTGTTTCACCACCGCTTGGACATTGTTCTGGGTGATAACGCGAGGCCGCGAAAGGACTTTTACCAAGCCACGTTCTTCCGCCGCGGTAAGGATGGCGTCCACCCGATAGGCGTGGCCCAGGTTGATCAGGTTCAACCCGCTCGTGGGATTGCTGGCGGGAAAGTTGCTGAAAAAGGGAATCGAAGCGGCGGTAGTGGTTGCCAGTGGGGTTGTCTGCCCAGGGATACCCGGAGTGGTGACATACGCCGGAGGGGTGTAATAGCCCACTTGATTGGGGTTGGTACCGGCTGCGCCACCGCCAATCGAAGTAGCAGCATTGCCCCAACCAAACGCGAGTTGCGTGCCGATATCGCGAGTAAACGACCGGGTCGCGGCAATCACCCGGGCGTCAATTTCCACTTGCTGGGTCTTACGATCGAGCCGCGAGAGCAAGGCGTCGATAGTAGGAATCACGCTGGGGATGTCGGAAATAATGAGCCCATTGCTGCGATCGTCCGCCATTACATCGCCGCGAGTGGATAAGAGGCGCTTGACGGTGGGCAGTACATCTTTGGCGTGAGCATAGCTGAGAAAGCGGGTAAAGGTGACCTTTTCGGCGGCTAGGATCTGCGCTTCTTCCTGGTGGCGGCGCGCTTCGGCTTCCCGGCGCAAGGTCTCCAGCGTGGCAATACGCAGCACATTGCCATCAAGCTGGCGGGCCAGGCCGTTGTTCTTCAGCACGATATCCAGTGCTTGATCCCAAGGTACGTCGTCGAGCACCAGGGTCAGCGTGCCGTTGATGGTCGGGTCGAGCACGATATTGAGGCCGCTGATCTCATGGATCAGCCGGAAGAAGTCCTTAAGATCTACATCCTTCAAGTTCACCGAAATCGGCTCGCCGGTATAGCGGGGCTTAGCCGGCGAGCGGATTTCGCCTTGGGTCTGCTCCGCGGCGAAGTTTATGGCCTGCTGTGGCTGGACCGGTTCGACCTTGGGAGCCGGCTTCTCCGCCGCAGCCTGAGCGGGGGCAGGAGCGTTCACCAGCGTGAGCGCAGGTGGTTTATTGGCTGGAGCAGATTGCGGCGATTCCTGATCCGGAGACTGGCTGGAGACGCGTTGCTGAACTTTAGGTTCAACGACCACCACATCTTGGGCGGCGTTGCCGCCAGTTTGAGCTGCCGGGAGCGGTTCTGCGGTGGGAGCGGCAACCGCAACCGAAGTGGCGCTAATCGGCTTGTCCGATGCAGGCACCGCCGGTTCCACGGTAGCCGGCGAGGGCGATAGGCTGGCGACAGCAGGTTTCGCATCGGGCGAAGACGCGCTGGGCTCGGGTTCCGATTTCTGTTGCGGAGGTTCGGCTTCGGCAACCGACAATGGGGCAGGAGCGGCAGCCAAACTGACTTGCTCCTTCAGAGCTACCCGAGAAAGGGACGGCAACTCCGGTATGGGTTGCGCCTGGACTACCTGGTGCAATAGGGCAGCCATGTCCGGCGCAGCCGCTATGGATTCTTCTGGCAGGGCCGGCGTCTTTTCGGCGGTCGCCTGAGGCACAACCGCCGCAGGTTGTTCTTGAACTTCCGGCTTCAGTTCGGCAGACACCGGAGGCGCCGTGGTTACAGGTTGTTCTTGAACTTCTGGTTTCAGTTCAGCCGGCGCGTGAGGTGCGGTTGTTTTTGGCGCACTTGGAGCCGGCGCCGTAGGCGAAGCCGCCAAATCTGCCGGCCGAACCTTGATGGAAACCTTGTTGCCGTTCGGTATCAAATCGAAATCGCCGGGCCCGGAGAGATCCACCACCAAGCGCGTGATCGGGGGATTCTCCTGGAAGCGTCCCAACCGCACGGCGACCACGCCATTCGCATCGACGTTCACCGTACGGGGACGTCCTGCCGGCACAGCATTAAGCAGATCCACCACGATGCGGTCCGGCCCCTTCAGTTTCATGGTCCGCGGATTCAGCGGACCATTGGCGGAGACGTCGATCTGGACGCCTTTAGTGCCGCGAAATACCGCCACGTTTTGCACTTCGACCGGCTTGGCAGGAGCGGAGGTCGAAGCGGCGGGTGCGGTCTGGCCGCCTGCCGGGGAAGGCTTGGAGACAGGCGAAGCAGGTTCCGCCTGGGCCGCCGGGACAACCGTCGCGGCCGAGGCCGCCGCGCCTGGCTCCGACGCGGACGCCGCTGGTGGAGTGACTTCAATGGTCAAATCGTTGCGGCTGGAATTTACGCGAACGTCAGGATCGGCCTTGAGCGCCAATTCGACCCGGGCAATCTGCACGCCCTCGGCGCCGGAATAGCCGACCACGTGGTACGACTCCACTCCCGGCATCTCCAAAGCGCCGCTTTGCTCGCTGAACTTGCCGGCGGAGATCCCCACCAGATCGATCAGCAGCAGGTTGTCGGCCGGACGATACTCGTTATGGGTGAAACCGCCACTGGCGCTTAAGGTAACCGTGGTCGCTTTGCCTTCCCCTACCACGCTTACGTTGGTCAGCTCCGGCACTGCTGCGTATGCGGCCACGCTGAGCAAAAGCACTACGAAAACCACCAGCCGCTGCTTGAGCCTCATGTCGTTTCTCCTACACGATCGGTTTAACGCCGGCAATGCGCTTCACCACCTCGCGGGTCTTCTCATGGCCTAAGTTATCGACGACCTTTTCCCGAAACACGATCGAGTCGGGCGTGATGCGCAGAACCTGTCCGTTAAAAACCGGGTCGTTCTCCCGCAAGAAATAAGCTTTCCTCTGCTGATTTTCGACCACCGCCAGCATGCCATCCGGACCTTTGACCACCCCTTTGAGGACGATGTGCTCGGCTACCAGGCATTTTCTGCCGGCCATACAGGGAGCACCCGCACTGCGGATCTGGATCACGCTGGAAAATGGGTCCCGCTTGCCCTTGGGAACAAACGGCGAATTGGCCACCATGGGTCCTGTAGTATCAGGCTTTGGCTTGGCCGTTGGGGACGCAGCCGGGCGACGATTCCCCTCCGGCTTGGCGATGGCCGCGGCCGGAGCTTTGGAGTCTGAGGCAGGCATCCCAGGTTGCGCAGGCGGGACATCGGAAGCGGACATTCGTGGTCCAGCCTGGGCCCAACCGGCAGCCGTCATGCCAGCCAGGAGCATTGCCGAAAGTGCTTTGCCGTTCAGTTTCATTCCACTCCTCACTTCTTGGCCGGAGGCGTGCCCGGGTTGGCTGCCGGCGCGGTTTGCGGCTCCCGCGAGAAAAACGTGGTCGCGGTACAGAGTCCGACGACGGTTTCCTGGGGCGCATAGCGGTAGCGGCCCCCCTTGCTGTCCCCCTTCAACGAATTCAGCTGCAAGTTGGAGATGTCGATAATGCGCTCCAGCTTGGATACGCGATCAAAGAAGTTCAGCACCGAGTAATAAGGCCCATCCAATTCCAGATCGAAGGGGACCTCGGCATAGAACTCCTTGTTGGTAGAGGGCTTGGCCGTCCAGCGGCGGATTTCGATACCGGCACTCTGGGCGGTGTTTTGCATCAGGTCCATGAACCGGTCAGCTTCCTGCTCGTCGGGAACGATATGCTTTTGGATCTCCAACTGCTGCTTCAGCTCTTCGATCTGCCGGTTCAAGTCGGGCAGATTATTCTCAAACTGGCGAAGCGCAGTCAGCTCGGCGGTACGCGCCGTAAGCCGTTCACGGCTGGCCTGGTTCTGTTGTTCGATTCCCTTATAGACGAAGTAGTACAAACCGGCGGTCGCGAGCGCCACGAGTACCAGAAGCGTCCCGAGAACCTGCACCGGCTTGATCTCAGAGAAATTGGCCATCGTTCGCCCCGCTTACGACTTCTTCGGTGGCGCCGCCGGTGGCGGCGGCGTCGTTTGCGCTGGCTGCTTTTGGCAGTTCAGCTCGAAAATAAAAGCCTGCATGTCGTTTACTTTTTCGTCCTGGTAAGACGATTTGATCTCGACCGCTTTGAATTGCCCGGTGCTTTGGAGATAGCGCATCAGATCGGCAACAGTGTGAATACTGAGCGCTACACCTTTGATATTGACGTTGGTTCCATCGTCGTTTAGCGCGCTCAGCCACAGGTCCTCGGTGCGATTCACCGTATCGCCCACCGCGGTGAGCAATTTGAACGGGCCGAACTGGCCGGCGCGCAACCGGTCGATGACCTCCAGGCGCCGCCGGTACAATTGCAGTTGCTTCTCCCGTTCCTGATAGCGCGCCTTGACTTGCGCCAGCCGGGCATAATCCAGGTCGGCCTTGCGTATCTCAGTCTGAATACGCTCGTTGTCCCGTTTGAGCTTCCAGTACCAACCGGCGTTGAGGCTCGCACCCACCAGGCCCACGACCAGAACCCCGACCACCATCAGCAGGCGGGCAGTTCCCGGACCGGCCTCGGCAACGGCGGGCAGCATCCCCCGTTTGGTCTTTTTGGGCTTCTGTCCGCCCAGATAGAGATTGATCCGGATCATAAGTCGGCAAAGCTCCTTAGGGCCAACCCTACGGCCACCGCCATCTGCCCCGCGTTTTGCGTGATCAGTTCCGTCCCCGCACCGCTTTCGCCGTATTCCATACGCTGGAAGGGATCGAGAAACTCGGCGGGTAGCGAGAACTCACGGCGTAAGGCCTCAATCAGGCCGGGCACCTTGGCCGAGCCTCCGGCCAGATAGATCTTTTCAATGTGTTCGCCGGCGGAAGTAGCGCGGAAAAAGTCGAAGGTCTTCTGAATTTCCAGCACGATCAGTTCCGTGACCTGTTGCAAAATTGGCGCCTTCGCATCCTCGCTGACCGTGCCCACTTTGTGGCCCAACTTCAGGGCTTCGGCATCGTCGAAGCTCAAATCCAGCTCTTTTTGCAGCGAATCCGTGTACTGGTGCCCCCCGACGCTGACATCACGGGTAAACAGAGGAGTGGTGCCCTTCACGATATTGATATTCATCACGCTGGCGCCCAGATTGAGCAACGCCACCGTGGAGCCGGGCGCCGGATCGTAATTGAATTCGTAGCAGTTTTGCAGGGCAAACACGTCAATATCGACGATAGCGGGGCTTTTCCCCGCCATCGAGAGCACGTTGGTGTAATTCAGGATCTTGTCCTTTTTGACCGCGACCAACAGGACATCCATGTTCGCGGCCGCCACGTCGTCGGACAACAACTGGTAGTCGATGTTCACGTCACTGATGTCAAAAGGAATGTTTTGCGACGCCTCGACCTGAATGCGCTCGGCCAACTCCTGCTCGGTCATGACCGGCACAGTGATGCGCTTCACAATGACGGAATGGCCGCTCACCGAGGTGGCCACCGAGCGGGCTTTCATATTGTGCTCGGTGAAGATTTTGCTGATTGCGCTGGCCACGCTGGGGCTGTCCATAATCATGGAGTCGACCACCACATCGGTGGACAAAGGCTCCATGCCCAGATGCAGGACTTGAATACCGGCGCGGGTGCGCTTGAGCTCCACCGCTTTGATGCTGCTGGATCCGATATCCAGGCCCACGAGATTTTTGGCGCCACCAAATCCCTTCATGTTTGCCTCTATCGCCCGGCGACGACGGATTGCGCGGGCTTGGGTTTCTTCTTTCCCCGCTCCTCACGGGTACTGCTTTTGTCTTCCATCCACTGGTCGAGTTTCGATTTTTTGAACTTCCAGCGGTTTCCCAGCTTGAAGGCGGGAATCTTCTCCTCGTAAACGTATTTGTAGAGCGTGTCCGGACTCACGCCTAAGTACTCCGAGGCCTCCTTGATATTCATCACTTCCCGGACGTTCACTGCTTGTCGTGACTCGGCCA
>Ga0326727_10022124_pt1 | contig 12338 bp, 15 predicted proteins | sample MB2enrmetagenome_FD_207643 | JGI IMG/M metagenome (GOLD analysis project Ga0326727, IMG submission 207643) | Lab enriched peat soil microbial communities from McLean, Ithaca, NY, United States - MB29MY | ecosystem: Environmental > Terrestrial > Soil > Wetlands > Peat | place: USA: New York...
GGTGAAAAACCGGTATAAACGGCGCTATTTGCTACCAAAATGCTACCAAGATCGACAAGTGGGAATATATGGGGAGGCTGATACCGTGGGGGAGTCAGCCGTCCTTGGTTCGTACCCAAATCCGATCGCTCACTGCGATATTTACACAACGCCAGGGTGGCCGGATCAAGGCGCGTCTCAGGCTCTGCAGATACGCCGGTGGGGAGCAAGTCGCTGCAACGGGGAGGGGAACTGGCCACCCTACCCGGACGCCATAATCAGATACTCCTCGAACGCCAGTCCCACCACGCGAATAAGATCCGGCCGTACTTCGAGGAGGTTTATGCTCGGGAAGGTCTCTCCTGGCAACGCAAAGTGCGCGACAACCAGCGCCACTTGGATCACGCCTTCCACCATGGCTACCTTCGCAGTTTGCGGTGCACCGATTGCTGGCTGCTCAATGCGATCCTGCCATCCGCTCCTGAGCTCAAGGCCATGAGAGAGCAGGAATTCCAGAACCCGGCAAGCCATCTCAAATCCCGCCTGCTCGATTGGGCTCTGCCCGCGTAGCAGCCCTAGCCAATCCGTTCCCAGCCGGTACGTGAATCCCCACAGTGGCAGTCCGTTCAGATCAATTGCCGGGAACAACCAATCACAGGGCAGGTCTGGCACGGCCCTGAGAGAGTGCCGGGTGGGGTCGCGCCAGACGTCGAGAGGAATCCAAACCGCTTCCACCGCCTCACGAGGATCCACAACCGCAGAAAGCTCGTCATCCACTTCAAAAACAAACGGAGCCACTAAAACGAACGGCCCCGATCTCCGTCTCGCCAGCACCGGCGGCAATCCGGCTTCCTTATGCTCTCGTTCGAGGCGGATTCCACACTCTTCTTCAAGTTCGCGGAGAGCAGTATGCAGAAGGTCGGGGTCGTCAGGGTCACGCCGGCCTCCTGGAAACGACCAGTGCCCCGACCAGGAATCATCTTGCCGCTCCGAGCGCCGGATGAGCAAAATGGATTCCCTCGGCACGCGCGCACGCACGATCGCTACCGCTGCTTGGGGTTCTGCCATATCCATATCTTGGCACGTTCTATCCGCCACAGCGATTCGCCTCGGAGCAGAGTGACGGCTTAGACTGTTCAAGAAATGACCACTATTCAGGTGTCCCACTTCGATCTTCAGGCGGCAGCCAAACAAACCATGCTGGAGAACGGCTTTGAGCCGGAATTTCCTCCGCTAGCTGAACAGCAGCTCTTGCAATTGGCCGCGCACCCACCACAGGTGGTGCCGAGTGGAACGATTCGTGACCTGCGCAGTCTGCTCTCCGTATTCAGACGATGAGTTGGCCGCAATCGCCGCCAACTGTACCGCGAAAGAAAACGCGGCGCGGAAGGTTGAGCGGGAAATGTCGAAGCGGATTGCGGCGGTCGCAATGACCAGCAGAATCGGCGAACTGTTCGATGCAATCGTTACGGGAGTGACTCCACACGGCACCTTCGTTCGCGTGTTGCAGCCCCATGTAGAGGGACTGTTAGCGCACGGGCAACAGGGCGTGGATGTTGGGGACAAGCTGCGGGTGAAGTTGCTGAGCACGGATGTCCAGCGTGGATACATTGATTTCGCACAAGCGTAAGAGCTTGTAGCCGAAATCGTGAGCCTGTATTGAAAACTGCATGCCTGCACCTGGCGCTGGCCGCCAGTACGAAGCTCGCAGCAGCACTGATCCCTCAGTCACACGCCGTTCTAGCATTTAGTCAGCACCGACCGTAGAAGGGCTCATCGAGCGTTGGCCGTCCGGCAGCCATCGGACGCATGCGAGCCGAGTACGCCGCTAGAAGGGGCTCCGATACTGCGCGACTCCCGTACCACCCATAGCCGTTCGCTAATGCCGCCACGGCGTTTGTGACCAGCATTGCGTGGCGCTTGTTCAGCGGTAGGGCGATCCGACAATCCCTGCAATGGAACGCTGAATTTGCGGATTTAAAGACAAAGATGCGCATGGTTAGTTATGCTGGCAGGGGTGCGCATCATAATCCTGCCGCAAGCGTCATCGGGGCACGCAGAATACTGTCACCGTCGAAAGTGCCTCGGGTTGATTACCAAATAGTAACTGGAGGAACTGGTTATCCATTTGACTCAGGTTCCCCCAACAGGTTGTGTTTTGGGCTATTTCCGTTTGATGGCCGAGTCCACAATCTGTCTGTAAGTTGTTGGTTCGATTGCGACGGCCTGCTGCAGCAAGCTTGCCTCGGCTGCGCGATTTGCGGCGGTTGAAGCGGAACGCGAATTCGTTTAGATAATCCTGAAGATGTTCCCCGGCGACAGATCCCTGGTGCGTTCCCAACAACCAGCGATTCAGTAGCGAAAAGACCTGATGGACGCGTGGCAGCAACTCGGAAGCCCGCTCCGGATGGCCCTTTTGATTGCTGATACGGTGTTGATAGGCGGCCGTACGCAGCGGCAGGTAGCCGTACCAGCCGTCCGTATGCACGGTGCTGCCGGGTTCGATGCTGTCCTCGATAAACGGAGTCAATCTGGCTGAAGAAGCGTCCGGAATGTGTCGTAGCCGGATGCGGCCGATCCCTCGGCCATCCTCCTCGGCCGCCACTACAACCAGCGCCTTGCCGACGATGTGGCGACCGTGCACGCCCTGCTCGTCGCCGCCCAGATAGCTCTCGTCGACTTCGACCACTCCAGCCAGCCGCTCGCGGCCGGGCCGGATCATAGCGTGGCGTAGCTTATGCAAACACGTCCATGCCTTCTGATAACTGCCCCAGCCGAGCACTCGCTGCAACGCTAACGCGCTCACCCCGTTCTTCTGGCTGGTCAGCCACCACATGGCGCGAAACCACACAGTCAGTGGCGTTCGCGTATCCTGAAACACCGTCCCCGCAGTCATCGAAACCTGATAGCCGCAGCCGGCGCACTGAACACGGCCAGACTGCAGCGCCCAGCTCTTGCCCGCTTCACATCGAGGACAACGGAATCCGTCCGGCCAGCGGAGATCGAACAGGTACTCCCGGCAAGCCTGCTCTGTGCTGAAGCGCCGCTCAAGCTCCAGAAGCGTCCGCGGATAATCCTCTTCCATGCCCACTTGCAGGAAATTGCGGCTCACAAGTCGATCGGTGTGCTTTCGTAGGGGGTTCTTATTTTTTGCCCCTGCTTGTGAATCTGGCCAAAATGAACTCCTGGGCCAGACTACTGGCAACGTGTGTAGCCATGCCAATGCCGAAACTTCCAAATACATGACCGGCGGTACGATTTGAGCCGGGTAAGTACGAAACAGCAATGGCATTCGAAATCAAGGAGCCGCCCCAGGTGGAATAATTCGGCTGCGAGCGTCCGTTGTCTCCCTTGCAGACAAACGAAGCCGAGAGCGCGTGCCAAGCCCGGGATTTTTTGGTACCGTTGCCCTGGTAAAAGTAACGGGGGTCCTGGCGCAGAAGGGATGGCAAAATTGCGTTGCCAATCAGGCCTTCGCTAACTCCACTGGCGGAGTTAGCCCCGAACCGCTTGAAATAACCTTCGGCCCCTTGGGGGTAATTTGGAGTGTTGGCTGCCTGCTGGATACCAGACCACGTAACAAGCCAGCCCCAAAATACCGGATCAGTGAGACTCTTGTAGGCCAAATGGAACTTCATCTTTGTGGTGAGAGGCTCGGGATGAGATTCATAAGTCACATATATATTCGGGATGAATCCTAGAATGCGCTGCTTTTCCTCAGCCTTGAGCTGCTGCTTGACGATTTCCTGGGGTGAATACGCGACAATAACCGTTCTCTGCTTACCTTCAATCCGAAGTTTGACGTCGGTCAGAGTCTTCTTTTGCCCCAGATCGAGTGTGACGGACGAGTCCCACTCTGAAAATCCTTGAGCGGTGACGGTGATCTGATACGGGATTCCTGGCATGACATCCTGGAATGAAAACACTCCATCATCCTTCGTCGCAAGTGTCTGACGATCATCGGCGGTCGGTCCTTGAAGAACTACCGTGGCGTCCGGAATGGGAGCGTCGTCGATATCCGTTACCGTGCCTAGAATGCTCCCTCTGTTTCTATTTGATTCGTCTGTAGACTGCGCGGAAAGCGGCACGGCTAGGAACAGACCTCCGGCCAGAATAATGAGCGAAAAGACATAGGTCATTTTCAGAAATGTTCCCAGGTGCCGCTTCGGCCACGCATGCGCGTTTCTATTCAATATCGACACGTCTTAGCCTCCGGATAGCGTGAAATCAATAGTGATTTGGGTATCGACTTCGACTGGTTCGCCGTTCAACATGTATGGCCGGTAGCGCCACTGCTTTACGGCATTGATCGCCGCCTGCGCAAGCAGTGGCAAACCGCTCTTGACTTGTAAGTCCTGCACGGTGCCGTCCTTGCCTATGACAGCCAGCAGGACTACCGATCCTTCAATCCGAGCCCTGCCGGCCTCAGACGGATATTCGGGCGCAACGTCATGCAATAGGTATCCTTCCGCGACCCGAGAAGGGACACGAACTTTCTTAGCCGGCATCGGAGCCGGTTCCGTCATCTTTGCCAGTAAAGGCGCACCGCCCGTACCGCCCAGTACTCCGCCGGGCACGCCTCCGACCACTCCACCCGGTACTCCACCTGCCATCGCGCTCACTGCGACAGCGGGGTCCGGAGAGCCCTCGTTTGTCTTCGGCGTGTTATGGGACTTCGGAAAGGTGATCGCTTTCGGCGACGGAGAGATACTGATCGCTTTGGGGATTTCCGGGGGCGTCCTGAGCTTCGTGCTGTACGTCGCTGGCGGTGGAGGCGGTGGTGCAACTAAAATCGTTACCACTTGCCTGCCGGGAAGCGGCTCAGTATAGAACAGCGGAGCGACAATCAGCAACACGACAATGAGCAATTGGAAGGCAAACGATGCAACAGCAGCCCAAGGGTTGCGCTTCAGCAAGTTACTGCTCGATTCAATGAGGCTGTCTTCAAATATAGATCCGCCTTCTTTATCCTGTGTGTCCTGAAAGAGACGGAATCTTTGCGCTGGTGCCAAGAAATGCTGCCAGTCGTGTGCCACGTTCGCAACCGGTGGCACTGAACTGCCAGTTGCAGCGCAATGGACTGAGCCAGAATAATTGTTACTTATGAATAGCTGCGACACATTAAACCCCCTTTCTACAGCATCGCCGATTACTGTTCGTTCGAAGCCATGTTTCGAGCTAAGTCACTTGCAGCAGGTGTCTGTCTTACCTGGTAGTCCTGATAGTGAATGGTTAGAACGGCCGTGCCGAGCATAGACACCTTGCTCACGCTTTCGTTCGACTGCGGGAGCCACACATCGCCAACCTTTTGATAAGTCCGGATGAAGTCGGTTTTCCGCGTCCACCATGAAGGATTGACAGCCGGCTCACCCATGACTTGAGTGATTGCGAAATCCTTGGCGTCTACCCAAATACGGCCCCGAAACAGGAACTTATTCTTGGTTCGAGGCGTTGCCTCGAGTACATAGAATTCATCCTTATCGGTCTTTTGGTAGTCCACGAGATGAAATGTATAGTTCTCCGGGCTTACTGCGGAACGTTGCTGGTTCTCCGGTTGCGTGGACTCCAGTTCTGCGTCCAGGAGCGCCAGGAAAACCTTATGCCGCACTGTTCCACTTCCGCTCTCCGACACGACATTGAATTCCTTATGATTCGGGGAATGGTAATCTGCGCGAACGACCATGTCTGCTTGCTTGGGAACCAGACAGCGACATTCAAGATGGTACCTGCGTAGACTTGAATAACTATCGAGAGCTTTGGCGCGCACTTCACTCATTGCAGCAACACGCTTCATAACCTCGTCAGCAGTCATGGGCGCGGAGAGTGCGGCCTTCTGCGCGACCGCGGGAACACAAAACAGCAAGAGTGGAGCGAATGTCCATAAAAACCAGCGTGCACGGAAGTTGATCAATTTGGAAAAAGAAGTCATGGTTGCTGCCTCAAAGCTGCCTGCCAGATGGCATGCGCAGTAGTGTTGTCTGGGTTATCAACCGGTGCAGCGCAGCGACCGCGTGGTCGCGCCTGCACGAATCCTGGTTTCTGAGTGTCTTTTCGAGACAGGGCCGATGGCTCGAACAGATAGATCGTGCTTGCCGAGACAGGTCCGACCTGCACCTCTCGGCGAGGCATCCTTGAGTTTCCAAGGAGGTCGAATAGTCCTTGTGTTTCAAGAAAGCGACGCGATGGCTCCAGAACGATTAGGTCGCCTTCCTGAGGCGTGTAGAGAGCGTCATATAGGGGCATAATCTGAATGTCCGGGCGATTGCAACTCCGCAGGTAATAGGTCATGCTCTTGGGTCGGCTCGTCGCCAGCCTCACGCCGAGAGGAGCTCCAAGACAAATCTGTTGCGCAACTTCACGCGTATCGAATTCGGAAATCTCGTCAGGCGCGAAATACTGGGCGATTTTGGTGGTGCCGCCACCAATTGCGTTCACATACAGTGGGTAGTAGGGAGCCCAGGCACGCAGTTCCATCAATGGCCATCCAAGCAATACGACCGCGCCAAGCCCGGCCAATGACGCCGCTTTTCTTTCTTTCACCCATCCGTACGCCGCATGCACCGCATACCCAGCAGCCAGATAAAGAAAGGGCAGCAAGGGAAGCGAATAGCGCAACCACTTGGCCCCGGACAGCGATAGCCCAACCAACTGCACGACGCCAAAGCTCAAAAAGATGCAGGATGCGACCGTTTTTCGGTCGCGCAGGAGCAAAATACCGCCGGCAATCATTGCCACCAGGATTGGAATCGGTGTCTTTACCACCAACATCCAAAGGTAGAAATACCAGGGCATTCCTGCCAGCAGAAGCGAAGGAAAGTTCACATAGAGATTCCCGTCGAAGGCATAGCCCGTGTGCCGAACGCCATCGTGGTGCAACCAATGGAGTATGGAGCTGAGGCTGGCTGGCGAGAGAATACACGGGTTTGCCAATAAGAACACCAGACTCATCAGCAACAACATTCGAAAGTGTGATCGCAATGGTTTATGGTCCAGCCCTCTGCGGCCTGCGATATACCATGCCAATTGGTTCAGCCCAAACAGGTGAATCACGTATTGCGAGGCGACTGCGAGTCCAAAGGCGCATGCGCTGAAATCCAGGCATCGGCGCGTGGTCCCGTCCGTCTCCGCCTTCTTGGCGCGCCAGTAGAAGTAGCATCCCAATAGCGTGAAGAAAGTGAGGGCGGTTTCTTCTTTGACGAGGCGATTGATAGCCAGGGGCAAGGGAGATATTGCCCAGAATAATCCTGCGGCAAAGGAGCCGGCCGTACCCATTGCCAGCCGGCAAAGCAGGTAAAGAACTCCCGCCGTCGCGGCGCCTATGATAGCGTTGGGAAGTCGCAGCCAGCCTTCAGGTGCTGTCATTGGCCAGCCATGTCGCGAGGCCAGCCGGTTCCAGCGCTCGCCGATCTCCAGACTGCCCCACGCGAGCATCTTGAGCATCATCGGGTGCTCGCTATTAACCCCGGCGAAATGCCCCTGATGGTATTCCTGGATGGCCAACCACTTCGCCGACTCATCCTCGGACAAGCTATTAGAACCGAGGGAGCCGACGCGAATGGCTAAGGCGAGCAGGACGAGCACGATGGCCAGGGCCGCATTCAAGTGCCGGTTAGCCGGGCGAGTTTGAGGTTCAACGAACACGTCTGCACCTAGTCAGCGTGGCCAGATTCACGGACGTGAAGCACGTTCGCTATTGAGTATGGGGCCCGCGCAGATGGATTGAAGTACTGCCATACCGACAGTTCACCTAAGAGTCCGAATGCCAGCGTCAGCACTCCTAGCACGATCAACACCGCGGCAAACGCCAGGAGGGGTCCATGCTCTGGCACGATCATCATTCCGAATACAACTTTCTTTATTAGGAGCCAGAGGGCTAAGGCCGAACCCGCAATCACATTCAGCAGTCCGAGGCGGCCGAAGAAGTGCAACGGCCGGGACAGATAACGCAGCAAAAACCAGATCGTAATCAGATCGAACATCACTCTGAAGGTGCGGGACAGGTCGTAGTGCGAGACGCCGTGCGCGCGATTGCTGATGTGAATGGGAACTTCGCAAATCGAGGCTCCATATCCGGATGCTATGGCCGGGATAAAACGATGCATCTCTCCATAGAGCGGCAATTGACGAAGCATTTCACCGCGGTATGCCTTAAAGGTAGTTCCGAAGTCGTGGATATCCACATCGCTGAGCTTTGCCATCAGCCAATTGGCGCAACGGGAAGGGATTTTCCGAAACCACAGATTGTCGACGCGATGAACACGCCAACCGCTTACGACGTCGTACCCCTCCAGCAGCTTGTTGAGGAAGATAGGAATATCCTCAGGATCGTGTTGAAGGTCGCCATCCATGGCAATGACGTATTCACCACTGCTATGGGAAAATCCCGCCGCGAGCGCTGCTGTCTGTCCGAAATTGCGTCGTAGCCGGATGATAGTTAACCTAGGATCGACTGCTGCAAGCTCGCCCAGTAGCCGACAGGTATTATCAGTGCTGCCGTCATCCACAAAGACAAGTTCGTACGACCAACCGATCCGGTCCAGAGCCTCATGCAACCTAGTATGCAGTTCAGTGACATTGCCTTCCTCGTTATAGAAAGGGACAACGACGGACAGTAAAGGAATGCCTTCGCTACGGTCTGCGAGAGAGCCAAAGCGCTCGGAGGTTATCCCTCTCCCGCCGATCCTTGGGTCGTCGCGATCGCCGTGAATTGCATTTGCGGTCACAGTGAGCATTTGACGTTCATTCGAGGGCTTGTTTATTTTCATTTCCAACCTCTCGTTTTCCTTTACAGCGGAGTGCAAGTCAGTTGCCAATTAAGGTCATAAGCAAGTCCTTGGCTGTAAGCGCATTGCCTTTTCTGCTTCGTCGCTCCCGCTCAAAATCTTTCCGTCAGCGTCGACAGTTCGACATCGGTTTGGCTGGCGTTTACCAGTTCGAAGGCAATCTCCCGACCACAGCTGATAACTGCATCCGACTGAAATTACACCCACCAAAGTGCCCGAAAGCGCCCAAGTGCCCGAATGAGGTCGAAACTGGCAATTGGTGTGCCAAGGTCCCGCGTGATTCAATGTGATTCAGGTTGCTGAATTCGCATGATTAGGGAAAGACTGGGTCGGTGTTTGCTGACGATATTTGGGCGGGCCATGTTGACTGCCCATCTATGGGCAGCGCCCGTACTCGATTAGCATGCTGTATACTCCAAGCCAGCACAACCGCCTTCTATGTGCTTCAAAGCGTGCCCTGTGTGCGCTGTAAGCACGCTTTTTTTGCAGCTTGTCCGCAGCCCTTTTGCGGCAGCAATAGACCAACCCCGACAAGTGATGAGGCAAATGTTGAGGCCTGCGATATTGCGCGACACCGGTGCGGCCCTATCGTCCAAGCGATGACGGGGCCGAAACATGTTGATGGCTGAAGTTGGTTGCCGAAGGCAAGTTTTGAGCTGAGTTCTTTGGGAGCGTCGGTATCGCGCTCTGGATCGCCTCACGCACCACCCGCCGATGCACACGCAACTTCCGCGCCACGCCCTGGATCGTGCCTACCCCGAACTCATACTCCAGCCGAATCTGCTCAAATAGCTCCGCCTTGGCTCTCCAGTCCAACTCCAGCCTCCAGATCCAAGCTCACGCTTAAATCCAGAGTAGAACTTTGCTATGTCCAGGGGGGGCCAAAACAAACCGCCGAAGTGGCGCAGTTCAGGGCTCTTCCGCACATTTGGTGATACTGCTTTTTGAGCGAGTGAATCGGCTACACTGGGCGGCTCTGGAAGACTCCGGCCATCGGATGCAGGCCAGCACACTGTTACCTGATGTCGCCGAGATTGCTTTGGAATCGATTCGCTCTGACCGCAGCACAATCAGGCTGCTGGTGCACGTTGCGCGGCCGGAAGCTTCTTGTCCGCTCTGTTCTCATTCTTCCATGCGAATTCATAGCCGCTATGAACGCAGATTGGCTGATCTGCCTTGGAATGGGATTCCGGTTCAGGTCATCCTCCGTACTCGGCGGTTCTTCTGTGGGACGGCTGGCTGTAGCCAGAGGGGGCTTTACCGAGCGGCTGCCTCATACGGTCGCTCCCTATGCCCGCAGGACAAAGCGATTGAGCCAGGCAATGGAGTGGTTCACGCTAGCGCTGGGCGGCGAAGCCGGGGCACGGCTCGCCCGACGCCTTGGCGTGCTGACAAGCAGCGATATATTGATCCGGCAGTTGCGCCATCGGAGTTTGGCTACTTCAGCCACGCCGCGAATACTTGGCATTGATGACTGGGCTTGGCGTAAGGGCCAACGATACGGGACGATTCTTTGCGATCTGAACGTCGCAAAGTCATTGATCTTCTTCCGGATCGTACCGCAGACAGCTTGAAAACGTGGCTGCCCACTCATCCCGGCGTTGAGATCGTTAGTCGTGACCGGGCCAGCGCTTATGCCGAAGCGGCGCGGGACTCCGTCCCCGAGGCCATCCAGATTGCCGACCGCTGGCACTTGCTGAGGAATCTTAGCGAAGCGTTGTATCGTATTCTACAGAGCAAACATGGCGTTTTGAGTCAGGCAGCCGACGCTGTCAACAAACGGAAGCAAGCCCCAGCGCAAATTGAAACACCTTCACCAGCAGCACCGACGAGGATAGAGAAGCAGCGACAGGCAAGCCGGAGTCGTCGCCTAGCCCGCTATGATTCGGTGATGGAATTGGTGCGGCAAGGAATCTCGCAAAGCGAGATCTCTCGAACTCTGGGTATCGACCGCCGAACTGTGCGGCGCTGGACACGCGCCGGCCTGTTTCCGGAAAGAGCACACGTGACTCGCCGAAGCTCACTGGACTACTTCGCCGATTACCTGCAGCACCGCTACATAGAAGATGGTTGTCATAATGCCGCGAACCTTTGGCGCGAACTCCGCGAGCAGGGATTCCTTGGGAGCAGCGGCATCGTTTGCCAGGGGGTACATCGCTTACGAGACGGTCCCGGAAGACACGTTGCTCCACGACCAGTGGCCAACCCGAAATGCACTGGAACACCACGGCAGACGGTGTGGTTCATCCTGCAACAACCAGAAGAAGCTCGGGACTATCTTGAAGAGCTATTCCGGCGTTGTCCCGAAATCCACGCTTGCGCTGCGGTTGCTCGCGAGTTCACCAGCATTATTCGGAAGCGCGATGTTCGTGCTTGGCCGGACTGGTTACGCTCAGCACGAAACATCGCACTTAAGTCTTTCGTCTCTTCACTCTGCCGCGATGAAGCGGCCGTACTCGCTGCATTGCACTTGCCCTGGAGCAACGGTCAAGTCGAAGGACACGTTCGCCGCCTGAAACTCATTAAACGCCAGATGTATGGGCGGGCGAAGTTCGATCTGCTGCGGCTGCGTGTGATGTTCGCGGCCTGAACAACTCGGCAGGATTCAACCCGGTTCTACCGGTCCCCGCACCTTTCACCAAAAGCAAAGAAGAGCCCAGTTCAGAATGCCAAAATCACCTTCCAGCCCAACCTTCAAACAGGTACCCGAGCCGACACCGCTGCAGGCCAAGGCTTACCAGTTACTCGATTTGTTGCCAGTAACTGGAAATTGAATATGTTCCTATCCCTCGCCGAATCACCAGAGTACTGTCTGATAAGCTTTGGAACCTCAGTCTAGGATTTGCCATCTCGCTCGTAACTCTTTAAAACCGTAGTCTTTGCATACTCTAAGACCAGGAGAGACCCGCGTTGGCTGAGCTGAACCTAGCTCTACCATCTCTCCATGTCTTGCAAAGTTTTTGCCCAAGACCTATCGGGTTCTCGATCGTGTGCAAAAGAGCGTTGACGTAACGCTATCCGCCATATGTTGCATTCTTCCATCCCTTCGTGTGATAGCCTCCACAGTGTCCGCTTTCCAGCCGCATACCCCGCGCTGGCCACGCGACGCGACGTGCATTGTTGGAGGCATAGGCGTTGTCAGAGGCGTTCGACGGCAAGGAGTGCATCAGTGATAGCGAATAGTCTACCTCCTTTCCACACTCAAGGCAGACTTGATATGTCCTGTGTTTGATTGTGAAGACACGGCTCATCTCGCTGTGGTGGCACTCGAACAGAAAATGAAAGAGCATACGCAGGATGTTCGATGAACTTTCGATGGGTCTTTTCATTTCTTCTCGCTCCTTACGACTCCGCGATTCAGCTTACAAAAAAATAAGGGCACGTCAATTGCCTAAGTTGCATTTGAGGCAAACATATTCACTGTGTTTCTTTATTGCTTAGAGCGTGTTTGGCTCTGTTGACATCCTCGATACGTGAGTGTGGAAGATGACAGGAACCGGATTAAGCTGAATCTGCTCTGGCTCTTCGCAGTCACTATGGCTGAGGTTGGATTGGTGCGATTTGCTCGGCTGGCGC
>Ga0326727_10022125_pt1 | contig 12338 bp, 7 predicted proteins | sample MB2enrmetagenome_FD_207643 | JGI IMG/M metagenome (GOLD analysis project Ga0326727, IMG submission 207643) | Lab enriched peat soil microbial communities from McLean, Ithaca, NY, United States - MB29MY | ecosystem: Environmental > Terrestrial > Soil > Wetlands > Peat | place: USA: New York...
AACCTCTGCTGCTCCTTTGATGGAGTGAAGCGCAGTCAAAATGACTCCATCCGGCGAGATGATAACGCCTGTAGAAATGGTGTTCAGGCGGCCAGAACGCTCGCCGGCCAGAATGATGACCGTAGCTTCCTTTGTGTGCTCGAAGATCGCTTTTGTGTCTGGTGGAGTAAGGACCTGTTGTGCAGCGATGGAGATGGTAAACACGGCGGCGGCGGCAATAGAGAGTGCTTGCAGGATGATTTTCATAATTGGAAAAGATTATAGAACAGAGCAAGCGGAAGGTCATCTGCAGCCTGCACAGAACAAGGCCGCTCGAAAGCGGCTCTGCGGTGATTCAAGTTGCACGGTCGATCAAAGCCTTTTAGGCGGTGCGGTCAGCCGTGCGGCGGACAAAATCGCGACGATATCCTTGGCCAGGCTGCGGGAAGCAATGTCCCCGTTGAGAGCGATCTCATTGCCTGAGTTAAGTACGATGGAAGTCTTCCTGTCCGAAAGGACGAAACTGTGGACATTGGTAAACTTGACCCGGCTGACTTCAATCAGCAAGTCAGCCAGGCTGGCGTCCTGAACGATGGTCAGGCCCAGTCCCGGCCATTCTTTCTGCTGCGTCAGCGCGCGGTCCATGGCTTCAACGGTGATAAACATAGTCTTCGAGTGAACATATACAGTCTTCGCATTCTTGAGAATCTGTTTGGGGTCGGCGTTGGCGGCTGCAACGCTCGGTTGTTGAACCGTCTCGGACTGTGCAGCAATGAGTTGCAGCGTGGAACCCGAACCGAATGCTGTGCGTGGGCCGGCATCCGGCAGCCCCAGGACGTTTTCAAGGGGAACCGCAAACGGGGAAGCTGCACCCTTGGGGCCGGTGATGATGCCGATCAGAGCGCCGTTGTGGTCCACCAGCGCGCCGCCGCTGGCGCCCGGCGCTACGGCCGCGGTAAAGCGCAACAGGTTGAATCCAGAACCGGCTCCGGGGATCTCTTCCGCGGGACTGATGGCGTAGAGAATGCCCTCCGTGGCCGACCAGGCCAGTCCGCTGGGGTTGGTGACCGCATAAACCGGGGAACCCAGGGCCAGGGTTGCGGAAGCGCCTGGAGTCAGCGCCGGAAGCGCTCCAGCGGAAATCTTCAGCGCGGCCACATCGCGCCTCTCGTCGCTGCCCAGCAGATCGACGCGGTCGAAGATCTCACCATTGGCCAGCCGCACCTGGACCGCGGCCGCGCCTTTGACGGCATGAAGCGGGGCAAAGATCACCCCGTCCTTCGAGGTGATGACACCGGTGGCAATGGAGGTGACGCGGCCCGCGCCATCGCCCGACAAAATGAGTACGGAGGCGGCCTTGGTATGCTCATAGATCGCCTTGGAGTCAGGCGCGGGTAAACCTTCCTGGGCAGCGGCGCATAGACAAAATGCGGCAAAGGCGGCAACGATAAGGGCTTTCATGATTGGCAAGCATTATAGCAACATAAGGAACGCAAGGTCATCCGCGACTGAGGCAGAAAAAGCCGCCCCAAGGCGGTCTCTCCTTTGATTTCATGAGAAAGCGTAGGCCACAACTCTCTACGGTTGCGCCTGTTCTTGTTGGCCGGAGGAGGGCCACACCGAGGCCGTGTTCTGCTGGCCCTTGGAGGCGAACCAGTTGCGCTCCCATAGGTTCTGGTAAAACTCGCCGGTCATCTCCGCGGCGCGCGGGCCGAAAGTGGGCCGTCCGCCTTCCAGAAAGAAGACCGTCACCAAGCTGCCTTGCGGCGAGTCGGCCCAGGAAGCGAACCAGCCGAAACGCGTCCCTTTTTCCGAGCAGGTTCCCGTCTTGCCAAAGACCGGCAGCTCGTGGAAGTTGGCCTTGAGCCTGTGCGCGGTGCCGTACTCCACCGCCCCGGCCATGCCATCTTGCAAGTCGGGAACGTAACGGGCGATCTCCAGCGTGCGCTTGACCCGCGGTTCCAGCCGGGCGGCCTCTTCCGGCGTCTCCGGGTGCTGCAAGTAATAGAGCGTTCCGCCGTTGGCCAGTGCGGCCACAAAGGCGCCCAGTTGCAGCGGCGTCAGCGAGACTCCCTGTCCGAAGCTGCACATGCGGCCCACTCCGCCCTGAGATGCGGGCAGTTCCTCGTCGGGATAGACGCCCAGTTGTTCTCCTTCAATGTTGTAGCCCGCCAATTCGCCCAGCCCAAACTGGTTGGCGTACTGGTGCACTCGTTCAAAGCCCAGTTCGCGGCCCAGCTCCTCGAAGTAGAGGTTGTTGCTCTTGGCCAGCGCCTGGGTCATATTCATGCGGAAACCGGCCAGCTTGACCGGCGTGTCGCGCGTGACCAGACCCTCGGAGAGCGCGGCCAGGGCCACCGTGAGCTTGATCGTGGAGCAGGGCTCGGCGCCGGGCGAAAGGGCCAGTTTCTGGTTGACCATGGCCAGTATGCGTCCGTTGGAGGGGTCGATGACCACCGCCGTGCCGTTCATGTCGCCCATCGCTTCAATGGCTGCCAAGCGGACTACAGGGTCCTCGCCTGCCGTCACGTCGCCCGCAAAGATGTCTCCCTTGGCGAAGGAACTGGCTGTGAAGCGCTCATAGTAGTGATGGCGGCGGGTTGGGACGGTGGCGCGGCGCGCGCCGGTTCTGGCGCTGCTGTTTGTGCTCCGGTGAGCCGTGTTTCCCGCTGCCGCAACTCTGGGCGCTGCATGGGTTGGTGTCGTCCTGGCATGAACAGCGCTGGTGCGAGTCGTCCCTGCGTACGCGGTGGTGGGCCTGTGGGCTGCCGGAATGGCCGCATGAGGCGCCGTATGAGCTGTAGCGTGATGGACAGGGGTGCGATGGGGTTCGGTCAGATGAGAGTCGGTTGTTTTGGCGTGGTGCAGCGTGCGCGGAGCATCCAGTGCCGTCGCGACCACGGCGCTCATGCCGAGACAGGTCAAAACCAATGGCCAAACCCAAACGCGGGAAAAATTCATCCAGCCGGTATCCTCTCTCCTAGTGGAGTGTCGTACCCTTCGTGTCCCATACCGAGGCACATTCTTTGCCATTCCATCCTGTCTTGCAGGCACATCTTTTTGATGAAAACACTCTTGCAAACGCTGCATTCATGGCAGTTTTCTCAGAAAAAAGCCACCGTCCTACACTCGTACAAATCTTTGCAAGCGATCAACCATTCTTATCGTCCACTCCGCAAACAACTTACAGCCGTTGTCGCGAAATTAAACAATTCTCATCCCTGTGCGCCTAGCAGCCGATGAGATTAAATCCTACTCATTAGTAGAGCTATTCTGCACTATTCAGCTCCCAATGTCCATTCAAAAAGAAATTATGCCCTACAACTGGAGCCGCCGTAAAAAAGTTGGCTTTTCCAAATCCGGTCGCGCCTCCTCACTGGTCTTGGGAAAGAGCGTCGCCACCGGCTGGGCGCGGAACTCGTCCAGTGCCACCGGGCCGCGTACTGAGCTAGTAAATGCTGGAGCATAGTCCCTGGGCAGCAGGGTATACGCCGGTTCCTCCGACAATTCGGCAAACCTCGGCGGCGTCGGCACGGCTACCGGTTCCATCTCCTCGGGTTCAAAATCCGCGGCCTCCTCCACTGGCGGGTCTACAAACGCGGTGGAATCAGCAGAGGACGCCGGGGCGGAGAAAAAACCGGTCTCGTCCCAATTATCAGACTTGTTCAGTCCGTTCAATTCGTTCGCCTCGTCTGCCTTGTCCAACTTGTCCATCTCAACCGCGTTTTCTTCCTTAACCTCATCATCTTCATCCTGCGAGAGAAAGCGCGCCGGAGCGGGCGCCAACACCGGCACGGCCACAGGTTCATGGAACGCATCGTTGCGCGTGACCAGCTTGATCTGCGCCACCGGCGCAGGCGACAAGGGAACTGAAACCACCGGCGCCTCTTCCACGGTCAGCATGCGCGCGCGCCGCTCCGGCATCTGGTCGCGAAAGCCGGTGGCGATGACGGTAATCTTGACCTCTTCGCACATCTTCTCGTCCTGCACCGCGCCGAAGATGATGTTGGCGTCCTCATGGGCGGCGGACTGAATCAGCAACGAGGCCTCGTTGACCTCGGAGAGCTTCAGCGAACTGGAGCCGGTGATGTTGATGAGGATGCCGCGTGCGCCGTCCATGGCGCCGGCCTCCAGCAGTGGCGAAGCCATGGCTGCCTGGGCCGCTTCCACGGCGCGATTTGCGCCCGAGCGCACCGCCGTGCCCATCACCGCCTGGCCCATCCCCGCCATGGTGGTTTTCACGTCGGCAAAGTCGCGGTTGATCATGCCGGGGATGGTGATAATGTCGCTGATGCCCTGCACTCCCTGGCGCAGCACGTCGTCGGCAATGCGGAAGCTCTCGAAGAAGCCGGCGTCCTTGGCCACCCCCAGCAGCTTTTCGTTGGGGATAACAATCATCGTGTCCACGCACTCGATCAGCTCCTTGAGTCCGCGTTCGGCCTGCTGCTGGCGGCGCTTGCCTTCAAAGGCAAACGGCCGCGTCACCACCGCCACGGTAAGAATGCCCATCTCGCTGGCCAGCGAAGCGATCACCGGCGCGGCGCCGGTGCCCGTCCCGCCGCCCAGCCCGGCGGTGATGAAGACCATGTCCGCGCCTTCCAGCGCCTCAATGATCTTCTCCGAATCTTCCAGCGCGGCGCGCCGCCCCAGGTCGGGGTTGGACCCGGAACCCAGCCCGGAGGTGAGCCGCACGCCCAGTTGCAGCTTCACCGGAGCGTGTGAGGTCTTGAGCGCCTGCACGTCGGTGTTGGCGGCGATGAACTCCACGCCCGCCATGTGCGCCTGGATCATGCGATTGACCGCGTTGCCGCCGCCGCCGCCCACGCCGATCACCTTGATGCTGGCTCCGCGCACGCTCTCTTCGTGATACTGAATGCGCATCTCCACCACTTCGCTCCTTAGATGTTCCATTTGGGCTTCGACCTCCTGTGTGTGATCACATCAAAAACTGTCTGCAAATGCGGCGCGCAACTTGGAGCGCCATGTGTTGTTCTCCGTTACGTTGTTCATCCTAGTGCGCTGCGCATACAGGATCATGCCGATGGCTACGGAAAAGCTGGAATGAACCAGCTCGCCGGGCATATGCGAGAGTCGCACGGGAACTCCGGTGCGCGCCGGAACCCGCAGTTGGCTCTCGGTAATGTCCAGCATTCCCGGCAGCATCGCCCCGCCGCCGGTGAGCACGCAACCCGCGCCCAAAACATCCAGCACTCCGCCCTGGCGCAGGCTCTCTTTTACGTACTGAAGCAGTTCGCAGGCGCGCGGCTCAAGAATCTCGGCCATCTTGCGCAGGCTCAGCATCTGTGGCTGGGGATTGGCAATCTCCACCTCCGCGCCCAGCGGAACATCCGTCACCACGGCGTTTCCGTAAAGACGCTTAAGCTCCTCGGCCTGCGCCACGGGCATCTCCAAGCCAATCGCCAGATCATTGGTAAAGTGCTGCCCGCCAATCGGGATGGAGGCCGTGTGCACCACCGCTCCCTCGTAAAACACAATCAAATCGCTGGAGTGGCAGCCGATGTCCAGCAGGCACACGCCCAACTCCCGCTCGTCGGCAGATAGGGTGGCCTCGGCGGCGGCCACTGATTCCAGCACTGCCTCGGTCACCTCCAGCCCGGCCCGGTTGGCGCAGGTCACCGTGCTTTGCAGCGCGCTGCCGGAGCAGGTGGCGATGTGCAGGTCCACTTCCAGCCTCTTGCCGATCATGCCCACCGGGTCAGAGATGCCCGGATAATCGTCGAGGATGAACTGGCGGCGCAGCAGGTGCAGAATCCTGCGATCCGGAGGCCGTTCAATCGCCCGTGCCTGTTTGACCACGCTCTGCACATCCTCCGCATCGATCTCCCGCATGCGCCCTCCCAACTCGATTCCGCCATTGGTATTGAGCCCGCGAATGTGCGGTCCGCCCACGCCCACCACGCACTGGTCAATGTTGATGCGCGCCACGCGCTCCGCCTGCTCGTTGGCTGCCTTCACCGCTTTGGCCGCAGGGGCAAGCTCCGCGATCAGTCCCTTGCGCATTCCCGCCGACTCCACGCACCCGTGCCCGCAATAGCGCAGTGCGTTTTCATACAGCTCCGCCGCCAGCACCCGGGTCCAGGCGCTGCCGATGTCCAGCACTACGATCAAGTCGTCCCGATTCTGGCTCATGGCGCTCACTGACCCTGCCCGGCAGACGCCGCCGGACGATTGGTTGCGGCGTTCTTCCGCCGGTTCGCGTTCAGCGCGGCGTGCTGCGCCTCCGCGCGCTTCTTCTTCTGCGTGTTGACCGTCCTGGCTTTTGCACTCAGGTTCTTTGCCGTGGTGGCTTTCGCCTTGGCAGCCTTAGTCTTGGCATCAGAACTACCTGAACCAGCCGGGGCATTATAGGCCGTGGATAAACTCGACACGGAGGGAGCCGGGGGTTTCAACCCCCGCATTGAGCCAGCAGAATTAACGCGGGCTTTAGCCCCGGGCGTAAGCTCTTCGGCGGAGTCGCCCGCATTTTGCCCTTTATCCGCAATCTGTCCCGCCGCAGGCTCGCCGTCATTAGCGCCGGTCGCGTTCTGCGCCTCGGCCGCCGCTTGCGCGACATCGGCGCCGGGAGCCATCTCCAGCACCACCTTCTGGTCGTAGCGCAAGTCCACGGCCGCCAGCTTGGGATACTGCTGACGCCACGCGGCAATGTTCTCCTTGTAGTGCTGGTAGCGCTCCAGAAAATGATCCTGGCCGAAGTGAGCCAGGATCTCGCTCTCCTGCTCGGGCATCAGCACCCGCGCATCCGCCGGGTCGCTCAGGTCGATCTCCGAAATCTGTGCGGAGATCTGCTGGCCATTCGCGTCCAGTTCGCTCAGCAGCCGCTGGTAGACCGCCATCCGCGCCTTGCGTGCGGCGAGCGAGTCGTGAGCGTCGATCCCCGTCACCACCGGGAACGAGTAGTGGCGCTGGGCCATCAGCGCCGCCGGCATGGTGAGCAGAACGCCGCTGGCGTCCACCAGGCCGATCTGCGATCCCTGGCGCACAAACGCCACCGGCTGACGCTCCACCACCGAGACGCGGATCTGGTCCGGAAGCAGTCGCATCACCGTCGCTTTTTCTATCCAGGGAATCTCTTCCAGTTGCCGCCGCCGCTCCCCCAGTGGAACAAAGAAGATATTGTGCCCCATGTCCTCGCCGAAGACCGGCAGCAACTCCGCGCGGCTGACCTCGGTAAGTCCGGTAGCCTCGATGTTGCCCGCTCTGGCAATGCGGAAGCGCGCGTCGCTACTCAGGAAGTCTTTGAGAAGGGAAGCGGAGACGGCCAGCCCGCCCAGCAAAACCAGAGCCGTCAGCGTCAGAAAGACGCGCCCCACCCTGCTCACCGGACGCCACCAGGGCCTCTTCGGCTCGTCAAAGCGGCTCCCGCCAAAGCGAGGCCTTCCCTTGAGGGGCAACTCCTCGTCCTCAGGCTCTTCCATCTCCGGTGGCGTGTCGGGCAGCGCGCTGCCCGTCTGGGGCGCATCCTGCTGCACACGCCGGAGGCGGGGCTCCGCGGGCGCTTCATCTTCCCAAAAGAGGGAACGGGTTTTGTCACTGCTTTGAGTCTTCACGACTGAGCAAGGTCGTGAGAATCGCCAGTCTCCATAATAGTTCGGGTCCATCGGCATGATCAACCTTGATTACAAGGGGAACCCGCAACGTTACGGGTGCGGCAGAGGCTGGAAACCGCAGCCAGCCCGGCGCATCTCCATTACTGAAGCAAATTCGTCTCATCCGTCATCAGATAAGGTGTGGCTTCATCGCGGTTGCCGTCTGGCTTTGGCTGGCAGATGAGCGGGCGGTCTTGAGACTTCACAGACAAGGCAGAACCTTCCCCATGGCTTTACCGGAACATTTTTTGCTGATCTATGGGTACGCGCTGCTCTTTGCCTGGGTTTTGGTGGAGCAACTGGGTCTGCCGCTGCCCGCCATGCCGGCGTTGCTGGCCGCCGGAGCCCTCTCTGCGCAGCACCAACTGAGCCTTTCACTAGCACTGCTGGCTGGTCTGGCCGCCTCGCTCATGGCCGACAGCACCTGGTTCTTGATCGGCCGCCACTACGGCCTCAAGGTGCTGCGCCTGCTGTGCAAGCTCTCTCTCGAACCCACCGTCTGCGTCCGCCGCACTCAGATCTCCTTTGGCCGTCATCGTAACTCTACGCTCGTGATCGCCAAGTTTGTGCCTGGACTGTCGATGATGATCTCTCCCATCGCTGGACAGAATGGAATGTCCTACGCCCGCTTCCTCTTCTTGGACGGCATCGGTTCCGCGCTCTGGGTGGGAACTCTGCTGGCCGCGGGCCGCTTCTTAGGCGACCTGCTCCAACGCAATCCCAGCCTGCTCGGCTGGGTGGGCCGATTCTCTGGAGCGCTGCTGCTCCTGGTCACTTTAGGCCTCTTCGTGGGACGACTTGTCCGCCGCCGCATGATCCTCAAGAAGCTGGCAGCCGCAAGGCTGGAACCGGAGGAACTGAAGAACTGGATCGATTCCAGCGAGCCGGTCTACGTCGTGGACCTGCGCGACCCGCATGAGCTTATCGCGGAACCCTTCACACTGCCCGGCGCGCTCCACTTCGCGCCCCACGACCTGACCGCGCGCCACCATGAAATTCCCCGTGACCGCGACATCGTCCTCTTTTGCAGTTGCCCCAGCGAAGCCACCGCCGCCAAAACCGCTCTCACCCTCTTCCGGCTGGGCATCGAGCGCGTGCGCCCCCTGCGCGGCGGCTACGACGAGTGGAAGCGCCTCGGTTTCCCGTTGGATTCCGTCCTGTCTGCCGCCCAGCCGGCGGAATAAGACGCCAAGCGGCCGAATAAGGCGCAAAGCTCACAAGACGCATTAAGCTAGTGGAGGGAGTGCGGCTCATGCCGCCCCAGGAGCACCCATGGCCTACGACGATCTGCGCGACTGGATCAAAACCCTGGAAAAGCACGGCGAACTGAAGCGCATCCGCGAAGAACTCTCCCCGGAGCTGGAGATCACCGAGATCACCGACCGCGTCTCCAAATCCGGCGGCCCGGCCCTACTCTTCGAAAACGTGAAGGGCCATCCCGGCCACCAGGTCTTCATCAACCAGTTCGGCAGCGAGCGCCGCATGGCTCTGGCCCTCGGAGTCGAACGCCTCGATGAAATAGCCAACCGCATCACCGGCCTTCTCAACCTCAAAGCCCCAGAAGGCTTTCTCGACAAGCTCAAAATGCTCCCGCAGTTGGGCGAGCTGGCCAGCGTCTTCCCCAAAACCGTCAGCGCCAAAAACGCCCCCTGCAAGGAGATGATCCGCCGCGAAAAATTCAACCTCAACTACTTTCCCATCCTCAAGTGCTGGCCCCACGACGGTGGCCGCTTCATCACCCTCCCCTGCGTCGTCACCCGCGACCCCCGCACCGGCAAGCGCAACATCGGCATGTATAGGATGCAGGTCTACGACGGCCAGACCACCGGTATGCACTGGCAGCGCCAGAAGGTCGCCGCCGAGCACTACCGCGAAGCGATACGCAAAGCTGTTTCAGCCGACGATCTCAATCAAAACCAGTTCGGCCCGAAGGGTGCAGCAGGTGTAGCCGCCATGGCCGAGTCCGCTGGCGGCGCTTGCGCCATCCCCGATGGCCCCATCGGCGGCCTGCCTCAAGTCGCGCTCGGCAATCTAAAAGGCTCACGCCTAGAAGTAGCCGTAGCCATCGGAACCGATCCCGCCACCACCTTCGCCGCCATCGTCCCCGCACCGCCCGAGGTCGAGGAGTATCTCATCGCCGGCTTCCTGCGCGGCGCCCCCGTAGAAATCGTCCAGTGCGAGACCGTCGATCTCCAGGTCCCCGCCTACGCCGAAATCGTCCTCGAAGGCTACGTCGAGCTGGGCGAACTGCGGCCCGAAGGCCCCTTCGGCGACCACACCGGCTTCTACACCCTCGCCGACCTCTACCCCGTCTTCCATCTCACCTGCGTCACCCATCGCCGCAACCCCATCTACGCCGCGACGATAGTTGGTAAGCCGCCCATGGAGGACGCCTGGATGGGTAAGGCCGTCGAGCGCATCTTTCTTCCCGCGATGAAAATGCAAATCCCCGAGTTAGTCGACATTCACCTGCCCATCGAAGCCGTCTTTCATAACTTGATGTTAGTCTCCATTCGTAAGAGTTATCCCGGCCAGGCGCGCAAAGTTATGAACGCCATCTGGTCCCTCGGCCAGGCCATGTTCACCAAAATCATCATCGTCGTCGACGAGGACTGCGACGTCCAAAACATCCCCGAAGTCGTCCTGAGAGTAGCCAACAACATCGACCCCGAGCGCGACATCCAATTCACCCTCGGCCCCATCGACTCGCTCGACCACGCCTCCCGCCTGCCCAACTTCGGCTCCAAGATGGGCATAGACGCCACCCGCAAATGGCAGGCCGAAGGCTTTACCCGCCCCTGGCCCGACCTGATCGAAATGGACCGCGCCACCAAAGCCAAAATCGACGCCCTCTGGCCCAACCTCGGCCTGTGATGCGGATAGTTCAATGACCTCAAACGCATCGGGACCACAGGCATTGGCGGTGGTGAGGTCTCCTTTTGGCCGGTCGTTCTCTCTGCAACCCGGGGATGCGCTATCATTCGTACCCTCCATGAGCACAAAAGCGATAATATTCTCATTGGATGTCTCTTAAGCGATGTGTTTTCTCAGAAATCTGCTTGCCATATGCTGGCATAGCCGGTATTATTTACACGTTCTTCAAGATCGAATGTGAAGGGATCTCTAAGTACTATGGATAGCAAAGATGGCGTGTACTTCGAAACACGAAAGCCAAGAGATTCGGACAATGCGTATATCCGAAATTCGATCCATCAGGCCGACATGGATTTTGCAAAGCTTGTCGAAGATGTTTTCGGCCACCATCCAGCAATCTTTGACGCGCAGCACCCGCTTCCGCCATCATCTCCATCTTCCCAGAGCCTTTTGTCTCAGTCGGATTTGGCGGTAAAGTTCTATACAGACTGTTTTGTTCTTCCGCAACTTACACAAGGTATTGGGGGAAGAGAGTTAACAGTCGAAGAGTTCTTAAATGCGATTTTCTCAACAAATGTTGATCGAAATCGGAATAATCTGTTCTATCTTCTTGGTAATGTCGGAGCTGGGAAGACCGCTTTTATCAATTACTTGATCACTCTTTTCGGCAAGCGGTGGATTGAACAATCGATGTGGTTCTTACGCCTAGATGTCTATCTATTGGGGCAGAATAAGGTAGTAACACCTCAACAGCTCCTTGATGGGCTACTTGACAAGCTGTTCCGAATTGCTGCCGCTCGCAAAAGTATCCTTGCTTTCGGAGAACGTACCACAACTTCCTTTGAATGTCTCCAAAAGGCAAGAGACGAAGGTAAGGGTGAAGCAGATGCGCTTACTAATTTTGTGCAAACGTTCCGCGACGAAAGCGGCAAAAGGTTGTTTTTGATTGTTGATAATATTGATTACATTTACCATATCTGTGATCGTGTTATGTTCTATAAGGATAGAGAAGAGGATTCTTCTGCGATTGAAGGTGTCGCGCAAATTGTACGTGCCTTTATGCACGACGGTGCAGGGGGAGTTATCGGCGAACTCGGCGCTAATGTACTGTTCTCCTTGAGGCCCGACAGTTATCATATTCTCCGAGAATCTATGCGGCTATTCCGTGACCCTTCTCTTCGTTTTGACAGAAACGCTTTTGGCTTAATAGCTCCAGACTGGCGCTCAGTATTTGAAGGTCGAAAGGATCTTTTGAATCGTGTAGTATCTCAAATACCGAAGCCAGGTAAGCAGAAGGTCCAAGAATCGATTGTTAGTGCGATAACAGCGGATTTGGAAATGCAACCTGCAGCAAACGAAGTCAATGTGATAGAGCATCTGGTTAAACTTTCAAAATACGGCCTTCGGGATGTTATGGATTATTTTGCGCAGTATAGCTGGCTAGAAGGGCAGGGTGTCAATCCAAGAGATGAGCGAATCGGGATGATTCGCATCTTACACAGTTATCCTGTCGCACTGTTAGCGCTCATATTGGGTGGGCACAGGCGGTTTAATCAGTTTCGCTCGGCATTCCCGAATATTTATCTCGTAAGTGTACAAGACGGAGATATGTACCCAATCTCTGAACATGCCCACTCGTATTGGCTAAAACGAATGATCCTGGAGTTTATCAGGAACGAACAGCGAAATGATCGAATAGTTCGCCCGAACGATGTTCTTAACATGTTTTGCAGCAAAGATACTCCAGGCTATTCTGAAGAATTGGTCAGGGCGTGTCTTGGAAGTATGGCAGATGCAAATCTATCGCACTTGATTAAGGTTTCTCGTAAGAGTGTGGCAAATAACTATCGGCTTCCAATCGAGGATATAACCCTGACT
>Ga0326727_10022127_pt1 | contig 12337 bp, 10 predicted proteins | sample MB2enrmetagenome_FD_207643 | JGI IMG/M metagenome (GOLD analysis project Ga0326727, IMG submission 207643) | Lab enriched peat soil microbial communities from McLean, Ithaca, NY, United States - MB29MY | ecosystem: Environmental > Terrestrial > Soil > Wetlands > Peat | place: USA: New York...
TACTTCATAGATAGCGCCGTCGCCGTAGAGATGATGAAACCCTGCATAGGCGTCCGCCTGAAGGCCGCCCTTGAAGTTGTTCAGATGCTGCCGTGGATGCTGTGGGGACAAGGCTGGCGGAGTGTACGGCACCGGGACCGGCCGGTACGCTTCGGGGAGATTCATCCCCTCAATAAATGTCCTGAGTTGTCCCTCGCTGAGCTTCTGCAGCCCATCGAGGTAGGCAAGCTGTGCTTTCGGAGTGGGCTCAGCTTCGTAAAACCAGCAGCACCGATTCGTCTTCCGATGCACACCGAGCGGGGCGCGGATTGCATTGCCTAGCTCCCCTTCTCCGAGCCGGTCCTGGCGTGGGAACGTGCTTCAACTAAAACTAGTTCTCTGGTGACGAGGAATCCCCGTCCTGTGCCCTCCAGTCTTCCGGCGGCTGTTCGAAAATGTCAGACTCCCGCGATCCGACGAGCACATTCATTTGCACGATTCGATCCGGTTCAACCTCTTTGCAGAATGTGTCCATTGTCTTACTTTGCATCATTTGCATCGGCCTGAGTGCATCGCCCTGAGATTGCAAACCAACTTGTATGAGTTCTTTATGACACACTAACGGATTGAAACCGTGACGCGCCGCCTCTTTGTAGCTGCTCGATACAACGCGCAAGGCTTCCTTTCGAGCCGGATCTTGCTCTGTTATAATTGCGCTCGAGATTGCCTTCAACACCCGCGAAGGCCGATCAACTAACGAGCCGCTATCAGTTCGCGCTAACCAACTAGGAGAAAGCTCCAGCACCTTCTCATACCCTGGATCAGACCCGGAAGCACTGATGTTCCCGCCAGTGCGAAGATCTCGTAGCAACCCGACTTGCGATAAACTCGCTGCCCTCTCAGTTCCTTTAATCTCACTGATCCAAAGGCGATTCTCCTGGTCCAGGCTTAGAATGTCAGCCAAGCCCTTCCCACCGATTTCCAGCACGAGAGTACGACCTTGACTTTCAAGTAACGCTCTGGCGTGAATAACCGCTTTCATCTCTATGCTCTGACCAGTTACGTCAATTGTGTCAAACACCGTGTAGGTCTCGGTAGGAACAGTTGTCATCCCGTCTTCAGTGAGATAGGGCTCAACTCTTGGAGGTTCTACCAAGTGAAGTGGATTCACAGATGACGGCGTCGGTCCGAGTATTGACCAGAATGGCGGATCGGGCACGATCTCTATTTCATCGGAATTGTTGCCGATTCCTTGCCATCCAAACACCTCCTCAAGTGATCGCAGTTGCTGGGCACAGAACTCTATGCCCCCTGCAAGAGTATGTCGCAACTGAGTAAGGCCCGCAGTGGCCCATTCGGGTGATTCTCCGCTCAGACGTTGGAATTCACTTGTTAATCTCCGCGACTCCCCACCCAACTCACTTCGCAACTGTCTGGCATCTCGATTGGTTTGCTGCTGCTGAGCCCGTAGCTCGGAGAGACTTCTCCTTTCGCTGCGCATCTCAGATGTCAATGTATTCTTTTGGTCTTTGGCACCTTGAATCAGATCGCGGAAGTATTGGCGTTCCCGTCGAGGAGTAGCGCGCCGCTCCTCTATCAAAGATTGAATTTCAGATTTTGCCGATTCTATCAGCGATGACAAAGAGTCAATTTTAGACTCGACGGCCAACACGTCCTGAGAGACGCTTGACCACTTTCCGGACACCTCTCCTACTTTGGTACGCAACTGCTCTTGATCCATGTCTTCCTACTCAAGGAGAAGCCGTTTGATTCTAACCATCAACACGTATTCCCACACATCGTCCCAAGGTGCTATCACGTCGTCGTTCTCCGCAATATCAACGGCATCCTGCAGATCATCGAGGCATTGTTGCATAAGGTCGTTTGAACGTGCCAGCCATGCCCTAGACACAGCTGCACCAAAACATTCGCTAACAACAATTCCAGAGAGCGAAGAATAGTCTCTTGCCATGATTTGTCCAACCGCCAGCCGGAAAGCGCGCAGGCCATCCCACATTCCCTCAGACTTCACGGAACGTTTAGCCGTCTCAACAAACGACCGGAACAATGATGTAATTTGTTGCGGCATTTCAGCTACCCCAAACACATATATTGCTCGGAGGAACTGCTCCGAAATGAAGCCATATCCCAGCTTCTTTTCAATCGTTTGTGCAAGCAAATCAAGCTCAGCGCCAGTCAGTTGCCGCGCCATTGCCCGCGCCTCAGACTGTCGGCCGAGAAGCTCATAGCATTTCACCACAAGTACGCACGGGCCGAGCTCAGCTTCAAGAAACTTAGTTTGCTGCGACAATTCCAAATCTGACATGTGGTCTCTAGTTCCTGTTTTTGCGGATAGCGCTTGCAATTCTTCCCTGCGACTTCTCGCGTTGCGCCTTCGCGCCCGACTCTACACTTCTTAGGTCGCTGGCAATTCCTTTGAGTTCCGCACCTGCCTGATCAAGGAGCTTTACAATCTCTGCGCCATCACGAATTCGAGAGTCATTCGGCCTTATAGATGTAGCCTTCTGGCGTTCAATCCTTGTCTCATGCTCCGTGCTTTCGACAGCCTGTTTGTGTTCGGCGGTCTTTCTCTCCTCCGCTTGGACTTTTGAGGCATCCTGGTCCCCGGCCTTCTCAGCTGTGTCCAATACGCGACTTCGTTCTGCTCTGATCATCTCGTTGACGTCGTTTAACTTTGACTGAATACTCCCAACCTGATCGGAAACCTTCACAACGTCTACTTCAGTCTTTGACAGATTGTGCACTTTCTCTCCCGTTTCCTTTTTGTGCACATCTCTCTCTGCCTTATGTCCTTTCAGCGAACTACGATCCATCGTCCCTCCTTCCGGCAACCCCAGGTTCGATCTTACTCACAAGCTGAATCGATTTCTCGACCAGGCCTAGTGTCGCCTGGATTGCATCAACTCTCTCGCTTGGCACAGTCTTTAGGCGCATTCCTCGTGCAATCGAGGCTACCGCACGTTGCTCGGTCCCCAATGACCGCAGCCGACCGGCAAAGTACGCACATCTGCCATCCAAAGTTGCGTGAAGGTCCCTCCGCAACTGCTCCCATTGGCTCGAGTCTGATATCTCGGTTAAGTACGCGAGTCCCCCCCTTATTTCTTCGACGAGTTGCTCAAGCGCTTCCCTAGTGTTTTCAACCCTTTTCTTGAGTTCGCTATTCCTGATTGTGAATGCATCCCGGTACCAGTCGCACTTTTGAAGCCAAGTTGCGAGATCTTGATCGGAAGGCGAGCCCACATCCGCGACGCCTCCAGCTTTCCGGATGCTTTTGTCCGGACTGACGATAACACCTTGCATTAATTGAGGTCGATAAAAGCGATCAGCATATACATACGCTTGGCCAGGAACAAGGCGCCCAAGCAACTCCGCATGAGCCGGGTGCATGAGCATTGCATCAGAGAGCGTTTCACGATCTTGCTTAGCAACCGTCCGGTGAGCAATCTTTAAGTTGGTATTGCGGATTACTTGGGTAGCCACCGCCGCCGGTGTCTGGTCTACAACCATGATTCCCAGCCCTAGCGCCCTCATCTCGGCCAACATATTGGAAACGTATCTAGATCCCTCAACCTTCGCGCTGCTCTCTTCGCTACCGGAATTCTCATCTGGAACCGAAGGGACCAGATTATGCGCCTCTTCCAATACCAACACTTGCCGCAGTTGTCCCGAGTTTCCACGACTATCGGAGAGATGCTCGCGAATTGCCACGAGAAAGAAAAGTGTCACCAGATTCGCTTCTTGCTGTGTGAGGGTATTAAGCTCAATTACGGATTGAGTCTTACAAATGTCCTGAATAGATGGCATTGACGAGTCGCAATCGAATAAGCGCCCGACGCTACCGCGCGACAATCGAATGAAGCGTGACCTAATCACTCCCTTAAATCGTCCCGATACCTCCGCATCATAGCCCAGTGAGTCAATTATTTTGCATACCACCTCCGGGATTTCATCAACCCGTGGCAATTGCGGACGCGCAGAACCGCGGTCATCCTCCCGCCAGCCCTTCGTCTCGTAGAGCTTCCAAAGAGCCTCCTCAAGAATCGCGTTTATCGGTGGGAATAGGCCCATAGCGCAGCTAAATGCCGCAGCCAAGCCTGCTATATGGCTCGCAAGGGTGATGTGTGGGTCAAATGCAAAAGGATTCATTCGTAACGGAGAAAGTTCGTCACGACCAGGCGTATATACCCTCAATTTCTCATGAAGCCCTGAGTAGCCGGCCAGTACACGATATTCGGCTTTAGCAGGCTCGAAGACAATGAATGGAATACTCTGGTCTGCCAGTTGCCTTAAGATGTTAAACATAGTTACTGTTTTTCCCGATCCTGTTACGCCGGCTACAAACGCATGCCTCGGGAGATCAGCTATTGGCAATTCAATTGGTTCTTGACGTTCAAGGCTCATCCCGAGTCCTAAGAATGAGAGTTTGTGCCTTATGCTAATCGGCGCAACTGATCGGTCCCGCTCGGTCTCAAGCGGAAAAGTGCGCAGGTATCCCCTTCTGGGGATCGGTAGCGTAACGACATCCCGGATGAGATCTGGGCCCGCAAGAACTGACAATTCAGACAATTGCTTCAGCGTAGCGATCTGAGGGTCCGAGAGTCGAAGAGCTGCTGTCTCGACTCGATTTCGCAAAGATCGACTAAACCAACCCTCGTCATCCTGAAACCCATATCTTCCAGTCTCAACGGCTGCCATGACAGCCAGATATCTCGGGTCCTTTTCCGTTACAGCCGCTATCCTGAAGCGTGAACCTCCGATAGCGTCTACACCGAAAGCTCTGAGTAGCCCATCTGCAGCATGCTCGTCGCGAGAGCCCGCGCAAATCAGAAGGTGACAAACAGGGTCCCCAGCCAGCGCATCGCCAAAGGCTTGGAGATTCAGCAAATGACTTCCATCGTTAGCACTGGTCCCATGTTTTCTCCGCTCGAGTTGCTCCGAAATAGAACGCAGCACCTGTCGAATGCCACTCGGATCACTGACATGCAACTGAATATCGAGAAAAGCCGGCACCATCAACGCGGCGAATGCCTCATCAATATACGGCTCCAATGCATTTCTTGCAGTCGCTTGGCGTGTCCAAAACGCTGGAGCATAAAGGGTTTCTGCCCTGTCCAGTGACAGTGTCTCTTTCCTCTCCAATAACGCAATGGACGCAGTATTCTCTTTTGCTGGCAAAACGCTCTCTGGGTCTGTGTCGATAATCTGCAGAACTTCTGCGCATAAGCGGCGACCGAGCACAATTGGATCGGTAGGGACATCGTCCGGTCCACTCATTACCACAAATATCCGCAAACGCCTATTCGATGGCTCTCTCGATGGGTCGTAACTGTATCGAAGTGTGAATGACATTTCCTGACGCGTAGACGTTACGATCTGAAGCCAGGTAAATAATCGCGTAGCTGCAACGGCCAGCGCTTCCTCACCAAATAGATCGAAGTACCGTGGTAAAGACAGATCGGGAAAGCTGACAATCTCAAACGCGCTTCGCATCGATATTCCCACCGTTCCTTAGAACTCGATAACTTTCGTACTCGGTCGCCCTGTCGAAATCTGATCGGCGATTCGCCGTACAGCATCACGAATCACGCCTGACTTCTGAACATCAAAACCTTGGCCTAGCAAACGTACTGCGCCCTGGAACCACACTTGATCTTTGTTTGTATCAAGAATCGTACTAAAAACAATCGCTCTCGCGAACACGACTGAAAACTCAGTCTCCATTGGAAGGATTCCAACCGCGAAGGCATCCATTGGTCGTGCCTGGTCGACACACACAACCCACTTACGCCTTTGAAGAAGACTTTCCTCAATGATCTCAGGAAGTACCATTAAGCTCGCTTTCTCGATACAATCTGGCAGACGACTCAGAATCTCCTTCTCAGGCAGCACTGAATCCGTCGATCGAAACAGTGCGAGATCTGACGACGAATCATCCCTGACAATTAGGCATGCACCTTGTTTCGTGCTGGAGGTCACGACATTTGAGATTAGCGCCTTCATCTCTTTCTCATTCGACACCTCCTCTCTAGGAATTGCTCTGAACTCATAGCCAATCTCACGACCGTGGCCAACTCTCAGGGGCTCGAATTCATCTCCATATCCAGCTTTCTGAAATTCGTCGACAATCCGATTTACCTCGGAAGAATTGCTGCTAGCCGTGAGCAACTGCAACCAACGAATCGCGCCGCGCCGAATCACGCCTTCCATCGCCGGGTTCTCTCCACTTACTGCTCCGGCTAAATCCGCAGCAGTACGACCGTACAGTTGAGCTAGTCCTGCCATCCAGCCGAAGTAACACTCTCGTTCTTCGAATGGAAGACGAAGATCGTAGTAGATCATCGCAAGCAAGTAAAATGACGCCACGCCTGTCTCATCCTTCTCACTCGTGAAGTCTCTCAATGCCGAAATTGTTGGAGGCAGTTGATGCGGCTTGAAATCTGCATCACATTGCCCGAGCTGAAGTATTCTTCTATAGTTATCCGGGAGGCTCAGTGCGTCAGAAGCATCTTCAACCGCAGAAAGCAACGCGGCATTTGCGGAGTCAAGCATCAACTGAGCTATCTGGTCAGACACAAACTTGCGCAATGCTGGTGTTGCAGAGTCCAAGTCGTCGGTGAGTAGAAGACGGATAGTTCCGATGAAATTTCGAGATGCACGCAACCTCCATTGCACATTGAGCAGCAATGCCAAGCATGTCATGCAGTTGACTCTTAGCTCATCTGTTACCGCTTCCGGGATAGTTGACGTGTCTTTCTCAAAGAGTAACTTGTACAAAAACAACCGAGTCTGTAATTCTGCCTCACAGAAATGCAGGGTTTCCTCGGACTCAAATTGCTTCCGACTGGACAAGAGCTTCAATAGCTCGTCTGGCGGGGCCGGAAGTGGCAAATCGATCAACGCGCGAAGTCCACCTTCTGGAAATAGTCTTGTCATCGCACACCGCCGCTCTTCAGAACAAAAACGCCCAACTCCCTGACATGAGATTCACTTATGTCGCCTGCCTGCATTTCAAATATACGTTCCGTTCCGTGTTGTGGAGCCACGACCATCAGTACGTCCTTTACATCTTGTATTCGCGGAATCACAATTTCTACAGAAACAACACGGCCTTGTTCGCAAGTTACTGCTGATTTAACCGTCAACATTGTCGTCCTATATCCACGGCCCCAAGTACCAAACCCAGCCAATCCGGCAATTCGGTCTCGGACTGAATTCTCCTCCGTCCAGGAGATCTCAATTCCAGGCGGCAGCTTATCACGCCATTCGATCTCAGTGGTTCTCAGCTCGTGGGCAAATGAAGGAATCGGAGGAGGGGCCGGCAGAGGACTTTGTACAGCCGCCTGCAGTTGTTGTGGAGGACGTCTGAGGCGTTCTTGAGAACCAAATTGAGTAGGTCTTCCACCATATCGTCCGGGGTGGCGCTGTCCGGGGTCGTTGCGAGGCCTCGGAATGAGCGGAAGATCGGACTGCTTAGAAGCTGGCGCATACTGAGATCCAATGGTTCTCATCCATGTGGCACTCGCCTTGTGTTGTCCGGGAAAAAGCTCCACGAGGATGCGCACGACTTCGGCCAACTCGATGTCCCCTACACGTATCATCTCTCATCTCCGCTCTGGATATTCTCACCGTATTTCCCTGCTCATTCTCACGAGCCGCCCTAATGTGATGGAGCTTCTATCGAGGTATTGATGTGCAGCGTTCCCGTTCAAAATGAATGGAGCGGTTGGCTGCGGGCGATACCAGAGGCCTGGCTCCTTGGCATTGATTCTTGCTACGAGCTCGTTCCAGAAACCATCTGGAAGATACCGGCCCTTGAATAGAACCTTCGTCATTTCCTTTGTGTTTTCGCATAGTACTAGGCCAACTCCACAGTTATGTTCCCAGAGAAACCGTCCCATCGCCTTATTCGGAGAGAGCGTGAAGTTATTATGTCGGCATGATAATATCCATAGGCTGCTCGGAAACTTCGCTGGCCTTTCAAGGCCGGATTGAGTTCGCAACTTACCAACGAATCGCTTGTCGGCAACCACAGCAGCGCCCATTGAAGATTCGTATCCGTAGACCACCTTCGGATGTGCAGCATCCTGAAACACCCGCTCAAGCAATGCTTCACTTCTCACAAAGTGAATATTCTTAAGTACTTCTGACTCCCAAAAATGTACCATCAAGAAGTAGGCAATTTCGGCGCCCCAGGCTTCTCGCGCTGCACAAGCCATGAATGGTGCAACTAACAACTGTGGCTCTTCCCGACCACCAATCGATACACGAGCCCTTTCTAGCATCTGCTTCGTACTACTAGCAGCGCCTCGCACGCGTTGTGTGGCCTTTTCGCTCTCCGGCCAATCCCTGTATGGACTATGTGACAAAAAGCGATCAAACTCAGCGCCAATCTCCTCCTTGACTTTATCTGAATCGGTGATTGCAATTCCAGCTTCAAGACAGTAGACAACAGCTGAAATAAGTCCGTTCACGACAGCACGTTTCCAGTGGTCTTGGAGCTTACCACTGATACGCCTACCGTCGTCAGTCGCACCTAACAAGTATTGGACGGAATGACAAGTCTTCAAGAGATTATTCAGATGGAGTTCATGTGCCCCTCCGCTACTGTCTATATCGCCTATCTCCTGTAGCACGCGGCCAACTGAGCTCGGAAGATGCTGAAAACAACGGTTCGCGACAAGCGTCGCACATGAATCTGCCGTGCGGCCTCCTGATGCGATGTGCTCGTCAAACAGGTGCTGTGCATGCTTCCCGCACGGCAATGTACTCCCGATACCAAAAACCGCAGCGGATGGCCATTGTATGCGCGCGGATTGATCATCCTCCGCATACAAAGCCTGCTCTAAGAACTCTCGCCTGCGCTCATCCGATTTCAGCGCCGACCGAAACAGCATCTCCGCAAAATAGTCATCCAAGTGAGGAGCCTTATGGACTATGAACCGGTCTGGGGGATCGTTGTCCTGCCACACGATTGAAGGCCCCAGCAGTTGATGAAAGTACTCAGTGCTTACGTAGCTAATGGCAGAGAGGAATCCGCCGCACTTTGTGATGTCGTCTCTTGTGACACAGAGCATGGGGACGATACCTCCTTTCTATCCGGACTGAGCCTTCTGACTAGGAGAAATGTTCTGTCATCGTGAGAATCCTGAACATCTGCCCACTCACGTACCTCGCGGGTTTGCCAGAACCGTGATCGATACTCCGCAGCCATTGCGGGCCAAAAGCCTGGCTTGTTTGTGTTTGCTGCTTGCGGGATTGTCAACGCTGCAAATGCGCTTTGAAAGCGTGCCGGGACTTCCTCGAATCCGTCAGTTCCGATTAGTAATGACTGAAGTAATGAAGTCTCTCCAGTCTGGTGAAGACGAATTCCCAAATCGCCAGAAGATATTCGACTCTGCCAGTCCTTGTTCCCTGACAGTCGACCTGTCAGGTACGTCCCCTCAAAGTCATCTAGACTTTCAATCTTGCCGTTAATTGCATAGAATCCATCTCCACATCCGAACACCGCAAAACTCTGAGAGTCTATCGCGAACACGAGCATAGTTGACATGAAGAAGCTCTTCAGGAATAAATCCCGCTGGCCCTCTGGGCTGACTGCCTCCGCAACCTGCAACAATCGCTCGCAGATCGCAGTTTCCATGTTTGGCAAGAATTGCAATAGATGTCCTACACCATGTTCGCTCGAGAACCGCCCAGTTATCTCGGCCGATAATAGTGAAAGAATTCGCGAACCAACTTCGTTGTTTGAGAAAGATCCCATTGAGGTAGAGCATCCATCGCAAACGACTCCTACGATGCAGTGGCTACGGGACCAAAGAGCACTTGCGTCCTGGTTATTATTGTGGCTGTTGAGACGACCGCACTGTGTCGCCCCTCCAAATTGAAATGGCAGCGCACAGTCGAGGCAATCGACCCATGCCAAAAACTGGTCGAATCGATGAGACACGGGCATTAGAACATTCCTTTCATGACACCATATTCCCAAGGTCGATACCACGGCATGCAAGAAAGGACTCGAAGACTCGCGGGTCACGAGCGACAAATGGGCGACGCTGCTTCGGCATCACCGGGAGTTGTCCCGTGAGACCGTACTTCGTCTTTAGTTCTTTGATCACTTCTTTAGTTCTCAAATGAGCAAGCATTCTGTATTCTAGGTTCCGTTCATCTTCGTCACCCAGCGACTCAAGTAAATTCTCGCGTAGGTCCTCAACAAACACGTCGACAAAATGCTTGTATAGAATCTCTCCATCGGAGCCAGATTGTCCCTTAATCCGGCGAATTGAATCAAGCCTCTGAGCCAAATATGATTGCAATTGTCCATCAGCCAACTGCAACCCGTGAGCCCGGAGGCAATCTTGTCCACGAGTAAGCACGCGCAAATTTGACAGTCGTTTCTTGAACAGAACGTCTTGATTTGCCACTGGGGGGAGTACGGGCAGATGATACGGGTTGCAGCCGGTCAGAAAGTAGTAGGCAACTACTGTAAGTGCGAAAACGTCTGTGCTTGAGTCAAAATGGTATCCGCTAGAGGCATTCAGGTCGCTATCAAGGAGATTAGGATCGACGTAACCTTGCGTACCAAGGCTGTCAGACTCCCATTCGTCAAACTGAACAGAATCCAAATCAATAATGCCCGGCTTTCCGGATTGAGGATGAATGAGAATATTTGCAAGGGAAATGTCCCCGATCGCAACATGCGAACGAGCTAGCGCGGAAAGCACTAAGAATAAATCGTATATAGTTGCAACGGCCGTCTCGTCAGTAAACTGGAATCCTTCATGCTTCCAATATCCCCCGACTTTTAAGTTGTATGTTAGCTTTGAAAGCTTAACCCACTTTTGAAAACAGACCATCGAGAATCCCGCCACAGCATTGTCAACTGTGTCGACAGCAGGCTGCAATGGCATTGCGCAATGTTGGGCGACCTCGCGGTCAAGCGTTACTGACGCACCAATGTCAAAGAGTTTGACGAGCTTCCTTACCTGTTGCTCATCAGGCTTTTGATAATAGAGCTTCGCTGCCCGATCATAACCGAGGTCAAAAGCTTCGCCGTATGTACCTTGACCGAGACTCGGAAGAGAGTCCCTGTCATAGATTTTGGTGTCAACCCGAAAATGCATAGCAAAACCCAATCCTCTCCCAGGCACCATGCATAGAATCAGTTCTTATCTGGCTTAGGTTTGGAAGCCAAGACAAACGCTCGACGGATTTCTCGGGGATTACGATCCAAACCTATTTTCTGCGAAAAGCCGATGGCAACTCGCAAGGCTTCGAGCTTCGCTTCGTCGAATTCCGGATTTTTTAGTCCCACAACAACCGACGAATGTAGCCATTCCTTTGAACGTAATCGCTGGATTGCTTTCTGTACGTCCTCTTTTCGCGCTTGGCTTGAATTCTCGGCACCGTCCGTTATGACGGCTATCCGCGCTGCTGGCAAGAGACCTTGTTTCGCAACCACATCGAGGTGGGCTTCGAGTTCATTAACCATTGTGATGATCGCATCAAAGAGAGCAGTCATGCCTGCAGGCGCGTAGTTCCGAACATCCAGTGCAATTACTTGGTCATTTCCATTGCGGTCGAGAGCATAGAAGCCATTGAGAGGCCTTGGATGGTCGGCGAAGAGACTCTGATAGACATAGAGGACTCCCAGGTCGCACTTCTCGCTATCGCGGAGTGTTGAAAGCATTTCTTTGTGGCCCTCAATCACGTCACGTTGATATCGTTCCATACTTCCGGAAGCATCAATAAGAAATCCTGCGAATACCGGGCTGTCCGTGATCAAATTGAGATTCGAGCTCACTTTCGTCTGCCTCCATGACTAGTTCCTTCGTACGAGCCAAGAAACAAGCATCGCTTTTCCGCAACTGCGGCTGATCGAGACCAAAAGCACACGCAGCCACAGCGCTGCAATACAACTGACAGCTTGATCGCTCACAATTCGGCTGATCGCGAATGATAGCATCCGATGGAGGGATCTGGCAAAACAAGAGGAACTACAGTCTTCGATGATGAACGAGTTCCTTGTCACTAATTTCGGCACGAGCCCTCGTCCAATTCTGCGGCAAAGGGCTTAGTCCCATACGCGACAATGCAAGCGGTTCCGCCTAAAGCCTAAAGTTTGAGGCCCAGCTTCCGTAGTTGTTGCGTCGTCGGCGTTCAGCGAATGTGCCAGGATGCCCAAACCTCCGAGTTCAGGTCGAATCACCTGCTGTTCGGCAATTGATATGGTGTGACCCTGTCAATAGCTGCTCATCGCTGTTTTTGTTTTTGTCTTTGTTCTTGTCTTTCGAGGACAGACTCAGCGGCAGCCGTGGCAGGTACCTCTCGTGCCCGGACA
>Ga0326727_10022128_pt1 | contig 12337 bp, 10 predicted proteins | sample MB2enrmetagenome_FD_207643 | JGI IMG/M metagenome (GOLD analysis project Ga0326727, IMG submission 207643) | Lab enriched peat soil microbial communities from McLean, Ithaca, NY, United States - MB29MY | ecosystem: Environmental > Terrestrial > Soil > Wetlands > Peat | place: USA: New York...
CGGAGAGATTTCCAGATCTACGTCAAACCCGGCGCGAAATTCGATGCTCTGATACATGGTTCACCTCCCTTATTAGATAGGTCCAATTCGCAAACGCCGCGCCGTTATCGGAGAAGTTATTCGCAGATTCGATTAACTCGCCAGATACCACAGATTTCGCATACGTTACTTGCATCCGGGTTCGATTCAGAGTGCCGTTTCGCACGCAACGTGTACCATTCTGCACAGTTCTCTGTACGGATCGGGTGATTTCCGAATCTGCTTAAGCGAGCGCCGGCTGTCGCTTGAGCAGCTGACGGAACTTCGCCAGCGGACGGGAGTTTGCCACGTTCTTGGCTTCCAAACCGGCACGGCGCGCTTGGTATACGCCGAATTCCAAGAGCGCCAGCTCTTCGGTCGAATGAGCGTCCGTGTTGATGACAATTGAAACCCCGCGTTCTCTTGCTGCGATCAGCGCTACGTCGTCCAGATCGAGCCGACTTGGCTGAGAGTTTAATTCCATCATGCAGCCATAATCCGCTGCGGCTTTCAGAACGGTGTCCAAATCCACGTCGTACCCCTTGCGCTTACCGATTAGCCGCCCGGTGGGATGACCAATGGCATGGACATACGGGCTGCGGATGGCGTTCAGCAAGCGGCGCGTAATGCGCTCGCGCGGTTGATTCTGACCGTAATGAATCGAAGCCACGACCCAGTCGGCTTCAGCCAGAACGTCATCCGGCAGATCGAGCGTGCCGTCCTCCAGGATGTCGAGTTCAACACCCTTCAGAACTGTCATCCCCTTGATACGGCTGGCAAGCTCGTCAATTGACTTCCAGTGCGCTCGCAACCGGCGCGCGTCCAGCCCGTTGGCCATGGTGACGCGTTTCGAATGGTCGGTGATGGCGATGTACTTATGGCCACGCCTCTTCGCCGCGAGCACCATCGCCTCCAGTGACGCGCGGCCATCGGTGACGTTGGTGTGCATATGCAGATCGCCGCGAAGATCATCCAACTCCAACAGGTGCGGCAGGCGATGCTCCATGGCCAGCTCGATCTCGCCGCGGGCCTCACGCAATTCCGGGGGAATGTAGGGCAAGCCCAACGTGGCGTAGACTTGCTCTTCCGTTCTGCCGGCAATCCGACGTTTGCCGCGAAAGACACCATACTCGTTGATTTTCAGCCCCTTCTCCTGAGCCATCCGGCGCAGGATGATGTTGTGAGCTTTGGAGCCCGTGAAGTACTGCAGGGCAGCGCCGTAGCTCTCCTGCGGCACGACTCTCAGATCCACCTGAATACCGATCTTGAGACGCACGGTCATCTTCGTGCCGCCGCGCGCCAACACCTCGGCGACGCCTTCGTAGGCCGCTAATCGGTCCATCACGCTGCCCGCAACTTGGCAAGTAACCAGCAGGTCGAGGTCTCCGACAGTCTCCTTGCACCGACGATAGCTGCCGGCCATTTCGGCCGCGTTCACACCGGGGGTCGCTCGAAGATGTCGGAGAAGTGCATCGGCGTATACCTTCGCATCCGCCAGGTAAAAGCGCCGCTCCTCCTTGCTGACGTGTTGGAGCTCGCGGATGATGTTCTCCTCCGTCTTCGCTCCGAAGCCCTTGATGCCGCGGATTCGATGGCTCTCGGCCGCTTCGCGCAGCGATTCCAACGAACTGATGCCCAGCTGTTGATAAAGTATTCGAGCACGCTTCGGACCGAGACCGGCGACTTCGAGCAGATCGCGCAGGCCAGACGGTAACCGGCCACGCAGCTCCTGCCTCAACGGCAGATCACCGGTTTTCAGAAGGGTCTGAATCTTTCCGGCCAGGTCTTCGCCGATACCCTGCAGGTCCTCCAGCCTCTGCTCCGACGAGCGCGCGATCTCGGCCGCGGGTACCGGCAGGTCGCGAATCGTGCGCGCGGCGTTGCGATAGGCACGCACCCGAAAAGGATTCGCCTCCTCCAACTCGAGTAGATCGGCGACTTCGTCGAACGCGGCGGCAAGCTCAGGATTTTCCATGGCGGCCTCCCGGTCAATGGAAATTGGAGTCTTATCGGATTACTCCTTACAAGTTCGGTACCGCTCGACTGTCGGTCCAAGTCAGCCGTACTCTCTCGCGGGGCGACCGCTAATCGCTGCTACACCTGCATGTGCCGCCATCGGCCAGCGATGTGCGGATCGGCTACAGTCTCGGTCGCCAAATTCGCGCGGTCTTCTGCAGTCCGCACGCGTCGCATATTGCACTCGCGTCGCCGCGCCACCGGGGGTCCCGGCGCATTTGCACTCCCGCATAGTCGCAACAGCTCAAAAATACGCCTGAAATGCTACTTCCGTTGATTACCGGGTCGCCTCTCAAAATGCGGGCGCCGTCTGAAAAACAATGTTCCGATAAAGATCGAACATCGGTCTGAAAATTGCTTTTATTCCCTTAACGAGCGGTGAGCGCGTTTTTTTCACCCCAAGATGCATCGCCCGACCCCCGGCAACGCTTGCCCGGGGTAATCGGGCCAGGGAAACAGAGAGGTCTGATATGGCGATCATGATGGCAGACCTGGAGACCATGCTCGATCAATTCAAAGGTCCCGGATTGGTTGTCAGTTGCTACGCCGATCTCTCCGCCAGGCCGGGCATCCCGTTTCCCTGGCCCGGTCCGTTCAAGCTGAAGGCAGCCGCGATCAAGAAACTTCTGGCCGAGGATGCCGGGGCCAGTCTGCAGTTCGACGACGATTTCAAAGCCATCGGGCGGGCGTTCGGGGCCGAGGAAGCGATCCATGCTCGCGGCATGGCCGTCTTCAGCGCGCGCGAGCGCGGCTTCTTCAAGGCCATCCCCCTCGATGTACCGCTGATGGACGACCTGGTCGTGGATCAATCTCCGTACCTTGTCCCCCTGTTACAGCTGCTGTTCCGACAGAAAGAATACCTGGTGGTGCTTTCGGATACCCATCGGGGACGACTGTACGCGGCCGCGCCGGGCGGCGTTCGGCTGTTGCGAATGATCGAAGAGGCTGTGCCCGCGCATCAGCACTCGGCCGGCGAGTGCTGGGGTACGCAGCAGGCAACGATCGCTCGTCATCGACTCGATCGTATCCTCCACTTCCAGAAGCTGCTGGCGGACATGATCGACATGGTCCAAGCTGAAACTCATTTCCAGGGTGTCATTCTTTTCGGCGAGCACGAAACGGTCGAGCATCTCCGCAAACACTTGCCGGCACGCCTGGCCGACCGCGTCGTCCATGAAGGGCGGTTGGAGTGGACCGAAGATGCCACCGAGATCGCCGCGGAACTGAGTCCGATCCTGGCAGAGCTCGAAAGAGAAGAGGAATCGGCCACCGTGCAAGGCCTGGCCAAGCGACTTCGAGATGGGGGGGGAGTCGCGTGCGGAACCGCTGCGGTACTCGAGGCTCTGTACACAGGCACGGTGGGTCCACGCGGTCACGGATACCTGGTCGTCGGACCCGATCCACGCGAGTTGGTGTCGCGTTGCACCGCTTGCAGATCCCTGCACGTCGACATGGCAAAAGCGTGTCCACGTTGCCAGGCTCCGTGCGTCGAAGCGAACCTGTGGGAAGAACTCCTATTGTTCGCTTTACGGCACGACATCTCCGTTCGCTGCGTGAAAGCAAATGAAACGATCTCGCTTTGTGACGGCGTCGCCGCCTTTCTCCCCGGCGTTCGGGGAAGCTAACCGTTTTCGGCGGTTCCTTCGTTCGGGGAGAGGAGGAATCGCCGCTCGAGTCGAAGCGGATCGCATAAGTCGCAAAGATGGAAGAAACATCGCTTCAGCAGTAACAAAGACGTTTCAGGAACCAAGTCCGCGGAGGATGTCATGAACCGGCCCGTGGAAATTCAGAGACCGTTCGGCTCGTTTCAGCCAGGAATGACCAGTCTTTTCCCGGCGACAGTTTTCGCGGTGGGCGTGCTGGTCACAGTGGCTCTGACCGCATTGGCTGCTCAGGTCCACGAAGCATTTGGTGCCATTGTCGCAGTTACAGGCACGTTAAGTTCGGCACTGATCGCCAGCGCCATTAAAGTGGCCAATCACTGGGATCGAGCCGTGGTCCTGCGCCTCGGGCGGTACCAGGGTACGAAAGGGCCGGGTCTGTTCTATATCGTGCCGATCCTGGATCGCCTGCAGTTCGTCGACACGCGCGTGGTCACTCAGGATATTCGACGTCAGGAAGTGATCACACGAGACAACGTGCCTGTGGCGATTAATGGCGTGCTCTTCTTCCAGGTAGTTAGCGCCGAATTCGCCGTGATGCGCATCCAGGATTATGTCTGGGGCATTATTCAGCTCGCCCAGACGGCTCTCCGAGACGTAGTCGGAGGTGTGACGCTGGATGAGCTCCTCGCCGAGCGCGAGCGAATCGGCAAGATGGTTCAGGAGGTGGTCGACAAGCAAGCGAAAGAATGGGGCCTGAACGTAACCGGCATCTTGCTGCAGGACATCGACATGCCGGAGGATCTGAAGAAGATCATGTCGCGTCAGGCAGCCGCCGAACGCGAAAAGCGCGCCACAATTACCAAGGCCGAAGGCGATCGCCTCGCGGCCGAAAACCTGGCTGCCGCCGCTGCGACAATGTGCACCAGCCCCGGCGCCATGCAACTCCGCACGTTACAAACCATCGACGGTCTCGGGCCTTCCGCATCGAACACCGTCGTCTTAGCAGTACCCATCGAAATCATGGAATTGGCCAAACGGCTATCCGAGTCGATGCACACGAACGGCAAGACCGCGGGCCTGAGCTTGCGCTGAGCGATTCCGCCCGGGCGCTGGCTCATCCATCAACACCAACTAGCCCGGCATTGTGCCGGGCCCGCCTGGAGTTTCGTCATGAAAGCGATTAAAACGATCCTGCATCCGACTGATTTTTCCAAGCATTCGATAGAAGCACTGGACTTGGCCGGTTCTCTGGCCCGAGACCGATGCGCCCGCTTGGTGATCTTGCACGTCGTGCCATCGGCTCCCGCGGTAATCGATGGCGGCGCCGCTGCGGTGGACAAGGCCGAGCGCCGAGCCAGGGACTTGGAAAATTATCGCCACGAAATGCTCGATCGACTGCACCGGATGGACGTGCCCGCGATGGCTTGCCCGGCCGAACGCATCTTGGTCGAGGGAGACGCTGCGCGCGAGATCCTGCGTAAGGCGGATGAATTCTCCTGCGATTTGATTGTGATGGGCACGCATGGCCGCAGCGCGGACTTCGGCCGCCTCATGGGCAGTGTTGCCGAGGAAGTCAGTCACAAGGCGCCTTGTCCCGTTCTGACCGTCAAAACCGCAGGCGGCGACGCGGGCACTCCGGCGTTTGCCCACAGTGCCGGACTTACTCCCGCCGGCGTCTGAGCGCCAGCCGATGACCGATAGCCGAGGGAGGTAATAGCCATGAGCTGGGTTGACAAAAGAATCGACGAGTACAGCCACGGGTCGCCTTCCACGTGGCTCGAACGACGGATGCTGGAGCACGCGCACCCCGTGCATTTCACACTGGCATGGATCGCGATGATCGGCCTTGTGTACGGGTTGTGGCAGCACGATTGGCTCTGGATCGCGGGCTCGATGATCATCGGGGTCGTCGGCCACGTTTACTGCTGGATGGAACCGGATCAGCGCGACGAAGAATCAACGCGTAGGAGCGACCGAACTGCAGTCAACGCAAGGTAGATTCAGGATCGGACCAGGATAAAAGGAAGGGGTCTGAACTCAACCCGGGTCCGACCCCTTTTCGACTCTCAAGCCGTATTCTCCTCTTGGTCAAAGGAGCGCGCATGGCGCCGACGACTTTCACGACCGAACGTTTTTGCGACGATCTCGGACCTCAGATGGTCGTTCACCTGTACGAGCCGCGCAGCGGCTTGCGAGCGATGGCAGTGATCGATAACACCGCCTGCGGCCCGGCCGTCGGCGGCGTGCGCATGGCGGCCGACGTGACACTGACCGAGGTCTATCGCCTGGCCCGCGCCATGACTCTCAAGAACGCGGCAGCCGGCTTACCTCATGGCGGCGGCAAGTCTGCCATCGTCGCCGACCCCGCAAAGGCGGACAAACCTCAACTGATCCGCGCTTTCGCGCGAGCCATCCGCCACCTCGTCGATTACATTCCCGGGCCCGACATGGGAACCGACGAATCCTGCATGGCCGTGATCCACGACGAGAACGGCCGATCGGTCGGGCTGCCACGAGTCCTGGGCGGAATACCACTGGATGAAATCGGCGCGACCGGCTACGGACTGGCGCAGTGCGCTGAAGTGGCTGCTCCTTTCTGCGGACTGAAGCTTCAAGGTGCGACAGTCGCTGTCGAGGGTTTTGGCAACGTTGGCCGGCACGCCGCGGCGTTCCTGGGAAAAGCCGGCGTTCGGCTGGTCGCCGCCAGCGATTCGCGCGGCGCAATTTATAACCCGGACGGAATCGACGTAGCCGAACTCGCGAGCGTGAAGCGGCAAACCGGCAGCGTGACCGCTTATGGCAGGGCCAAGCAGATACCCCTTCCGGAGCTGTTCACTTTACCTTGTGACATTCTGTTGCCCGCTGCTCGACCGGACTGTATCGAGTCGGGGAACGCTGAGAAGATACAGGCCAAGCTTGTACTGCAAGGCGCCAACATCCCGGCGACGCCAAGCGCCGAGACTATCCTCCACCGCCGCGGCGTGATCGTCGTACCCGATTTCATCGCGAACGCTGGCGGAGTTATCTGCGCTGCCGTCGAATACGCGGGCGGATCGGAGGCAGATGTCTTTCATCGAATCGGCGGCAAGATCCGAGAGAACACGGAGGTCGTGCTCAAGCGAAGTCGCGACGAAAAATGCGAGCCGCGCATTGCCGCACTGGCGCTGGCCCGAGAACGGGTGAAAGCGGCCATGACTTTCCGCAGGTGAACGCCGTGGTTAACCTGTCCCGGGTCTGGCTCAAGCACGGTTCTCGGGCGGCGGTCCCGGGCTAAAGCGTGGATCTGCCGCACGCCCGCAGAGGTGCACGAATGGCCTATTTCATTTATTCATCAAGGCCTTCGTGCACCTTTGCTTCTTGGACAACCCGATCGCGAAGCGTGCTTAATTCCCGGCTAACGTGGACGTCATAAGTGCCTGGCGAGCGTAGCGATTTAAATTGCTCCGGAAGGCAGGCAAATTCCTGCTGAAATCGATTTCGCAGCTCGCCAAGCGAAGGCTCCGGCCGGGTGCGCCGGCCCGCCACCATGACCTCTTCGAGTAACTCCTCATCGCCGGGGCTTGACTCCCCCGCCCGCGCGATCGTGTCCCGGACGTACCCTCCGTCGTCGCTGCGCCGGCGATAGACTTGCTTCGGCCCCGGCAGTGTTTGTTTTCCGGAGCTGAGCTTGAGAACCGGCCGACCGTCGTACTCGACAAGTTTGTAAGCACAATCGGTCCACGGACTGTCGGCGGACACGCCCACTTTCGTGCCGACGCCGAAGCCGTCAATCGGCGCTCCGGCACGTACGAGTTCGTCGACTTCGAATTCATCCAGTCCACCGCTTGCGAAGATTTGCACCTCATTGAGTCCGGCATCGTTCAGGATAGCCCGCGATTTGCGAGATAACTCGAGCAGATCGCCGCTGTCGAGCCGGATCGCCCGCAGGTGATGGCCCTCCCGCCTCATCTCCAGTGCCGCGGTAACGGCGTTTTTCACACCCGTGAGCGTGTCGTAAGTATCGACAAGCAACGTGCTCTGATCCGGAAACGATCGGGCAAATTGGCGAAAAGACTCGAGTTCGCTCTCATACGTCATGATAAACGAATGGGCCATCGTACCCGACACCGGAATGCCGTAAAGCGCCCCGGCCATCGTGTTGCTGGTGGCGTCGAAGCCAGCCAGATAACTGACGCGAGCAAATTCATTCGCCGCCTCGACACCATGCGTTCGACGGGCGGCAAAGTCGATGAGTTGTTTGCCCCGTGCCGCATGCACCACTCGAGACGCCTTGGTGGCCAGGATCGTTTGCAGATTGATCTGATTGATTAGATAAGTCTCCGCCAACTGCGCTTCGATAACCGGCCCTGCAACGTCGATGACTGGCTCATTCGCAAAGAAAATGCTTCCTTCGCGCATGGCCCGAACGCTTCCTGTAAAGCGCAAGCCGCCAAGATAATCGAGGAAGTGCCTGTTGAAGCGGCCAAGCGATCGAAGATAGGCGAGGTCGGCGTCTGTGAAGTGAAGGTTTTCTAAGTACTCGACGGTAGCGCGCAATCCGGCGAAAACAAGATAGCCGCGGTCCGCCGGGTATTTGCGGATGAACAAGCTGAAGACGGCGGGGCCGGTCTGGTTGCTCTGCCAGAAAGCCTGCGCCATCGTCAGTTCATAAAAGTCGGTGAACAGGCCAAGCGAAGTGTTTGAGCGCGTCATGGCAACTCTCTCGCCCTCCGCGGGTGTGATCGATGAATCACGCACGGAGGACAAGCGCCTCGCCACGCCGACCCTAATCGACTCCTTTCCAGGCGTCGTCATCCCGGTAGAAGTCGATCAAGTATTGCAGTTCGCGTACGAGAGCCTTTTGCTTGTTCTCGCGCAGCAGATCCTCCGCCACGAAGTCTTCGCAGACTTCGAAGAGGCGTTCGTGGAGCTTGCGGCGCTTGCCGTGCAGCTCCTGTCGCTTCGCCCGCAACTCCTGATGTTTGCGGAGCTCATGCGGTTTGTCCATCGCTCAATCCTCTTTTCGGGGCACGGCGGTTCTCCGCGCCTGCCCGTTTGTCCTTCTCTGAATAGAGGAGGGTGAGAGAGTTCTGTATGTTGCCTCGCCTCACCCGGCTTCTTAGTAACCGGCGCGGTCATGGGACGGCCGCGGCCAGTGCATCGTTTTCAGCTTCGGCTTGGGCGGTCGATTCCTCGAAGAATGCGATAGCACCGACCAGGTCCGTAGTGGAAACTACTCCCACCGGATGGCGACCCTCGTCCACGACGATGATGCGATGCACGCGCGCGTCGATCATCATCCGAGCCAGGACCGGAAGCGTTGTTTCCGGAGGTGTCGTCACCGGATCGGCGGTCATGAAGTTACGCACTTCGTCCGCTGGTAGTTTCTCAATTTCCACCATCTGCCAATCCACCAGCACGCAATGCGGCTGCCGGCAGATTACGAGATCCTCGCCTGAGGGCCCTTTCTGTTTTGCCTGAACCGGGCAGACTCCCTCGGGCAGCGTGCAAACGGTCACGTCACGGCCGTTGAAGAGCGTCCGCTTCTCCTGGAAGGAACAAGTGAAAGGCAGCGGCGGTGCAGTCGGTCGCGTGACGTCCTCTCGTCGCTCCGCCAGACGGAGAAAGTCGGTGGCAGATAGTACGCCCACACATATGCCGTTCGCATCAACGACCGGCGCCCCGCTAACCTGGTGCTGTAGCAATAGACGAGCTGCCTCGCGCAGCGGCATCGTCTCGCTAAGGACGACCGCCTCTTTGGACATTAGTTCCGCGGCGGTCAATTCGAGTAGGTCTCTGGAAGTGTCCATCACGGCGCACCTCCCCGGTGTGTTGGGCGGAAAGTGAATCAATCGACAGATCAACTTTTCGGTTTAATCGCAAACATGATGCCAGGGAGAATCGGCAGGAGATAAAAAGACGTTACGAATGCTTAATCGTGCCCTCATTTTGATAAAAAGCGGTCGTTTTCTCGGATTTCGGCTGCCGCAAGTCGCTTTCATTGACATCGCCGGCTGATCGGCGGGAGAGTCGGGTGGTCAAATGAATCCTTTGCGATTTGCCAGATCCGAACTCACCGGGTCTGCAAGCCTGCCGGGACCGACAATTGTGCGTGCTCGCACACATTTCGCGCGCTTCTGTGCGAACGCCACCCGCGTATCCACTCAAATAGATTGCGTGGGAAATGAAATCGGCGTCCGGCTGTTTCGATGGGCCGACCGCTGCAAAAACAGCCGCGCACGACCCTTGCCGCAATTCGAGATCGCGGCAAGCAGATGTCACGCGGAATCCGGACTCAAGAATGAGCCGGCTTCCAGTCCGCGAGTAGTCGTTTCAGTATTTTCCCGGTTGGACCGCGGGGCAGATCGCCGGCAACGATGAAGCGACGCGGTAGTTTAAACTCGGCCAAGTGCTGACGGCAGTACTGGCGCAAATCCTGCTCCGTCGGCTCGGTTTCATACGGCACGATATAGGCGATAATCGCCTCGCCCCGTCCCGGGTCAGGTTCGCCTACGACTGCTGCGTCCGCCACAAGCGGGTGCTGCTCCAGAACGGATTCCACCTCACGCGGCATGATCTTCTCGCCGTCGCGGACGATGATTTCCTTGATCCTGCCGACAATCGTCAAATAGCCATCCCGGTCAAAGCGTCCGATGTCTCCAGTGCGAAACCAGCCGTCCGGAGTAAATGAAACCTCATTCTCGGCCGGCCGATTGAAATATGCCGACATGAGACCGGGACCGCGAACCTGGATTTCGCCCTCGCGGCCCGGCGACGGCCCGCCGCTTTCCGGACCGCCGATGCGAACTTGTACGCCGGGCAACGGCCGACCGACAGTACCGGGCCGATTTTCCTTGAGGGTATTGACGCACACCACGGGAGAAGTTTCGGTCAAACCGTATCCCTCGAGTAGATCGAGATTGAAGCGAGCACGGAAAGCATCGCGCACGGGCGCGGGCAGTGCATCGCCGCCGCTGATTGCGATCCGCAGCCGGCGTATCGCTTGCGGTGGAAATGAAGCGCGAGTCAACACTCGATAGATGCTCGGTACGGCCACGAGGTTTGTCACGCCCCGGCTGGCCATTGCCGAGAAAATGGCAGCCGGGGTTAGTCGTGTGAACGTCACTTCATCCGCCATGAGCAACGGCACCAGCATCGACGCGGTCAATCCGAAGGTGTGGAAGGGCGGCAAAAGAGCGAGAAAGACGTCGTCGGGGCGTGCTTCCATCCGCGAGATGATTGCTCGAGCGTTGCTCAGCAGGTTCTCGTGGGTGAGAGGCACTCCTTTCGGCCGACCCGTCGTGCCGGAAGTGTACAGCAGCACGGCCAGTTCATTCGCGACAATGGAAAACACGACTGGCGGGTCCGGTTCGCCGCCGAGTGTCAAATCTTCAGCCGCCAATCTCTTGACCGGGCGGCCCGGCGGCGCTGTCTCCTTCTTGCCCGTCGTGACGATGAGGTCGATGTCCCCCTCGTCCAGGATGAAGGCGAGCTCCTCGGCCTTGAGCGTCGGATTCAAGAGCACGGGCACTTTGCCGCAGGCCATCGCACCCAACAGTATCGGCGGGTAGAGAGCACATCCGGGCATCAGCAAACCGACTCGTTGACGATCAGTCGACGCACCGAGCGCCCGTGCGGATGCCCGGGTTGCGCGAAGCAGGTCGTTCGCCGTCAGTTCACGCTGATCGTCCCGAGAGATGATCTTGTCCGGACATCGAGCCAGTGAAGAGAAGACGGCTTCGACCAGGTTCATGGCACTATCCCGCTGACGACATCTTTTCAGAGCACGAAGTCGGGCGCTCGACATCTGTCGTGAGCGATTGCAGATTCAGTGCCGCATCAACGGCCGACCATTTTCAGCAGAATCCATGTCGTTCATTGTGAAATCGAGCGCCGCCGCGGCATGCAAGACCGTGCGGTCACGGGCCTCCGAATGTGCGAATCGGATGCACCCTGGAAGCGAACCGATCTGAATTCTCTGTGGAATAACGCGTTCCGGGCTGGTTGACAGTCGAACACCAGTCTCGGACAATGGAGTGACGACCGGATTGGAAGCTGCGCAACCCGTCCTTAGTAACACAGCGCCGTCGGTATCGCTTTCGAGAAATGGAAACTTAATGGCGAGTTTCCTGAATGGAGCGGCGGAAGAAACGCTCCATCAGATATTTGACGCCTTGCCGGACGGCTTCGTCGCCATAGACGGCGCTGGCAAAGTCGTGCACTCGAATGCGCGCGCCCTCGAGATTCTGGGGTTCGAGCCATCTGAGCTAACAGGTAAGACTGTCGGGTCGCTGTTCCCCGGCTGGCCGCTGGCCGAGTCGAGCGAGGGGTCTGTGGCCTGCATCGGCCGCCGGAAAGGCGGGGGCGCGGTCGATCTCGATCTACGGCTCCGCGCCGTGGCCACACCGATCGGCCCGATCACGCTCATCACTTTTCGGGTCGCCGGCGACATTCGCAGTGCCGAGGAAGGCGCACTCTCGCGTCATCACCTGGCCCGAATTCTGGGGATTGCGGAAGACGGTATTGTCACTGCAGACGCTGCCAGCCGCATCGTGCTCTTCAATCAGGGCGCGGAAAAGATATTCGGCTACTCTGCGTCCGAAATCATCGGCCAGCCGCTAACCAAGCTTTTGCCCTCGCGCTACGCCGCCGACCACGGCAAATACGTGGCGGAATTTGCCCTCGCTCCCGACGCATCGCGGCGCATGGGGGAGAGGCGG
>Ga0326727_10022129_pt1 | contig 12336 bp, 9 predicted proteins | sample MB2enrmetagenome_FD_207643 | JGI IMG/M metagenome (GOLD analysis project Ga0326727, IMG submission 207643) | Lab enriched peat soil microbial communities from McLean, Ithaca, NY, United States - MB29MY | ecosystem: Environmental > Terrestrial > Soil > Wetlands > Peat | place: USA: New York...
GCAGAGGAAGCCGCGGCACAGGCCAAGGCCGTGGGCGAACATATTCTGGCGGCGATTGGCCGGCCCTGCTCCATCGAGAATCGCGAGCATCTGTTGACCGCCAGCGTCGGAATCACCATCTTCGGGGGCCGGCAGGAAAACACTGATGGCGTCTTGCAGCAGGCCGATATTGCCATGGATCAAGCCAAGGCGGCGGGCCGCAACACCATGCGCTTCTTCTCTCCCGCCCTGCAGGCTGCGGTCAGCGCGCGCGCCGCCATGGAGGTGGATCTGCGCCAGGCCATCAAGACAAATCAGTTCCTCCTTTACTATCAACCCCAGGTGGAGCGCGGACGCGTCACGGGCGTCGAAGCCCTGATCCGTTGGAACCACCCCTTGCTGGGCATTGTGATGCCCGATAACTTTATTCCCCTTGCCGAGGAATCCAGGCTCATTCTGCCGATGGGAAATTGGGTCCTGGAAACAGCTTGCGCGCAAATTACCGCCTGGGCAAAGCGGAAGCTGACCTCGAGTCTCTCCATTGCCGTAAACATCAGCGCCCTGCAGTTCCGCCAGCCCGAATTCGTTGAACAGCTCCTCGCCACCCTCACTCGCACCGGAGCCAACCCGAAGAACCTCAGGCTCGAGCTCACGGAGAGCATATTGGTGGAGAATATCGAGGACGTCATCGCCAAGATGACCTGCCTCAGATTGCATGGCTTGCGCTTCTCCCTGGACGATTTTGGCACCGGTTATTCATCCCTGGCCTATCTCAAGCGCCTGCCCCTCGACCGCTTGAAAATCGACCGTTCCTTCGTCCGCGATATTTCGGCTGATTCGACCAGCAGCGCCATTGCGCAGACCATCCTGTCGCTCGGCAAGGCCATGGGATTGTCGGTGATCGCCGAGGGCGTGGAAACCGAACAGCAGCGGAGCTTCCTCGCGGCTCTCGGCTGCCATGCCTTCCAGGGATTCCTGTTCAGCCGCCCCGTTCCCGTCGAGCAGTTCGAGCCTTTGCTGGAATTCTCCGGTGCGACTCTGAAAGCCCGCTGATTTCCCAACTCACTAACTTGCTGACTTGCTGGTACAGTCCTCAGTGCTGTGTGACCAGAATCACAGGGGGGGGTGAATGAGGTCACTGCCCTAGCATGCTGCGGGAGCGCACACTCAGTACCTAATAGGCTGTGAACCAGGTAGGGGCGGATTTGTGCCCGGAGGCATCCATGAGCTTTGCAAGCGGTTTGAAAACCATCGTCGTAGCCACGGACCTGGGCGGTCGGTCGGAAGCGGCTCTGGAGTATGCCCGCAAGCTGGCTGCCGCTTATGGCGCGCGGATTGTGCTGGCCCATGGCATCGATCCAATGGAATATGCCCAGGTGGATGCGGTTCCCGATAGGGTCCTGGCTGGGTTGACCGAGCAGGCCCGCGCCGTACTCGACAAGCTGTCCGGCGACCTGCTTCAAGAGGGAATCCATAGCCATTCGGAGATTCGCCAAGGCGCGGTCGCGCAAATGCTTCTCGATGTGGTCCGGCAATACGAAGCCGGACTGATCGTGATAGGCACTAAAGGCATGGAGGGTGCCGGTCCGGTGATTGTCGGCGCCATCGCCGAGGAACTGGTCCGGTTGTCGCCGTGTCCGGTGCTGGCGGTGGCGGCCGATTGGAATGCCGGCGCATACCGCCCCACTCCGGGCGGCCCGGTGTTGCTGGCTGTGGAGCGCAACGAGGCTTCGTCGTCGGCCGTAGCTACGGCCTGTTCGCTGGCGAAGACCTTCGAGCGCACCTTGCTGCTCCTTCATGCGCGCACCTCGGCCGAGGTCGCGGCTTTTCTGAACCCCTGCGGCGCCACCCTCGAAGAGTTTGGCGTCCAGTGCAAAGGGCAGTTCCCAGTGCGTTCCCTGGTAAAGGATGGTAATCCCGTGGATGCAATTGTCGATGCCATCGCGCAAAACCATCCTTGCATCCTGGTGGCTGGCGTCAAGCGCGCCAGCGGCGCGCCGGGACCGCATGGCACGGCTTTCGCCTTGCTCGCTCGCTCTCGTGTGCCGGTCTTGTGTGTGCCGCCTGAAGCAGCTTCCGCGGCGCGCCCGGCGCATGAGACGGATGATCGCGCATACGCTGAAACCCGGTAACGAGGGCTGTCGCAAGAGGCGCAGCTTTGTTTTTCACGCGAAATAGGCTCGGCGGCCAGAAGAGTCCAACCGCCCAGCTTCAATCTTCAGACTGAACGGACTTGTTGCATTTGGAGCGATTTGCCTTTATGGAATCAGGCTCGCCGCAAACCCGCATCACCAAACGCGTTCGCCCGCAAGTGGCCGGCGGACAAGTTCGACCTTCAACCCCCCGCAAGTCCGTGGTCCGGGTAGAGATAGAGGGAGATGAAACTATGCAGCGTGAGGCAAGATCCAGGCGAATTGAAGCGGTTCAGGCGCATCCCGTGGCGGAGCTGCTCGAGTGCCCTCCGGCCATCGGGCTCCTGCTCAACCAGGCGGCCCAGTGCCTCAGCCTGGACGCCGGCCAGATCGTCTTTCGCCAGGCCGGAATCTGCCGTGGGCTCTATCTCGTCATCTCAGGACAGTTCCTGCGCCGTGCAGAGCGCATGCAGACCCCGTTGACGCTCGGTCCTGCCCGCGCCGGAGAGCTGGTCGAGCTGGCCGCCGCCTTGGGTGACGGTCACCACACCTACACCCTGGTTGCCCAGACTCCCGGCTCCGTCCTCTTGCTCCCCATCGAGGCGCTCAACCAGGCGTTTCAGGGCTATCCGCCCCTGCGCATGAAGCTCCTCGAAGAGTTGGCCCGCGAGGTTTCCCGCGCCTATGACACCTGCTGCTTCAGCCGCGCAGTCAGGCAGCGGCGCATTAGCTCCGCCGCTTAAAAGGGCGGAATTTGTTATTGTTTCCGCCAATCCTCGCTGAGGGAAGTTTTTCCCGAGCGTAACGAGGATGAAGGAAAATCCTGCCTTGTACTCCGCCCAAGTGCGCTATACTTCAAATTGCACGGCAGCGGACCCATGGCCACTTTTCATCCCCATCACCCCCCGGAAGATTGCGTTAACTGCGAGCATCGCCATTTGCGGATGTTCTGCAATCTGACCCCCGAAGCGCTTGCTGATTATGACGGGATAGGAATCATGATGAGCCATGCCCGCGGCGCCAAGCTATTCTCCGAGGGTGACCCAGCCCGCAACGTCTTTGTTATCTGTTTCGGACAGGTAAAAATATCTTCCACTTCCCGCGACGGCAAGACCATGATTCTCAAGATCGCCGGCCCAGGCGACGTCATGGGCCTGAGCGCTGTCCTGGCCAACGTGCCTCATGAAGTGAGCGCTGAGGCCATCGAGCCTTGCCAGGTTAAAACTGTGCGTAAACAGGAGTTTGTGGACTTCCTCGGTCGCCACGGCATCGCCAGCATGCATGCTGCGCAGTCGCTTTCCGGCGAATACCTCACGGTCTTCCACGATGCCAAGCGGCTGGCCCTCTCAGGCTCTGCCGCGGGACGTTTGGCTCGTCTGCTGCTCGATTGGGGCCGCGCTGCGGGCAACGGCAAGCATGAAATCCGCTTCACCATGGCTCTCACTCACGAAGAGATAGCCAACATGGCCGGCACCTCACGCGAAACCGTCACCCGCCTGCTCAACCAGTTCCGCCGCGACCAGTGGATCACCATCAAGGGTTCCAGCCTGACCATCACCCGGCCCGACGAGCTCGAACGGCTCACCGCCTAGCCCCCATCAAAGAATCTCCCTGAAAATATTCTTAGATCGGCCCTGCGCCAACTTCGTTGCTCGATGCTCTCCCTAGTCCCTAGTCCCTATTCCCCAGTCCCTACTTCACCGGTTCCAGCGTCAGCCTTGCCGTCAGCACCACCAGCGCAGCCCACAGCGTATCCGCGCCCAGCAGATGCGCCACCTGCACCCACAATGGAGCCAGCAGCATCACGTCCATCAAGCCCAGCACATAAACCGAGGCCAGCAAAAACAGCACCAGCGCCGAGAGCCCGCGATTATCCCACGCCGTTCTGCGCCGTGCCGCGCGCACCAGCAACCAGATCAGGAAGATGCTGGCGACAAAAGCAATCGTCGGATGCATCCAGCGCCAGTGCACCAGCCAGCCGCTGGCCGACGAGAAATCCTGCGCCAATGCCTGGCCCAGCGACGACGCCGGAAAAAGCGTATCGCCCAATGCGGCCAGCGAGCCGGTGACGCCAACAATCATCACCGCAACAATAGCGGCTACCGCGCCGAACGGCGCCACCAGCCGAATCTCTCCCCGCAGATAGCCGCGATTCCGGCCGAGCAGATGCGCGGTCAACGTGAGCGCGGCCAGCAGCAGCAACGTGTTGGTCAGATGCAGCGCCAGGTAAGCCGGCCGCAGCGGCGACTGGCTCTGCGCCGTCAATCCCAGCTTCACTAGCAGCGCTCCGAGGATGGCCTCAACCAGCGTGAGCGCAACCGAAGCGACGGCTGCCGCGCGCGCCAGATGACCGCGCACCGTGCCCGCAAAAGTCCACGCCAGCAAGCCCAGGACGGCGAAGAATGAGATGCCGCTGGTAAGCCGGTGCGTGAACTCGATCATCGTATTTACGCTGGCCGAGTGCTGCAAGACCGTGCCGTTGCACAGCGGCCAGTGGTTGCCGCAGCCGGCTCCCGCGCCGGTGGCGCGCACCAGCGTACCCCACAGAATCACGGCGATGAAGTACGCCAGCACGCCCCACGCAAAGCGGCGCAACGCAGGCGAAGGCAAATGCTGAGTGTTAACGGGAACAGCGGCAAGAGACATAGAGGAAGGCTCCATCTGGAACCCACCAGTGTAGAACAAGCGAGCGGCGAATGCGGCAATCGACATCCGCCCCCTCGCGAGTTACTCGCTCAGCAACCTCACCACATGATTCACGATCATCAAATCCTCAGCCGGCGGAATAACACGCACGGTAACCGGCGAGTTCTCCGCGGAGATGACCGCAGCCCCGCGAACATTGTTGCGTTTGGCATCGACTACGATGCCCAGAGCGCCCAGCCCTGCGCAGATCTCCGCGCGTGCGTTGATGTCGTTTTCGCCAATGCCGCCGGTGAACACCAGCATATCCAGCCCGTTCAACTCCGCCACGTAACTGCCGATCCACTTGGCGATAGTCCATGTGAACTTGTCCACGGCCAGCCGCGCCTTGGCATTGCCTGCGTTGATGGCCTCGCGCAGATCGCGCATGTCGTTCGACATTTCGCTCACGCCCAGCAGACCCGACTTTTTGCTGACCACGGTCTCCAGCTTGTCGGCTGCCTCAGCCGCGCTCGGCGTCGTCTCGGCAATCTTTTTGAGAATAAATATGACCACGCCGGGATCGATGTCGCCGGTGCGCGAGCCGCTGATAATGCCGCCTGTTGGCGTCAGGCCCATCGACGTATCCAGGCACTTGCCGTTGCGGATGGCGGAGATCGACGCGCCGTTGCCCAGGTGGGCCACAATCAGTTTCTCCGGCACGTTGGGCTGCAACTGGTAGATGATCGACTCATACGAAATGCCGTGATAACCATAGCGCCGCACGCCCATCTCTGCATACTCGGCGGGGATGGGCATGTGCGTCACCACCTCCGGCATCGTGCGATGGAAATAGGTGTCGAGCACGGCGAAATTCGGAACGCCGGGAAACAGTTTCAACGCCTCTCGCATGATATAAACAGCGATCGGCGTATGCAGCGGAGCCAATGCCGCGTAGCTTTCGATCTCGTCGATAAGCTGCGGCGTGATGCGCTGGTTTTCATTGATCGTCGGCCCGCCGCAAACCGTGCGATGGCCAATCGCCGCGGGGGCAGGGAAGTCGCCGGAGTGAAGCGCGTCGGCAACCATCTTGAAAGCCACGGAGCGGTTGGGCAAAGCGGGAGTCAGATCGACCAGCTTCTTGCCGTCGGCGTCCTTGATCCAGAACTTGCCCAGATCGGTGCCGATGCCGTCAACCGCGCCCTCGAAGAGCTTGCGCCGCTCATCGCCGCCCGCTTCATAACCGGAAAACTTGATGGAAGAAGAACCGCTGTTCAAAACCAATACGGGCAACGAAGCCATGAATAATATCCTCTTGAGTTAGGCTGAATCAATCAGCGAGTTAGTAAGCTGGCCGGATAATCTTGCTTACGCCAGTTCCGGATAGTCTTGCTTAAGCCAGCGCCGGATAGTCTTGCTTATGCCGGCTTTGTGTCAGGGCACGACTTCAGTCGTGCCGTAAAGAACCCAAAATCAACGCGGGCTTTAGCCCCTGAGAAATCTCTTGGTGCCCACCCTTCGCCGGGTGCCCTACCTTTTGCGTGTGCCCCACCCTCGCCGCGTCTTTGTTTTTGCGGCTAGGGTGGGATACCGGAAAATTACTCTACGACCAACGCCAATCCTTGATCTCTGGCAGATCGTCGCCGTTCTCCGACACATACAGCCGATGCCGCTGGATGGCCTCGGAGTACCATTGCTCGGCCGCATCAACCTGCGCCGCCATCCGCGGCACACGCCTGATAGCGTCCAGCGCCAACTGGTAGCGGTCGATATTGTTGAGCACGCACATATCGAAAGGCGTGGTCGTCGTGCCCTCTTCCTTGTAGCCGCGCACGTGCAGGTTATCGTGGTTATGCCGCCTGTAGGTGAGCCGGTGGATCACCGCCGGATAGCCATGGAACGCAAAGACTACCGGCGTCTTGGGCGGAAAAATCTGGTCGTACTCTTCGTCAGGCAGCCCGTGCGGATGCTCGGAGGCCGGTTGAAGCGCCATCAGGTCCACCACATTGACCACGCGAACACGCAGATCTGGCGCTAGCTTGTGCAGCAGTTCAACGGCGGCCAATGCCTCCAGCGTAGGCACGTCGCCCGAGCAGCCCACCACCACATCAGGCTTGCCCTCGTCGTTCGAGGCCCACTTCCAAACGCCCAACCCCGTCGTGCAATGCGCTACAGCCTCGTCAATCGTGAGCCACTGCGGCGCAGGTTGTTTGCCCGCGACGATCAGATTGATGTAATTCTTGCTGCGCAAGCAATGATCGGCCACAGAAAGCAGAGTGTTCGCGTCCGGCGGAAGATAGATGCGCACCACGTCCGCCTTCTTGTTCAGCAGGTGATCGATGAAGCCCGGATCCTGGTGCGAGAATCCGTTGTGGTCCTGCCGCCAAACCAGCGAGCTCAAGAGGTAGTTCAGCGACGCAATCGGCTTGCGCCAGGGAATCTCCCGCGTCACCTTGAGCCACTTGGCGTGCTGGTTCGCCATCGAGTCGATGATGTGAATGAATGCCTCGTAGCAGCTGAAGAACCCGTGGCGGCCGGTCAGCAGATAGCCTTCCAGCCAGCCTTGGCACATGTGCTCGCTCAGGACTTCCATCACCCGGCCTGTCTGGGACAGGTTCTCGTCCACCGGCAATGTCGCGGCCATCCACTCTTTGCCGGTTCCGGTGATCACGTCGCCCAGGCGGTTGGAAGCCGTCTCATCCGGCCCAAAGACGCGGAAGTTTTTCTGCGCCTTGTTCGCCTCCATCACTGCGTGGAGCAGTTGCCCGAGGATCCGCGTAGATTCATAGTCCTTCGCGCCGCGGCCCTCGATCTTCACCGCAAAATCGCGGAAGTTGGGAATCTTCAGCGGTTCCAGAAGCAATCCGCCGTTGGCGTGCGCGTTCATGCCCATGCGCCGCCGTCCCTTGGGCGCAATCTCGGCCAGTTCCGCGCGGAACGCGCCTTTTTCGTCGAACAACTCCTCGGGCTTGTAGCTGCGCATCCACTCTTCCAGCAGGCGCAGATGGTCGGGCTTTTCGCGCAACTCGGCGAAGGGAACCTGGTGCGCGCGCCAGGTATTTTCCACAGGCTTTCCGTCTACAATTTTCGGCCCGGTCCAGCCCTTGGGCGTGCGCATAATCAGCATCGGCCACGCCGGCCGCTCCACGGTTTCACCTTTGGCCATCGCCTCGCGCGCTGTTTTCTGAATTTCCGCGATGCGGTCGAAGATTTTGTCGAAGACCGCCGCGGCCTGCTGGTGCATCGTCAGCGGATCATCGCCCTCCAGCGTGAACGGCTCATAGCCGTAACCGCGCATCAGGCTTTCGAGCTCGGCGTGCGGAATGCGCGCCAGTACCGTCGGGTTGGCGATCTTGTAGCCGTTCAGGTGCAGGATCGGCAGCACCGCTCCATCGGTCGCGGGATTGAGAAACTTGTTCGAGTGCCAACTTGTTGCCAGCGGCCCGGTCTCGGCTTCGCCGTCGCCCACCACGCAGGCCACAATCAGATTCGGATTGTCGAAGGCCGCGCCGTACGCGTGAACCAGCGAATAGCCCAATTCGCCGCCTTCGTGGATCGAGCCCGGCGTCTCCGGCGCAACGTGGCTGGGAATCCCATTCGGCCAACTGAATTGCCGGAATAGCCGCTTGATGCCGTCCCGGTTCTGCTCGATGTGGGGGTAAGTCTCGCTGTACGACCCTTCCAGGTACGTGTTGGCCACCAGCCCCGGTCCGCCGTGCCCCGGCCCGATAATGTACATCATGTTCAGGTCCCGCTCGCGGATCAGCCGGTTCCAGTGAACGTAAAGAAAGTTCAGCCCTGGCGTGGTGCCCCAGTGGCCCAGCAGCCGCGGCTTCACGTCGTCCAAAGTCAGCGGCCGCTCCAGCATCGGGTTGTCTTTCAGATAAATCTGGCCAACGGAAAGATAGTTGGCCGCGCGCCAGTAGGCGTTCATCTTGGCCAGCAGTTCCGGGCTCAAGGGTCCTTTGCTCTCTGCTTCGCTCATTTTGCACCTCGCAAGGGGAACCATGCGTGACACATCAAGCCTAGCAGGAGCCGGTCACGGAACTGGGTGACTGATGTCACAACCAGGCGAGACGCCGGTTCACACTGTGGAACAAGCTATAGGGATGCGTTAGAAATACCGCTTCAATTTCAGGATTTTCGACTCGAAGCCGTACCACAGCCCGGCCGCCAGCGCCGTGGAAACCGCCAGCCGGACAGCCACGACCGCCAGGTTTCCGGTCGTGCCGTATGGCTTCATCCACAGGTCGAACCAGCCGAAAAAGATGAATGCCATGATGTGCGTCATGTAAAGGCCATAGCTGATACGCCCATAAAATGCCAGCGGCCCGCGGCGCAGCAGCGCATTCACGGGATTGCGCGCGCCGGTCGAAGTCATCAAGGCGAGTATCGCGCCGGCAAAGCCCACCACGAGCGCTGAATCAAGAAGAGAAGTTCCGCCGGCGATGGTGGCCGCGGCGGCAATTCCCAGCGCGAACGCTCCCAGCCCGATCCCAAACCAAACACGGCGGCTGAATCGGATCGTGTAAAGCCCCAGCGCCAGCAGGCTGCCCAGCGCGATGCCGTCCAGCTTGATCAGCGTGTTGTTGGGCAATCCCCACATCCACACCGGGTTCAGATGGCGCACCAGCGGCGAGCAAACCAGCGCGGCAGTCAGAACCGTCGCCAGCATCCATGGCCGGCGCAGCCAGCGGACCGCGGGTGCCCAGACAAAGTAATACTGCTCCTCGACAGCCAGCGCCCATGTGGGGCCGATGGCCGGAGGCAGCGCCAGATGAAAGAGATTCTGCACAAAAAAGATGTAGGCCAGCCATGGCGCGGCTTTCACCGCGCTCCATACGCCAGTGCCGACGAACCACGGCGCATTCAGGTAGACCACCGCCAGCACCAGCACGTACACCGGCCAGATGCGCAGCGCCCTGCGCGCATGAAAATTGTGAAAGTAATGCGGTTTGTCCCGTGTTGCCAGAAGGTTCACGGTAATCAGAAATCCGGAGAGGACAAAGAACATGTCCACTCCCGCCCATCCCCACCGAGCGGCGTAGTGAATCCATGTGCCTTTGAGCAGCGGGTCGCAGTGGTAGAGCACCACCGCCAGAATCGCCAGGCCGCGCAGGCCGTCGAATTCCGGTAAATAAGAAGGGAGCCAGGTTGGGCGTTGTATGGTCAAGGAACCTTATGGAAACAGACTTAGAGTGGGTTGAGAAACGCTCGGTGGCTCTCCCGCCGGCCGCTAAGGAGGTCATCCATAAATCTCCATGCATCAGCAGTAGAAACCTTCATATAGAGCTTTCTGTCGAGAGTTTGGTCAAGCAAGCGGTCATCAACCTCTGCCGCTGCCACCTTCGCGCGCACGTGGGCATAGCCGGGCATTGAGTCTGTTCCAATCTCAGCGTATTTCAAGTAGATTCGTTCGATCACTTCGGCTTCGCGCAACTCAAAGAACTTATCTCGACGTTTTTCATCGTGGTAGAAGTTCCAAACACCGAATGTAAGGTCTAGTTTTTCGGTGAAATGAAACGGTGCTCCTTGACTGATTCCTGGAATTGAGGTTACTAACGCAATCTGGACGACAATTCTTTGATAATTGCCCGAGATTTCGCGGTACAGTTGTTCCCGCATTCGTTTCTTACCACTCGCAGCTTTGAACGCGTGCGCAAAGTATCCGATTACACCGGTGAGCGCACTGAACGGTACGATCTTTGAGAGAGAGTCCAAAAGCATAGAGGTGTCTACCACGATATTCGTGAATCCCCCTCGCTAATGTCAATCGTCTTGGTCTATCCCGCGGCCAGTTGTTTGGCCCGCTCCGTCGCCCGCATCACGGCCTTGATGAGCGTAACCCGCAGTCCGCCCTCTTCCAGCTCCAGAATGCCGTCGATGGTGCAGCCCGCGGGAGTGGTGACAGCGTCCTTCAGCAGTGCCGGATGGTAGCCGGTCTCCAGCACCATTTTGGCCGCGCCGAATGTCGTTTGCGCGGCCAATTGCGTAGCCACGTCGCGCGACAAGCCCACCTTGACGCCCGCCTCGGCCAGCGCCTCGATGATGATGTAGATGTAGGCCGGCCCTGAGGCAGACAGCCCCGTCACCGCGTCCATGTGTTTTTCGTCCACCACCACCGCGCGGCCCACGGTCTCGAAGATGCGTACGGCCAACTCCATCTGCTCGGGTCGAACAAAGCGCCCCTTGCACAGTCCAGCCGCGCCCGCGCCCAGCGCGGAGGGCGTGTTCGGCATGGCGCGAATCACGCCGATCTCCATGCCCGCTGCTTCTTCAATGGCGCGCGTCTTCACCGACGCCGCAAAGGAGACCAGCGTCTTGGCCGGGTTGAGCGCGGGTCGAATCTCCGCGATCAGGTCCGGTACCTGAAACGGCTTCACGCCCACCAGAATCAAATCCGACTGGCGCACCGCCTCCAGGTTGTTGGTCGTCACGTCCACGCCCCATTGCGTGCTCAGCGCCAGCGCCTTGTCTGCGTGGCCCACGGTGGCGTGAATCTGTCCGGACGCAAATAGATTCTCCTTCAGAAAGGCCTGCAACAGGATGCCGCCCATCTTGCCGGCGCCCAGAACGGCCACGCGGACGTGGGGAAGTTGCGCGGGTACTTCGGTGGCCTCAACGGCTATCTCTGCCATCTTTTTACCTCTTCTTGGATTCTCGATTCTGGATGAGAGTACTGCAACTTCAAGGATACTCGCAGTGATTTCAAAGATTGGCTTTGTGTTAGAGCACGCCTTCGCAGGTTGCGGAAGAACTCCTGCGACGTGTCTCATGAAGCCGCTTTGTGTCAGGGCGCGACTTTAGTCGTGCCGTAAATGCTGCAAAACCAACACAGCCTTCAGGCCCTGAGGGATGCCGAGTGCCCCATCCATGCGGCGTCTTTGTTTCTGCCGCATGGGTGGGATACCGCGATACTCTGTATGTCTCAGGTCTCGTTCCCGAGACACGGGACACTCAACCCTAATGCCGTGCGCGCTTACTGGTGGAGCAGTTCCTCATTTGCAAGGAAGCCCTCAATCGCATCGGTCACCTTCTGGTTGATATCTGCCGGTGGCCAGGCAGCGTTCATCGCCAGATAACCGCCGGGCAGCGTCAGCGTCTTCTGCTTGCTGGCGAATGAGTCCAGAATTGTTGTTACCCAGGCGCGGTTCTCCAGATCGAAGATTCCCGCACCGGCGCCTTCCGGCAGCGGATTGCGCAGGTTGGCAATGTTTTCACCCGCGAAAACCAAAGCCCTGGTCTCGGCATCGCCTTCGAGGCGGCTCTTATTGAATGTGACCGTAAAGAGCAGGCCGTCCGGCGAATCCACCGCTCCCTTGCCCTCGTCCTTTGCCGCGGCCTCGTTGCCAGCTCCATGCACGATCACCACTCCGGTATTCTTCTCATTCTCCTTGCCGAATGCGCCCACGGCCCGTTTGAGCTGTTCTCCACTGGGTACGCCGGGGGCATAAGCCGCGGCAAGCTTACGCGAGGTCGCCAGCGAATCCGCGTCGCCTGTGCTCGCCGCCACTTCGTCCTTCGTAACGGCCAGCGTCTTCGAGTAATCAACCTCCGTCGAAGCAACATCAGACACCGATTCCAGCACCAGCCGCGCACTATA
>Ga0326727_10022130_pt1 | contig 12335 bp, 12 predicted proteins | sample MB2enrmetagenome_FD_207643 | JGI IMG/M metagenome (GOLD analysis project Ga0326727, IMG submission 207643) | Lab enriched peat soil microbial communities from McLean, Ithaca, NY, United States - MB29MY | ecosystem: Environmental > Terrestrial > Soil > Wetlands > Peat | place: USA: New York...
TTCTTGGCTGCTTTCTTGGTTGCCATGTGTCTATTCTCCCTATCGATAAGACAACGATGCTGCAAGACCTTAACATGCAGCTAACGAATGTATAGTTTTGATGAAATTCAGTGTCAAGAAAAATCGTTACTTCCGCGAAATTATTTTTGCAACAGGAAACCATCTGGATGCGTTCCCTCGAGCGCGAAAATCGCGCAACGAATCTTTCTGACACCCGGAAGCATCGCGATGCATCGCCTTCACCCCCATCGCTCGCGCGCAAAACGCATCTCTCCGCGCCGTCTTCGCGATTGCAACGAGTGTCGAAACCTCCCTCATATGAAATACTCGTAGCCCGTATGATTGTTGTGCGAAGCCGCTGCCAGCGCGGATGAACTCGACTCTCAATCGCCGGTCCACTCCATCGTAAGGTCGCAAAAAATGCAGATGATGAAATATCGATCACACGCTCTCCTCGCTTGCCTTCTTCTCGCCGCATCGTCCGCTCAGGCACAGGATGCGCCCGCCCCCGCATCGCTCCGCTGGATCTCCAGCACGCAGTCCGGGCCGTGGAAGCAGATGCCGGTTGAGGCTGTCGCGTCCTCCGAGCAAACTTCGGCTGCGCAGATTTCCACAGCGCGGACCTCCGCCGCAACAGCCATTCAACTGGACAGCCGCACCGCATACCAAACCATCGACGGCTTCGGCAGTTGCTTCAACGATCTCGGATGGCAGGCGCTTCAGGCCCTCGATCCGCCCGCGCGCGAACAAGCGCTCCAATCCCTCTTCGCTCCCAGCGGCGCCAACTTCACCCTCGGCCGCGCGCCCATCGGCGCCAACGACTTCGCCACCGGCTGGTACTCCTACGACGAGACGCCCAACGACTTCGCTCTCGCTCACTTCTCCATCGACCACGACCGACAGACGCTCATCCCCTTCATCCACGCGGCCATGCGTTATCAGCCCGCTCTCGGCATCTGGGCCGTTCCCTGGTCGCCGCCCACATGGATGAAGACCAACGGGGCCTACAAGGGCGGCGAGATGAAGGACGATCCGCAGGTCCTCGCCAGCTACGCGCTTTATTTTTCGAAGTACATCCAGGCCTACCGCGCCGAGGGCATCCATCTCTTCGCCGTCATGCCGCAGAACGAGCCGCGCTACAACAACAACGTCTACCCGCAGGCCGCGTGGTCCGGCGCGCTGATGAACGTCTTCCTGCGCGACTACCTCGTCCCGCGTCTCCGCCAGGACAAGCTCTCCATCCAGCTCTGGCTGGGGACCATCGTCAACGAGAACATCGCCGACTACATCCTCCCCGTCCTCGACGACCCCCGCACCGCGCCGTCCATCACCGGAGTCGCCTACCAGTACGGCGGACAGCAGGCGCTCGCCGCCACGCACCAGCAGTTCCCAGACAAAAAACTCATGCAGTCCGAAACCGAGTGCTACAACGGAGACAACCTCTGGCAGCAGGGCCTCATCACCTTCCGCAAGATCATCGAAGACACCAGCCACTTCGCCGGCAGCTACTTCTTCTGGAACACCGTGCTCGACGACCAGGAGACCAGCTCCTGGGGCTGGCGGCAGAACAGCCTGCTCACCGTCGATCGCAGCACGAAGCAGGTGCGCTACAACCCCGAGTTCTATGCGATGAAGCACTTCTCCGCCAGCGTTCTTCCCGGCGCGCGCCGCATCGCAGTCTCCGGTGGCCCATTCCCGCAGATCGTCGCCTTCGCCAACCCCTCCGGCAGCCAGGTCCTCGAATTCGAGAACGACTCCGACCAGTCGCTAGACGCAACCCTCCAGTCCGGCGGCAAGCTCTACCTCCTCCACGTCCCGGCAAAGTCCATGAACACCGTCACCCTCGCCGCACAGCCCACTTCGCAACCCTGAACCGGGGCCGGGTGCCCCATTCATGCGCATTGTTTGCGCATGGCCGGGGTCCCCGCCAGCTTCGCTGGTGGGGTGAATGGGTGGGCATTAGCGAAGCCAACCGCTCCCGCCGCGAACCTCGAACCTTGCACCTTGCACCTTGAACCTCCAAATCCTTGTCAAGCCCCTCAACCCTCCAAATCTCCCGCAACCACAGCAAATTCATCCACTTAGCCACAAAAAATACTTGGCATAGTAGTTTCCCTCCATCCCGTATAATGGAATCAGTAGAACAAACAAGAGGAGCCCGGACTGGTTGCCGGGCTTCTTCTTTGCCCATTGCGTCAATGTAAACTGCTTATTTTCTTATATTTGATCTGTAACGTGTTTTGAATGAATACTTTACATTGGAATTTGTGTATCCCTATGAATCCGGCCACTTTAGTAGGAGGGGGGGGAGGGGGGTACCCCCCCACAGCTTTACACCAAAAGGAGGTGGAACACCAGAACGCTCGCCTACTGCTTGTTGAGGTCGTAGTTCATGTAGACGACGTGGGTCTGCAAGTACTCTTCCAGCCCATGCTTGCCGTCCGCGCCGCCGATGCCGGACTTGCGCCATCCTGCGTGGAAGCCCTGCATGGCTTCGAAGTTCTCGCGGTTCACATACGTCTCGCCGAACTTCAGCTCATTGCAAGCCCGCATGGCCACATCCAGGCTGCGCGTGTAGATGGACGAGGTCAGCCCGTACTCGCAGTCGTTGGCGTACCCGATGGCCTCATCCAGCGTCTCGAAGGTGGCAATGGGCAACACCGGCCCGAAGATCTCCTGCTGCATGATGGCGGTCTCCTGGCGGCATCCGGTCAGCACCGTGGGCTCGTAGTAGTAGCCCTTGCCGCTGGCGAAGTTGCCGCCACATTCGAGCTTGGCTCCGTCCTTCAGAGCCTGCTGCACCGCCGCATGAACCAGCTCGCGCTGCCGCTTGCTCACCATCGGCCCCATCTCGGTGTCCGCCGCAAAGGGGTCGCCGGAGACCGTCTGCCGCATGGCCGCGGTCATCTTTGCGATGAACTCCGCGGCGACCGACTGCTGCACGTAGACCCGCTCGGCGCAGTTGCACACCTGCCCGGTGTTGATGATGCGCGAGGCACGGATGGCGCGCACCGCGAGGTCGATGTCCGCGTCGGCCATCACGATGGCCGGGGCCTTGCCGCCCAGCTCCAGCGAGACCTTGGTGACGTTCTCCGCCGCCGCGTGCATCACGGCGACGCCGCCCTCCACGCTGCCGGTCAGGCTCACCATGCCCACCCTGGGATGCCCGGCCAGCGCCTTGCCCACCACCGAGCCCGCGCCGGAGACCAGATTGAAGACGCCCTTGGGCAGCGACGACTGCGCCACCAGCCGGGCAAACTCGAAGGCATTGTTGGGCGTCTCGCTGCTTGGCTTGATCACGATGGTGTTGCCCGTGACCAGCGCGGGCGCCATCTTGCGCACGATCAGGAAGAAGGGAAAGTTCCACGGCAGAATTCCGGCAATCACGCCGATGGGCATCTTGTAGAGCAGGATGTTTTCGCCGGGGCGGTCGCTCGGGATGATCTCGCCCTCGTAGCGCCGGGCAAACTCCGCCATGTAGTCCAGGTAGTCGGCGGAGAAGTCCACCTCCACCTGCGCGAGGGAGAGAATCTTGCCCTGCTCCTGAGTGATGACGCGGGCCAGGGCCTCGCGGTTGGCGCGGACCAGCGTGGCGATCTCCCGAAGAGTGCCAGCACGCCGGATCGCCGGCAGCGCGGCCCAGCTCTTCTGTGCCGCCTCGGCCGCCAGCACTGCGCGGTCCACCTCCTCGACTGTGCCGGCCGGAAACTCCGAAATCACCTCTTCAGTCGCGGGGTTCACCACCTGCAGCATCTTGGAAGACGATACGAATTCACCGTCGATCAGCATCTCGTAGCGCTTGAGATTTTTTTCGGTTGCGCCCATGGCAGGAAGCCCCCTCTCTTTGCATCAACCCGGCGAGAACCCTGTCGCCGGAGGCCCGGCGCGGATTTCATATACCCCGGAGCCGGGAAGATCATATTTGTTTTCCCTCAGGAATGGGAAGCGAAGCAGTGTTTTCAATCGCGAAACCGGCCCTGCGGCACGTTTGAGCAAACCCCTGCGCGATCGTGAGACTGGAAAGAGGGGAGCCCCGCAGGACTCCCCGGAAAAGAGCTGTTAGCCGGCGCTACTTCTGTTCGGCCGGTGGCATGGCGGGTGGAGTGGTGATCTGCTTGATATTGTCGCGAAGCAGGTTAGCCAGCAGCACATCGACCAGAGTGCCGCCCTGGCTCCCGCCCCCGCCCGCAACGATCTGCGGAACCAGTTGCACCCGGTTCTGGGCCAGTGCCTGCATCACCTGCACCAGCGCGTAGTTGCCGGACTCCATCGAATCGATCTTCAGCTTGATGACGTCCGCCTCCGCCGTGCCGACCGCCTTTGTCTTCGAGGCCTCGGCGTTCCCGACCGTGGTGATGACGTTGGCGTCGGCCTCGGCGTTGATCTTCTTCGACTGGCCCTGGCCCCTGGCCCCTTCGATGGCCGCTTCGGCACCGAACTTCGCAATGGTGACGCTGCGTTCAGAGTCGACGACGCGGGCCTGTGTATCGGCCATGGCCCTGGCCTGCTGAAGGTCCTTGCGGGTCTCCTCGGCCAACTGCTGTGTCTTGTAGGTGACCTGCTCCTGCTCGGCGATCTTGCGGTCGGTCAGCGTCTTCATCAGCGCCTCGGGCGGCGTAATGTCGCCAATCAGCGTGTCGATGGCGTTCACGTTGTACTCGGTCAGCGCCGCTGCAATCGACGACTTCGCCTCGGCCTGCCGCTCGCTGCGCTTCTTCAGGAACTCGATGACATCCGAGGTCTGCGCCGCGTTGCGGAAGTAGTTGCCGATGGTCGGCTCCAGCACCTGCGTCACCAGATTGGCCATGGTGCCGAAGCGCGCGATCACCTTCGGCGCGTCGTTGCGCGGGACGTGAATGATCTGGCTCACATCCAGGTTGAAGGTGAATCCGTCGGACGAGCGAACGGTAATCGTCGAAAGCTTCTCGTCCAGCTTGTGCGCCTCGGATTTTCCCGTCGCCCAGTTGAGGACGATGTTCGCCGTCGGCACGATCTCCACCTTGTGCGTGAACGGGTTGATGGGGTACTTGCCGGGATCGAGCGGATCGACCCAGACGCCCTTTTGTCCGCGGCTCACCAGGTTGCCATGCTTGAAGCTCTCGCCGGAGACGTCCTTGCCCTCGTCGCCGATATAGGCAATCACCACGCCGACGTTGGCAATCGGGACCTCGGTCATGGGCTTCGTCTCGACGGTGGCAAAGCGCGGATTGATGAAGTAGCGCCCGGCCAGTATCACTTGCTCCTGCAGGCCCTTGTGTCCGCCGTTGGTGATAAAGGCCTCGGCGTCCTGGTACATGTTGTGGCCCTCGATCTCATTGCCCGCGATCTCGCCCGTTGCCAGCGGCATACCATCCTTCGTCGTCACCACCCCGACCATGTTGTCCGGAATCTCCAGGACCTCGTCTGTGGTCACCGTGAAGAGCGCCGAGTTGATACGATAGGTCCCCGGCGGAATGATCGAGATCTGCGGCCCGCGCTCGCCGCCTCGCGTCAGAAACGCGCGCGCATCCTGGAACGAGTTGCACTCGACGGTTTTGGCCAGCACGCGCCCGCCGGAGAGCGGATGACCGTCGCGCGCCTCCACAATACCGATGTGACCGCGGTCGATCGTCGTGAATGGGGCCTTGTAGACGGTGTACTGCCAGACCCAGAGTCCAAAGTGGATTCCTGGAGCGAGCGTGTCCGCCTGCAGTCCAGCTTCTCCGTTGAGTGCGATGATCGCGCCGTCGGGAAGGACCCGGTTCTTGCCGAACAGGACCCACTTCTTGTTGACGATCCCGATCTCGTCCTTCGAGACGATGACGGTCCCGAAGAAGATGCGCAATATTGCCTTATGAAAGGCCACCACCAGGATAAGAACAAATACCCATCCATATTTCACCAACAGATCAACCGCTGACGTGTCCATTGCTTTAATCTCCTTGTTTTTCAAACGACCCATCATAACGCCAAGCGATGAATAAACTAGTTGTTTGTCGGCGATTGTGAAATGGCCTGTGAATGCGATGCTGGTGGCTCAGAACTCGGTAATGAGAGCGTTGCAGGCGGGGTCGCAAACCTCAACTAAGGGGTAAGAACCTTGACAAATGGAGGCAGACGACGTTTTACAGGCGAAGGATTCTCAGCCTTCCGTGTATGTCATTGAGAAATATGGTAGGCACGAGGAGACTCGAACTCCTGACCTCTTCCGTGTCAAGGAAGCGCTCTAACCAACTGAGCTACGCGCCTCTGGTGCGTCTAGGTAGTGTAAATGGAACCCTTCGCGAAGGGCAAATGCAGAGGGCAACTGCGACCCAGCCGCTCTGACACTCTTGGCGCCGGCCAGGCGCTCTTCCGAGGCAATGCGCGCATCGCAGCCCGGCATAAGCCGCAGCACCTTCACCGGCGGTATCGAGCGAGGCGAAAGCGCCTGCGTGGGCTTCTGCCAAAGAAATCCGTACCGCACGTCCTTCCTGCACCACGGCAATCATCAAAATGCTCTACGATGGACTGGTCCCCTAAACGATGGATTTCCTGCGTCAGTTCCGCGCCGCTCCCAATCTGCTCACGCTGCTGCGTCTGTTCATCATCCCGTTTCTGGTGATCGCCATCCTGGACGGGCGGCACGGCCTGGCCTTTGCGCTGTTCGTGCTGGCCGGCTTCAGCGACGGGCTGGATGGGCTGGCTGCGCGCTGGACCAAGCAGTACACGCGGCTGGGCCTGTATCTGGACCCCATCGCCGACAAGCTCCTTCTGAGCACGCTCTTCGTGGTGCTGACGCACATGAACCTTGTGCCGCGCTACGTCACCGTGCTGGTCTTCAGCCGTGACCTGGGAATCCTGCTGATCGCGACCCTGCTCTTTGCCACCGGAACGCTGCGCAACTTCCGCCCCAGCCTACTGGGCAAGTTCAACACCCTAGTGCAGATCTTCGGGCTCACCGTGGTGCTGGTGGAGCAGGTGTGGCCGTCGCTGGACGCGGTGCTGCTGCGCGTGTGGCTGCTGCGCTCCATTGCCTGGCTGGCGCCCATCTCCGCCGCGCAGTATGCCTGGATCGTCGTGCAAAGAGTGAACGCAGCTGGGCCGCAAACCGCGGAATAAAGCGCTCGCCGCTACCCTGAGCGAAAACTTACCTCCAATCTAGACAGATGAACCACCGATTCAGGGACCGTTTCGCAGACAAGTTCCCTGCGCCAATGGATGGTCCGCGGCTCTAATAAACGGTTCGCCTATCGGTGTCATCGGTGCAAATCGGTGTTAAGTTTTTCGGACGCAACGCCGCATCAGGCCTTGTCGCCGGATGCTTCGCGGCTATCGGCAGCCGGGGCCTCTTCGTCTTCGTTCAGGATGTCGGCAAACTCGGCCGAATCGAAGACCTCGCCGCAGAGCTGGCACACAACGAACTCGGCGTCCTCCTCGCGGGCGACGACGCGGACCTTGGGATGTTTGCACGATGCCGGCATAAGGGGAGAAGCTACGGGTTGCTAAAAAGTTTGCCTTTGCCCAAACCGCTTGTCAATCGCGAATTCTAATTCTGTCATACCACAATCGAAGCATCTCCTGTTTGGCCCCACGAGAAATTTCCCTGCTATTGACACCCATCGATGGCTCCGCGCGAAGGCTTGCTTGCGCCTCACCCGCCGCCGCTGTCCCTGCCCGCCAAGGCCTTCGAAGAGGACTTGCAACCCACCCCCATTCCGCCGTACACTAAATAGGACTAATACGGTCGGATTAGTGCTCGCGCACAGAATCACCCCGTTTTGGCCTGAATCGCCGAATCCGGTGAGAGAGGGACTCAAATGCTTCGTCTGACCAAAAAAGCGGATTACGGGCTGATGGCCCTGAAGTACCTGGCCGAGCAGCCGGGCGCGGGCGCGCAGAGTCCTGCCGCGCAGAGTGCCAAGGACATCGCGCAGGCGTACCACATTCCGCCGCCGCTGCTGGCCAAGATTCTGCAGACGCTTGCGCGCGCCGGGCTGCTGGTCTCCCATGCCGGGACCAATGGAGGCTACGCGCTGGCGCGGCCCGCCTCCGAGATTTCGGCCTTCGAGGTGATCCGCGCCATCGATGGGCCGCTGTTCATCACCAGCTGCATCACGATCCACGGATCGTGCGACCTGGCCGGCCATTGCACCATCAAAGAACCCCTGCGCAAGGTGAACGACAGCATCAAGGAGCTGCTCAGCAACATAACCATCAGCGACCTGATCGAGACGCCGGAGGCCGCGCGCGGCGGCGAAGCCGTTGCGGTGGGCGGCAGGCTGGTGAGCATCCTGGAGTAGGTTCGAGGTTCGAGGGATTGGAAGTACGGAGGAGTGACGCAATGAGTCTTCAGAATGCGATCGGCCACAACGGCAATGGGAACGGCCACAACGGCGCGGCCCCCGGCACAAACAGCACGGGAGTCGTCATCACCCATTCGGCTACGCCGCTGCCCGAGGGCGTACATCTGCCGCTCTACATGGACAATCACGCGACGACGCCGCTGGATCCGCGCGTGCTGGAAGCCATGATGCCGTACCTGACCGGCAAGTTCGGCAACGCGGCCAGCCGCAACCACCAGTTCGGCTGGGAGGCGGAGAAGGCGGTCGAGGTCGCGCGCGAGCAGATTGCACGGCTGATCGGCGCGAGCGCCAAGGAGATCATCTTCACATCCGGCGCCACCGAGTCCAACAACCTCGCCCTCAAGGGCATCGCCGAGATGTACCGCGAGCGCGGCAATCACATCATCACCCAGGCGACCGAGCACAAGGCCATCCTGGACACGTGTAAAAAATTAGAGAAGCAAGGCTTCCGCGTCACCTACCTGCCCGTCCAGGCCGACGGCCTCATCGACCTCGACGACCTGCGCCGCGCCATCGTCAGCGAGGGGCCGGAGAAAACGATTCTGGTTTCGATCATGTTCGCGAACAACGAGATTGGCGTCATCCAGCCCATCGCCGAGATCGGCAAGATTTGCCACGAGAAGGGCGTCCTGTTCCACAGCGACGCGGTGCAGGCCGTGGGCAAGGTCCCGGTGGACGTGCAGGCGATGAATATCGACGTGCTGAGCATCTCGGCGCACAAGCTCTACGGGCCGAAGGGCGTGGGAGCGCTCTACGTTCGCCGCCGCAACCCGCGCGTGCAGATCACCGAGCAGATCAACGGGGGCGGGCACGAGCGCGGAATGCGGTCGGGAACGCTGAACGTTCCCGGCATCGTCGGCCTGGGCGCGGCCTGCGAGATATGTAGCAGCGAGATGGCCGCCGAAGCCGTCCGCGAAGCCGAACTGCGCGACCACCTGCGCGCCAAGCTCGAATCCGCGCTCGACTACGTTCAGGTCAACGGCAATATGGAGCACCACCTGCCCGGCAACCTCAACATGAGCTTTGTCTATGTCGAGGGCGAGAGTCTGCTGATGGGCATCAACGACATCGCCGTCAGCAGCGGCTCGGCCTGCACCTCGGCGACGCTGGAGCCCAGCTACGTGCTGAAGGCGCTCGGCCTGGGCGACGAGATCGCCCACAGCTCCATCCGCTTCGGCCTCGGCCGCTTCAACACGAAGGCCGAGGTGGATTACGTCGCCGACAAGGTGATCGACGTAGTGCGCAAACTGCGCGAGCTGAGCCCGCTCTACGAGATGGTGCAGGAAGGCATCGATTTGACCAAGATTGAATGGGCCGCGCACTAAGAATCGTCAGTTCGGCGACAACATCAAATCAATAAGGGTGAACCAAGGAGAAACATAATGGCATACAGCGACAAGGTAGTAGACCACTACGAGAATCCGCGCAACGTTGGCACGCTGGACAAATCGTGCGGGTCGGTCGGCACCGGGCTGGTGGGCGCTCCGGAGTGCGGCGACGTGATGCGGTTGCAGATCCGCGTCAACCCGCTGACGCAGGTGATCGAGGACGCCAAGTTCAAGACCTTCGGCTGCGGCTCGGCCATCGCCAGCTCGTCGCTGGCCACCGAGTGGGTCAAGGGCCGCACCGTCACGGAGGCGCTCACCATATCCAACACCGACATCGTCAAGGAGCTCGCCCTGCCGCCGGTGAAGATCCACTGCTCGGTGCTGGCCGAAGACGCGATCCGCGCCGCCATCGGCGACTGGAAGAAGAAGAACGGCGTGGCCGAAGAGGCCCATGCGGAAGTTGCAGTGGCGAGCTAAGGTTTGGAGGGTGGAAAGATGGCAATGGTAGGGCTGCAAACCACGACACCCACGGGCGCGATGGCACCACCACCCGTTGCTCCCGCACCGACTCCGCCCGCCATCACCGCCGACGGCGAGACCGACGGCTCCAAGGGCATCCAGGTCACGGTGCGCGCGCTGAAGCGCATCCGCGCCGCCATGGCCAAGGAACACATCTCGCCCGCCGCTGGCGGCCTGCGCCTGGGCATCACCGGTGGCGGCTGCTCGGGGTTGAGCTACAGCATCCGCTTCGACTCACAGCCCCGCGAGCGCGACCGCATCTACGCCTTCAGCCAGACGCATCTCGACCCCGCGGCAACCGGCGAGCCACCGCTACGCATCTTCGTCGATCCCAAGAGCTTCCTCTACCTCAGCGGCATGACCCTCGACTACGAGGAGACGCTGCTGCGCCAGGCTTTCAACTTCATCAACCCGCACTCCACCAAGAGCTGCGGCTGTGGCTCCAGCTTCTCAACGTAGTTTTTGCAGACAATCTGACGGCTTATAACACCTTTCGCGATAAACTTGCCGAGGTGACAAGTTGAAGTATCGCGAGATCACAAAGATTATCGAGCAGAATGACTGGTACTTGAAGCGAAGCAGTGGAAGCCATCAGATCTATCGGCATCCCACCAAACCGGGAATTGTCGTGGTCGCCTATCACGGTACAAAAGATATTCCTGAAGGAACCGTGAAGAGTATCCTGAAGCAGACTGGTCTGGAGTAGACGATGCGCGAGTATCTGGTCATCTTCGAGCAAGGGAAAGACGGCGGCTGGGGAGCCTACGCTCCCGATTTGCCGGGCCTCGGCGTCGCGGCTGAGTCTCGCAAAGAGGTTGAAACGCTCATTCGTGACGGCCTCAAAATTTATGTCGAGGAACTTCAGAGCGACGGCCTTCCAATCCCAGTGGCAAGCAGCACGGCCGAACGCATCGCTATCCCCGCGTGACCCACTCCGAATGAGCCACGACCACTACAACAATTACTTCACCCAGTTCAGCCTTCCGCTGCACCTGCACATCGATCTCGCTGCGCTGGAGAAGAGCTTCTACGCGCTCAGCCGCAGGCTGCATCCCGACCGTTTCGCCGCCCGCTCGGCCGAGGAGCAAGAAGCAGCGCTGGGCGAAAGCTCGCGGCTCAACGACGCCTATCGCACCCTGAAAGATCCCATCGCCCGGACCGAATATCTGCTGAAGCTCGAAGGCGTTGAGTTGGAGGAGCAGTCGAAGTCCGCCACCGAGGCCGCGCGCGCCAGCGGAACAGCCAAGAAACAGATCGTCCCCGAGGACCTGCTGGAAGAGGCGTTTGAGCTGAACATGCAGCTGGAAGAGATGCGTGCCGCGAAGAAAATGGGCGAGGACGACCCGCAGTTGCGCAGCGATCTGCTGGCCGCCAAGGCCGGCTTCGACGCCAGGATGGCCACCACGCAATCCGAGCTTGAAACCCTGTGGGCCGACTGGGACCGGGCCCTCGACGCCGCCGATGCGCCCGCCAAACTCGCCGCGCGCGACGCGATGGTCGCCCTGCTCAACCGGCGCAGCTACCTGCGCAACCTGGTCCGCGACGTGAACGAAGCCCTGGAATCCTGAAGCAGTCTAAACCCTGAAAACTCGAAGGGGGAAGACCGTGTGGCCCTCCCCCTTCGCTCAATCCGTCTCCGCGCTGCATCCCAACCGGCAGGCCTTAATGGCCGGCTTCGACGGCTGGCGTAATCAGTCCGATGTTGTCCACTTCCGCCTGATGGCCGAAGTCGATCACTTCGGCGACCTTGCGGAAGTCGAGCGACGCATCGCCTTTGACAAACATGACCTTCTCCTGGCGGGTGGCGAAGATCTCCGCCAGCTTGGGCTCAATCTCCGACTTGTTGAAGGCTGTATCGTTGATCTTGTAGGAAGGCTCGCCTGCCCCGTTGGCGATCACCTGGACCACGATCGTCTGGGCCGGCGGCGGCGCCGAATTGTCCTTGGGAGGCTGCGGAATCAGCGTGCTCAGCCCCTTCGGCGTCACCGGCACGATCACCATGAAGATAATCAGCAGCACCAGAAGTACGTCGATCAGCGGCGTAACGTTGATCTCCGACATCGCATGGTTTGTATCACCACCACCGCCCATTCCCATAACAATCTCCTTAGTCCTTCTGTTGCGATCGACCGTTGTCTCCCGGTCGCCCTGCCCTCGAACGGCA
>Ga0326727_10022131_pt1 | contig 12333 bp, 9 predicted proteins | sample MB2enrmetagenome_FD_207643 | JGI IMG/M metagenome (GOLD analysis project Ga0326727, IMG submission 207643) | Lab enriched peat soil microbial communities from McLean, Ithaca, NY, United States - MB29MY | ecosystem: Environmental > Terrestrial > Soil > Wetlands > Peat | place: USA: New York...
CTTCTATCAGCGGGCGGAGCGGTCGATAAGTGATGAGGATCACTTCAGTGATTCTGGCGAGCCGGATTTGTCAGGCCGAGTGCTGTCGGAGACGACGATGATTCTTGAAGAGTTTAAAGGATCGATTTCGCAGGAAGAGCCGCCCAGGAATCTGCCGGCGCCTCTGACGGCATTGTGGTGGGATGCAAAGGGAGACTGGACCCGCGCTCACGCGCTGGTGGACGAGTTGGAGACCCTGGACGGCATGGCCGTGCACGCCTATCTGCACCGCAAGGAGGGCCAGGCCTGGAACGCCGATTACTGGTACCTGAGGGCGGGGCGCAGATTCCATCGTCCGGCGCTGGAAGCCGAGTGGGAGGCGCTGGCCGAGGGACTGCTGGCGGGGTAAGTGCCTGCATCGGCGTTCATGAGTTCTACTCTCGAATTGGTTCCATAATGCGGGATTCCATACCCTCCCTGTGTCTCTCATCACAGCGAGTCCGACCCCCTCGGAAGAGACTCAACCTAGCGGTTGATGTGCTGAAGGCCGCGCTATGAGGCAAAGCGAATGAGTGAACAGAAAACGGTCAGCGAAACGGTAATTCTGGATGGGAACGAGGCGGCCGCCTCGGTCGCCTATCGACTGTCCGAAGTGGTCGCCATCTACCCCATTACCCCGTCGTCGCCGATGGCCGAGTGGGCCGATCAGTGGCGCTCAGAGGGCAAGAAGAATATATGGGGCGGCTTGCCCATCGTGGAAGAACTGCAGAGCGAGGGCGGCGCGGCCGGCGCGCTGCACGGCGCATTGCAGGCCGGGGCCTTCGGGACCACCTTCACGGCATCGCAGGGCCTGCTGCTGATGATTCCCAACATGTACAAGATTGCCGGCGAGCTGACCCCGGCGACGATGCATGTGACGGCCCGCACGCTGGCCACGCATGCACTTTCGATCTTCGGCGACCACTCCGACGTGATGGCCTGCCGCTCGACGGGCTGGGCCATGCTGGCGTCGAATTCCGTCCAGGAGGTTGCCGACCTGGCGCTGGTGGCGCAGATCGCGACTCTCGAATCCCGGATCCCCTTCATTCACTTCTTCGACGGCTTCCGCACCTCGCACGAAGTGGCCAAGATTTTTCCCATAGGCGACGAGACCATCCGCGCCCTGCTGGACGACAAGCACATCATTCAATTCCGCCAGAACGCGCTCACGCCGAATCACCCGATCATTCGCGGCACGGCGCAGAATCCCGATGTGTTCTTCCAGGCCCGCGAGGCGTGCAGCCCCTTCCACGCGGCGGTTCCAGGCATTGTGCAAGCGGTGATGGATCGCTTTGCGGCCCAGACGGGCCGCGCCTATCACCTGTTCGACTACTACGGCGCACCCGATGCCGAGCGCGTGATTGTGCTCATGGGTTCCGGCGCCGAGGCTGCCGAGGAAGCCGTTGACGCCCTGAATCGCCATGGCCTGAAGGTGGGCCTGCTCAAGGTTCGTTTATACCGGCCCTTCGACGCCAGCGCCTTCCTGGCCGCGCTGCCCATCACGGTGAAATCGATCGCCGTGCTGGACCGCTGCAAGGAGCCCGGCGCCGGCGGCGAGCCGCTCTACATGGACATCGTAACCGCGCTGGCCGAGAGCGCCGATTCCCTGCCCTTCGACTCCAAACCGACCGTGATCGGCGGGCGCTATGGCCTGTCTTCGAAGGAGTTCACGCCCGCCATGGTCAAGGGCATCTTCGATGAGCTGAGCCGGCTCGAACCCAAGAACCATTTCACCATCGGCATCGACGACGATGTCAGCCACACGAGCCTGACCTACGATCCGGCCTTCTCGACCGAGGACCCGCGGACGGTGCGCGCGCTGTTCTACGGGCTGGGTTCCGACGGCACCGTGGGCGCCAACAAGAACTCCATCAAGATCATCGGCAGCGAGACGGACAACTATGCGCAGGGCTACTTTGTGTACGACTCGAAGAAGTCCGGCTCCATGACCACCTCGCACCTGCGCTTCGGGCCTAATCCTATCCGCTCAACTTACCTGATTACGCGCGCCAGCTTTGTGGCCTGCCATAACTTCAGCTTCCTGGAAAAGATGAACGTGCTGGAAGCGGCCATGCCGGGCGCGGTCTTCCTGCTGAATTCGCCTTACTCGGCCGCCGAGGTGTGGGACAAGCTGCCCAAGACCACGCAGGACGAGATGCTCAAGAAGAAGATCGAGTTCTATGTGATCGATGGCTACAAAGTGGCGCGCGAGGCAGGCATGGGCACGCGCATCAACACCATCATGCAGACCTGCTTCTTCGCGATCAGCGGCGTGCTGCCGCGCGAAGAGGCCATTGCGCAAATCAAGAAGGCCATCCAGAAGACCTATGGCAAGCGCGGCGAAGCGGTGGTGCAGAAGAACTTCGCGGCGGTCGATCACGCGCTGGCGCACCTGGAAAAAGTCGAGCTGCCGGCATCGGTCAGCTCGGAATTCGATCTCATCCCCGCCATCTCGAGCCAGGCGCCGGAGTTTGTCCGCAACGTGCTGGGCCAGATTGCAGGGGGCCACGGCGACCTGCTGCCGGTGAGCGCAATTCCGGCCGGCGGCGCCTTCCCCACCGGTACGGCGCAGTGGGAGAAGCGCAATATCGCGCAGTTCATCCCGGTGTGGGACAAGGACCTGTGCATTCAGTGCGGCAAGTGCGTTATGGTCTGCCCGCACGCGGTGATTCGCGCCAAGGTCTACAGCCCCGATCTGGCCGACAAGTCGCCGGCAACCTTCCAGTGGGCCAAGCCCAAGTGGAAGGGCATGGAGCAGGATCGCTACACGCTGCAGGTGGCTCCCGAGGACTGCACCGGCTGCGCGGTATGCGTTGAAGTCTGCCCCGTGAAGAGCAAGAGCGACGCCAGCCATAAAGCCATCAACATGCAGCCCCAGGCGCCGCTGCGCGCAGCAGAGCGCGACAACTGGGAGTTCTTCACCGGGCTTCCGGAGGTAAATCGCGCGAAGCTCTCGCACACGCAGGTAAAAGACCTGCAACTGCTGCAGCCGCTGTTTGAGTTTTCGGGCGCCTGCTCAGGCTGCGGGGAAACACCCTACGTCAAGCTGCTGACCCAGCTCTTCGGCGACCGGCTCTATATCGCCAACGCCACGGGCTGCTCATCCATCTACGGAGGCAATCTGCCCACCACGCCCTACAGCAGCAATGCGCAGGGTAGGGGTCCTACGTGGGCCAACTCGCTGTTTGAAGACAACGCGGAGTTCGGCTTTGGCATGAGAATCGCCCTTGACCAGCAGAAGACGTTCGCGGAAACGCTGCTGATGAGGCTGGCGGCGGTTGTAGGCGAGGAACTGACCGCAGCGCTGCTCACCGCACCGCAGAAGACCGAGACCGAGATCGACCAGCAGCGGGAGCGCGTACGGATTCTGCGCGATCGCCTGGCGGGCATCGAAACCTCCGATGCCCGCAACCTGCTGGCCATCGCGGATGCGCTGGTGCGCCGCAGCGTATGGATCCTGGGCGGCGACGGTTGGGCCTACGACATCGGGTTCGGCGGACTGGATCACGTACTCGGCTCGGGCAAGAACGTGAACGTCCTGGTGCTGGATACCGAGGTTTACTCGAACACCGGCGGCCAGATGTCCAAAGCCACGCCGCGCGGCGCGGTAGCCAAGTTCGCGGCCGGCGGCAAGCCCAACAGCAAGAAAGATCTGGCCATGGAAGCCGTGAGCTACGGCTATGTGTATGTGGCGCAGGTGGCCATGGGCGGCAACGACAGCCACGTCGTCAAGGCCTTCCAGGAGGCCGAGGCGCACGATGGGCCGTCGATCATCATCGCCTACTCCAGTTGCATCGCGCACGGCTACGACCTGGTGCATGGCCTGGAACAGCAGAAGCTGGCCGTGCAGTCGGGCTACTGGCCGCTGATGCGCTATAACCCAGCCCTGCGCGAAGAGGGCAAGAACCCCTTCCAGCTCGACTCACGGGCGCCGTCGATCCGGCTGAAGGATTACGCCTATCGCGAGGCCCGCTACACCATGCTCGCGCGCGGGAATCCGGAGCTGGCCGCGACGCTGCTCAAAGAAGCGCAGGACGATGTCGAGCGCCAGTGGCGCGTCTACTCCGCACGGGCCGCCATGCCCGGCCGCGCAGAGACGCCTCACATCGCTCCTGAAGAAAAAGCCGAAGACAACCTGGTGGCGCAATCCGCCGGAGGCAACGAATGATCGATTTCTCAACGCAATACCTGGGCTTGAAACTGAAAGGCCCCATCGTGGTCTCGTCCACTCCGCTTTCGGAGTCACTTGACAACATCCGCCGCATGGAGGACGCCGGCGCGGCGGCCGTGGTGCTCACCTCGCTCTTTGAGGAGCAGCTGGCCCTGGAATCGCGCGCCCTGGACGAGGATTTGTCGCGGGGCACCGAGTCCTTTGCCGAGTCGCTTGGCTACCTGCCGGATTTCACCGACTACCGCATGACGCACGAGTACTACCTCGAGCATCTGCACCGCGCGCGGGCCGCGGTGGAGATTCCCATCCTGGCCAGCCTCAACGGCGCCACACCAGGGGGGTGGGTACGCTTTGCCAGGGAGATGGAAGAAGCAGGCGCCAGCGCCATCGAGCTGAACACCTACGCGTTGGCCACCGACCGCAGCCAGACCTCCGGCGAGCTTGAATTACAACTGCTCGAATTGGTCGGTGCCGTGTGCCAGTCGGTCAAGGTGCCCGTCGCCGTGAAGCTTTCGCAATCATTCACCAGCCTGCCGCACCTGGCGGCCCGGCTCGAAGACGCGGGCGCACGCGGCGTGGTGCTCTTCAACCGCTTCTACCAGCCGGACTTCGACATTGAGACGCTGGAGGTGAGGCCCACGCTGCATTTCTCCACGCCTTCAGAGCTGTTGCCACGGCTGCACTGGGCGGCGATTCTTTACGGGCACCTGAACATCGACCTGGCCATTTCGGGCGGTGTGCACTCGGCCGAAGACGTGCTGAAGGGCATCATGGCCGGCGCGGGCATTACCATGATGGCCTCGGCGCTGCACATTCACGGCATCGAACACATTGGCCGGGTGCTGTCGGACCTGGGCTATTGGCTGGAGAAGCGCGAGTACACGTCGCTTTGGGAGATGCGCGGCTGCCTGAGCCGCCGCTCCGTGCCCGATACCTCACCGTACGATCGCGGGAACTATATCAAGACGCTCAGCTCCTATAGCCTGCGTCAGACGATGGCTGCATTCTAGCCGGGAGAGAAGCGCGGACAGAAGGGTCAACGACCATGCTGGGGCAGTGCCGCCCGCACTTCCCCGGCCACCCGTTCGACCACAGCATCGACAGCTTTTTCAACCGCGGGCGACAGCCCGAAGCCCGCGGCGAAGCTCTCACCTTCAATCCCGTACACAATCAGTTGCGCGGGCAGTCGATCCAGAGCGCGGGCCATCTCGATGGCTTCCGCCACGCTGAATGCGTGAGTCGAATAGTGGAAGAACCCGGCGGGCGCCGTTTCCAACCGCGCGTCGAGGCGATGAACGGTTCCCGGGGGTGCACCGGAATGAGCCGCATCGATGATTACGACCCAAACGGCGTCCTGCCATGCCTGCATCAATGCCGCGCCCTCGCCGCTCTCTTCCAATACTGACACGCACTCCGGCAGGAGTGCACGCAGGCGGCGGGCAGCCACAACGCCGACTCCGTCATCGCCGCGATACTCGTTGCCAACTCCGATGACGGCCAGGGCGTTCGGTTCAGCAGTCATTCCGACTCAATGTGCAGCCTGAGAGCGTGGGTCGCGCAGGAGATGCAGGGATCGTAATTGCGAATCGCCTGCTCGCATTGCCATTGTAATTTGTCCTTTTGTACCGCCAAGTGGCTCTCAACAAACTGCCACAGATCGCCTTCGATGGTCTTCAGATTCTGCGACGTCGGCGGCACGATCTTGGCATCCAGGATGACGCCGCGATCATCAAGGCGATAGCGATGGTAGCAGATTCCGCGGGGCGCCTCGGTGCAGCCGAATCCGGTGCTGACCCTGGGCTCGACATTGACCGCGGGCTTGTCGGGCTTCTCATAGCGTTCGATGAGGCGAAGAGCCTCGTCGCAGGCGTACACCAGTTCCACGCTGCGCACCACGATGCTCTGGAACGGATTGCGGCACACCGGCCCCAGGCCCGCCGCGCGCGCCGCCTCCTTGGCGATGGGTGAGAGCTTTTCGAAGTTCAGGCTGTAGCGCGCCTGCGGGCCGACGAAGTACGCCTCCCGCTCATTGAGCCGCGAATGCAGCGCATTGGAATGAGACAGGTGCTGCTCGGCGAAGTGCAGATCGTATTCGCGGACGGCGATATCGAGACCTTTGCTGGAGACAATGCGTCCTTCGTTGATGGCATACTCATCCGGATGCCGCAGCGCGACGAATTCGTAATCGCGATCGAAGTCCGGGAAATCGAAGGCCGCCACCCAACGCACCGTTTCCAGGGCCGCATCGCGCGCCCATCTGAGCTCCTCGGCAAGCGCGGAGAAGTCCTTCTTCTCCGGCACCTTGTAGAAGCCGCCGACGCGCACGTTGATGGGGTGAATCTCCCGGCCACCGAGCAAGCGCACAATCTCATTTCCGGCTTTCTTCAAACGCAGGCCGCGTTTTACCTCTTCGGGATGATCTTTTGCCATGCGGATGGAATCTTCGTAACCGAGAAAGTCGGGCGCGTGCAGAAGATAGACATGCAGGGCGTGGCTCTCGATCCATTCGCCGCAATAGATCAGCCTGCGCAGGTCGCGAATCGGGCCGGTTATCTTCACTCCGCACGCATCTTCGATGGCATGGCAGGAGCTCATCTGATACGCAATCGGGCAGATGCCGCAGATGCGAGCCGTAATGTCGGGAACTTCATGGAACTTGCGGCCGCGAAGGAATGCCTCAAAGAAGCGCGGCGGTTCGAAGATCCTCAACTTGACGTCGGTCACCTGCTGGCCGTTGAGTTTAACGAAAAGGGCGCCTTCGCCCTCGACGCGCGCCAGATTGTCGACTTTGATGGTCCTACTTTTCATGCGCTTCGCTCTCTCTGCGGAAAGGTTCAGCGTAGGCGTTGAAGCTCCGGAAGGCCCGCATCAAGTCACGGTTGCTGACGCCCAATCCGCTCCAGCACGCGCTGAGCGACGCCGTATTTGGCGTCTCCTTGGGCCCGAAGCATCCGTAGCAGCCGCGCGCATATCCAGGGCAGAGAGCGCCGCAACCGACCTGGGTGACCGGCCCCAGGCAGGGCACGCCCTGTGCGACCATGACGCAGACCGTGCCGCGCTGTTTGCACTCCATGCACACGCTGTGCGGCGGCGTGTTCGGCTTGCGGCCGTTGAGAAACGCGCTGATCACTTCAACCAGCTGATACTTGTCGATGGGGCACCCGCGCAGCTCGAAGTCAACGAAAACGTGGTCAGTGATGGGCGTCGATTTCTTGAGCGTTTCGATATAGTCGGGCCGGGCGTAGACGATGGAGGTGAATTCTTTCACATCCTTGAAGTTGCGCAGCGCCTGTATACCGCCGGCGGTGGCGCAGGCGCCGATGCTTACCAGGAACCGGGACGCGCGCCGGATGCCGTGGATGCGCTGCTCATCGTGCGGCGTGGTGATGGAACCCTCTACCAGCGAGAGGTCGTAAGGGCCTTTGACCACGGCACGAGAGGCTTCGGGAAAGTTCGCAATCTCCACCGCATCGGCGACGGCGAGCAACTCGTCTTCGCAATCGAGCAGGCTCAATTGGCAACCGTCGCAGGAAGAGAACTTCCAGACCGCCAGTTTGGGTTTTGCCGAAGTCATATCAGATCTCCGACTTGCCGAGAATGGCCGCGATGCGGTTATGCGAAAAGACGGGACCGTCCTTGCAGACGAAGGTCGGGCCGTACTGGCAATGGCCACAGAATCCGATTCCGCACTTCATGTTGCGCTCGGCGGACAGGAAAATTCGGTCCCCGGCCACACCGCGATTGAGCAATTCCATCACGGTGAAGCGCATCATGACCTCGGGGCCGCAGACCATCGCGAAGGTATTGGAAGGATCGAACGGAGCCCTCGGGATCATGGTCGTGACCACGCCCACGTTGCCGCGCCAGTTGCTTGCCGCGCGATCGACCGTGACCTGGATCTCGAGATCGAACTTGCCGCGCCATTGCTCCAATTCACGGCGGTAGAGGATGTCCTCGGGAGTGCGCGTGCCATACAGGAGCACGATCTTGCGGAACTTCTCGCGGTCCGCCATCAGCCGGTAAAGCGCGGGCCGCAGTGGAGCAAGGCCGATGCCGCCGGCCACAATCACAACGTCCCGGCCGATCGCATTTTGCACCGGCCAGCAACTGCCGAAGGGACCGCGAATCCCGACAACATCTCCGCGCTTCAACTGGTGCATGGCCCGGGTGACCGTGCCTACCTCGCGCGTAGTGTGTTTGATCAAGGGAAGATCGCCTGGGGCGCTGCTGATGGAGATGGGCACTTCTCCCACGCCGAAAACATAGAGCATGTTGAACTGGCCGGGCGCAAACGAGAACTCCCTGCCCGAATCCTCCGGCAGAAGCTCCAGCGTGAAAGTGTCGTCGGTCTCCTGGCGCACGCGCTGAATGCTGTAAGGCGCGGGTAGCATGGGGTCTGCCAACAGACCGGCGATCCCAGTCACGGGTTGTTCAACCGCGCTTGCCATACATATCCAGTAACTGCAGCCGGGTGGCTTCAAGGCGCGCAGCCACGATGCGGGTGAAGCGCGTGTAGATGGCGTAGCCAAGATCGTGGTCGTCGTCGCACTTGGCGCGCAGGCACTTGCCGTCAAAGGCGATGGCCCGCGTGGGCTGCTGCGCCCGGGCGTCGAAATGCCAGCGATGCGGAGACAGCAGCCACGACCAGCCCAGCACCTCGCCTCCGCCAACGGTCTGCAACGTGGTAAGGCCGTTGTGCGGAACCACGGTCTGCACGGCGACGAGGCCCTCGCGAATCAAATAGAAGTGGTCGGCCGGATCGCCCTCATGGAAGAGAATGCTTCCCGCATCGAAGCGAACGTTCCTGGCGCATCCGGCGATCAAGTCGATGTGCCGATCCTCCAGGCCGTGAAAGAAGGGCTGTTCCCTGACGATCGGTTCAAGTGTGTGTATCATGCCAATTCCTTGCTCTGCTCGGGCGGAGCCATGACAGAATCGCGCTGGCGGATGGCGGCTGCCTCGGCCGTAATATCGATCCCCACCGGACACCAGGTGATGCAGCGGCCGCAACCGACACATCCGGAAACTCCAAACTGATCGATCCAGGCAGCCAGCTTGTGGATCATCCACTGGCGATAGCGCGATCTGGGCGTGGCACGCACGCTGCCGCCATGGATATACGAGAAGTCCACGCTGAAGCACGAGTCCCATTTCCGCCATCGCTCGGCGTGCTTCCCGGTCAGGTCGGTGACGTCCTCCACGGTGGTGCAGAAGCATGTGGGGCACACCATGGTGCAATTGGCACACGACAGGCAGCGTTCGATCACGCTGTCCCATTGGGGATGCTCGTAGTTGCGATAGAGGAGGTCCTTGATGCCGGCGGTGTCGAGGCGGCGGCCCATGTGGCGCGCGGCCTGGGACAGGATGCGCGCCGCCTGCTGTATGTCGGTCTCGGCGGCCGGTTGATGCGGGACCTCTGTCATGATTTCCGCGCCCAGTTCCGAACCCACGTCCACCAGGAAGGAGTGCGTCCCGTTTTGCAGGAGTTCAGTAAGGGCGAGGTCGAAGCCGGAGTCCGCTTTCGGCCCGGTGTTCATCGAAGCGCAGAAGCAGTTGCCGCCGGGCTGACTGCAATTGACCGCAACCAGAAACAAGTTCTCGCGCCGCGCCTTATAACCGGGATCAACGAACTGGCCGTCGAGAAAGACCTTGTCCTGGATGGCCATCGCGTGCAGTTCGCAGGGACGCACGCCGAAGAATGCATACTTTGGCGAGGCCGGCTTCTCCTCCGGCAAGATGCGCAGCCCGTTTCCATTGCGGGCCACCTGCCACAACCGCTGAACCGGCGGATACAGGAATTTCTTCCATGAGTGCGGGCCCACGACGTAACCGAACAGGGCACGGTCCTTGCGAGGTTTCAGGCGGTACTTGCCACCCGCCTGCTCATCGGTCCAACCGGCTGGAAGATCGTCCGTCGAAGTGAGGCGATCAAGGACAATGGCGCCATCGCGCACCGTGGGTCCGATCACCCCATAGCCGCGGCCGGCCAATGCCTGGAGCAGTTTCTCAAGATGCTCTCGCTTGAGAGTGACTGTGTCACCGACGTGTAACGACTCTGTCGTCATGGTTTGCGGTGTCCGCCAGGAACACCACCGCCCGTCAGCAGGCTACAGAGCCGCCAAACCGCCGTCCGTGACGACTGTCACATGTTAATGGCGGGCAAATCCAACCCCGGGATGGGAAACCGGGCATTTGCCTGAGGCTCGCCAGGTTGGCAAACCAACACCCCATGACTATGATGCGATGTGAGCGATTTCGGGCACTTGCCGAGGCAGGCCAGGAGGATGAAATCGCAGGAGAGAACGCATGGTTCGCAAGCTGGCAATTTCCGCGATGTTTGTAGTTTTGTGCGCACTAAAAGGCAACCTATCGGCCGCGCAGGCGCCGGCCCGGTATGAGCCTACACTCGATTCGCTGAATCGCCATCCCCTGCCGCAATGGTATGCCGGCGCCAAGCTGGGCATCTTCATACATTGGGGGTTGTATTCGGTGCCAGGCTGGGCGCCTCTGAATCATCCGGATCACGATTTTTCTTCGAACGATTACATCAAGTACGATCCGTATGCGGAGTGGTATCTGAACACGGTGCGCGTCCCCGGATCGCCGACCGAGGCTTACGATCGCGAGCACTACGGGCCGCATCACGACTACTACCAGTTTGCGGAGACGTTCAACCAGGAGAGCAAGAAGTGGAATCCGGATGAGTGGGCGAAGGTGTTTCGCGATGCGGGAGCGAAGTATGTGGTGCTGACCAGCAAGCATCACGAGGGGTTCACGCTGTGGCCGAGCACAACGCCCAATCCTAGCCCAACGCTGCCGATGAACTCGCGCCATGCGGAGCGGGACATTGTGGGCGAGTTGACCACGGCTGTCACGAAGCAGGGGTTGCGCATGGGGCTTTACTACTCCGGCGGGTACGACTGGACGTTCAACACCGGCCCCATTGAGGTGAACGCGGATTATGAAGCGGTGAAGCCGGAGAGCGAAGCGTACGGGAAGTATGCAAATGCGCAGATTCATGAGCTGATTGCGAAATACCATCCGATGCTGCTTTGGAACGACATTGACTGGCCGAAGACCGGCCACGCGCTTGAGGTAATGGCCGACTACTATAACGCTGTGCCAGATGGCGTGATCGACGATCGGTTTGGCGTGGCGCACTCCGACTTTACTTCGCCGGAGTACGCAAAGCTGGACAAGATCAGCGCGAAGAAGTGGGAGGAGTGCCGCGGGCTGGGCCGGTCGTTCGGCTATAACCGCGCCGAGGGCGAGGCGGAGACGATTGCGCCGGGAGAGCTGATCGCGCTGCTGGTGGACGTCGTGAGCAAGAACGGCAACCTGCTGCTGGATGTGGGGCCGGAGGCCGATGGCACCATTCCGCCGGTACAGATGGAGCGGCTGAAGGCGCTGGGCACGTGGCTGCAGCAGAATGGCGAGGCGATCTACGATACGACGCCGTGGACGCGCGCGGTGGGCAAGAGTGTGGAAGGGGACGATCTGCGGTTTACGCGCAAGGGCGATGATTTGTATGTGACGCTCCTCGGCTATCCCAAGACGCGGACGCTGACCATTGAGGATTTGCCTGCAAAGCCGGGCGTGCAAGTCACACTGCTGGGCAGCTCAAAGCCGCTGAGCGCGAAGCCGAACGGGAACAACCTTGAAGTCGCGCTGCCCGAGCTTTTGAACGGCAATTATGCGTATGTGGTGAAGCTGGGCGGCTACGCGCGCTGAGGGTTCTCACTGGACCGCGAGCCAGCCATCAGGCGCAGGACCGTCTCTTCGAGCACCCGGCATGCCTCCGGCAGAGCAGCATTGACTGCATCGCTGAATTGTTCGCCTAACTCGGTGGAGCCGGCGCCGATGGTGAGGAGCATTGCAGTCTGTGGCGAGGAGCCGTAGAGTTCGCGCGTGAGAGCGAGGAGCTCTGGTGCGCCCTGGTGGTGCGTGGCGAGGCCCAACGATGCCGCTGACGGCTGAACTTCGACGATGTGCACCGAGCCTGGAGCGGACTCGATGGAGCAATCGATAAAGAGAGCGGAATCGGCCTGGGCGATGTCTTCGGCCAGATCTGGTGTCCATTGCTGGCGGGAAATGAGTCGGATCCTGGGGTCCTCGCGAAATTTGTCTTCAGCCCATTGGGCGAG
>Ga0326727_10022134_pt1 | contig 12332 bp, 6 predicted proteins | sample MB2enrmetagenome_FD_207643 | JGI IMG/M metagenome (GOLD analysis project Ga0326727, IMG submission 207643) | Lab enriched peat soil microbial communities from McLean, Ithaca, NY, United States - MB29MY | ecosystem: Environmental > Terrestrial > Soil > Wetlands > Peat | place: USA: New York...
CGCTTGTCCTGCCGTCCCGCGCGCGTGCCCTGCGGCGGCGGCTCGCCGGGCCGATATTTGCCGGTCAGCACCCCGCGGGCCAGCGGCGAGTAGGGGAACACGCCGACCCCCAGGTGCGCGCAGGCCGGCAGATGCTCGACCTCCACCATCCGGTTGAGCGCGTTGTAGAGCGGCTGGCTCACCACCGGGCGGTCGATCCCCGCCAGGTCGGCCAGCCGGCACATTTCCACCACCCGCCACGCCTGATGATTCGACAGCCCGAAATAACGCAGCTTGCCGGCGCGGATCAGGTCGGCGAGCGCGCGCACCGTCTCTTCCATCGGCGTCGTGTGGTCCTCCCGATGCAGGTAGAGGATGTCGATCGTCTCCGCGTTCAGCCGGCGCAGGCAGCTTTCGACGGCGCGGACCATGTGCACGCGTGAGGCACCCCGGCCGTTCGGGCCTTCGCCCATCGGGTTGACGATCTTGGTCGCCACCACCCACCAGTCGCGGTCGCTGGCGATGGCGCGGCCCACCACTTCCTCCGACCGTCCGTCGTTGTAGCGGTTGGCGGTGTCGATGAAATTCACCCCTTGCGCCCGGGCCCGCGCCACGATGCGGTGCGCCTCCGCCTCGTCGGCCTGGCCGCCGAACATCATGGCCCCGAGGCAGAGCGGGGACACCTTCAGTCCGCTGCGGCCGAGGGAGCGGTATTCCATCCCGGATCCTCCTCGCGAGGTTTGCGCTATCCAGCATAGCGCAGAGCGGCTTTGATGCCAGGCATGCAAGCTGACCCGCCTCGCCCGCCCCGGCTCATCGCCATTGCCGCCGTGTTTACCGCCATCGGCCTCATGAGCTTCGGCAGCGGAATGTCTGCCTGGATCCGCCGCGAAGTGGTGATCCGGCGCCGCTGGATGGACGAACGTTCGTTCCTGGCGGGGCTGACGCTTTGCCAGATCGCGCCCGGACCGAGCGGGGTGAACCTTGCCACGCTGGTCGGCACCATGTTGCGGGGCACGCCTGGCATGCTGGCCGCCCTGCTGGGCATGGTGGTCCCCCCGGCCGCCCTACTGGTGGCGCTCGGCGCCGGCCTGGCGGCGCTGCACGACCGGCCGTGGCTCGATTCGACATTGGCCGGGCTGGGAGCCGCGGCCATCGGCATGACGCTCTCCAACGCCATCGGCATGAGCCGGAGCGGCGTCCGCAGCCTGGGGGACTTTGCCGTTCTGGTCGGCATCGTCCTTGCCATCGGAGTGTTTCGCCTGCCGCTGATCGCCGTGCTGGTGCTCGCCGTGCCGGTCAGCCTGGCTCTGGCGGCGTGGCGGCGATGAGGACAGAGCCATGAGCCCGCTGTTCCGGCTGGCTGTCCTGTTCAGCGGTCTGTCCCTGCTCGCGTTCGGCGGCGGCAGCGCGGTGCTGCCGGATATGCAGCGCGCCGCCATGGCGCAGCACTGGGTGACCGGGCGGGAGTTCGTCGACCTGTTCGGCCTCTCCCGCGTCGCCCCTGGCCCGGGTTCGTTGATCGTCACCCTGATCGGCCAGAAGGCGGCCGGCGTGCCGGGTGCCGCGGTGGCGACGCTGGCGATGTTCACCCCATCCTGCCTGCTGGTGTACCTCGCCGCGCGGTTCTGGAGCCGCACCCGCGAGGCGCCCTGGCGGAGCGTGGTCGACCGCGGGCTGGCGCCGATCGGCGTAGGCCTGACCTACGCTGCCGCCCTGGTGCTGATCCGGGGCACCGAGCACACCGTCCCCGCCTACGCGATCACCGCGGTTGCGACCCTGCTCCTGGCCGCGACCCCGCTGCACCCGCTGCTGGTGCTGGGCGCGGGCGCGGTTGTCGGATGGGCAGTGGGGCTTTGATACCGACGATTGCGAGGCGAGGATGGCGCGAAGCGCCCAAACGAATGGGATCAAAGGGCCTCTCGGCCCTTTGCGGGGTCCAGGGGCAGAGCCCCTGGCCCCACCCCGCCCTCCCGCCGCCCCCGGCCGGGGCCCGCGGCCCGCGCCCGGCCCCCCCCCCCCCCCCCCCCCTCTGCCGGCGCCGGCCGGGCCATATACGGCACCGCATGCCTCGCAACACCATCGCCATGGTCTGGGCTGGCGGCCTCATCCTGGCCGTGATCGTCTACCTCGCCGGGCCGGACCAGTTCGTCTATGGCGTGTTCGATCTCATTCATCGCGGATGGTGGACGCTGCAGGATGCGCTCCGCAACCTCTCCATCGCCGCCTTCGATCTGGTGCGCGCGCTGGCGATCGGCCTGTATTTCGTCTTCGTGGTCCTGACCCTGATTGTGATCCGCCGCGGCGGCCGCGGCCGTGCCGCCCTGATCGCGCTCAGCGTGGTGTTCTTCGCCCTGATATGGCACGCGCCCGGCTATGGCTTCGGCGCTCACGGGCGCTGGATCGCTGGCCTGCTGCTGGCCGCCGCGGGTGCGCTGAGCATGACCCGCCGGCTGACCCAGCCCATGGTCTCGCCATGGCGTCCGGGCGCCATGCCGCCCAGGCAAGGGCCATAGGCCGATGGTCAACCATTCGTTAATTAGTCGATAACGGAACGAAATGGCATTGCCGCGGGCCCGTTGTGCTTCCATGTTGGACGGCCTTTCCTGTCGCAGGTGGCGCCGGTGTCGGTCGTGTCGTCTCGACATGTTCCGTTCTCCGCAACAGCTCCCGAGGTCGCCAGCACCGGCTCGGACGAGGACCTGATCCGCGTCTCGGGCCTGTTCGACGCCGCCTGGTACTGCGAAACCTATCCCGACATTCCGGCCGCCGGCGCCGACCCGCTCATTCACTTCGCCAACTGGGGCTGGCGGGAGCATCGCAACCCCAACCCCTATTTCGTGACGCGTTGGTATCTGCTGCAGAACCCCGATGTTGCCCGCGCCGGGACCGATCCGCTGGTGCATTACATCCGCGCCGGCGAGGCGGAGAACCGTTCGCCGTGCGCGCATTTCGATCTTCCCTGGTACCGCACCCGTCACCATGCCGAGGCTGATGGCACGCTGCTGGCGCACTATCTCAGGCATCGGCGCACCGGCCAGGTGACGCCGATCCCCGAATTCGACGCCGCCTGGTACCTCGAGCACTATCCGGATGTCGCCGCGGCCGGTGCGGACCCGTTCGAGCATTATCTGCTGTGGGGCTGGCGGGAAGGGCGCAATCCCTCCGCCGCCTTCGATACCCGGTTCTATGTGCGCCGCTATATGGATCCTGGGCAGGACGAGAATCCGCTGCTGCATTATCGACGACTGCGCCACGTCATCCGGTTGCACACAAGCCGCCCGCCGGAAGAAGCCGGCGTGCATGAGGCAGTCCGGCAATTCAGTGCTCCAGGGCCAGGGTTCGAGGATGTGCAGCCGCTGCCGGCCTCGGCACCAAGGCGCGCCAGGGTGCTGGCGTACTACCTGCCGCAATTCCATCCGATCGCCGAGAACGATCGCTGGTGGGGCACCGGTTTCACCGAATGGACTTCGCTCGCGCGCGCCCTGCCGCGGTTCGCCGGCCACTACCAGCCCCGGGTGCCGCGCGACCTCGGCCATTACACGCTCGGCGAGGGCGAGGTGTTGCACCGCCAGATCGCGATGGCACGCGGCGCCGGCCTCGATGGCTTCATTTTCTACTTCTATTGCTTCAATGGCCAGCGCCTGCTGGATCGCCCGATGGAGGCCTTTCTCGCCGACCGCTCGGCCGCCGCCGACTTTCCGTTCTGCCTGATGTGGGCGAACGAAAACTGGACACGCCGCTGGGACGGCTCCGCGCAGGAGGTGCTGATTTCGCAGGACTGGCGGCTTGCCGACGAAACCGCGCTGATCGATGGCTTCGCACGCCACTTCCGCGACCGGCGCTACATCCGCATTCGCGGCCGGCCGCTGCTGATGATCTACCGCGCCGACGTCATCCCGGACTGCGCCGCCACGCTCGCCCGCTGGCGCGAGGCCTTTCGCAGCCGGCACGGCGAAGCGCCCGTGCTGATCATGTCGCAGAGCTTCGGCGCCCAAGATCCGCGGCCGCATGGCTTCGACGGCGCGGTCGAGTTCCCGCCGCACAAGCTGGTCAATGGCCTCGGGACCTGCAATGCCTCGCTCGCCTGGTTCGACGCCGCCGCCACGGCGCAGGTCTACAACTATGCCGATGTGGTGAGGGCCTCCCTGGCCGAGCCGCCGCCGCGGTTCCCGCTGATCAAGACCGCGGTGCCGGGCTGGGACAACGACCCGCGGCGCCAGGGCCAGGGCCTGGTGCTGCATGGCGCCACCCCGGCCGCCTACCAGGCCTGGCTTGCCGCGCTGGTGGAGCGCGCCGCCGTCCACCCGTTCATGGGCGAACGCCTGCTCTGCGTGAATGCCTGGAATGAATGGGCCGAGGGCGCCTATCTGGAGCCGGACCAGCATTTCGGCGGCGCCTGGCTGAATGCCACCGCCCGTGCCATCTCGCCCGCCGGTTTGCCGGCCGGGCCGCTACTGCTGGTCGGCCACGACGCATTCCGTGCCGGCGCCCAGCAACTGCTGCTGCAACTCGGCACGACGCTCCGCCGCCGCTTCGGGGTCGCGGTCGAGTTCCTGCTGCTCGGCGACGGAAAGCTGCGCCACGACTACAGCAGCGCCGCGCCAACCACGGTGCTGGCCAGTGCCGATGACTTGCCGGCGCAGCTTGCCCGCTGTGCCGCGCGCGGCGTCACCGGCGCGCTGGTGAACAGCGCTGCTTCCGGCTGGGCAGTGCCGGCGCTGGCCGAGGCCGGCATCGAGGCGGTCATGCTGGTGCACGAAATGCCGCGCCTGCTGCACGAGAAGAACCTGCTGGGCGCGGCGCGGGCAGGGGCGGCAGCGGCGAGCCGCGTGGTGTTCGCAGCGGATACGGTGCGCGACGGGTTTTCCTCGCTGGTGGCGCTCGATCCCGACCGCGCGATGGTGCTGCCGCAAGGCTGCTACAGCGACGTCGCCTACGACCCCCGAGCCGGTGCGGCCTTGCGTGAGCGGCTCGGCGTTGCCGCCTCCGCCGCCGTCGTCATCGGCGTCGGCTACGCCGACCTGCGCAAGGGGTTCGACCTTTTCCTGCAGGCCTGGCGGATCGTCCAGCAGGCGGGCAGAGGGGTGCAGTTCTGGTGGGTCGGCGAGCTCGACCCGACGGTCGACGCCTATCTCGGCCCGGAGATTGCCGCCGCCGAGGCCACTGGCACCTTCCACCTTGCGGGCTGGCAGGACGATGTCGGCGCCTGGCTCAATGCCGCGGACCTGTTCGTGCTGCCGTCGCGGGAAGATCCCTTGCCCAGCGTGGCGCTGGAGGCCCTGGCGAGCGGATTGCGCGTGGTCGCGTTCGCCGAGGCCGGCGGCATTCCCGGGCTGCTGCAGGAACTGGACGGAGGCGTCGCCGTGCCGATCGGCGATGCACCCGCGCTGGCCGACGCGATCATCGACATGCTCCTTGCCGCCAGGCCGAAGGCGGCGCGCGCACGCCTCGCCAGGCGGGCGCACGAGCCGTTCCGCTTCGACCGCTACGCCTTCGCCCTGCTCCGCTTGCTGCGACCGGCTCTGGCGCCGATTTCGGTCGCGGTGCCGGTCTACAACTACGCCCAATACCTGGAGCGGCGGCTGGCTTCGGTGTTCGCCCAGACCTGGCCGGTCGCCGAGGTGATCGTGCTCGACGACGCCTCGACCGATGACAGCGTCGCGGTGGCCCGCGCGACCGCCGAGGACTGGGGCCGCGACATCCGGCTGCTGGTCAACCCAACCAATTCCGGCTCCCCGTTCCGCCAATGGCGACGCGCCGCCGCAATGGCCGAGGGCGACTGGCTGTGGATCGCCGAAGCCGACGACGAGGCCGAGCCGACCTTGCTCGCCGGTCTGGCGGGGATGGTGCAGGAGGTGCCGGACCTCGAGCTGGTGTTCTGCGACAGCCGTGCGATCGATGGCAGCGGGCGGCCGTTGTGGCCGAGCTACCAGGAGTACTACTCCGCCAACGGCGCCGCCGTGCTGGCCAAGGGCGGCGTATTTCCCGCCCGCGAGTTTGCCCGCCGCTTCCTTGCCGAGCGCAACTTCATCCTCAATGCCAGTGCGGTGCTGTGGCGCCGCCGCTCGCTCCTGGAGGCGCTCGATCGCTGTGGAAAGGAACTCGACCGCTACCGATTGGCGGGCGATTGGCGGATCTACATCGAGGTGCTGGCGGCCAGCAGCGGCCGGGTGGGCGTGCTGGCCGCGCCGCTCAACGTGCACCGCCGGCATTCCGGCAGCCTCACCGAGACGCTGGCGCCGGATCGCCACGTCGACGAAGTGGCACGCGTGCAGGCGCTGGCCCGCGCCCGCCTCGATCTGCCGACGGAGATCGTGCGCCGCCAGGCGCACTACCGGCGCCGGCTCGCCCGCGAGCTTGCGCCGCGATAGCGAGGCGCTGCCTCGCGCTCCGCCCGGGCTTCGCCCGGGACCCCGCAGGGGCCATAGGCCCCTGCACCCCCATTATTTGGGCGCTTCGCGCCGAATCGTGCCGCGGCGAGGATGGCGCGAAGCGCCCAAAAGTTTGCGATCAAAGGGGGGCCTCTCGGCCCTTTGCGGGGTCCAGGGGCAGCGCCCCTGGCCTTCAGTGCTGCCACAGGATTCGCCGATCCTCCAGCGGAATCGCGACGCCGCCAAAACGCGGCATGACGCGCACCGTATAATCCGTGGGCGAGCGGTCGGCCGGCACTGCCGCGCGGTAGAGGTCGCCGGCGGACGCGCCGGGGGCCTGTCCGATCCGCTTCATCTCCTGGCGCGCGGCGGCGTGGCCCATGATGGTGTCGGCGAAAAGCTCGACCAGCACACAAGCCGGATCGAGGTCATTGAGATGCACCTGGAGCTCGAAGGCGTGGCTCTGATCCCGCGTCTCGGACCTCAGCTCGCCCAGGCGGATGCCACTCCACTTGCAGGCCATCGCGTGCCGCCAGGCGACGATCTCGGCGGCGATCCTGCCCTTTTCGCCGGCCCGCTCCCGGTAGGCCGAAGCCGCCGGCAGGTAATAGCGCTCGGTGTACTCGCTGACCGCGCGGCTGGCGGAAAAACGCGGCGTCAGCAGCGCCATGCTTTCCCGCATGCGCGCGGTCCAGGCAACCGGCACGTTCCTTTCGTCACGGGTGTAGAACGCCGGGATCACCTCGTGTTCCAGGAGCTCATAGAGCGCCTCGGCCTCACGGGCGTCCCACGCCGGATCGTGGTCGTGTTCCTGGCCGTCACCCAGCGCCCAGCCGACGGCCGGCGTGAAGGCTTCGGCCCACCACCCGTCCAGTTCCGACAGGTTGAGGCCCCCATTGACGAGCACCTTCATGCCGCTGGTGCCGCAGGCCTCCCACGGACGGGCCGGCGTGTTCAGCCAGACATCGACGCCCTGCACCAGGCGTTCCGCGAGGTGCATGTCATAGTCGCTGAGGAAAATCGCATGCTGGCGCACCTCAGGCTGGCGGACGAAGCGCGTCCATTGCTGAATCAACGCTTGGCCCGTCTGGTCGGCCGGATGCGCCTTGCCCGCCATGATCAGCTGCACCGGGCGCTCCGGATTGACCAGCAGGCGGCGCAACCGGTCGGGGTCGTGCAGCAGCAGGTTCGGCCGCTTGTAGGTCGCGAACCGTCGTGCGAAGCCGAGTGTCAATGCATGCGGATCGAACAGATGTCTGGCGCCTTCGACGGCCTCCGGCGACGCGCCCGAGGCGGCAAGCTGCCTGGACAATTGCCGGCGCGCGTAGTCAACGAACTCGGCGCGGGCGGCGTTGCGGAATCGCCAGAGGGTGTCGTCGGGCAGGCGGCGGATGCCCTCCTCAAGAGCGTCGGGTGCCCCCGACCAACGATCCTCGCCGCACGCCTGTGTCCAAAGATCGTCCGCTACCGCCGAGTCCCAGGTGGGGGTATGGACGCCGTTGGTCACATGCCCGATCGGCACTTCGTCGGTTGGCCAACGCGGGAACAGCGGCGCAAACAACTGCCGGCTCACCTTGCCGTGCAGCTCGCTCACCGCGTTCACGGCACCGCTGCTGCGGATCGCCAGATACGCCATATTGAATTTCTCTGACGGATCGTTCGGATTGTTGCGGCCCAGCGCCAGCAATTCCCGCAGCGAAATGCCGAGTTCACGCCGGGCGTACTCACCCAGGTAGCGCTCGATTACCTCCGGGTCGAAGCGATCGAAGCCGGCATCGACCGCCGTGTGGGTGGTGAACAGGTTGCCCGCGCGGGTGGCGGCCAGCGCGACTTCGAATGGCTGGCCGCTCGCCAGCATGAAGTTGCGCGCCCGCTCCAGAACCGCGAACGCCGCATGACCTTCGTTGAGGTGGCAGACGTCGGGCTCGATGCCCAGCATGTTGAGCAACCGCCATCCGCCGATCCCGAGTACCATTTCCTGCATGATGCGGGTGTATGGGCCGCCGCCGTAGAGCTCGCTGGTGATGCCCCGGTACGGCGGGTAATTCGCCGCGTCGTTGCTGTCGAGCAGATAGAGCCTGACGCGTCCAATCCGGACCTGCCAGGCGCGCAGCCAGAGCGGGTAGCCAGGCAGGTCGAAGCGCATGCGCACCCACTCTCCGTTCGGGTGCCTGAGTGGCGTGATCGGCAGTTGCCCTGGATCATTGTAGGGATAGAGCGCCTGCTGGACCCCGTTGACGTCGATCCGCTGGCGGAAATAGCCCTGCTGGTAGAGCAGCCCCACGCCAATCACCGGAACGCCCAGGTCGCTGGCGGCCTTGAGTTGATCGCCGGCCACGTTGCCCAGGCCGCCCGAGTAGATCGGCAGCGCTTCGCTCAGCATGAATTCCATGCTGAAGTACGCGACGGAGCGCAGAGCAGATTTCGGGTGGGTCAGCTGGAACCAGGCCGGCGCCTCTGCGGCCTCGCGCCTGGCGGTCACCAGATCGTCAACCATCTTGCGGAAGGCCTGATCCCCGAGCTCCTGATTGAGCCTCTCCCGCGACACGGTCTGCAGGATGACCCAGGGGCTGTGCGTGAGGTCCCACAGCACGGGGTCCAGCTTGCGCCACACCTTGTCGGTGGCATGGTTCCACACCGAACGCATGTCGAGGGCCAACCCGACCAGGGATTGGAAACCCTCGCCGTCTGTCGTCCGAGCGTGACCTTGCGGGCGGCTGGCTGGTGCTGCATCGCTCATGGTTTTGTTTCACCCTCAACTTCGGCCGGTGTGTCGCCCCGGCAGATGCGCAGCCATCGTCGGCCCGGCACCGGGGAGTGCGCCGTTCGTCCCTCGCACGGGGCGAGGTAGCATGGCAACAACCACTCCACAACGACGGGAGGGGCGACTGGGGCGGCCGTATGCAAGACTTCGGCTCGATATCGCGCGGTGCGATCGGCGGGCGACGGCATTAATAGTAGCGCAATAAAAGTGACAAGATTCCGACATCTGGTCTCGATGATCACGCGGCTTCCTGCAGCGTGCCCTGCACGGCCAGCCGGGCCGGCATGTCCCGGAACTGCTCTGCCGTCGCCGCATCGAGCCGGAAGGTCAGGTGCAGGTTCGTGTCCTCGTCGGTGCTCGCAAGGAAGGGCAGGGCAAACGGCACGCCCGGCAGGCGAAGCTCGCCCGGCGTCTCCGGCGCCACGACGGGGCCGTCCCGCAGCTTGGCGCCCCCCGCGGACAGGTCGATGACCTGCGCCGTGCAAGCCTCGCCGGCGATTATCAGCTGGCATGGCAGATTGACGACATGGCGCATGGCGGTCCGGCGGTCGACTTCCGCGGTCGACGTGCGCACGATGCGGGTGAGGGTCGATTTCAGGTCGTGCATGCGGGCCGCCAGCCCGGCCGCGTGCTCGCGCACGTCGGCGGCGGCGGTTCCGGTCCGGGTAGCGGCGGCGGAGACCTCTTCGATGCGATGGATCATTTCGCCGGAGGAGATCGAAGCCTGGGCGGCATTGCGGGCGATTTCGGCGGTTGCGGCCGACTGCTGTGCGATGGCGGCGGCGATCGCGCTGGCGATTGCCGAAACCTCGCCGATGGTCTGTTCGATGCTGCCGACAGCGGTGGCCGATTCAGCGGCAGCGCTGCGCACGGCAGCGATCTGGCGCGTTATTTCGGCGGTCGAGCGGGTGGTCTGCGTCGCCAGCGCCTTCACTTCGCCGGCGACCACGGCGAAGCCGCGGCCGGCGTCGCCGGCACGGGCGGCCTCGATGGTAGCATTCAGCGCCAGCAGGTTGGTGCGCGCGGCGATGTCGGCGATCGCATCGGTGACGGCGCCGATGCCGCCGACCTGGCGGTCCAGCGACGCCATGCTGGAGCGCGTCCCGGCACTGTGGGCGACGGCACGACTCACCACCTCCGTCGAGCGGTCCATATGGCTGGTGATCTCTTTGATCGAGCTCGCCAACTGCTCAGCGGCGCTGGCCACTCCCTGGGCATTGGCGCGCATCTGCTCCGCGGCGGAGGCGGCATCGGCGACCGCCTGGCCGGTTGCACCCGCCACTGCATTCATGTCCTCGGCGCGCGTCGCCAGGGTTGCGGTGTGCTCGCCGACTTCGCGCACCGTGCCCCCGACCTCCGCATCGATGGTGTCCGCCATGGCAATCAGCGCCTGCCGTTTGGCTGCCTGGCCGGCCTCGTGTTGTCGCTCGCGCGACTCGTGCAGGGCGGCGATCTCGGCCGCGTTCTGCTGGAAGACGCGCAGTGCGCGGGCCATGGCGCCGAGTTCGTTGCGGCGGCCGAGACCGGGAATGGCGCCATCCAGTCGCCCGCTGGCGAGCTCGCCCATGGCGCCGATCAGCAGCCGCAACGGCCGGACGATGCTGCGCGCGACCAGCAGCGTCGCCCCCAGGATCACCACCAGCAGGGCTTCGGCGATCTGACGGAATCGCTGCCACTCCGCCGCCAACGAGTCGCCCGCCTCGTCGATGGCGTTGGTGCTGTCGGCGGTAATTTCGGTCCGCGCCACATCGAGCTGGGCGGCCAGCGCATCGAACGTCGCATCCACGCGCGCGACCAGCGCGAGCGCACCCTTGCGATCGCTGACCGCGAGCGCGTTCATCTCGTGCGCCGCGGCGGCATGGGTTTGCAGCAAGTGGCCGATCTCCGCCGCCGATTCGACTCCCTCGCCACGCAACTGGTCCGCGAGCTGGCGCACACTGTCCAGCCCGGTATCGACGTTGACCCGGATCTGGCCGAGTTCGTTGTCCGCGATGGGGGAGCCGGCGAGCGCCAGGTGGCGCGAAACGTCCGCCTGGACCTGCCGGGCGGTGGCCACGAGGTCCTCGATCTGGCCGCGCCGGTGGTCGGCGGCGAGGTGGATCGCGTTGATCGCGTCGACCGCGTGCTCGATCTGCCGGTCGGTCAGCAACAAGAGGGCGAGGGCGACCCCCAGCAGCCCGATCGGCACGGCGAAGATCCGCAGCCCCAGCGATCCGCTGCTGAACGGCGCCAGCAACACGCGCGCCATGAGGCGGCAGGGCAGCAGCGCGGCACGGCACGCGATCCTGCCGACCGGGCCGGACGCAGCGCCCCAGGGCATGACGAGACTCCCGAACCCGACTGACAACGGCCAGTCAGCTTCGGCCGGTTTGCTTAACGACAGGCTACTGCCAACCGGCGGAATTGCTGACCCATGGATAGCGAGGCGCTGCCTCGCGCTCCGCCGGACCTGGCCTTATGCCTCGGCGCGGAGTTCGCCCAGCACGCGATCGGTGTCGGCGTCGATCTCCTGCAGCGTGACCTTGTAGCCCCACAGCACCTGCAGGTGCGCCAGCGTCTGCCGGGCAGAGGCGTCGTGCAGCCGCTGCTTGTGGCGGGAGAGATAGGTCAGCTTCAGGCTGCGGTCGCCGGCGAGGTCGACGTCGGTGGCCTCGATCAGCGGTCCCGCCCAGGCCGGATCGTACTGATCGGCGAGCCGGGAACGGATGCGCTTGTAGCCGATGTCGTCGTGGATCTCGCTGACCACCAGCGCCGGGTCGGAAGCCTTGTCGGTGAGGTTCACCATGCGGAAGTCGCGCATCACCTTGGGGCCCAGGAACTGGCGCAACAGGCTTTCATCGCGATATTCCGCCCACATCTCGCGCAGCGTGCCCCATGGGTCGGCGTTGCCGGCGATCGCGGGGAACCAGGCCGCGTCTTCTTCATCGGGCTCGGTGCAGACGCGCTCGATGTCGCGCATGATGGCGAAGCCGAGCGCGTACGGGTTCCAGCCCTGGAAGTTGCCGTCGGCCAGCGTCGGCTGGCGGGTGACCGCGGTGTGAGAGGTGAGGAATTCCAGGTAGGACCCGTCGCTGATCTGCCCACGGTCATGCAGCCTGGTCATGATGGCGTAGTGCACGGCGGTGGCGCAGCCTTCATTGGCCAGCTTGGTCTGCAACTGCGGATAGAAGTACTGCGCCAGCACGCGGACGATGCGGACCAGCTCGCGCTGCCAG
>Ga0326727_10022135_pt1 | contig 12331 bp, 4 predicted proteins | sample MB2enrmetagenome_FD_207643 | JGI IMG/M metagenome (GOLD analysis project Ga0326727, IMG submission 207643) | Lab enriched peat soil microbial communities from McLean, Ithaca, NY, United States - MB29MY | ecosystem: Environmental > Terrestrial > Soil > Wetlands > Peat | place: USA: New York...
CCACTTGCGCGATGGTGCCCCAGAAGACCAGCACCAGTGCCAGGGCGAGGCAGACGACCGTCAGGCGCAAAGACGTGAAGAAGCTGATCAGGCGGTCCAGAAGGTAATCCAGGGACATGCGAATCCGGCGTTGGGCTTTAGCTAGTACTTGACGGACTGGACGAATTTCAAGAAGGCGTCCTTCTCCTGCTGGACGACCTGGGCGTCGCCCATCAGCTTGTAGAACCAAGTCTCGCCCGAGCGTGGGATAACGACGGCCAGGAGACGCGCCTTCTGCCCATTCCTGGCGTCCTGTCCGCTCATATCCGCCACCGATGCCTTGCCGCTCGGGAGGTCGAGCGGCTGGGCCTCCTTGGCCAAGTCCGCCTCGGCCAGCGGGCCAAGGCTAAGCTGGTTGCGCCAGCGATTGATATTGGCCAGCAAACCGCCGCCGTCGCCGGGTGCCATGCTGACGTTGACGGCAGCCTGCGCGCCAGCAGCGCCCGTAACGACGAATTTGGCCACCAGGAATTGCCCGCCCGGGACTTCCTTCCAACCGGAAGGCACCTCCCAGTTCGGTTTGGGTTGGCCGGAGGAGGCTGCGGTGCCGGCCTGGGCCATCATGCTCCCACCGTCAATGGGCGGATGGGACGGCGGCAATTGCGCCTGTGCCACGGCCGTCGGGAAGGTGACCGATTTGAGGAACTCAATGAAGGCAGGCTTCTGCTCGGTCACGAGCGCGTCGTCACCGGTCATCTTGAAGAACCACGCCGTGCCGTCGCGGCGCATGATGGCAGCCAGAATACGGCTCTTTTCGCCCGAGGCGGGAATGGTCCCGGCCTGTTCATAGAGGCTGGCCGATTGGCCGGCGATCTCGACGGGCTGGGCAAGTGTGGCCAATTCTGCCTCGGACACGCCCGGCAGACCGACCTGAGCGCGCCAGCGGTTGACGTTGTCCAGGTCGCTCCCCTTCAGGCCCGGCAGCGGAATGACGCTCACATCCGCTTGTTTGCCATCCTTGCCGGCGACGCGGAAGGAGGCCACGCGCATCTGGCCCAGGGGGGCCTCCTGCCAATCTGCCGGTCGTTTGTATTGAAGCCCGGGGGCGGCAGCGCCTGACACGTCGGGATGACCGGGCGGCAGGGCGGCGGGCTGCGTTTGGGCCTGCGCTGGCGCCTGTTCCTTCGAAACCCGATACTCTTGGACCTGGCCCCGGTCACATCCGGGCACGGTCCCCAGCAAAACGAGAAGCGCCCATCCTGTGCAGGATGGGTGTCGTTGGGCGCTAGACAAAAAGCTCACCTAAAGTATCTACAAGTCTTTGACATGAAGCGCAAGCCGGTTGTTCGCGGAATGTTCGTCGTTTGCGCCAGGACACCTCCTCGCGCCCTGCGCCCCCGCTAGCACTGCTCGCCCCGTCGGCGCCTGTTGACCATAAACCATCAACCCCCGACTATCAACTGTTGGACCGGCCATGACCTCACTCGAAAAGGCCATAGCCGCGGGTGCCTGTCTGCCCAACTTAGCGCGGATCATCATCGAGGACCGGGAATGATTGTTTATTGGGATGCGATTCGCCACACCTCTTTCGATTTGTGGCATCTCGCGGCGGCTTCGACGCTTGGTGCCGGCGCCTTCCTTGCCTTCGATAGGCGCCAGAAAGAAATTTGCTCCACCCTTTCGCTTCGGACAGGGCAACATCAATAGAGGCAGCAAGAGAGTCCACAGCCAAATTAGGGGTTTCCGAACACAACCTCTGGCACCGGGATTTGCCATTGTGGCACTTGGTAGCGCTGGCGGCGGGCTTCGTCGGCATCCTGATCGGCCTTCCGGCAGACCATCGCGAGGACGCGAACCTCGCGCACAGATGATAGTCTGGCTGCCCACTGCTCCTCGGCTTGGCGCGAGAGGCGGGCGATACAGTCGTCGGATTTGTCGAAGAGGCCAATACCATTCCGCGCGGAGGGTCGCATGGTGAGTTTGTCATCGGTCTTCAACGCGGCCAGGGCTTTGTGGATGCGGGTGCCCTCGCTGAACTGGCCGGGATAGCCGAGGTGGATGTCCTCAAGCGCAAGCACTTCGTAGTTCAAGGAGGCGGGCTTTGGGTTGCCGGGTGCGGCGGTGAACCGAGAGCGGATCACCCCTCTGTCAGTGAGTGTCGCGGGCAACGAGGGAGAAATATCCCGCCGATCAAATACCGCCAGCGTCTTACGGGCACGGGTGATGCCGACGTAGAAGGTGCGCCGCTCCTCCTCTTGCTTCACTCGCTGCGCCGGGAGCCGCCAGGGCCCAATCACCAGGACGTGGTCGAACTCCATGCCTTTCGCCGAATGCACGGTGCTCAGCGTCACGCCCTCGCCGTAGGTAAACTCGCGGCGGCATTCAGCGCAGGCCTCGTAAAGGAACTCCAGCGCGTCCTGCACCGGCAGTTCGGCGTCCCCGGACTCCGTGGCCCAGGCCTCTAGCAGGCGCTCGAGGAACCGGGTCCAGACATTGGCAGCTTTGGCGTCAAACAGCGTGGCAGCGATGCGGGAAAGATCGCTGGCTCGCTTGAAGGCGCCGCGATCCGTGCCCAGGTGCGCGAGGAATTGGTTTAGCTCGCGAATCTGGTGGAGCGGGGGCATGGCGTTTCGAGCGGCGGCCCACCTGATGGGAATGGACTCCTGCTCGGCGAGGGTCCGCACCTGCGCCAAATCACCGTGCTCGCGTGAAAGGACCGCAATGCTGGACCAATCCGTGACGCCGAGTTGGCGGAGACGATGCACTTCCGCCAGGACAGCCTGTGCCTGGCACGCGACGTCGGTGACCTGGATAAGCTGGACTTTGCCCTGGCACAGTGTGTCCCGCAGCCCAAACTCCCCACCAGGGCCGAGCATCTCGCGATGCCGGTCAATGCGGATCGAGTGGTAGGTCTTCATGCGGTCAACGTTGGCGGCAATCAGGTGGTTCGCAGCCTCGATGATGTAGCGCGTCGAGCGGTAGTTCTCGACGAGGTAATGGGCCTCCGCGCCGTAGTCCTGCTGGAACCTGCGGATGAACTCCACGTTGGCGCCGCGGAACGTGTAGATATTCTGGTCGTCGTCCCCCACGGCCAGGATCGAAAGCTTGAGGTCAGCGTCGTCGAGGGTGCGCCCGGCAATGGCGCTGATCATTTGGTATTGGGGCTCGTCTATGTCCTGGTATTCGTCCACCAGGATGTATTGAAAGCCGGCCAGCAAGCGATCTCTGACTTCGTCGGCTTCAAGGCCGGGCGGAACGTTCTCGCCGCGCAGCAGTTTCGTCGCGTCCTCAATGAGCGCGTCGAAGTTGATGTCGCGCCCCCAGGTGGCCTGATCGGAAAAGGAGTAGCCCAACAGGCGCAGGGCCAGAGCGTGGTAGGTCAGGACGGTCACCCCGCGGGCGTCGTCGCCGACCAGGTCGGAGAGCCGCCGGCGCAGTTCGATCGCGGCGTGCCGATTGAAACAGCAGACGAGCATGCTTTGGGGTCGGACCCTTTCCACGCGCAAGAGATAGGCGCAACGGTGGACGACGGTCCTGGTCTTGCCGGAGCCAGGGCCTGCCAGGATGAGCATGTTCCGATTGAGCGGCGCGGTGACCACTTTGATTTGGGCCGGGTTGGCCAGGTCGGTGACAATGCGTTGGAAGGAGCGGGCGGTCGTCGCATGCTGGAGCAACTCGGGCCTGGTCCTGAAGTAGCGGCGGAGAAACTCGTCTTTTGCCAGGGTGAAGTAGGCGAGGACCAATTCCAAAGCCGCCTGAATGCGTTCGAGGCCCAGGCGAGCGTATTCACTCATGACATGCACCTGAAGAATGCGCTCTTTGTAATGGTGCTCCAGCGGTTGGTAATCGGAGGTCTTGTATTTCTCGCCGCGTGCCTCGGGGCGGAAGCGGATGGTCATCGCGGAGCGGAAGACAGCCAACCCATGTTGGAGGGTGATGACGCGCTGCTCATGGAGAAACATCAAGGCCCGCTCTATGGCGGCGTCAAGGTCGGTGGTTTCGGCCCGCAGCACCAGGTCGCGCTCGATGGCCTGGTGGAGTTCCTCGAAGTGGAATTCCAGCAGGAAATCGGCGCGCGGGGGAGCGTCTGAGGGAATCTTGGCCAGGAGAGTGTTGAGGACCAACGAGGCTAGTCGTCGGCGCTTGTCCGCCAGTGCGCTGATGGTGGTCCAGTTTCGCCGCACCTTGACCCGGTAACTGTCGCGTGCGAGATAGCGCAGATCAATGCTGCCGTTGGCGCCTGCAAATCCGCGCCCGTCTTCACTGAGGCTCCGGAGCAAGGACCGCACGATGTCGGTGGAGGAGTCGCAGCCCTCGCGGCGGAGTCGCTGATTCAGCAGCCGCAACGAAAGGGGCATCCAGCCTTCCGGATCCGGTTCCTCCAGCGCCAGCACGTCCACGAGCTTGCGGTCGGTTTCCAGAATCCGGTCCAGCCTGAGCCGTGAGTGGTCTACCACTTTATGGCGCACGAATGCGGTCAGCCGCATGTCGCGTTTCATGAGCTCCGCACCGGTCATGCTGCCAAGGACTTTGAGAATCTTCGCGCTGACGAACTCCGGGTTGGCCGACGCGGCGGGGTTTCCCTTGGCGTAGCTGGTGAATTCGGGGAGCAACGCCAATTGGTCCACGGTAAGGCTTTCGGTCGGCCGCGAGTTGAAGATTTCGCGTAGAATTGCGAGCCAGAGGGATTGCTCGGTCGCGGAGAGATTCAGGCCGGCCATTTTGGCGCGGGCCTCCTCCAGGTCTTTGACCATAGGGCGCGCCTGGAAAACGTTGGTCACGTTCTCGTCGCGCTGAAGCAGGTTGGCGCGTTCCAGCCAGGAGACGGCGGCCCTGATCTTGGTATCGGCCATGCGGTCCTGGAGGTCCACGTCTATCTGCAGCTCTTCGTCCCGCAGTATCTCGCCGGCAGTGATAACGATCTCCTGTTTATCACCGCGGGCGGCCTTTCGCAGGCTCCAGAGAATCTGGGCGATGTCACGGCGGCTGAGCTCCGAGAAGGCTTCCATCCGGAACTGCCTCTCTGAGTCCTGGTCCGCGTAGAGCAACACACACTCGGCCTTCCGCCCGTCGCGCCCGGCGCGGCCGGCCTCTTGCAGGTAGTTCTCCAGTGAGCCGGGCGTGTCCGCGTGGATCACCAGCCGGACATCTTCCTTGTCTATGCCCATGCCGAATGCGTTCGTGGCACAGATCACTTTGGTGTCGCCGCCGAGGAACTCGTCCTGAATGCGCTTTTTCTCGGGCGGGGTCAGGCCGGCGTGGAAGTGGGCGGCTTTCCAGCCGTGCCCGCACAAGTATTGAGCGGTGAGTTCGGTTTCATGGCGGGTGGCGCGGAAGACGATGGCGCTGCCCGGGTGCCCCTCGGGGAGGCGATCCGAGAGCAACTCGTGGACGCGTTCGAGCTTGTTCGATTCCTCGATGGTCTGCACCTCGAAGCACAGGTTCTCGCGTTCGACACTGCCGGCGAAGAGCTTCAATTCCCGCCCAGTCTCGGCCTTGAAGAAGGCGAGGATTTCCTCCCGCACGTCCTGCTTGGCCGTGGCGGTGAAGCAGGCAATGGCGGGAATCTCCACGCCCTGCTTTTTGGAAAACTCGCGGATGAACCGGCCGGCATAAAGGTAGTCGGGCCGGAAGTCGTGCCCCCATTTGGACAGGCAATGCGCTTCATCGAACACCCAGCAGCCAATCTCGCGCTGGGCAATCGCCTCGGAAAAGGAGCGGTTGCGAAGCTGCTCCGGCGAGACATAGAGCAGCGCGATGTCGCCGAGCCGGATCTTGCGGAGGACATCACTGCGCTCCGGTGCCGTGAGCAGGCCGTAAAGGGCCGCGGCGAACGGTGTCCCCGTGCGTCGGACCAGGCCGTCCACCTGGTCTTTCATCAAGGCTTGGAGCGGCGACAAGACGATGGTGAGGACACCGCGGCGGTAGTTGCGCACCAGCGCCGGGAGTTGGTAGCAGAGCGACTTGCCGCCGCCGGTGGGCAGAATCGCCAGCAAGGAATCGTTGGCCATGCCGGCCTCGACGATCGCCTGCTGCAAACTGTCTCCCGTGCTGGTTTGCGGCGTTGGGCGGAAGCCATCCAACTCGAAGAACGCGCGCAACTGTGCCGTCGAATTGTGGACGCGCCGGCAATAGGCGCATTCTGCCGACTGGCACGGCGTCTCCCGCAGCCGTTTGATGATTTCGCCGGTCAGCGGGTGTTCCAGACGAACCCACGGCGGTAGCACCGAATTAGAGCCGGCTACGCGGAGCCAGGCCAGGGTGTACGCCAACGCCAACCTGCCGGATTGAGTTTGCACCAGGCTTTCATCCACCGGAACACTGGCACAACCCCACTGGGGGATCAGTTCCCGGCACAAGTCGAGCACCCGGTCTCTAGCGGGCCGTGTGGCATCGAGAGCCCGGAACACAAGCGCCATCCCATTCGAGAGTGGGTCTCGCTCAGCATCTGGAGGCGCCAAGAGATAATGCAGAACCTCGAAAAGGCGGCGCTCCGTTTGTCGCAGGCCATCGAGCGCCTGGAACTCATCTTTGAACAGAAGGGCGGCCTGGTGGGCGTCGGCAACCGGGTCGTTGATGCTCTCGCGCACCAGCTTGTAGTTCTTCACCAAACGGTGGTAGGGATTCTCCGGGAAGCAGATTGGCGACAACACCAGGGTGTCAATGACGGGCAATCGGAGAAGGGGCAAGTCAGGCGCGCGCTCCCGCAAAACCGGAAGGTCATGGCGAACCAGATTGTGGCCGAGAACGCAATCAGCTCCCGCAGCGAGGCGGTCGAGCTCGTTGCAAACCGTCTCGAAGGGGCTGTTCCCAGATCGCGCCAGATGTTGATGTTCGAGGACAGCGCCGAGTTTGAGAATCTTGCCGCCGTGCGAAACCTCAAGATCGAGCATAAGAGCGCGGTCCATCAAGGCTTGCAGCGCATCCGCCGCGCCGCTTTTGCTCTCGCTTGACTGTGCGCTCATACTCGGAACATCATTGTAGCGAGGGTGGGGCCGCAATGTCCAAGATTCTGTCCCTGCTGTGATCCGGGGGCGGTGGCTTGCGGTTCACCGGCAGTTGTTCTCACCCTGCCGGCGCCAGTTGGCTATGAACTATCAATCATTAAACCGGCATCAACTCGCGATGAGCTTGTCACGGCGGCAGCAGCATTTCTTAAACCGAAGAGTGAGCGATCCCCAAAGACGCCCGCGCGGCGCTTCGGTCGCCGCGGATCGTCGGCGAATGCGCATTAGAGGTATTGATGCTGCGGAAGGGGCAAATGTTGCGCCCGGACCAGGCGGCGGCTATATTTTCGGTGGTGGCGAAATGTCCTATGGTACCAGGGTAGGTCCAGGGTGGTACCAGAGTGGTGCCGGGGTGGCGAGGGGGTGCAAGGCGCCATTCTCAGTATTGCGAATGCTTATGCACGCTGGCCGGAAGCCCCCCTAATGCGACCCACGTGCGACCGTCAAGCCAGCTACAAGCCAATTACTAGCCAACTGCTAGCCAACCGCAAGCCACCCACATGCGACCTTCAAGCCACCCACAGGCCACCTTCAAGCCAGGAGAACGTCACGTGGTTGGGCGGGGTGCCCTGCTGTTTCAGGGGTGCAAGTCCCGTCAGTCAATTGGCTTCCGTGGCTCGGGCTACGGGCTTGAAGGCGTTTTGCGGGTGCGGTAGATTCGGAGCCGTTGCGTGGAGCATTACCGGTCAGGAGTCTATTTATGCGTTCATTTGAAAGCCTTAACGAGAAGGAGATTCTCGCGCTGGCCATTTCCCAGGAAGAGGAGGACGCGCGCATCTATGATGATTTCGCTGACGGGTTGAAGGAGAACTGCCCGGAGCAGGCACAGATGTTTGCCCAGATGCGGCGCGAGGAAGACGGGCATCGCCATAGGCTCATCGAGCTGTTCCGGGTGCGGTTCGGCGAGCATATCCCACTGATCCGGCGGCAGGACGTGCGGGGCTTCCTGCGCCGGCGGCCAGTCTGGCTTGTGCGTCCGCTCGGCTTGAAGGCAGTGCAGAAGGCCGCCGAGGTGATGGAGCTGGAGACAAAGCGGTTTTATGAGGCGTCGGCGCGGCGGTCGGCGGACGCGGGCGTTCGCCAACTGCTGGGGGACCTGGCGGAGGAGGAGCGACACCATGCGCAGGCGGCGGAACAGATCGCGCAAACGAAGTTGAGCGAAGATGAATCCGCGCGGCAGAAGCGGCTCTTCGTGCTCCAGGTGATCCAGCCGGGTCTGGCGGGTCTGATGGATGGGTCGGTCTCGACGCTGGCGCCGTTGTTTGCGGCGGCACTGGCCACGCTCAACAGCGGGGACGCCTTCCGCGTCGGCCTCGCCGCCAGTCTTGGCGCCGGAATCAGCATGGGCTTCGCCGAAGCCCTTTCGGATGATGGCAGTTTGACCGGCCGGGGCCATCCCTGGGCGCGTGGGACGGTGTGCGGGCTGATGACCACCCTGGGTGGCATCGGCCATAGCCTGCCTTACCTGATCCGCGACATTAAGACGGCGACCTGGATCGCGGTGGCGGTGGTGCTGGTTGAACTTGGGGTGATTGCCTGGATTCGCCGCAAGTACATGGACACGCCGTGGTCATCTGCGGTAATCCAAGTGGTGTTTGGCGGGTTGCTGGTGTTCGGGGTAGGGCTGCTGATTGGGAGCACCTGATTTCAAGAGCCTCGCCGCCCGCGTGATGCAACGGCGAGAGAACCAGGCGCGGGCGAGAGGCCTGCCCTGTTATCTTCTCACCGCAACGTGCCGGTCTGGAAGCTCAAGGCGGAGCGCTGAAGCAGATATTCGTATTGGGTGTCAGCGTAGGTGATCTGCGCCGCGAGCAGATTGAGTTGGGCTTGGTTGACCTCCACGATCGAGCTGAGGAGGTTGACATAGCGCGACTGGGCGAGTTCGTAGGACAGCCTGGCGTTATCCAGCAGTTCGGCCGTGATGCGTAGCCGGTCAAAGGCGTTTTGAGCGTTCAGCCAGGCGATCCGCACGTCGCGAATCACGTTGTTCTCCAGGTCCCGCAGGCTTTCCTCGACCGCCCGGGCGCGCAGTTCCGCCTCACGCTGGCGCGCCCTATAGAGGCCGCCCGTGAACAGAGGCAGGGACACGCTCACGCCGGCGGCGGCGTAGTTTTGCGGCAGTTGCGGGTCGCCAACAGGAATCACACCGGCGCTGCCCACCGCCGAAACGACGGGATAGCTCAGGCCCTTTTCCGCCCGGGCGAACCTGAGGGCGGCGTCGCGAGAATATCGCGAACTCAGCAGCTCCGGCCGGAAGCGCAGCCCCTCCTCCACCAGCTCCGCAATATTGGTTGAAAGGGGCTGCGGGGGCGGTTCCTCGACCAGGCGCCAGGTCTTGGCTTCGCGCAGGCCCAACAGGTTGGCCAGCCGGGCAAACTCGGCCTGCACGTCGTTCTGGGATTTGCTCAGCACCAGCCTGGCATCGTCCACGTTAACCTTGGCGAAGGCGACATCCAGCTCCGATTTAATCTTGTTGCTGGCCAGAGTGCTGACCTGTTCCAGGAATAACTGCCGGGTGGCCACCGTCTGCTCGGCAACGAGCGTGACCGACTGGGCCTGCTGCGCCGCGAAAAAGGCCATATCCACCGCCAGCAGGATCTGCTCACGAGTGGCCTGCGCGCTGTCCGCCTCCGCTTGCGCCTGGAGTTTGGCACTGCCGGTCAGATTGGCGGTCCGTCCGAAATCGGTGATGAGTTGTGAGAGGACCAATCCCTCGGCGTTGCGGTCGAATATGCTGGGATTGTTCAAAGCGTTGATGGCACCCAGCCGCGTGTTGTTGTCGGCCGTGCCGACCGACATGACATTGGCGGCCAAAGTGGGGAAGAACGCCGCTTGGACCTGCCGGGTTACCTGCCGAGCCGCCAGAGCCCTCAAGTCCGCGACGCGGATTTGCGGATGATTGCGGAGCGCCTCCGCATGGGCCTCCTGCAGAGTGAGCCGCGGGGAGTCCTCCGCGCTCGCAAGGGCGAACGTGAAGCCGAGAAAGACCGTGCAGGCGAGGTTCTGAGATGCATTGGTCATAAACTGCCTTTGTCATGGTGCTGGTTGTGGCGCACCGTCGCTCATCGCGGTTGAACCACTAGTGCCGGCGCGAGCCTCCTGCCAGCGGTAAATGATGTAATAACCCGCCGGCACGATGAAGACAGTCAGCACCACTGAGACCGCCAGCCCTCCGATGATGGCGCGCGCCAGGGGCGCGTAGGCTTCGCTGCCGGTGCCCAACTTGGTTGCCAGCGGGAGCAGACCTATGAGCGTCGCCAGCGAAGTCATGAGTACCGGACGCAAACGAACCCGGCAGGCCAGAGACACCGCCTGCCGCAACGGGCGTCCCTCCGCCCGCAGCCGGTTAGTGAATTCGACGATCAGGATGCTGTTGGAAACCACGATGCCCACCATCATCACCACGCCCATCAGGGACATGATGTTCAGCGTGGTGCCGGTGGCAAACAGAATCAGCAGGACACCAGCCAGCCCCGTTGGCACCGCCAGCAGAATCAGAAACGGGTCCACGAACGAGCGCAATTGCGCCACCAAAATCAGATAGACGAGGAGGGTGGAGAGAATCAGCCCCAGACTGAAACTGCTGAAGGATTCGCGCATTGCCTGCACCGTGCCGAGCACCGTGATCTTCATGTTTTCCGGCAAAGGCGTCTGGTCAACGATCTCTTGCACGCCGGCATAGACTTTGCTCAGGTCTTCTCCCGACGGGGCCACATACACATCCACCGTCCGCTGAATCTTGTAGTGATCAACCTCGGTGGGAGCGAGGATATGCGAGATGCGGACCACCGAATCCAGCCGCGTTGGTTGTTTGAGATTCGGCGCCCGCAAAGGCATCGAGCCGAGGTCGGCGAGGTTCTGGACGAGGTTTTCCGGATACTGCACGGTCAGCAGGTAGTTGTTGCCCGTCGTCGGATCGATCCAATAACTCGGCGCGATCATGCCGTTGGAGGTCAGTGCAGTGATGAGACTATCCACCACCTCCTGGGCGCTCAGGCCCAATTCGCTGGCCCGCTCCCGATCAATATCGATTTTGAGCGACGGATAGTCCACGTCCTGAGGCACAAGCACGTCGCTAACCCCCGGGAGAGCGCGCACTTGTTCAGCAATCCTGCTGGCGATCGCGTGCGCCGCATGCAAGTCCATGCCGCTGACCTGAATGTCCAGGGGCGCCGGGATGCCCTGATTGAGAATTGCATCCACCAGGCCACCCGTCTGGAAATAGGCGCTGACCTGAGGCAGTTCGCGCCGGAGCCGCTCCCGCATCAGGTTCATATAGGCAAAGCTGCTGAGGCGGTGGCCCTCGTTGAGCCCCACCTGCACGACGGCGGTGCTCGGGCAGGAGTTCGGGTTAAGAATGGAGTTAAAGCCGGGCGTGGTGCCGATGTTCGACACAATGATCTTCAGGTCCTTCTGCGGCACAACCTGGCGGACGATATCCTCCACCTGCCCCACCAGCCGGTCGGACAACTCCAGGCGTGTGCCGGACGGAGCCTTTAGGCTAATGACGAACTGGCTCGGATCTGTGCGGGGGAAGTAGGATTTTCCGATCATCGGATAAAGGGCCAGGCTGAGCACGAAAAAGCCGGTTATGCCCAGCACGGTAGCCACCGGACGGAGCAAGCCAATACTGAGGGTTGCTTCGTAGCGATCGAGCATCCGGTGGAACTTGCGGTTGAACCACGCATTGAAGCGCTGGCCCCAGCCGCCTGAGGTCGGATTTCGGATTTCGGATTTCGGATTTCCCGCCTCAGCGGGTTGGTGCCCTTTGATTAGGTTCGCACAGAAAAGTGGCACGACCGTCATGGCGACAAAGTAGGAGGCGAACAGCGAGAGGACTACGGACAGCGCCAGCGCCGAAAAGAGAAACCGGCTGACCCCGTAGAGAAACGTGACCGGAAAGAACACCACGACGGTAGTCAGGGTCGCCGCCAGCACGGGCAAGGCCACTTCCTGGCCGCCGCGCTCGGCAGCGACCTCCGGAGACTCGCCCATCTCCAGATGCCGGAATATGTTCTCCAACACCACCACCGAGTTATCAATCAACCGCGAGAAGGCCAGCGCCAAGCCGCCCAGGATCATCGAGTTGACGGTGCTGCCGCCCAAACCCAGCGCAATGAAGGCCGCCAGCGCCGAGAGCGGGATCGAGAGAAACACCGCCACCGTGGCCCGCAGGCTGCCCAGAAAAACCAAAATCATCACTCCCGTCAGCACCAAACCAATCGCGCCCTCATGAATCAGGTTCTCGATGGCCGACTTCACGAACACCGACTGGTCAAACACCACCTCGGTCACCAGCCGTTTGGGCACATACAGCAGTTGAGAGATCGCCTTCCGGACACCCT
>Ga0326727_10022137_pt1 | contig 12329 bp, 11 predicted proteins | sample MB2enrmetagenome_FD_207643 | JGI IMG/M metagenome (GOLD analysis project Ga0326727, IMG submission 207643) | Lab enriched peat soil microbial communities from McLean, Ithaca, NY, United States - MB29MY | ecosystem: Environmental > Terrestrial > Soil > Wetlands > Peat | place: USA: New York...
AGCGTCAGCCTCGGCATCGCGCCCGGCTCCCGGCAAATCCTCCAGATGCTCGTGGAAAACGGGGCGCTCCACGACCTGATCGCGGCCGGCGGCCGTGTGATGGAAAGCGCGTGCGGCTTCTGCATCGGGAACCATTTCTCCCCCGGGAGCGGCGGGGTATCTGTCAGGACGTCAAACCGTAATTTCGAGGGACGCTCCGGTACGAAAGACGCGAAGGTGTACCTCGCCAGCCCGGAGACGGCCGCCATCGCCGCAATAACCGGCGCCCTGGTCGACCCGCGCGCGTCCGGCATAGCCTACCCGCGGATCGATGAACCCGACGCCTACTCCGTCGACGACGCCATGTTTATCTTCCCCACCGCCGAAATGGCACAGACGCGTGTTATGAGGGGTCCGAACATCGGCGAGCCGCCGCGGAACGAACGCATGGCGGCCGACCTCGACGGCGGTGTAGCGATCAAGGTCGGCGACCGCATCACCACGGACCACATCATGCCCGCAGGCGCCCGGCTGAAGTACCGGTCGAACATCTCCAAATACGCCCGCTACGTCTTCGAGCATGTGGACCCGCACTTTGCGCACACCTGCCTGGAGAACAAGGCGAAGGGCGTCGGGAACATCATCGTGGCGGGCGTATCCTACGGACAGGGCTCGAGCAGGGAGCACGCGGCCTTGTGCCCCATGTACCTGGGCGTCAAAGCGGTCATCGCCAAATCTTTCGAGCGCATCCATGCCGCAAACCTGATCAACTGCGGGATACTCCCCCTTGTCTTCAAAGACGGGGACGATTACAGCCGGATAGAGAAGGGAGACTGCATCACCGCGAAGAGCTGGCGGGACACGCTTACCGCAGGGCTGCCGCTCTTCGTGGTAAACGGGCGCACCGGCGAGGAGATCGCATGCGTCTGCCCGCTCTCCGAAACCCAGGGCGCCATAATTGCCGCGGGCGGTCTCCTCAACTACCTCACCTCTCAGGCGGGAAACATGACCGGAGAAGGAGCGCAGAACCCATGACCGGGATTAAGGTAAGGACCCCCCTTGTCGAGATGGACGGCGACGAGATGACCCGGGTCATCTGGGCGATGATCAAAGAGAAGCTGATCCTCCCCTTTCTCGATATCGACCTTAAGTACTACGATCTGGGTTTAAGGAGACGCGACGAGACAAACGACGCGGTCACGATGGACGCGGCGGACGCCGTCAAGGCATACGGCGTGGGCGTGAAATGCGCCACCATCACGCCGGACGCCGGGCGCGTGGAGGAATACGGGCTCAAGAAGGCGTGGCCGTCGCCGAACGGGACAATCCGGTCGGCCCTCGACGGCACGGTCTTCCGCAAGCCCATCATGGTCGGGAACATCTCGCCCTCGGTCCGCAGCTGGAAAAAGCCCATTATCATCGGACGCCACGCCTACGGCGACATCTACGCGGGCGTGGAGATGAACATAGACCGGCCCGGAAAGGTAGAGCTGGTCTACACCACGCCGGAAGGGCAAGAGAGCCGCCTGCTTGTGCACGAGTTCAAAAACCCCGGCGTGGTCATGGCCATCCACAACCTGGAGAAGTCGATCCGCTCCTTCGCCATGTCGTGCATCACCTACGCAATCGATGAGCGGGTGACGCTCTGGTTCTCGATGAAAGACACGATCAGCAAGAAGTACCACGGGTATTTCAAGGAGATCTTCGGCCGGGAAGTTGCAGCGGCCAAGGCCGACCTCGACAAAGCCGGCATCAGTTACCGCTATCTGCTCATCGACGACGCGGCGGCGCAGATCATGAAGCAGGAAGGGGGCATCCTCTGGGCGGTCAGCAATTATGACGGCGATGTCTTCTCCGACGTGATCGCGGCCGGGTTTGGCAGCCTCGGCATGATGACCTCGGTCCTCGTCTCCCCGGACGGGTTGTACGAGTTCGAGGCCGCCCACGGCACGGTACGGCGCCACTATTACGAGCACCTCAAGGGAAACCCTACCAGCACGAACCCGGTGGCGTCCATCTTTGCCTGGACCGGGGCCTTGAAGAAGCGCGGCGAGCTCGACGGATCGGACGAAGTACGCGCCTTCGGGGAAAAAGTGGAAAAGGCGGTCATCGGCTGCATCGAGGCGGGCATCGTCACCAAGGACCTCGTGCCCCTGATGGACCCGAAGCCGGCGGGCTTCGTCACGACCGAGGGGTTCATCTCCGCCGCCGCCGCTCGGTTGGTCTGACGTTCTTCTGCTCTTTTATTCTTTTCTTTTTTTCTACTTTCTTTGGATGGCCGACGGTCTGTTCGGAATCGCGCGCGCCTGCAGTCGGCGGGGACAGGAGCGCCCTTGATACTCGCGGCCGGCTTTGCGGCCCTGGGGTCCCCGTGCGCTGGTATGCAAGGCCCTCGCCGTTCGGCTTCAACGACTGAGTCCTTTATCCTGTACGCTCAATTCCGGGATCGGAGGCTATGTCCGCCTCTCGTTGGCGAGGTTATCCCTCTCTATCTCGTAGATCTTGCGGGACAACTCCTGCTCGAAGATCCCCGTCATGTTGAGAAACTCGGCTGCGGCAAAGGAGAGGTCCCGCCGGCAGCCTTCGTCCTCCCGGTTCCAGGTGCGGAGGATTGTCGCGTCGGTCTTGCAGATGATTCCGCCTATGTTGAACTGGACTTCCACCACCTCGATTGGATACAGCTCAAGGCTACCGGCGTCATAGGTGAACCTCACGCCGCCCAGCGAGATATCGAGGATGTTCACCCTCTTGCCGTAAATTGACATGTCGAGAGCGCTTCTCCCCGTCGGCTCCACGCGGTAGCACCTCCGTATGTTGTGGGGGGCGGGATTGGCCCGTTTGCGGACTGCCAGGGCCTGCACCTCCCGGGCGGACGTCAACTCGTGATAGTCGATAAACCCGGTGATGACCGCGGAAAAGCCATAGCGTACCAGTCCGTTTTTTTCCTTCACCAGATAGGTAACCGTGATCTCCTTGTGGAGCATGGAGTTTCCGATGGCAGGCTCTGTCTGGGCGAGCACGAGTCTCTCCCCGTCCATATCGTAGACCGTCGAATTCCGGGCGTTGATCCGCTCCGTTCGCGAATCGACCTCCACAACGAGTTTTACGTTCAAACCAGGCGCGATGCTCATATTAGATTGCCCGTTGAGGGTGGGCAGCGCCCCAAGCTTGTCCACCATGGAGAGCAGCGCCTCCCGTGGCGATGATGTCTGCACTTCACTATCTTTCTCCATCGAACCGACCCCTGACCCGCCGACCGGGGATTCATCCGGGCTTAACTTGGGTCATTCCCAGATCGAGCACCTGCTCCACCCATTGGACGCATTTCCCGTAGTCAGACGCAATGCCCGTGCTGTCGAGACCGAGTTTGCCGGCCCACATGTCGACATCGTTCCAGAGCCCGCGCTCGTAGGCAAGGACCAGTTGAAGGACTTCGCCGTGACGATTTTTGCCGGTCGTAAGCGCGACCCTGATATCTTTCGAAACGTTTATCCTGTCAAGAAGTTCGTACAGCGGCCGCCCTACGAGCACGTCCAGCATGGAGAACATACCGGTCATGAACAGTTCGGAGGCCTTCGGGGCGAGGTCGGTCTTCATGGCCAGGCATTCACAGAACTTTCCCCTTATCAAAGACGTCATGCTCACTTGCGACGGCTTGTCGGCCCCCATGAAGGTCATAAGGACGAGAGAAGCCCATCTTCTCACCTCGCGCTCGCCGAGGAGCGCCAGGGCCTGCATGATCGAGCCTACGCTGTCCCGTAAAGCGAAGTATGCAGAATTGATGTAGTTCAAAAGGGTAAAAGTGAGAAATGTATCCCGCCTGATGATGCCCTCCAGGCTGGGAAAATCCATGTCGGGCCGGTTGATCTCGGTGAGCATGCGCAGGTAGTTGATCTTGCTGCCGGGAATGTTCTTGGCCGACACTATTTGCGGCTCGCCGAAGAAGTAGCCCTGAAAATAGAGATAACCAATTGCCCGTGCCTCAAAGAATTCCTCCAGCGTCTCCACCTTCTCCGCCAGAAACTCCACCTTCTTCCCGCTGTGAGACTTCAGGATGCCTGCCCTTTCCGCGGTGCCCGACTGGCGGAAATCCACCTTTATAATATCGGCCAGGTCGACGAGCGCCCGCGCATCCTCATTGGCCGGGTCAAAGTCATCGAGCGCAATAGTGTAGCCCGCTCCTTTCAGTTCCCGGCAGAGCTCCACTACGGTGCTATCCACTGCCACATTCTCCAGTATTTCGATAACGGTGGTTTCCGGACGCAGTCTGAGTGGAAGCTTCTTTTTCAATAAGTCCAGGTTAAAATTGATGAAGGCCTTGTTTGTGCCGGTAAGCTGGGTCCCCAGGACCAGAAAGGCCTCACGGACGACGGCCAGCGTGGCCGATGTTCCGTCGGCCCCATCGTACGAGTTATTGAGGGAGCTCCTGTAGAGCAGCTCGTAGCCGAACAGGTTTTGTTCTACATCGAATATGGGTTGCCGGGCAACAAAAACCTTGTCGGCGGACCCGTTTGTTTCAGCCATGCTCGCTCCAGCACCCTTCATAGCACCCTTCTACACCATCTTATCGCCATTTCGGGTGTGGCCTTAAGCCCCCCTTTTTTACTCCTGGCCAACACCGCTTTCATCCCGTAGTCCGCAGTCTTTGAGTGAAGGCCCTCTACCATCTTCGTGGGTAGATGTACTAAGTAAAGTTGTTTTGCGGCCGGAGGGAATTTTGATGCAAGGCGCCGAGATACAGGCGCATGGCGCGAAATTCACCCGGCCACGCCCCCACCGCTACTTCACGTCCGCCTGCCCCCGTATCAATTGCTGACACAGGCGGACGCCGGTCATTGCGTCCGTTGCCCAGACATCGGCCGCCACGTAGCGGCAGACGCGCTCGTCCACGTAGCCGCCGATGATGAAGGAGGGGACGGCGCCTCCCTGACCCGCTTCCCGGCGGAGCAGGTCAATCGTGGCCCGCATGTTCTCGAGAGCGGAATCGAGCAGGCAGGAGAGCCCCACGATGGCCGGCCTGAAATCCAGGGCTTTGGCGAGGAACTCTCGGCTGGGCACGTCGACGCCGAGATCAAATACGGTAAAGCCGTAGCACCTGAGGAGTACCTTGATGATGTCCTTGCCGATGTAGTGGATGTCGCCTTCCACCGTCCCGAGGAGTATACGCCCGGATTCGCTGCCGACTATGCGGGTCTTCAGGGCAGGGAGGATCATGTCGCCCACCTCATGCATGATGGCGCTCGCCATGATCAAGCCGGAGATGTAGTAGACGCCCTGCTCGTATCGCTCACCCACGAGCCGCACGCCCTTCCGGCACTCCTCCACTATAGTGAGGAGTTCGTCGCCTTCGCCGATGCGGCGGCGGACTTCCTCCAACACCGTCTCTTCCTGCAGGTCCGCGAGGAGGCTGCTCAGCTCGTTTCCCGGCGGATGCGGCCTCACGGCCTGCCCCCAGGTTTTCGGCTTTTTTGCCTTACCTTGTCGCTTAAGCCCACCGTGGCGCTGAAGCGCATGAGATCGCCACGACAGAGGAAAAATCCCCAACTGATCGGGCGATTGTCAAAATCGTAGAACAGGTGCTCCAGACGAAAGGATGGCAGTCCGGGAGGCGCCATGAGCAGGGCCGCCTCTTCATCTCCGAGGACCGTGGCATCAATTGCCAGCTCGCCCCGCTTCAGGCTCGTTTCCCCGGTCCCCGCGAACAGGCCATGGAGGGCCGTTACCTCCATCTCTGCCTCGACGATCGGGCGTGTAGGATCGTAGACCAGGTATTCACGGTGGTAAAGGATTGGCTCCTTTTCCTTATGGATGAGCCGGCGGATGAGGATGACGCGGTCGCCGGGGGAAAGCTCGAGCCGGGAGGCGATGTCGGGGCCGGCCTTTACGATGCTCACCTCCAGGAGCTTCACCTTATTCTGGGCATTCCCGTCGATAAGGCTTCGTAATTCATCGAGGCCAAACATGACCGTGCTCAGCTTCACGGGCTTCACAAAGGTGCCGCGACCCTGGGTGGTGCTCACCAGGCCCTGCTGCAAGAGAATATTGATTGCCCTCCGGACGGTCATGGGACTCACCTGATAGCGCCGGCACAACTGTGATTCCGAAGGCAGCCGTTCTCCCGGTCTGAACAGCCCCGACGCGATCTGGCCGTGCAAGATGTTCACGAGCTGCACGTAGGCGGGCTCGAAGGACGAGCGGTCTATGGAGGACATCTGATCGGTCTGTTTCATAGAGGTAAGCACGTGTGTGACTATACTACCTGTATCCCCATGGTTAGTCAATGATTATCTCCGCCGTAAAAGACCATATCTAGCTGAAATTCCAGCAATAACTGCGTGTGGCGCAGTTATATATATAAGTAGCATATTTGTCTTGACAAGAACGGCTTTTTTTCCTATAACGTAGTGGTCCTTCCATAGAAGATGGAACAAGGCCATTCCGAACATCTGCCAAGGAGGTGTGAGATGAGAAAAGGGATCGTGTCGTGTGTCCTCGCAGTGGTCTTTTTCTTTGTGGGCGTCTTCTCTTGTTCTGCCGCCGAAGTGATCAAGCTGAAGGCTGCGAATTATCTCCCCACCACCCACAAAATGTCGCTCCTCACCGAGAGGTTCTGCCAGGAGATAAAGAAGCGGACAAACGGTCGGGTGGAGATCACCTATTATCCGGGCGGCACGCTCCTGTCGCCGGTGAAGATGTTCAACGGGATTACGACGGGCATTGCAGACATCGGTGTTTCGCATATCCAGTATACCCGGGGGCGCTTCCCGGTGACGGAGGTCTTCGACCTGCCTCTGGGCTTCTCCAGCGGATGGGTCGCGACTCACGTGAGCAGCGACTTCTACGACAAGTTCAAGCCACCCGAGTGGGACGGCGTCCATATGCTCTATATAAACACCTCGGGACCCCTCATCCTCCAGACGATCAGCAAGCCGGTCAGGACGCTCGCCGACCTGAAAGGTCTCAAGATAAGGGGCGCGGGGCGGATGACCGAGACCCTGAAGTCCTTAGGCGCGGTCCCCATGCCCCTGGAGATGCCGGACGTTTACGAAGCCTTGAGGCGGGCTGTCCTTGACGGCATCATGGTCGACCTCTCCACACTGAAGTACTGGAAGTTCGCCGAGGTGGTGAACTACGTCACGCCTACGTGGCAGCTCGGCACAGGCATTACCTTCTACTGCGTGATGAACAAGAACAAATGGAACGCCCTGCCCGCCGATATCCAGAAGATCTTTACCGAGACGGCAGCAGATGCAAAAGAGTGGCAGGCGGCACTGTGGAATGAGATGGATATAGAGGGGAGGGACGTCTTTAAGACAAAGGGGGGTCAGATAATACCCCTGTCGGGAGCGGAAGCGACAAGGTGGATAAAGGCCGTCGAGCCCGTGATAGGGGCCTACAAGAAGGAGATGGTCTCCCAGGGGTTCAAGGCCGCCGATGTGGACAAATGGATCGATTTCATCAAGGAGCGCATCGCGTACTGGAAGGCGGAGGAGCTACAGAGGAAGATCCCCACGCCCTTCTAGGCCGCATAAGCGCTGCCTTTCAAAGAAGAGGATGGAGGGGCTATTCGCTCATGGTAAGATTTGGAGGGAGACGTGAATGACAAACTGATCAATCTCATGGCAGACCTTCAGGAAGAAGAGACCATGAAGATGGTGGGTGAGCTGATCGAGGCGGGGTCGGACCCGGTAACCATCCTCGATGATGCGCGGAAGGCCATGGAACTCGTGGGGAAGCGCTTCGAGCAGTGTGAGTACTTCATCCCCGATTTGATGATGGCGGGTGAAATTCTTCAAGGTATCTCAAAGGTTGTCAAACCGCGCATCAAGCAGGCTCAGGTTGGCAGCAGGAAGGGCAAGGTGCTGATCGGCACGGTGGCGGGCGATATCCATGACATCGGAAAGGATATCGTCACGTTCATGCTCGACGTGAGCGGGTACGATGTCTTAGATATCGGCATCGACGTGCCCGCGGAAACCTTCGTGGAAAAGACGAGGGAGTTCGCTCCGCAGGTGGTGGCATTGAGCGGTTTTTTGACGCTTGCCTTCGATTCCATGAAGCAGACGGTCGAGGCCCTGGAAAGGGCCGGCCTGCGGGGAGGTCTCAAGATCATGATCGGCGGCGGTCAGATGGACGACGAGGTCCGGAAGTACGTCCGTGCGGACGCTTATGGAAAGGACGCGGTCGCAGCGGTCAACCTGTGCAGAGAATGGATCGGGGGTTGACATGGAAAAGACGCCTGAAGAGCTGTACCGGGAGCGGGAAAAGAGGGTCCTCGACGCCATAGCCCTGAAGAAGCCCGACAGGGTGCCGGTCATGGCCATGTTCAGCTTTTTCCCCGCCAAGTACTCGGGGGTGACGATCCGGGAGATCATGTATGACCCGGAAAAACAGTGGAAGGCTTACTGGCGGACGATGATCGAGTTCGAGCCCGACATGGACCAAAACCCCTTTGCCCTCCGCTACCTGGGCCCCCTGTTGGAGACCCTCGATTTTCGGCAGCTTAAGTGGCCCGGACATGGCATCTCGGGCAATTTCAGCTATCAGTTCGTCGAAGGTGAGTACATGATGGCCGACGAGTACGAGGAGTTCCTCTTCGATCCGACGGACTTCATGATAAGAAAGTACTGGCCCCGCGTGTTCGGCAGCCTCGGGGGCTTCCGAAAGATCTCGCCTCCCCGCCACATCGTCACCTACGCCATGGGGATGTCCTTCGGCTTTGCGCCCTTCAACACGCCGGAGGTGGCGGCCGGCCTCGATGCGCTTAAAAAGGCCGGGGAGAGGTCGATGGAGATCGCCTCGTATGCGGCATCGTATACGCTGGAAGCCAAAAAGGCGGGGTTCCCCATGCAGTACGGCGGCTTTACGCAGGCCCCTTTCGATACCCTGGGCGATTATTTCAGGGGCACGAAAGGTCTCATGCTCGACATGTACCGAAGGCCGAAAGAGGTGATAAGGGCGTGTGAAAAGCTGCTTATCCTCATGCGCGACACGGCCGTCGGCGCAGCGGCTGCCTCCGGCAACCCGAGGATATTCATCCCCATCCACAAGGGTCTCGACGGGTTTATGTCGATGGAGCAGTTCCACACGTTTTTCTGGCCGACGCTCAAGGATCTGATGGTCGCCCTCATAAATGCGGGCCTTGTCCCGTGCCCGCTGTGGGAGGGCGACTGCACCTCGCGTCTTTCCACCATCGGGGAGATACCGGCGGGCCGTGCCTGGTACGGCTTTGAGGCGACGGACATCTTCCGGGCAAAGGAGATACTCGGCGACAGGGTCTGCATCAAGGGCAACGTGCCGCTTTCGATGATGGCGACGGGAACGCCGGAGGATGTCAAGGCGTACTGCAAGAAGCTCATCGATATCGTCGGAAGAGACGGGGGGTATATACTGGACGCAGCGGCGAGCCTGGATAATGCGAAGGTGGAGAACGTGAGGGCTATGTTTGAATTCACGAAAGAATACGGGGTTTACTAAAGCGCCGGCTGAAGTACCGATGGACGATGGACGAAAGGCTCCTGCGTCTGAAGCGGAGCGGTCGCCCATCCTCCCTCGATCGTGTGAAGGCACTACAAAAAACCTATGTGCGAGGTCCCGGAGGAAAGGAAGTCGTCATCGGGGACGGCCTGCCCACCGTCCTTCTCGGAGAGCCGATCAGCCCCTACGTCTTATTACACGCCCTACGATTTTGATTAACCGACATCACATAGGGGGATTACGCTCACCATGGCTGGCTATGGCTGAAGGATTCCGGCCGTTTGGGCAATGGCAACAGGTCGTAAATCCCCCCTGAGCTTGAACTTCAGCTAAAGGTTCAATGGATTAATGTCTAAATGTTAAATATTTTTTATTTGCATTGTCCGGTTCGATGGTGTATCATTCCCGCAGGAAAAATGGAAAACCGCAGGTTCAGACCCGTCAGACAATCGAGAGTCTCCGAAGATGTCACGGCTCAGCTGAAACAGTCTATCCTTGTGGGCCAGTTTAAGCCCGGGGATAAGCTGCCGGCGGAGCGGGAACTGGTAGAGGAATTCGATGTCAGCCGGGCGGCCATCCGCGAGGGGCTGAGGGTCCTTGAGAACACCGGGTTTATTGCGACCCGCCAAGGGGCCGGGGGCGGCGCCTTTGTCACCGACCTCAGCTTCGATTATCTGACCAACGCGTTTCTTGACCTTTTTCTCTCGGACAAGATCTCCATCCCGGAACTGCACCAGGTGCGTCTTCTCGTGGAGCCCGAAGTCTCCCGCCTCGCCGCCCGGAACGTGACCCCTGAGTGCGCGGATCGGTTGCGGAAATCGCTCGACGCCGAAAAACTGCCCGAAATATCGCTTGCGGAAGACATGAAGGTGAAGACGGCCGTTCATGTAATCCTCGCCGAAATGTGCGGGAACCGCTTCTTTGAGGCCATTGTCCGTTCGGCAATGCGATTGACCCTCAAGGTTATTGCCGCAGTCAGCCCGGATCCCCCCTATATACACCCTCCCGGGATGCACAGGCCGATCATCAAGGCGGTGCTCGCGGGAGATGAAAATGCTGCGTTCACCGCGATGAGGAAGCATGCCGTCGAATTCGGCGAGATCCTCATAAAGATGGAAAATGAGTACAGGAAGAATGCGCCTCACGTGGGCTATGAGCAAAACAGGAGAGTTTGATCGTAAAGCGAGGATGTTTTACTACGGCAGGTTTGCGGCATTGCCTCAATACGACCGTGCCGCAAACACAATCAGGAGGTAAGGCCATGAAAAAAACGGTGTTTTTTGTCTGTCTGGTACTTGGTTTCTTTGCCCTTTCTCTCATCCCCATATGCGCTCAAGCACAACAGAAGGCGACAAAACTCAGGCTTTCCACCATGTGGCCGCCACAACACCCTTTCACCAAGCTCTTCGATCAGTGGGGTAAGGATGTCGAGAAGGCGACCGAAGGAAGGATAACCATCACCGTTTTCGCCGCCAGCACGCTTTCGCCGCCCATGCAGGTTTATGACAACACCGTAAGAGGCGTCGTGGATGTCGGCACGAATCTTCTGGCGTATTCACCCGGCAGGCTTCCCCTTTCCGAGGTTCTGCAGCAGCCGTTGGGATATAAGAGCGGCTTACAGGCAACGAGACTGGCCAATGCGTATTATAAGAAATTCAGACCGAAAGAATTCGATGACGTACACGTTCTGTTTCTCCACGGCGCCGCCCCCGGCTTTATTTTTACCAAAAACGCCGCCAGATCGATTGCCGATTTAAAGGGACTAAGGATAAAAGCCAATGCGGAGAACGCGGATATCGTAAAGAACCTTGGCGCATCCCCCGTAACCATGCCGGTTACCGAGACCTACGATGCCCTGTCGAGAGGTCTGGTAGACGGATGTCTTTTCCCTCTGGAAGCGTTACAGGGATTCAAGATAGGCGAGGTCGTCAAGACCGTACTTGAGGACTATCCGATGTCTTACATGACCTCCATGTACGCCATCATGAACAAGGCTAAGTGGAATGCCATATCCCCGGCCGATCAAAAGATCATAGAGAAGATCAACGAGGAATATGCCGAAAAAGCAGGCAAATTGTGGGTTGAACTGGACAAGAACGCCGTGGCCTTCGCCAAAGGGAAGGGCGTGACTTTCGTCAAGGTTTCCAAAGAAGATGAGGCGGCAACGGCTCAAAAGATGAAGCCGATCCTCGATGACTACGCGAAGATGACGAAGTCGAAGGGGCTCCGGGGTGACGAAGCGTTGAAATTCTGCGAGGACTTCCTGAAGAAGAACGAGTAGCATCACTATCGAGATGGGGGCTGTCTATTGCAGCCCCCACGATTCTTTTCAAAACCTGGAGGCGGACGATGAAGCGCTTTATGGCGGGGATCGTCAATATTGATAAATCATTATTCGTTATTGCCGGTGGTGTGCTGGCGTGCATGATCATACTGACCTTCTGTGATGTCATCTTGAGGAACTTCGGCCATCCTATTACCGGGTCCATGGAATTCATACAATATGGAGGATGTATCGTTTTCGGATTCTCTATTCCGTATGGTACATTGCTCGGCGCCCAGGTAATTGTCGACATACTAACAGAGAAGCTCGAGCCCGGAACGAAACGGGCTGTCATGATAGTGACGAGATGCGTGGGCGTTCTTCTGTTCCTGTTCATTGCTTACAATTTCTTTGTTTATGGTATCCAGGTGAGGGGCTCGGGAGAGCGTACCGCGAGTTTCAAGATACCCTACTACCCCTTCAGCTTCGCTCTATGCTTCAGCTTTCTCTTGCAGAGTTTCACTGTATTCCGCGATCTGATAAAAACGGTGAAGGGGGCAAACGATGAGTGATGTCTCAGTTGGAATATACGGGATAATAGCGCTCCTTG
>Ga0326727_10022138_pt1 | contig 12329 bp, 7 predicted proteins | sample MB2enrmetagenome_FD_207643 | JGI IMG/M metagenome (GOLD analysis project Ga0326727, IMG submission 207643) | Lab enriched peat soil microbial communities from McLean, Ithaca, NY, United States - MB29MY | ecosystem: Environmental > Terrestrial > Soil > Wetlands > Peat | place: USA: New York...
GCCGGACTGGCGCACCTCGCCCGCTTGAGCAAGTTGCGGGACCTCTACCTTTACCGCACCAAAGTGACGGACGCCGGCCTGGAGCATTTGAAGGGATTGTCGGCCCTCGAACGGTTGGATTTGAGCGGAACGGGCGTTACCCAGGGGGGCATTGCAAGGCTCCAGCAATCGTTGCCGAAGTGCAAGATATACTCCAACTGGTGCAAGAACTAGGCGCCGAGCGTGGCGAACGAACGTCCCCGCCGCAGTCCCAAGAAATAATTATCCGTCGCGGGGGTCTGCCGCGACGGGTTAAATGAATCGGCGAATCGGACTATGGCCAACGCCGCGGGTCGCCGGCGCCCGCCACCTGAGAAAGGGCAGCTCCTTCCCGGAGGTGGAGCGTGACTATTTTGTGGCGAGGCGCCCCTTGCCACGAAGCCGGAAACCGTGCGCTGATCAGAACTGGGTGAACGCGCGGAGCAGCATGAAACTGTTCGAGCCAGGCGAGAAGGGGCACCTCATCGAGTTGGCGGCGTGGCTGCGGCAAGTCGTCGAGGTCGCTCCGTGGACGCGGAGGAAAGCCGCCCCGCCGCGCGGCGGGCAAATTGGCGCACCGACAACCACGCGAAAGGGTGAATGCCATGTCAACCGCTGCACTGACGCTGCCCTCGAAGCGATCTTCGGTGGCTCCGGATGAGGGGGACCCGTCGCGGCCGCTCACAGCCACCGCGCCGCTTGGCTACGCGGGGGGTGACGCCAATCTCTACCGCTACTGCGGCAATGGGCCGACGGACAGAGTGGACCCAACGGGCCAGTTGTGGTTCCTTGACGGTAGGGTGTATATTTCCGCCACGTGGGTCGATGCCTCTGGCACGAGCCACCAGTTTAGCGGCGAGGGCGCGCCGGACCTCCGCGCCCTGCTTGGAACTGTCAGCCGCGTATGCGGTAAGCTGCGCCAACTGACCCTGAAAGGGCACGGGATGATCTTCGGAAAGGGGTTCGCGGGTGTCTTGCAGCCAGACTTCCAAAGCCACCGCGTCTGGTGGGTCCACAGCGCGAGCTGTATCACGAAATTCGGGGAGGAGCAAGATGTGGACATCGGCAACACACTGCGGTGCGTCACCGACGCGGAAACCAGGATCGATCTCAACGGCTGCGGAACCGCCGGCGCCGCGTACGACTTGGCGAAGATTTTGAACAACGGCGCGACGGTGTCCGGCTTCCGCGTCGCCGCCGCATCGATCCCCGGGACCATGAGCGCCCTCGGTTGGCCGGTGGACTACAGCTTCACGGATGAGGAGGACGAAGAGGACGGCGACTAGACCCGCCTCGCATCCTGGAGGGCGTTTAAATGTTCGCTTGGCGTGCATTACACCCGTGGCTGGGTGGCGTTGGCCGGGGGCGAGCGGAGAGGGGGCCGCGCGAGCGCGCGCTGCCGCATGGAGCCGCGCTGGGCCTCGCCCTGGCGGCCGTCGCGGGTTATTGGCTCTTGCCGCTTGTCGTCACTGCGTGCCGGGTCGTACATGAGCCGTGGCCCGTCGAGGTCCTCGGCCTATTCCTTTATTTCGCGCACTTCTCCGCCATTGGCGGCCTGCTGGCGGGGCTCGCCTCTATTAGGGCGAAGAAACCAGGCCGGGTGGCTTTCTGGGGTGCCGTGCTGGGCGCGATCATCGGAGCCGCCTTAATGTGCTAGACGGGCCGCGCGCCGGCGGGGGGCCCCCGCCGGCCGCTGATTAAGAACCGCAACGCAGGTGCGCGCGGGGACACGGAGCCGCGCCATGCTGAAGAGCGGGGGCTTTGCACAGGCGTGAACACGCGATCGATAATCATCGGGGGGGCCACCCTCGCCATTCCGGCGATTGCGCTGGTAGCATTTTACTCGCGGGAGCCAGGAAATCCGCGCGCCTATAATTCGCTGGAAGGCGCCTCGGCCTCGCCGGGGTCCGTGCAGAAGCTGCGTCTGGAGGACCAGGGCCTTATCGAGGTGCCCGAGCAGGTTAGGGGCTTCCCCAACCTCTTCGCGCTATACCTTGCCGGCAACCGGATTCGGCAGGTGCCGGGCTGGGTTACCCGCAACCCGAGGATCAGGTCGCTCTCGCTCGGCCGCAACGCGCTCCCGCGGTTCCCGCCGGAACTGGCCGAAATGGCGAACCTTTGCACGCTGGAATTGGACGGCAACGCGATTTCCGAGCTGCCGCCGACCATCGGCGGGATGACGTCACTCGAAACGCTCGACCTGCGCGGAAACAAGCTCGCCAGGCTGCCGGCCGAGATCGGGGACCTCGGGAGGCTGGACCGCCTCCTGCTGGACGACAACAGGTTGGCGCGCCTCCCGCCCGAGATTGGCAGGCTCAGTCGCCTTGAGGTCCTCGACCTCTCCAACAACGAGCTGACCGACTTTCCCAGCGAGATCGCCGATTTGAGGTGCCTTCGGAGCCTCCGTGTCGGTGGTAATCGCCTTTCGCCGGAGGTGAGAGCGAAGCTCCAGAGGCTGCTTCCTAGCGCGGGGATCGAATTCGTTGCCCCCGGCTTAGTGCGCCGGGAACGTGGCGACCAGGTGAAGGAGCATGGCCAAGCAAGGCACCCCCCCCCGGTCCCCAAAAAGAACTATCCGCCGCGAGGGCTCGACGCGACGGCGACGGCGGGCGGGGGCGACGCCCATTTCGCTTATTTTGTGCCGTGGATTCCGGACAAGGACGACCCGCGCCAGCGCAACACCAGCAGTGGACCCGGTTGTATTCGGCGCTCCCAGCCCCGTGCCGTGATGGCCTGCGTGGTGGTGGCCAGCGGCGGCAGCGAATCCTCATGGCGCTTGGCAATGCTGCTCCTCGTCCTCGGCGCCGTCCCAGCGGTGTGCACCCTGTGGTCGGCGTCGCTGCTCTCGCGGACCCCCCGGGAGCGGTTAGCGGGCCTAGCGGCCGGCATTTTCGGGGCCGCCGCGCCCTACGCGGGGTACCGGGTTGGCCTGATCGACGCGCTGCGCGCTAGTGCCGGGTGGTTCCCGCAGGGTCCCGCCGGCGATGGCGTGGCGCTCCTGTGCACCGTCGTAGCAAGCCCCCTACTCGCACTCCTCGGGGTCGTGCTCGGTGTGTGGGCCGCGCGACTCGTCAGGTGGTTGCTGGGGCGCCGTTGGCGCGGCCCGGCGGTGGGTGGGTAACGCGTCGCGCGGCGGCCCTGGGGCCGGAGGAGCCAGCGCTGATGTCGGACGAAGCGTTCGAGCGGTATTGCAAGGCGTCGCTGGTCGGGGCGGTGGTCCCACTGGTCGTCGCGGCGACATCGCTCGTGGTCTCGATAGCAAAGGGCAATTCCTCCCTCGACGTGTGGGGCGACATTGTTTCGGCGTTCGCGCTCGGCGCGGTCCCCTGCGTTGTGGCGGGCGCGGTCGGTGCCGCAGCGGTGCGGTTCGGCCGCGCGGCGGCCTTCGGCGCCGCTCTTCTCGCCTGCGGGGCGATTGAGGTCGTCTGCTTCGTCCGCTGGCAGGGGATGCCCCTGGGCGGGCCCCTGCTACTCGGCGCTCTCGCCCCGACGGTCGGTGCCCTCTGCGGCGGGGGCGGCGCGATCGCCGCGCGAACCGCGCCGATTGGTTGCGACTCACCGCCGCGCCCGCGCGCGCCTCGGGGGGAATGGATCGCAATGGGGCTGCTGGCGTCGCTAGTGCTTGCCTGGATCGCTTGGGTCTGCTGACGTGCCAGCCCGGCGCGCCTCCTTGGCTTGGCCGCCGCCTTTGCCCGCGCGTCCGGCGTCTATCGGACGTGCCGCCCTCACCGCTTGCCCGCCCGGCGCCAGCGGAGGCCACGGATTGGGAAATGTCCGCTTTGCGGCCCCAAGAAAAAATATCCGTCGCGGGGGTCTACCGCGACGGGTTAAGTGAATCGGCGAATCGGACCTATGGCCAGCGCCGCAAGGGCTGCGGCGCAGTCAGCCGGGTCAAACGAGCTCTTTTTTCGCCCCGATTCGCGCGGTACGGCCACAGGGCGCCCGACCCCGCGCCTTCAGCCCAGTCTTGGGGGGGCCATTGACGCTCGTTTGCGTTAGCGGCATAATGCCGAGCGTCTGGTTGGCCGTAATCGAGGCGGTAAAATTATGACGCTACGTACGGTAGACATTGCTGATGCCGTTGAACCGCTGGCCGATTACGCTCAGCGGATCGGCGACGGGCCGGTGGTCGTGACCAGTGGCGGCCAACCTGTTGCCGTCGTGGTCCCGATCGAGAACGCCGACATGGAGAACATCTCTCTCAGTCTCAGCCCTGCGTTCATGGAAATCATCGAACGGTCGCGCGCGAGGCACGACAAAGAGGGCGGGATTTCCAGCACGGACATGCGGCGGAGGTTCGGCGGGGACGGGTAAGGGCGCAGTCCCAAGAAAAAAATATCCGTCGCGGGGGTCTACCGCGACGGGTTAAGTGAATCGGCGAATTGGACTATGGCCAGCGCCGCAAGGGCTGCGACGCAGTCAGTCGGGTCAAACGAGCTCTTTCTTCGCCCCGATCAGCGTCCGCAGCCGCTCGGCCAGCAGGGCCGCGTCGAACGGCTTTTTGAACGTCTCGTTGATGCTGGAGCGATCGAAGCTGATCGAGCTGCCGTCGTCGGGCAGCAAGGCGATCAAGATCACGTCGGCGAACTCGCTGTTCCGCCGCAGGTTCTGGCAGATCTGGAGCGCCTCCGTCCGGCCGATCGAGAAATCCACGATAATGCAGTCCGGATGGAAGCTCTCGGCCTGGATGCCGGCGTCGAAACCGCTGGCAGCCACGGCGAGCTTGAACGAACGCTCCAGCGGCAGTTCCCGCTTGACGTTCTCGACCAAGACCTGGTCCTGCGCCACGATCAGGACCTTGGCCATGGCCTCATCTTCCAAGTCGCCCAAGGGCATGCCGTGCTCCTTGAGGAACTTGATCAGGTATTCCCGGGGGATGCGCCGATCTTGCGAGCCGGGAATGCGGTAACCCCGAAGCCGTCCCGAATCGAACCACTTGCTGACGGTCCGCGGGGCCACCTTACATATCTTGGCGACCTGACCTGTTGTGAAGACCTTCATCGCAGGCTCTCCGATATCTCTCACGTTGGTTTGGTTTGCGTTTCGCCGTTGACCCCTCGTCTTGGCGAAACCTTTCGCCCCTTGCTTGCGGATCTCGCCCTTCTGCACTCCGTCAACTGGCCGCACGTTGGCCAGCGGGCCCGCAAGCATCTGGGTCGGGGCCATCCGTAATTCGCTGCTGTGGCTCTGGTTCAGCTCCCTCTGACCTGCGCCGCATAAACTACATCGGCAACCTTGCCATCCGTAAGCCAGAGAAAATCCGTAAAATAGGGAAGCCGCGTTTCAGTCACCCCATTACGAATCACTCCGGCTGCTAACACAATCCTCCGGCGAACTACAGTTGCTAGGGGCGAGACAAGCGAACGATCCGCTATGGAGAGTCAAACGCGGATCGCCAAGGCATGGCCTTCAAGGCAGGTTCCCCCCTGCGGCCCGTCCCACCCGGTACCGACACCCGTTAGATGCGGCCCGTGCGAAACAAGCCTTCCGATGATTAAATTCGCCCTTACCTAGGGTAGGACTTTAGAAACTTTCTCCAGTCGTAGCGAACAAAGGACTTCTACGCCTGGAAGCGGTGCGGCCGGTCGAACCGATTCTGCGGGAAATCCCAACCAACGTGAAACTGGGTACAATGGATCGCCTGGCGCAATTACGCAGAGGGGAAAGTTGCCGCAATCGTTTACCCCGGATTATTCAGATAGGGTGGGACAAGGTCGCGCGAAGCGTGGGTGGGACTACGCAAGCCGCGAAACTCCAGGCCCGCGGGGTGGATACGGTACCGCAACCGCAGTCCCACCCCACCACCGCGGTTTGCTTGTCCCACCCTACATGTTCACGAGCAGCCCGGGTTGCGTTCGTTATATTCCGCATGGATCTCCGCCAGGGAGAAGGGTGGTCAACCACCGTTGGCAGCAACCAGGAACCACACAAAAGGAGGGAATGTGCCATGAGACCACTTATTTTGAGCATGTTGCCGACCCTGCTTTTGGCGCCCGCCCCCGCCTGCCTGGAGGCCGCCGACGCCCTGCCCTTCAGCCACAAGGTGGAGGTCTACCGCGACAAGCAGGGGGACGTTACCGTCTTCACCGTCCGCTTGGAGCAGCCCTTCCTGGCCGAGGAATTCGACAAGAGCAACTACCTGCGGCTCCGCTCGGCCGATGAGCGGGCGTACCTGATCTACCCCAAGGAAACCACCTTTCAGCAGAAGCACGCCGAGTTCTACGGCCGGCTCCGCGGCAAGGGGGCGGTCAAGCTGCAACTGTCCTATGAGACCGTTTCGGAGCAGCCCGACGGCGCGCGGCAGGTGCAGGTTCGCCGGGGCGAGATCGAGGTGGCGATCCCCTCGGAGCCGACCGGCCCGCAAAGCATCTACCAGCAGTGGGCCGGCAAGCAGAACGAGCACCTCGCCGCCCTGCTGCGGTATTACCCGGAAGAGAGCTTCTTCCAGTACTGCCTCTTGCAGTCGCGCGACCGCTACGGCGTGGCGCCGCCCCCGCTGCCCCAGCTTGCCCATGATCGCACCAAGCTGGAGGTCGACCTCTACCAGTTCTATACCGGCTCGACGGCGATCCAGGACGCGCTACAGCACGAGACGCTCAGCTCGGCGGGCCGCGCGGGCGACCTGAGCATCCACATCAGCACGCTCAGTCCGCCGGCGCTCCGCTCGCTTCCCTACAAGGAGCTGCTGGAAACGAAGCGGACTCGGGACAAGGTCGAGCCAAAGGTGGCCGAGATTGCGCGGTTGGTGCCGGAGGACCAGTACCTGCTGCAACTGAATTCGATGCAGTCGCTGGACGAGCTGGTGGCGCTGACGGCCCAGTGGGGCGGCAGCCTGCTGCGGCTGCTGACCGTCGAGGCCCAGGACCAGCGGCTGGAGACGAAGCTGGAAGAGCAGCTTTGCGTGCGGCGCGACGTGCTGGCGCGGCTCTTTGCCGACGCGGTGATCAGCGAGGTGGCCCTGACCGGGGCGGACACGTTCGTCGAAGAGGGCAGCGACCTGACGATGATCCTGCGTCTGCGGCAGCCGGAGGTGTTTCGCAAGGCGGCGGCCGGCTGGCTGGAGGACGCCCGCAAGGCGCACGCCGACTTGACCGAGGCGGAGTTCAACTACCGCGGCCACAAGATTGCCGCCCGCTACGCCAGCGACCGGGGCGTCAGCTCGTTCGTGGCCGAGCACGCCGGCTACGTGGTCTACTCGAACTCGCACCGGGCCATTCGGCGCTGCCTGGACGCGGCGGTCGGCGCCGCCCCGAGCTTGTACGACAGCCTGGACTACCGCTACGTGAGCACGATTCTGCCGCCTTCGGCGGCGGCCAACGCGGGCTACTTCTTCGTGCCCGAGGCCATGATCCGCCGCCTGGTGGGGCCGGCCGCCAAGATTTCCGAGAAGCGGCGGCTGCAGTGCTTCAACAACCTGGTCATGCTGAACAACGCCTCGCTTTTCTACCGCATGGAGTACGGCCGCTCGCCGCGCTCGCTGACCGACCTGATCGAGGGGCGCTTCGTCGATCCGGCCAAAATCGTCTGCCCGCACGGCGGGGCCTACGCCTTCGACGCGGCCCACGACGCCTGCACCTGCTCGCTGCACAACCGGCTGAAGTACCTGACCCCCAACACCGAGCTGGCGGTGCTGAACGTCTCGCAGTCCGAAGCGGCTGAATACCAGCGCTACAAGGAGCGCTATCAGACCTTCTGGGAAGGGGCGTTCGACCCGCTGGCGATCCGCATCACCATGGACCGGCGGGTGAAGCTGGAAACCTGCGTGCTGCCGATGGCCAACGGCGGCCTCTACGAGCAGGTGCGGGCGATGGTCGACAAGACCCCGCGGCCGATCGGCACCGCCCGCATCGCCCCCTCGGCCGTCGCCTCGCTGGTGATGGTGCCGGGCCGCAAGCAGATCGCCGCGCAGCTCCGTGCCGTGCCGGGCGTGGACGAGGTCCTCAAGGCCAATCCGACCTTAACCGACCTGAGCTGGCTCGGCGACCGCGTGAGCATCCACTTCTGCGACGGGCAGTCGATCCTGGAGGTCGATCCGCTCAAGCTCCAGCCGCTGCAATTGCCCTTTCTGGGCAATTTCGGGCTCGCCCAGCAGGGGTTCGCCGGCGGGTTGCTGTTGGCCGTGAAGATGCCGGTCTACGCGACCATCGACGTGGAGAGCCGCGACAACGCGGCCCAATTGCTCGAGCAGCTCTCCCGCGAGGTGGTCCTGAAAGGCGCCAACCTGGGCGGCGTCGCGATCACCTCCGACGCCTACCGCCTGCCCGACTACCGGCAGCACCCCGTGTACGTGTTCGGCCTGCAGGTCTATGCGGTCAAGCTGCGGCTGCACGTGGCGGTGGTGGGCGAGCAGTTGGTGGTGGCCACCAAGCCGGAGATGCTGCGCGAGGTGATCGACGCGGCGGCGGCGCCGGAGCGCCCCAGCCCGCCCGCCCACCTGCTGCTGCGTCTCAGCCGTGCCGGCCTGCGGCGGGCTTACGACGACGTGCAGCTCTATTGGGAGGAGAAGGCCCGCGCCGCCTGCCATCGCAACATCAGCTCGGTCTACAACCTGGTCAAGCTCTACGGCGTGCCGGTCCAGGACGTGGCCCGCCTCTCCGAAGCGAAGTACGGGGTGCGGTACTTCTGTCCGGACGGCGGCCGCTACGAGTTCGACGCCAGCCGCGACGAGGTGTCGTGCAGCGTACACGGCAACCGCGAGCACTCGCGGCAGTGTCCCGGGCTCCAGGAAAAGACCGCGTTCGCCCGCTTCATCGAGAGCGTGGACGAGGTCACCGCATCGCTGCGGTTCCAGGACGACGCGCTTCTGACCACCGTCGAGATCGTGCGGAGCCAGCCGGCGAAGCAATGAGGCGACCGGCGGCGATTGACGGACGGCCGCGAAAGCGGACCGACAGCCCCTGCGGGGCTGAGCCGCCGCCTGCGACGCCGTTTCCCGCGTTTCCTCCCGTTTCGGATTAGGCGGCTTCCGCTGCCTTCCGGGCGGCCGCTTCCTGCCCGGCTTCCGCCAGCCGTTCCGGGCGGATCTGGCCGTCTTCACTGACGTCCTCGAAGCGGACCGATACCTGCTTGGACACCCCCGACTCCTGCATCGTCACCCCGTAGAGCGTGTTGGCGCAGGTCATCGTGTTCTTGGAGTGGGTCACGATGAGAAACTGGGTCCAGGCCAGGAAGTCGCGCAGCACCTGGGTGAAGCGGCCGATGTTGGCTTCGTCCAGGGCCGCGTCGACCTCGTCCAGCACGCAGAAGGGGCTGGGCCGGCTGCGGAACATGGCCAACAGCAGCGCCACGCAGGCCAGCGTCTTCTCGCCCCCGCTCAAGAGCGAGATGCTGCGGGGCTCCTTGCCGGGCGGCCGGGCCACGATCTCGATGCCGCTGTCGAGGATATCCATCCCCTCCTCTAGGACAATATCGGCCTGGCCGCCGCCAAACAGGTCGCAAAACAGCTTCTGGAAATGCCCGCGCACCGTACCAAGCGTCTCGGAAAACAGCCGCCGGCTGTCGGCGTTGAGCTTCTCGATGATCTTCTCCAGGGCCGCTTTCGCGCTGGCCAGGTCCTGGTACTGGTCCGAGAGCGTCTTGTGGCGGGTCTCCGCCGCCTGCAGCTCTTCGAGGGCTTCCAGGTTCACGTTGCCCAGGGCGGCGATCTTCGCGCGCAGGTCGTCGATCTCCAGTTGCACCTCCGCGCGTTGCCGTTGCTCCTCGCCGCTGGCGGCCTGGTCGAGTTGGGCCAGCTCGATGCCGTAGTCGTCGCGGAGCCGGGCGGCCAGGTCCTCGCGCTCGTGCCGCACTTCGCTGGCGGCCAGATCCTGGGTGTGGATCTGCTCTTCCAGCTTGCGGAGCTTCGCGCGGACGCGTTGCACCTCGCCGCCGAGATCGGCCCGCTCCGACTGCAGGGCCTCGCGGCAGTTGACCTGCTGGACGGTCCCGGCGGCGAACGCCTCCTTGCCGAGGTAGAGTTCGGCAACTTCGGCCTCGGCGCGAAGGATCGCCTGCCGCGAGGCATCGGCCCGCGCGAGGCACTGCGCCAATTGCTCGCGCGCTTCGCTGATCGTCCGGCCGCGCTCCTGGCGGCCTTCTTCGAGCTGGCGGAGGCGGGCATGAAGGTTGCCCAGCCGTTCGTCGCTCTTGGCCAGCTCGACCTTGGTTTCGGTGGTTTCGCGGTTGCGATCCCTGCGTTGGGCCTCCAGCCGGGCGATCTCGTGGGCCATCTCGGCCAAGCGGCTTTCCATCTCGGCCAGCAGGGCCTCGATCTCCTGCCGCTTTTGCCGGGCTGCGGCCAACCGCGTCACCGCCTGCTCGTGTTCCTGGGCGGCGGCCTGAAGCTGACACTCCAACTGCCCGCGCTGCTGGTCGAACTGCAGCCGGCGTTCTTCAGCGGCGGTCAGCCGCAGGCGGTGCTCGGCCAGGGCCTCGGCGGCCTGGCGGTGCTCGCAGCCGCGGCGCTCAAGGTCCTCCTGCTGCTGGGCGATGCGGGCGGCAAGTCCCTCGGCGCCGGCCCGGCCCCGCTGGATGCGGACCTCCAGCTCGTCGCGCTGCGTTCGCAGGGCCCGCAACTGGCTGCGGCGGGAGATGAGCCCGGCGGCGCCCTCGCGGGGGCCGACCACCAGTGTGCCGTCGGCGCTGCGGAGCTCGCCGGCCAAGGTGACGAAGCTCAGCCCGCGGCCCACCGACTCCGCCAGTTGCAGGGCGTGGGCCAGCGTCTCGACGACCCACGTGCGGCCCAAGAGCCGCTTGGCCAGCGGGGCGAAGCGGGGCGCGGTCTGGACGAAGTGGTCGGCGCTTCCCAGCACGCCCGGCCGGCCCGTAAGATCGGGGGCAGCCGCCGCCGGCCCCGCCCCCTCCTCCAGCCAGAGGAAGCCGACCCGGCCGGCCAGCCGCTGCGCGTGGTCGCGGAGGAAGTCCAGCAGCTCGGGCGTGGGCACGGCCACGACGTGCTGCGCCGCCGCTCCCAGGGCCACCTCGACCAGCGGCGCCACCTCGACGCTGGCGCTGAGCAGGTCGGCCACCAGGCCGCAGACGGTGCCCAGCGGTCCGCTCTCGGGTGCGGCCGCCCGCGCGAGCACCTCCTTGACGCCGGCAGTCAACCCTTCCTGGCGGCGTTCCAGCTCCTCCAGCAGGGCTACCCGCTCGGCCACGCCGCTGTGGCGCTGTTCCATCGCGGCCAGCTCGCGGTGCTGGGCGGCCAGTTGTTCTTGGGTCTCGGCCAGTTGGCGGCCGGCGGCGGCCAGGGCCTCGGCCTCTTGCCCGAGCGCCCCGCTCAGCTCGTCCCGCTGCCGGCGGAGCGCTTCCAGCTCGCCGGCCAGCGCCGCGAGCTGGCGATCCAGGTCGCGGATACGGCCGTGGGTTTGTTCCCGCGCGGACTGCGTGGCGGCGGCCTGGCTCTCCAGGCCGCTGATTTCATTGCCCAGCGCGGCTGCGGAGCGCATTTGGTCCAGTTGGGCCGCGCGGCGCTGCTCGTTTTCGCCGCGGACCTGGTCCAGCCGGGTGATGACCTCCGTCAGGGCCCGCTCCCCTTCGGCCAGCCGCTGGGCAATCTTGCGCTGCTCCTGCTCGGCGGCCGCCGCGGCGGCGCGGGTCCCGTGCAACTGCTGCTGGAGGTCGTCGGCCCGGGCGCTGAGGGCCACGAGTTGGCGGCGGTGCCGCGCGATCTCCTGCTCCAGGTCCCGCGATCGGTTCCGCTCGGCCTCGATCGTCGATTCCTGGGCGGCGATCCGCTCGCGGTTGGCGGCGAGCTGGGCTTCGCCCTGGCGGATGGTTTCGTGGATCTCGGCGACCCGGGCGTCGAGGTCCAGCAGCCGGGCGTCCAGCGATTCGGCGGCGGCGGCCGCGGCGTCCCGCTCGCAGCCCAGCGACCCGATCTGCCCCTCCAGCTCGGCGAGCCGCCCGCTGAGCCGCTGCCAGTCGACCAGCCCAACCTGCGTGCGGAGGTCCTGCAGGCGGTTGGCGTAGTCCTGGTAGCGGCGGGCCTTGCCGGCCTGGGCGCGGACGCTCCGCAGCCGGCTGTCCACCTCATCCACGATGTCCGAGAGGCGCAGCAGGTTCTGCTCCACCCGCTCCAGGCGGCGGAGGGCCTCGAGCTTCTTGAGCTTGAAGCGGCTGATGCCCGCCGCCTCCTCGAAGATCATCCGCCGGTCTTTGGGCGAGGCCTGCAAGAGCACGTCCACCTTGCCCTGCTCGATCACGCTGTAGGCCTGCGTGCCCAGGCCCGTGCCCGCCAACAAGTCGCGAATGTCCCGCAGCCGGCAGGGGTTGCGGTTGATCAGGTACTCGCCCTCGCCGCTGCGGTAGATGCGGCGGGTGATGTGGACCTC
>Ga0326727_10022139_pt1 | contig 12329 bp, 10 predicted proteins | sample MB2enrmetagenome_FD_207643 | JGI IMG/M metagenome (GOLD analysis project Ga0326727, IMG submission 207643) | Lab enriched peat soil microbial communities from McLean, Ithaca, NY, United States - MB29MY | ecosystem: Environmental > Terrestrial > Soil > Wetlands > Peat | place: USA: New York...
CATCATCGAGGCCGGCTTCGCCATGGCCTCGGAGGGCGACTTCGCGGCCATCGCCACGATTACCCAAGCCATCCGCAAGCCGCGCATCGCCTCGCTGGCCCGCGCCACGACCGAAGACATCGAGATGGCCTCCCGTGCCCTGAAGTTCGCCGACCGCGCCCGCATCCACGTTTTTCTGGCGTCGAGCGATCTGCACCTGGAGTACAAGCTGAAGATGAGCCGCCAGAAGGCGCTGGATCAGACCGGCGAGTCGGTGCGCCTGGCGCGATCACTCTGCGACGATGTGGAGTTCTCGCCCGAGGACGCCACCCGCTCGGAGCGCAATTTTCTGGTGGAGATGGTGAAGGTGGCCGTCGAGGCCGGCGCGACCACGATTAATATGCCCGACACCGTGGGCTACACGACTCCTGAAGAATATGGGCAGATGTTTCGCGAGGTGCGCGAACGCGTCCCGGCCATCGATGCGGAGGGCATCACGCTCTCCTCGCACTGCCACAACGACCTGGGCATGGCCGTGGCCAACTCGCTGGCCGCTATCCAGAACGGCGCGCGCCAGGTGGAGTGCACCATCAACGGCATCGGCGAAAGGGCCGGCAATGCGGCGTTGGAAGAGATTGCCGCCGCGCTCTACGTTCGCGGCGACCACTACAGCGTCACCTCCAGCATCAATCTCAACCAGCTTTACCCCACCAGCCAGATTCTAGGTCAGATCATCACCTTCCGCCCTTCACCCAACAAGGCCATCGTGGGCGACAATGCCTTCGCCCACGAGTCCGGCATTCACCAGCACGGCATGCTGGCCAACCCGCTGTGCTATGAGATCATGACACCAACGCTGGTGGGCGTGGCCAAAACGCACCTGGTTCTGGGCAAGCACTCCGGCCGCGCGGCGTTGCGGAACCGCTTCGAGCAGTTGGGCTTTACCCTCACCCGCGATGAGTTGCAACACACCTACTACCGCTTTGTGGCGCTGGCCGACCGCAAGAAAAACATCTACGACTACGATCTGGTGGGCATTTTGCCCGATCATATTCGGGAAAAACGCCGCGAACCGGTTTCCGAACTGGATTGAGCCGGCAGAAGCTGGGTTGAGCCGGAACACAGACAGGAAAACCCTCTATCATCTAAGAATAAGGAGAGTAAGAAATGAAGTTGAAGGTTCTGGTTACACCCGGGGACGGCATTGGCCCTGAGATTACAGAGCAAGGCATCGCGGTATTGCAAGAAGCAACACAGGCAGGTGGCCACACGTTGCAGCTCGAATATAAGCGCATTGGCGGCGCAGCCATTGAACAGGATGGCACGCCGCTGCCGGCGGATACAGTAGCCGCCGCGCTCGATTCCGAAGCGGTGTTTTTAGGCGCGGTGGGGGACGACAAGTTCAATTCTCTTCCTCCCAGCCAGCGTCCCGAGGCCGGATTGCTTGGACTGCGCGCCAAACTGGGCGGCTTTGCCAACCTGCGCCCCGTCTTTGCCTTCAAGGAACTGACGATTAATAGCCCCTTAAGGCCCGAAATCATCGACGGCACCGACATTATGTTTGTCCGCGAACTTCTCGGCGGCCTCTACTACGGCCAGCCCCGCGGCTGGGACAAGGAAAAGGGCGTGGCCTTAAACACCATGATCTACACCTGCGATGAAGTGGCACGCGTGGCTCGCGTGTCGTTTCAACTGGCGCAAAAGCGCCGCAAGAAGCTCACCAGCGTGGACAAGGCCAATGTGCTCGAGGTCTCGCAGCTTTGGCGCGACACGGTGATCAAGGTCTCCAAGGAATTTCCCGATGTCGAGCTCGAACACCAGTACGTCGATGCGATGTCGATGCACCTGATGAAGCGTCCGCGCGACTTCGACGTGGTGGTCACGGAGAACACCTTTGGCGACATTCTCACCGACGAGGCTTCGGTGATCACCGGCTCGCTGGGTATGCTGCCCTCCGGCACTATTGGCGGCAAGATCGGTTTGTATGAGCCGGCGCACGGCTCCGCGCCCAAGCACGCCAACAAGAACATCGCCAATCCTCTGGCCACGATTCTGACCGCCGCGATGTTATTGCGCCACTCGTTCGGACTCGACGCCGAGGCCGATGCGATCGTCAAGGCGATCCGCAAGGTGATGGAACAGGGCTTCCGCACGCAGGACCTGGCGCGCACCAACCCCGAGGGATTGACCGTGCTGGGCACGCGGGAGATGGGCGCGAAGGTGCGGGAGACGGTGAAGGAGCTACTGAAGTAGGGACTAGGGACTAGTTTTTGATGACGAATCGACACCGAACAACGATTTGAAACAAGGATGATGAATGAGCCACGAAGCAAAAACGTTATTTGAAAAGGTCTGGGAGCGGCACTTGGTGGCCGAGCCCGAAGGCGAGCCGACGCTGCTCTACATCGACCTCCAACTGCTGCACGAGGTGACCTCGCCGCAGGCCTTCGAGGGGCTGCGCCTGGCAGGGCGTAAGGTGCGCAGGCCCGACCGCTCGATTGCGACGGTGGACCACAATGTGCCCACGATCCTCGCTGACCGCTTTAACATCGTCGATCAGATTGCGGCCAAACAGATTGCCGCGCTGCGCGCCAACTGCGCAGAGTTCGGCATTGAGCTGTACGACGTGGACTCGCCGAATCAGGGCATCGTGCATGTGATCGGACCTGAGCTGGGCATTACCAAGCCGGGCATGACGATTGTCTGCGGCGACTCGCACACCTCGACGCATGGAGCTTTTGGCGCGCTGGCCTTCGGCATTGGCACCAGCGAAGTGGAGCATGTGCTGGCCACGCAAACTCTGCCGCAATCGAAGCCCACGACCTTTCGCATCGCGGTCGAGGGCGAGCTGCCGCGCGGCGTCACGGCCAAGGACATTATTCTGGCCATCATCGGGCAGATTGGCACCGACGGCGCAACGGGCTGCTTGGTGGAGTACGCTGGGTCGGCCATTCGTGCGCTCTCCATGGAAGGCCGCATGACGGTCTGCAACATGAGCATCGAGGCCGGCGCGCGCGCGGGCATGATCGCTCCGGATGAAAAGACATTCGCCTATCTCAAGGGACGCCGCTTTTCGCCGCAAGGCGCGGAGTGGGATAAGTCTGTCCGTGAGTGGAGTAAATTGCCCTCTGATCCCGGCGCTAAGTTCGACCGCGAGTTAGTAATCGATGCAGCAAAGCTTGTGCCCTACGTGAGTTGGGGCACCAATCCGGGGATGGTAGCGCCGATTACAGCGGCGGTGCCCGACCCGGCGGCCACGCTTAACGAACAAGAACGCAAGGGCCTGGAACGCGCCCTGGAATACATGGGGCTCACGGCCGGCACGCCGCTTGTCGATGTGCTTTTAGATCGCGTTTTTATCGGCTCCTGCACCAACTCGCGCATTGAGGATTTGCGCGCCGCGGCCCGCATCGCCGCGGGCTACAAGGTCTCGACCAAGGTGAGCGCGATGGTAGTTCCCGGCTCGCAGGCGGTGAAGGTGCAGGCGGAGAATGAAGGCCTGGACCGCATCTTCCGTGCGGCCGGATTTGAGTGGCGCGAGCCGGGCTGCTCGATGTGCCTGGGCATGAACCCGGATATTCTTTCGCCGGGCGAGCGCTGCGCCTCGACCAGCAATCGCAACTTTGAAGGCCGCCAGGGACGCGGCGGACGCACGCATCTGGTCTCGCCGGAGATGGCTGCTGCGGCCGCCATTACAGGGCACTTCGTCGATATTCGCGGCTGGAAGGTAAACGAACTGGCTACGCCGGAGGTAAAGGCCTAATGGAAAAGTTCACAACACTCACTTCGCTGGCCATGCCGCTCGATCGCACCAATGTCGACACCGACCAGATCATTCCCAAGCAGTTCTTGAAGCGCATCGAGCGCACCGGCTACGGCGAGTTTCTCTTCTACGACTGGCGGCGCACGGCGTCAGGCGAGCAGGACCCGAACTTTGTGCTCAATGATCCGCGCTACAAGGGCGCGCAGATTTTGATTGCGGGCAAGAACTTTGCCTGCGGATCGAGCCGCGAGCACGCCGCCTGGGCGCTGGAAAACTACGGTTTCCGCGTGGTGATTGCGCCCTCGTTTGCGGACATTTTCTTCTCCAACGCCGGCAAGAACGGCATCGTGCTGGCGCGGCTCAGCGAAGAACAGGTAGCAGAATTACTGAATAACGCGAAGACGCTGCCGAGCTATCAACTTACTGTCTCGCTGGAAAAACAGACGGTTACCGACAACAAGGGATTCAAGGCGAGCTTTGAGATGGATCCGTTCCGCAAGTTCTGTTTGATCGAAGGGTTGGACGACATTGGACTAACTCTGCGCCATGAAGCGGTGCTGGATGCATTTGAAGTGAAGCATGACCAAGCAAATTGGCTGAAAGCGAAATAACCATGACCATTGAAGGCAAACGGCAAAGTATTCCGATGACCGAAGGCCCCAGCCGGGCCGCGGCGCGCTCTTATCTGCGCGGAGTAGGTTTCAGCAAAGAAGAACTGCATCAGCCCATTATTGGGATTGCAAATACCTGGACCGAGATCGGCACCTGCAACATGCACCTGCGCGAGATTGCCGAGGCTCTCAAGCAGGGCATTCGCGAAGCGGGCGGCACGCCGATGGAGTTCAACACCATCACCATCCACGACGGCATCACCATGGGCACGCAGGGAATGAAGGCCTCACTGGTCTCGCGCGAAGTCATCGCCGATTCAATTGAATTGGTGGCTCGCGGCAACCTCTTCGACGGGCTGGTGGGCATAGGCGGCTGCGACAAGAATATGCCGGGCATCATCATGGCGCTGTGCCGTCTGGACATTCCGGGCATGATGCTCTACGGCGGGTCGATTGCGCCGGGCAAGCTGAACGGCAAGGACATCACTATTCAGGACGTATTCGAGGGAATCGGCTCGCACGCCGCCGGGCGCATCGACGACGCGGGGCTTGAGGCACTAGAAGCCAATGCCTGTCCAGGCGCGGGCGCATGCGGCGGCCAGTTCACGGCAAACACCATGGCCATGTCGGCGGAGATTCTGGGCATTGCGCCGATCAAACTCTCAGGCGTTCCGGCTACGGCGCCGGACAAACTCGCTGCGACGCGTGAAGCCGGGCGTATGCTGATGGATGCGGTGCGCGCCAACCGCCGGCCCTCGCAGATTATCACCCGGAAATCGATTGAGAACGCCATCGCCAGCGTGGCCGCCAGCGGCGGTTCGACGAATGCCGTGCTTCATCTGCTGGCCATTGCGCGGGAGATGAACATCCCGCTCACCATTGACGATTTCGACGCGATCAGCAAACGTACGCCGTACATCTGCTCACTGACTCCGGCGGGAAAATTTGTCGCATCAGACTATCAGGCAGCGGGCGGTTCGCGATTGCTGGCCCAGCGGCTGATCGACGCCAAACACGCGGACGGTTCGGCGCGGACCATCAGCGGCAAGACGCTGGCTGAAGAGGCTGCGCTGGCCAAGGAGACTCCGGGTCAGCAAGTGATCGGCACATTCGAGAAGCCCATCAAGCCCAATGGCGGCCTGGTGATTTTGAAGGGCAATCTTGCTCCCGAAGGCTGCGTGATGAAGATCGCCGCGGCTGACCGCGTGGAGCATCGCGGACCGGCGCGCGTTTTTGACCGCGAGGAAGATTCGTTTGCCGCCGTGCAAGCCGGAAAGATCAAGCCGGGCGATGTGGTGGTGATTCGCTATGAAGGCCCGAAGGGCGGACCGGGGATGAGAGAGATGCTACAAGTGACGGCGGCGATCAGCTCGAACGCTGAACTGAGCGCGACAGTGGCTCTGTTGACCGACGGGCGCTTCAGCGGCGCGACGAGAGGATTTACCGCCGGCCACGTTGCTCCCGAGGCTTTTAATGGCGGACCCATTGCCGCAGTGCGCGAGGGCGACATCATTCACTTCGACATTCCCAGTCGCAAGCTAACGCTGGAAGTCAGCGATGAGGAGATCGCAAAGCGGCTGAAAGGCTTCAAGCCTCCGGCGCTGCGCTGGCCGCGCGGGGTCTTTCGCAAGTATGTGGATCGAGTAACTTCGGCGTCTGAAGGGGCAACGACGTAATAGCAGCTAACAGTTGACAGCTAACAGTTCAGCAGAAACATGCTGGCATTAACCAATAACACGCTAGTTGCTATCAAAGGAGGTCACATGGGAACCAAGGCTAAAACGCAAGCACCGACTAACCTGCCCACCCGCCTGACCGGCGCGGAGATTGTGTGGGCCACGCTGGAGGGCGAGGGTGTCACACAGGTATTCGGCTATCCTGGAGGGGCGATTCTGCCGGTCTACGACGCACTGCGCAAGTTTCCCATTCATCACACCCTGGTGCGGCACGAGCAGGGCGCGGCGCACATGGCCGACGGCTACGCGCGGGCTTCGGGCAGGGTGGGCGTGGCGATTGCCACCAGCGGCCCTGGAGCTACTAACTTAGTCACCGGCATCGCCACCGCGATGCTGGATTCGATTCCCATTGTCTGCATCACCGGCAATGTATCCAGCAAGCTGCTGGGCACCGATGCGTTTCAGGAAGTGGACATTACCGGCATCACTCTGCCGGTGACAAAACATAACTTCGTTATCAGCCGCGCCGAAGACATTGCGCCGGCGATACGCTACGCATTTCAGATTGCGCAGACCGGACGCCCAGGGCCGGTGCTGGTGGATATTACCAAAGACGCACAGCAGGCCACGGCCGACTTCGACTTTGCCGCCGCCAAGCCGAAGCGGCATCGGCCTCATCCCATGCTCAAGGTGGAGGAACACGGGCTGGCGCAGGCCGCCGATCTGATTCGCAACGCCAAGCGGCCCATGATTCTGGCCGGCCACGGCGTTATCGAATCGGGCGCCGAGGAGCAGGTGTACGCGCTGGCCGAGCGCGCGCAGATACCCGTGGCGCTTACGTTGCTGGGGCTGGGCGGCTTCCCTGCCTCGCACGCGCTCAACCTGGGCATGATGGGTATGCACGGCGAGTCGTGGGTGAATCACGCCATCCAGGAGGCCGACCTGCTGATCGCCTGCGGAATGAGGTTTGATGATCGCGTCACCGGAACCCTGTCTACGTATGCCACCAAGGCCAAAAAGATTCACCTTGAGGTTGATCCGGCCGAGATAAACAAGAATGTGAGGGTCGATGTGGCGCTGGTGGGCGATCTGCGCGAGGTGCTGGAGCAACTGCTTCCTCGCATCAGCGGACGCGACGGTTCGGCATGGATCAAGACCATCGAAGCCAGCAAGGGCGAGGTGGCGGTGCGCGACATCAAGAACCTGCCCGACTCCGGTCACCTGTACGCGGCGCACGTCATCAACGATATCTGGCGCATCACCGGCGGCAACGCCATCGTGGTGACCGACGTGGGCCAGCACCAGATGTGGGAGGCGCAGTACTACCATCACGAACGGCCGCGCACTTTGATCACCTCAGGCGGCTTGGGGACAATGGGATTCGCGCTGCCCGCGGCCATCGGGGCAAAGTTTGCCTGCCCGGATAAAGAGGTCTGGGTGATCGCCGGCGACGGCGGCTTCCAGATGACCGCGGCCGAGCTAGCGACCATCGTGCAGGAAGGCATCAAGATCAACATCGCCATTATCAACAACGGCTACCTGGGCATGGTGCGCCAGTGGCAGGAGTTTTTCTACGAGCGCAACTACGAGGCCACTCCGCTGGTCAGTCCCGACTTTGTCAAGCTGGCTGACGCCCACGGCATCAGTGGCCTCACGGTTCGCACGCGCGCCGAACTGGCGGAGGCTGTCAACACCGCGCGCTCCGCGCCGGGAACGTTTCTGCTCAACTTCAAGGTGGAGAAGGAAGACTCGGTGTATCCGATGATTCCCGCCGGCTCCTCGCTGCACGAGATGATCCGGCGGCCTGGAAACAATCCGCTGGAAGAGTCCGCGAACGATTAGCCGACGGGAGGAAGAAGGCGCGATGAACATTCAAAGGCGATATTCGAGAGTTGCGGGCGGGTTGCAGTGTGGCTGCATATTCACGCGATGGGCTCTATGCGTGGTGCTGCTCGGAGCAACAGGCGCTGCAATCGCGCATTCCGCGCCTTCTGACGAGGCGCAAATTCACTCTCGTCTCGCACAATACTGTCAATCGATTGATACCCTCAATTCGGAACTGTTCACTGACCTTTGGTCGAACGATGCTCCGGTTTCGTTTATTCACCCACTCGGTACGGACAACGGACTGGATCAGATCAAATCGGATATTTTCGGGAGAGTCATGGGTCTCTTTTCCAAACGCGACCTGGCGTTCGACAGCACTGCCATTCATGTCTATGGCGATTTCGCTTGGGTCGAGCTAACTTGGACGTTCCACGCAGTTTGGAAAAGCAATAATGCTGCACTAACCTCGACAGGACGTGAGACGCAAATTTACCAGAAGGAGCACGGGGTCTGGCATTTGGTTCATGTCCATTACTCGGGTCCGCCGATGAAAGATCCTAGCAAGGGTGTTTGAGTGGCAAGATCGGGATTGATTGGCCGAGATTGCGGCTCTTTGCAAGATCGAGATGCGCGCTAAGAACCTTCAAGTTTTCACCGCGTCAACGAAAGTGAGTTTATTTATGCTGCACACATTTGTCGCTTACGTGGAAGACCTGCCGGGCGTGCTGACGCGCGTGGCCTCACTCTTCCGCCGCCTGAACATCAACATCAATTCTCTGACCGTGGGGAGCAGCGAGCGCGTGGGCCTGTCACGGCTGACGCTGGTCTGCGAGGCCTCGGCCGAGGCCGGACACCGCATTCGCGCCAGCCTATATAAACTGGAGAATGTGGTGGATGTGGACGATATCGCGCAGGCACCCTCGGTGACCCGCGAGCTGGCGCTCATCAAGGTGGCCGCGACGCACCGCAACCGTTCCCAGATCTTTGAATTGGTGGAGGTCTTTCGCGCCGACATTGTGGATGTGGCAACGGAGTCGCTGACCATTCAGTTGACCGGCGTAGAAAGCAAGATCGAAGGACTCATTCAGGTTCTTGAAGAGGGCGAGAACCGCATCCTCGAAATTAGCCGCAGCGGCAAGATGACCATGCGACGCGGCCACCACACCAGCGGCGTGCTCAAGGCCATGGGCGCCGGGGCGGATGAGCCTGCAGAACAAGAAGGCGAGCCTGTAGGAGACGTCGCGGATGAGCCGGAATAGGCCGAACGAAAAGACGCGGCTGTTTTTTCAGATCAACATTTCACCATTCAAGCAAAGGAAGCGAGAATAACATGGCGAAGACTTACTACGATCAAGATGCTGACCTCTCCCTCATTCAGGCCAAGAAGGTGGCCATCATCGGCTACGGCTCCCAGGGGCATGCCCATGCTCTCAACCTCAAGGACTCCGGCGTGCGGGTCAAGGTGGGCCTGGCGCCCGGCTCCAAGTCCATCGCCAAGGCGCAGAAGGCCGGGCTGGAGGTGGACACCGTCGCCGCGGTCACCAAGTGGGGCGATGTGGTGATGGTGCTGGTCCCCGATCAGACCGCGGCCAAGCTTTATGCCGAAGAGATCGGGCCGAACCTGACGGCGGGCAAGCTGCTGCTGTTCGCGCACGGCTTCAACATTCACTTCAAAACCATTGTGCCGGCGGCGGGCATCGACGTGGGCATGGCCGCGCCCAAGGCGCCGGGCCATCGGGTGCGCGAGGTCTTCATGGAGGGCGGCGGCGTGCCCTGCCTCATCGCCGTGCATCAGGATGCGACGGGCACGGCTCACGCGCTCAATCTCAGCTACCTCAAAGGCATCGGCGGCACGCGGGCCGGAGTGCTGGAGACCACCTTCAAGGAAGAGACCGAGACCGACCTCTTTGGCGAGCAGACGGTGCTGTGCGGCGGCGTCAGCGCGCTGATCAAGGCGGGCTTTGAGACGCTGGTTGAGGCCGGCTATCAACCCGAGAGCGCCTACTTCGAGTGCCTGCATGAGCTCAAGTTGATCGTGGATCTGATCTATCGTGGCGGCCTGGCCTATATGCGCTACTCCATCAGCGACACCGCCGAGTGGGGCGACTACGTGAGCGGCCCGCGCGTCATCAACGCCGAGAGTCGCAAAGCGATGAAGCAGATCCTCAACGAGATTCAGGACGGGTCTTTCGCAAAGAGATTTCTGGCCGACCAGAACTCCGGCCGCAAGGAGTTTCTGGCCTTCCGCGAGGCCGAAGCCAAGCACCCGGTGGAGATTGTCGGCAAACAACTGCGCGCGCAGATGCCGTTTCTTGATCCGGTGACGGTGGAGGAAGTGGCGAAGAACAGGTAGAAACAGCCTTTAGCTATCAGCTTTAGCTTAAGGCGCACTATCAACAAACAGCAAGCCAGCCACCGCTTGATGATAACGCAAGCTGCCAATAGAGTAAGTTCACTAGTCAGCCGGTTCGTACAACTGTATGATACGAACCGGCTGTTTTCGTTCAGATCGAATTAACAAACATAGTTGCGAGGTTTATCCTGCTTCTGAAGAATCGAACTGAATCGCAGTGTAGCGCCGTAATAATTTCAACTTCAGTAGGAAAGTGTAAATTCGCGGGAATAAGCTTCATACCTGTCTCGCATTCTGACTTTTCCTGAAATTTATACTGGAACATCGCATCGAATTGTGCAGGAATTGGTCGCCGCTTCCTCGCGTTCCAAGGCCAGCAGGCCACCACGGATCACCTCGTCTATGTTTCTCGCATCACAATTTCGTTCTTGACTTCGCAATTATTATTAGCTAAGCTATCTTAGCAGGTGAGGAATATGCACAGCGCCACCATCTTCGAAGCCAAGACCAACCTCTCTGAGTTGCTGCGCCGCGCGCAGCTTGGGGAAGAGGTGCAGATCACCTCTGGCCGGGAACGCAAGCCGGTCGCTCGCCTGGTGGCTATCAATCCGGCCCCGGAAAGCCGCCGGGTTGGCTTCATGGAGGGCCTTGGCGATGTCGGTCCGGAGTTCTTTGATCCGCTCCCGGAGGACGAACTTCGCCTCTGGAACGGAGAGGGTGAATGAGATATCTGCTGGATTCGCACACTGTGCTGTGGGCGGCTTTTCGGCGGGATTTGCTCTCTGCCCACGCGCTGCACGTTCTCACACAGCCTGGGAGTGAAATGAACGTTTCCGCCGCTTCAGCCTGGGAGATCACGACCAAATATCGCCTGGGCAAGTTGAACTTTGCACGAGCATTGGCGGTGGATTTTATCCCACGGATTACATCTGTTGGGTATCATCTACTACCTATTTCCTTGGAACACGCTGTTCGAGCCGGCCTTCTGCCCGGAGACCACAAAGACCCCTTCGACCGGATGCTGGCCGCACAGGCACTTCATGAGGATATGCCGCTGCTCAGCAATGACCCTCAGTTTGACGTATTCGGCGTGCGGCGGGAGTGGTGAAAGCCGTCTACTGACCGCAGGCCGCGGAGTTGGGCTACTCGGGATGACAGCTTTATGGCGGTTAAATGCTTTTGGAACAGAGAACACACGGGCGAAAAAACGCCTCCGAAGGATGACTACACCTCGGAGGCCCTTGTATGTAACAAGTAAGACGGGGACCAGTAGCCGGCGCTGGAGGTCGGTAGCACGCAGCTACTGGTGATCCCTGCACAAACGAAGCTAGCTGCGGCTTCCCCTTTCCACGGCTACTCCGTGTCTCCCGGCTCAAAGAGGACATTCGTACACGCCCTCCGAACCATGTTGACAAATGGAGTGTCTCCCATGCCGGGAGGTCGTACCGTGACGGCCGTCACACACGTGTGTAACAATACTCAAGATCGTAATACTGTGCAAAAGTGAACATTTTCTCAACTTATTTTGCTTCTTAATCAAGATGCGGCTGCCTTAGCCTGCCACATGCGAAACACTTTCTTCTCAACCGTCTCAGAAGAGCGATTGACAAACGTTCAATCTGATTTGACAATCGGAGCTTCAGTTTATTCCGGTGGAAAACTTGCCCTGGCAGCTCTGCTGATCATGTGCCCGGGCGCTGACCCGTATTTGGGACATGTCGAGCTACCCGAATCCGATTGGCGTGGAACGGTTTATAGCGGGGCGGAGAGGGATTCCGGATCGCGTAGGAGGAAGGAGCAGGAGATGGCGCTGGCGGATTTGGCTATCGTAGTGGTTATTGCGCTGACCATGCTGGGAGGGCTGACGCAGGGTTTTTTTCGCTCGGCCTGCTCGCTGGGCGGCCTGTTTCTGGGACTGGCGCTGGCGGCCTGGAACTACGGCCTCGTCGCGGCGATGGTTTTTCCCCTGGTGCACATCACGTCGGTGGCCAATGTGATCGGGTTTCTGCTGATAGCGCTGATTGTGATGGGGCTGGCCGCGGTTGCCGGAAAAATTCTATCCAAGGTTTTTCACTATATGGGGTTGAGTTGCCTGGACAGGCTGGCGGGAGCAGTCTTCG
>Ga0326727_10022141_pt1 | contig 12329 bp, 13 predicted proteins | sample MB2enrmetagenome_FD_207643 | JGI IMG/M metagenome (GOLD analysis project Ga0326727, IMG submission 207643) | Lab enriched peat soil microbial communities from McLean, Ithaca, NY, United States - MB29MY | ecosystem: Environmental > Terrestrial > Soil > Wetlands > Peat | place: USA: New York...
GAGGGAAGGAGTATACCGCGCAGGAATGCCTCCTGAAAGCGAAAGAGTCCGGCAGGCTCCGGGACGAGGACGCCGAGACCCCCTCCAATGAATGACCTTGAGCCCGAATCTATTCCCTCGGGCGATAGTATCTCCAGGAACTAGTACTTGCAGGCGAGGCAGCGGCAGAAGCGCCCGTAATCGTACTGGCCATCGGCGTGGTGGTGATGGTCGTGGTCCCAGCAGTATCTGCACTGCTTGTCGCCCGCCAGGCAGTCGTGCCAGGGAATCCCGTGCTCATTGAGGATTCGCCGGCGTCGCTCGACGAACTGGTCAGTGGCGCGCACGGCAATTGTGCTCAGCAGCAGGTTGCCCACAACGAGCAATGCCGCCCAGGCCACGATCGCTAGGCCGATATCGACCAGGCCCGTGGAAGCGCCAAGCGATATGCTGGCGTATTGCCAGATTGAGAACCAGAAGAAGACGCTCATCCCAAGAAGCCCCAGCATCCGCTCATTGCTGTAGGTGGGTATGTCCAGCGTGGACAGCACCTGCACGGCCTCTTCATGCGTGGGTACGACCGCGTGCTCACCGGCAGCTGCCGGGGGAGCCGCTGCTCCCATTTCGGCGATCGCAAGGAAGTAATCAACTGCGGCATCTGGGCCAATGGACCTGATGACTCCCGCGGTATCGAGAACGCTCTCGGCAGTGAGCTGGGCGACAGCCTTTGTGCGTTCGACCACCCGGAAGTACTCCTTGGCTGCCTGTTTTCCGATAGATTCGGCGAACACGAACACATTGTCGTCGATGAGCTCGCTCACGGCCTTCGTGTTCCTGATGGCCCGGAAGCAATCAGCTGCCCCCTCGTTGCCGATGGTCTTGGCGAAGGTGAGCACTCTCTCCTCGGTGAGTTCTTTGGCCGCCCTCGTCTCTCTGATGGCCCGGAAGTAGTCCCTGGCGGCATCATTGCCGATAGACCTGGCGAAGTTGAGTACCCTATCACTCGTGAGCTCGGCCACCGCCTTCGTTTCCCACAGTGCGCCGAAGTAGTCGGTGGCGGCATCGTTCCCGATCGCCCTGGCGAAGCTGAGAATCCTCTCGTCAGTGAGCTCCGCGGCGGCCTTCGTTTCCTTGATGGCCAGGAAATACTCCACTGTCGTCTGGCTGTCTATCGTGTTGAAGAAATCCGCAGCTCTGAGGACCTTCTCATCAGTCAACTCGGCTACCTTTTTGGTTCCCCATATTGACCAGAAGTACCATTCAGCCGTGTGGTTGTCGACCGATTTCGCGAAGTTCAGCACCTTGTCATCGATGAGCTCGGTTACCGCCTTCGTCTCGCCAATGGCCCGGAAGTAGTCCTTTGCGGCTGGGGCACCGATAGTCTTGGCAAAGGCAGCGAGATCATAGATCTTCTTTGCCCCTCCATCACCATTGCTGGGTCCGTTACCGACATTGGCTGCAATCAGCTGCAGCTCATCCTGGCCGCAACCGACCTTCAATAACGTCCTGAGTGCCCTCAGATCCACCTGCTTAGGGGGCTCGCTCAGCCGACCGTTCAGCACAATTTCACCTGTTGGTGACCTCATAGAATACCTTAGGCAGGATAAGCATTGCTGGGGTCCAACCGGCCGAAAATGTTCGGGTGTCAGGCTTCGGAAAGCTCCTTGGCCGGTGAGTCACCGGAGGGGGCGATTCCCCAGAGTCTTGCTCCTCCTTCCAGCCATTTAGCCTCGGAATCGACCAGATGATGCGAATGTGCCACGGTGCGAGTCGATTCCCCGGTCCGCAGGGTGCGGGTAGGGGTCAAAACGCCCGGTCACAAAGTTAAAGAACATCCTTGGTTGCGTCCGTTCACAAGGAGTGCGATTTCGATGAGTTTCGTGTGGACAGATGTGCTCTTCGTGCTGGTCTGTACCGCCTTGGTCATGTTCATGACCCCAGGCCTGGCGTTCTTCTATGCCGGCCTTGTGGGGCAGAGAAACGCTGTGTCCATCATGATGCAGAGTTTCGCCGCGCTGGGAGTTTCCACCCTCCTGTGGATCGCGGTGGGATACTCCCTCGTCTTCAGCGGCGACTTCCACGGCATCATCGGGAACCTCAATGACGCGTTCCTGCTGAACACCTCCGCCAACACTGCCTCCCCTGTGGCCTCTGGCATCCCGCTCTACATCTTCTTCGCGTACGAACTGATGGTGGTGATCATCACACCACCGCTCATCACTGGGGCCTTCACAAACCGGGTCAAGTTCGAAGCGTACGTGGTCTTCCTGGTCTGCTGGCAGCTTTTCATCTACTATCCAATCGCACACATGGTGTGGGGCGGGGGTTTCCTCCAGAGCTGGGGAGTCCTTGACTTCGGGGGCGGGATCGTGGTCCACGCCATCGCTGGAATGAGCGCCCTGGCGTGTGTTCTCTACCTGGGGAGCCGTTACGTGAAGGACAAGCCGCACAACCTCGCATATGTCGGGATCGGGATGGCTATTCTGTGGTTTGGATGGTTCGGTTTCACCGCTGGAAATGCGTGGGGCGTGAACAACGTAGCGGTCGTGGCATTCATTAACACTGCAATTGCCGGTGGCATAGCGAGCTTCGTCTGGATGATGATGGACTGGACGATTGAGGGTAAGCCAAAGTTCGTAGGCTTCCTGACCGGCGGTCTTGCTGGCCTGGTGGTCATTACTCCAGCCGCGGGATACATCACGCCGCAGGCGGCGATCCTGTTTGGCCTGGCCGCGGGGACAATCTGTTACCTTGCGATAAGATTCAAGAACAGCCGCAAGTGGGACGATGCACTGGACGTCTGGGGTGTGCACGGGATAGGGGGAGTCACTGGCATTGTGCTCCTTGGCGTGTTCGCTTCGATCGGGGTCAACTCACTCGGCGCCAACGGGCTGCTCTATGGTGGGTCAGCGTTCTTCGGAAAGGAAGTAGCGGCCGTTGCCCTCGCGGCAGCATTCGCATTCTGTGTCACCTACCTGATACTCTTCTGCATGGGAAAGCTGATGGACATTCGTGTGCCAAAGGAAGTAGAAGTGATGGGGCTCGACATGGAGCTTCACGGCGAAGTCGCCTACAGCGAGTAGACAGATCTGAAGGTCAGGAGCGGGCCATTCGACTCCAGCGTAGCGCATCAGGAAGTTCTCGGTCTCGGGGCGTCTGGGTAGGAGATCGGGCCTTGGGGAGGAGAGTCCGCAGCCCGATCTCCCTTGGTTCTAAGTATCTCCTTTTCAGGCTCCGGGAGGTGGTGGCGGTGGCAGGTTGTATGTCCGGTATGCCGGGTTCTGCATTGTCTGGGGGGCTTGGTAGGCCGTCTGGGGTGGGCGTGCGCGGCGGCGCGTGAGCACCATCGCGATTCCCACCACAGCGATTACTGCCGCGGCTGCTACTACCACAACGGCTACCACTGCGGCGCCGTTTGGCTTTGCCGCCGCTCCCTGGCAGTTGTAGAGGCACCAGGCCTGGGCTGCAGATACCGACATGGGAGCACCCTGCAGATCGGCCGTGGTTCCGGCTGCCTGTGCGTGAACATTGGCCTGAACCGCGGATGACGTGGGGGTGGACCCGAAGATGCTGGAGCTGCCGTACGAGCTTGACGCCGCGACGATGCCACCGTGGGCAATGGTTCCGCGGCTCACGTCGATGCGGTCCGTGCCGAACATCTGGTTCGCGGGCACTGCAGGCTGGCCGGATGCGGTCGTTCCTCCAGCGTTGTAGAGGTCGCTCTGGGTGGGTATGAGGATCATTCCCTCATGGTCCTCGAACGAGAAGCCCGGGCCAGATAGCGCTATGCCGATCACCGTCGCTGTGACGTTCCCGAGCACGATGACCCCGTAGTCCGCTCCAACGAGCGTCACGGTACCGGTTCCCTGGACGCTGATAGGGCCTGCGCTCGCAGTGTTGGAGGCCGAGCCCCATGGGGCCTGGCCGAAGACATGCCAGGCAACAGTGTACTGCCCCGTCGCTGTGAAGTTGCTGGCCGAGGTCCACATCTCTCCCGTGTAGGGTTGGAGTGGGAAGAGGCCGAGGGCCGGTGCCAATGTCACCTGAGCATTTGCCGATGCAGCGATGGAGGCGTAGAGATTGCCGGTCTTCTGGAGGCCGTTAAGCCCCGCCCAGTTCGCCACGAAGGTCTCAGTGACATTGTCAGACGCCCAGGCATTCTCGTTGACCATGGCAAGTGCCGGAACCACTGTGGCATTCGGTCCGATCGTGGTCACGGTGCCTGCCGTTGTGAAGTTGGCGAACCCGGTCTCCTGGGCCCAGCCGATCACCGTCAGGTTGGCATTAGTCGTGCCAAGAGTCCCTGCAGCGTAAAGCACTCCAGCAACAGTCCGCTGAGCCTCTAGCTGAAAAGTGGTGATCGAGGTATTTGTCATGGTGAAGATAACTTTCCAAGCATAGTAGTAATGGGCCGAGAAGCTTCCATTCGGTCCAGTCCCGCTAGCTGTGTAGGCCACGGATGCCCCGTACGCCCATGAGGTCGGGTTCGTGGTCGTTGACAGCTGGGGTGTCGAAGCCGATGCCGGCGGGATGTAGATGGAAAGCACCACCACCGCGGCAATCAGTGTCATACAGCTCACAGTCGCTCCTGACATTCTCATTGATCTTCGGTTCCACATTGTCGTTTCACCTTCTGTGACTGGAGAAACGCCCCTTTCCCGATATAAGACAATGTCCGGCGAAAGGCCTTCGAGCGCGCACGCCATGCCATGGCATGGTTGCAGGGGGAACGGCCCCCGCGCAGGGCCGATCCTGGATTCGGGGACATGCCTAGGAGAGCAACAGTGTCAGCGATGGCCATGGTTCAGCGCGGGGCTTGACGCGTCAAACATCCGCGACAAACGTTAAGGCCGTACTGATTGTGACGGGGGCCAGTGCAGGGGTGGCCCAGCTTGGTCAAAGGCGCTAGGTTGAGGTCCTAGTCTCGAAGGAGTTCGTGAGTTCAAATCTCACCCCCTGCACCATCTCGGGGAGTTCAGATACCAAGTGTTCTTTCCCCAAGACATGCCAAAAAACCAGTCGAAATTGCTCCCAGAAGAGGCATTATTGGCAGGCACGAACAGCTGCTCTCAGAGCCGAACGTTCGATTCTGGTGGGAAGCGAGATCAACTAGGTCTCGGCTGTCGGCAGACCTGTACCACCGATTCCTTGGGCATCTCGCCGAGCGGCTGAATCTCTCCCTGCCACAGGTGGTGGAGATGGCGCAGAAGGACCCGGACCGGCTGAGGGACGGGCTCACGAAATTTGATGCGAAGATGGCGGACCCGAGCCCAGGGCCGTCACTCACCATCGCTCAACTAGGTGAATGCCTACCAGATGAGCATGCCGAGGAAAGGACTGAGCCGAAAGGATGCTGAACCGAAAAGATCGATTAGTAGCGAGGGGCCAGCAAGGGCGAATCTAGTGTTGTTGGAAGAGTTGCGCCCCTTCAAGGATTACATAAGAAGGAACAGTCACACGGGCTCAGTATTGCGCATAGTGGCCCGTAGGAGCTCCCAAGCCTCATTGTTGCTCGGGTTCATATCCACCGCCTTCAGGAAGCAATCGTGGGCGGTGTAGGGTTTCCCGGCAATCGTCACGGTTTCGCCGACCTTCAGGGTAGACCCTAGGAGGGTCCAAGCCGAACTACTGTGCGGGTCCAGATCCAACGCTTTCAGGAAGCAATCCCGGCCGGTGTAGGGCTTCCTGGCAACCGTCACGGTCTCACCAGCCTCCATGGTAGACCCTAGGAGGGCCCAAGCCGGGCTACTTTTCGGGTCTAGTTCCAGCGCCTTCAGGGAGCAATCGCGTTTGGTGTAGGGCTTCCCGGCAATCGTTATGGTCTCACCAGCCTTCAGGGTGGACCCTAGGTAGGTCCAACCAGTACTGTAGTTCGGGTTAAGCGCCAATGCTGCAAGCATGGTGGTCAGAACGCCACCTCTTGATTTCTTGTGACGCAATTTCCGGTTGTGGAAGAGGAGGACGATGAGGGCGATGGGTAGCATAGGAATCAGGGCAATGACCTTCACCAGTCCGAGGTAGGCACTCCTCGCACTGATTTGTCCCATATTCACACAGATTGCAGGAGGGGAAGATAAAGGATTTGACAACCGGGGCTCCCATCTCAACTGGGAGTGTTTTGATGCATGTTTCGAACGCGCAACGAGTGGCCCAGCTCGTGCGTCCTATGCAACAGTCGGCACTCACCGTCGCTCAACGAGGTGAGTGCCTACCAAATGAGCATGCCGAAAAAGGGACGGAGCCGAAAGAGCGATGAGAAAGGGGGAACGACCATTTCCGGGGGGCTCGAAAAGGGGAGCCTGCTGAGATCAGGAGACATGCGGCCCCTCAAGGAAATGATAAGGAGGAACAGTAGCCCTGGCTCGGTGCTGCGCATAGTGATCGAGAACATTCCCGACCATGTCGAGACCTACGAGATTCCCATAATAGTCGCGATCGTCTGGCCACTGTTGAGCGACAAATACGCGTGAGCGGGTCCTGCAGGATTCGCACCTGAAAGGGGTGGCGGCTTCTTGCTGGTTTCGGAGGAAGACTCGGGGGTATTCTTTTGCGCTGGTTTGTTGAGCTGAACGCTCCGGCTGTCCAAGACCGCCTGTCGGGCTGGGGTTCCGAGCGTCTCCTGCCTTGCCGCGTTTGTCATGGCTGCCCGGCCAACCGCGTCTTGCGGGTTCATGGATCTCGACCTCAGGTCGTTGGGGGCAGGTCCCCTGCCTTTTCCTTTGCCCATGTCCTTTGGTTCTGATTCGGACAGGACATGAAGGCTAGGTTCGCAAGAGCCCTGGTTGTGCCGTCAATGCCCAGGAGGAGGTGAACGAGCTTTCGCTAAGCTTCTTCGAACCGCCACTCGAGCGTGGCTCATTAATCGGGCGAAATCACCTTGGCTCAATGAGCCGTAAGAGCGCAAGTCCTTGGCGTGTTGCACTAACCTTTCCAAATCCATCTCACCAGTGGCTATTGTGTCTAGAGTAGCCGCAGGACGACCGCGGGCGTACCACAGCGCAAACGCGGCATAAGAGGAGGCAAAAGACAACGACAGCGCGGCCGCAACCAGCTCCCCATTTGCACGGTATTCTTCTCCGCTGTTGAGCAGTTCAATACTGCTGTTCAACATGTGTGTTGTCACCTCTTCGGTTGGCCGAGTTCTTGTTAGCACCTTCCTATACGACGCGAAGGACCTGCGACTTCCAAAGACCATCTTCCCTGAAAGCAGTGGCTCCGTGGCGAGAGGGGGGTCTAGGACCGCACACGCCTTCTTCAATGCCCCCGGTGAGATTAGAGTCAAGTCGAACCTCCCAACCCGAATTGATTGCGCGCCAAGTACTCTCCTGGAGACCGCCAAGATGTCTATGTCACTCAAAGAATGGTCTGCAGAGACCTGCGATCCATAGATCACTGCGAAATCCAGCGGCTCGGTTTCTAGGAGCCATCGCACACTTCCAACAACAGCCAGCGTGGGGAATACCATGGCTTCCCGACCACCTGCCACTTCCCTTGGATCTGCCGCGGGCAACATTAGGTCAAGGAGACAATCGATGAGAATGGGTTCCGGGCCTCCACAGGTAGGTCTCAACCGCAACCTATCAATCTGTGAAGACCCGGCATCGAACTCTCGGCTACTTCTGATCCGCGACCGGGATGCGCTTGTGTACTATCCTTTCACCCAAGGGGTTGTACACGTTGAAGTCGGAGTGAAGAACTCCGTCCTGTCCGAAGTGCCTGCGCGTTATGTCGATGTAGTCAATCTCCAGGAACTTCGCGCGTTCTATAGGGCTTTGCCAGCGGACCGGTTTCGCGGGGGCGTTCGACTGCGGTGGTTGCGTCATTTTCTCGTTACCTCAATACCAGTATGGAGCCGAGGGTTATAGCCTTTGCTACTTGAAGTAGCCCTAGTGAACTACTTATATATCTGCCCCTATTCTCCCCTTCAACTGGTTTGCAATGCCACAGACAGGGAAAAAGGGGAATCTCCTTGGGCGGCCTGTTGCCGTCACGACAGAATCGACACTTGATATGCTGAACGGAGTTTTGGAGCCTGCGGCGAAGAACCTGCATTGGATGTTTGACGGAAAGGGCGAGCAGGCCCTTGACACTTATCTTGAGGTGAGGAATAGGTGCCGGCAGGAATCATGGGGGCCGTCCTTTGGTGCCACGTTCTCAAGAAGCTACGGATGGGTCATCGGCGAACGGACTGGTGGTGCTCAGACAGCAACTGGAGAAGCTACCGCAGGAGTGGCTGCTGCGGACTGCCTGCTTGAGTTCTATTCGTATGCACGCTTGAAGGGCTCGCGTTTGCCAGATCTTCGCGGAGTGATTAGAGAGCCTTTTGGTCCGGTTATGGAGGATTTTGCTGAGTCTGCAAAGAGCGCCGGTGTGACTATGGTCCCCCAAGTGAGAAGGCGGCCGAGAACTCACGTACTCGGAGTGACAGGAGGATGGTTGCCAAACAGGCTGATGGCAGAGGTGTTGCTCGAGAACTACTTGGTCAAGAAGGACTCTGCAAGCGGCCACTTCCGGTTCCAATTCGGTATCAGGCACGGAGACGGGAGTCTTTCCGTTGCGACCTTAGGCGACGTAAGGAGCGCACGCGAACACGGTTTGAAGGAGGGAACATGGGTAATCTACCGTGGCCATGAAGACCGGTCACCTGTTGCTGACGACAGCAAGAACGTATGGGAACCAAAGGAATCCGAAGGGTCCCCTAGGGGAAAGTGGCGATGGAAGAAAGATTATCTCTTGGCGATTCTGACGACTGTAGTGCTGGGCAAGGATCCTTGCAGAACATTGATTGTCGGTGGAGCGCATGCTTCGGCCACGGCCGTAAGTCCTTATCCGTTCATGGTAAGCGACGACGCACGACTCTTCGAAAGCATCCATCGCTATCGAACGTTTGCAAGGGAGACTTCGTGGCAAGCGGTCCTGGAGATTGGATTCGAGGATGGCACCTTGCCGGACCGCCCTCCTTCGATAAGGAGAATAGAGTCGATGAGGGTAGTCGCGGCTGAGCCTTTCCCACAGACTTGCCTTGGGGGGAAGCCGGTGCGATTCGATTTCTCACGGTAACGAGGATAGAGGACTCTGAACGAGCCCGCAAATACACCGCTGGCGGGCCAGCGGCCCACATAAGGCCGAATTCTGGTCCTCTGCGGTGTCAGCTTCCCCTTCAAGTAACATCTGGTGGAAAATCTACCGTTCGCGGTGATGACTTCTTGTCGGAACCTTCAGTCTCTACAACCTGCCCATGAAGGAGCAGGGACTTGCCGAACCTGTAGAACAGCACTCCCCCGATGAACATGGCAACCGCGGCGCCAATGCTGAAGATCCATCCAAGGTCGGGGCCCCAATCATCTCCACTGCACGAACCCCAGAAACTCTGCGCAGGTCCTGCAGTGCCACACCCGAAAGTGACCGTGTCCATGCTGAAGGCGGATGGTTGGCCTATCATGAGGACAAGCGGTGCTGCCAATAGCAAAGCACCAGCCACGATGGCCAACAGCGGTGTCAACTTCAGTATCGTAATCTTCATAGGGCGCATGGTAAACACCGACTGGAGCCCCAATGCAGTGACCACGACTGCAAGAGCCAACCCACTGATTACCAGACCAGCCACTGTGGCGTACAGCTCCCCCGTATGGGGCTCTCCCGAGAACCCAATGCAGGATACGATGCTCCCAACATCAAGAGCACTCTGGGGATTTGCAACGTAGCATTCTCCGGACAGGTAGAAATGGGTCGAGTTCAGGCCGCCGCCGGGCTTGCAGACGCCCACTGGACACAAGATGGGTCCAAGGTAACTTGGCGTGTATCCCATCACGTACCAAGGGAGCACTACTGCGGATGCAGCCAAGACCAATGCGGCGATGCAGAGAATAGACGCCCTTCGCCAGGTCCTTATCAGCCCCTTCCTGGAATGAGGTGACGCCTTGTAGGGTTTCGTGCGTCGGCCTTGTCGGATCTCTTCTGATGCCACGGTACGGGGATATCGTGCCCCTGCTACTTAATTGCAGCGGAGAATCAGGTGGGCTTCCTCTTCACCCCCGTCCCCAGGCGTGGCAGACCCTCGCGCAGGTTCATCTACCCGGAACCCTTTCTAGAACTAGACGCCACATGACCCAGCCCATAGCTACGTACGAAGCGAGTCTCGTCGAGACGGACCATTCGCCCCGGCCCCCACGCCGCCGTTGGCCCATATACGGGAAGAGGTGGTCACTGAAACTGAAGCTCTTGATAGTGATTGTCGTTGCCGCCGCGGTCATCGTAACTATGGTGGTCCTGTCCGTAGTGCCAGTGAAGCAGTCCTTTAACGGTGGAGGCACAAGTTACCTATGTGGCGGGTGTGGCAAGACGCCGAACGCAACTTATGAGGGACATTACATCATTTCACTCCCTTCCAACGTGAATATTACCCTAAACTGGCGGGCTGAAAAGAGTCCAGTCGAGTTCAACATTTGTTTGGCCGGACCATCTCCTGTACCAGCGAACGGTCCGGGTTGCCTGCCAACCACAACCGGGAGTTCAACCTTCTGCGTTAGCTACGGAATGTCTGGATCATGTTCCTTTTCTTCGAATGTAATGGTCTACCTATTTTTCTGGGAAGGTGGGGGCGCACAACAGATTTCCTGGTCGGGATCTTACACCGCTCCATATCTCTGGTGGTTCGACTAGTTCCCGTTTGAGAATCACCCAGTCTCCCGCGTCGGTGTCGGTCCGTCTATCGTTGTTGATTCGCCTCCAGTTGTGTTGTACCTATCGCTGACATGGGGCTTTGCGCCGCCTCCTATATCAAGGCCCCGACATCCGGGGGGCTCCCTCCGGCTTCGCCGGAGCCCCCTGGTTCGTTGCCATGATAAGGAGCAAGGGCGGCCTCTGAAGAGGGACACACCCACCGCTTCGCGGTCCCCCTCTGTGCGAGGTCGCCTCGGCGCCTGCTTCGGGCATGTCAGCGATAAGCGTGACAACCGGAGTCGAAGTGAACGCCGAACGTACCAGTGCCGCCGCGAGTGTCAGGTGGTCCGAGGTCACCGTGGCCATCCGCGGCGACCAGCGGACCTTCGAAGCGCGGGAGACCCTCAAGAGGGCAGGCCTGCGCTGGAACCCGACCGCCCATGCATGGCGGGGAACCGTCCCGGTCGAGACCGCGACCGCGCTCCTTGAGACCGGCCTTCCAGTCCTTGAATTCCTCCCCGACAACCACGGCCTGGTTCCGGACCCGGTCGCACCGATTCCAGCCCCCGCACCCCTGCCGGAGTGCCCCAAGCGCCAATCCCCGACCCGCCGGCCTAAACCGACTACCAATGGCCCGACGGGGGAGGTGTTCGGACCCCGCGAGTTTGACGACCACGACATCGCGGCGGCCCTCCCAGACGACTCCAGGGAAGAGGAGGAGCGGAACATCCGGACCTACCTCAGGGACCTTAGGCTCCGCGTGAAGGCGACCCGCGCCACGATCGCAGCCGACCCAGCAATTGCACAAACGCTCGCCACCAACCCGGAGAAGGCTCGGGCGTTCTACGCCATCCACCACGTGACCGAGACACAGGTGAAGCACGGGGTCCCGGACATGGACCTGGAGGGGCTTGAGTGGGCCGACCTGCGCGAGATACTCCCGGCAGAGGGTGCGGACTGGACCACCGAGGTGGCGGAGAGGGCGAGCGCGGTGATGCCGGGGACGGAGGCATGAGGGGAGGGCCCCTCCCCGTGGGGGTGGGGGTCGGAGGTTCTCAGGAAGTGATACTCACGTGCGTGAAGGGACCGTACCTGATATTCTTTGTATGCTGCTTGACGCGAAGCTGATGCTCCTGAGCGCCTTTCACCAATGCTTCACAAGCTTCCTTTGTCAACACACAAGGTGTGTACCATAGCAGGGTCATCACGTACGCATTCCCCTCTCGCCATAGTCTGATGTCAATGCTCAAGCCTATTCTGTGGCTTGTCCACTCCCTCCGATAGATTCTGCCGGACGGGTATCGAAGGGTCAAGCCCTTCTCATCCACCTCCAATGCGATCGCGCCAGGAGCTGCCTGGACGACACAGGCGTAGAGGCAGGAGATCGATAGGCCCCCCACAAAGAGCATCATCCACAACAGATACCACACCAAGGGGTCTCCCCTGAGGAAATCTTGCCAAAGCTTGCCTACTCCGAGGAGTACCGTGGCCAACATGAACACCCCTACGAACAGAAACATGTACCTGCGGGGGGCACTGTACGTGACCCTTGAGCACTCCGTCAGGTCGAACGATGTCATCCTTTAGTGCGTGTTAATAGCTTAGGCGATATTTATAGCCTGGGTTGCCACGGTGAGGAAACCTATGCGTTACCGCATCGGTGTGGGGGGTAACTGTCGCCATAGACG
>Ga0326727_10022142_pt1 | contig 12329 bp, 10 predicted proteins | sample MB2enrmetagenome_FD_207643 | JGI IMG/M metagenome (GOLD analysis project Ga0326727, IMG submission 207643) | Lab enriched peat soil microbial communities from McLean, Ithaca, NY, United States - MB29MY | ecosystem: Environmental > Terrestrial > Soil > Wetlands > Peat | place: USA: New York...
GATAGAGAGCCAGTTCCTGCGGAATCCATCCGAGAGCCGCGCGGGCATCGGCCGAGCTGGCCGGGGAGCCGAAGACTGAAGCGCGGCCCGCTTCGGGAATGGCGCGGCCAACGATACAGCGGATCAAAGTGCTTTTGCCCGCCCCATTCGGGCCGAGCAGCCCGAAACACTCACCGGCGCGCAATTCAAGGGAGACGCCGTCAACGGCAGTCACCTGGCCGAAACGCTTCACCAGCGAATCGACTTCGAGGGGGATGGGCGAGAGCTTGGTAGCAACGGCTGGCGTGAAGGAACCGTTCATACAATAGGCCTGCTTTTCTGCCGAAGTTCTCCGGGAGGAAGTTTCACTCGGCCGATGAAGGAGCGATCTGAGGCGTGATGACTCAACATGAGGAGTACTCTATTTTATAGAGCACTATATGTCAACAACAATTTTTACTTTTTTAGCTTATGCACACTATTACGCCGGGATGAGCTCGCTAGCCAGCTTCCCCTCGCTGATGTGTGGTCTTCGTTCCGCCGCGCGAAGCGCGCTCAACTGCCCGATGACACGCTCCAACACCCCGTCCCAATCGCCGGGTGCGCACTGGCGGAAAAGCCTCGCTGTGGGATACCAAGGGGTGGTCTCCGTCTGCTGCATCCAGCGCCAGTCGCTCAGGTGAGGCAGCAGAATCCAAACTGGCTTGCCCATGGCGCCGGCAAGGTGAGCGATGCAGGTGTCGGTGGTGATGACCAGATCAAGCGTGGCTATGAGAGCTGCCGTTTCGGCCAAGTCGTGGTCCTGGCTGGAGCCGTCCAAAACAGAGACGTCGCCGGGCAGGGTCGCCAATTGTTCTGTGGCCGGCCCTTTTTGCAGCGCGATCCAGGTGATGCCGGGAGTGCGCAGCAGCGGCAGGAGCGTGGACAATTGCACAGAGCGCTGGCGGTCGGCTTTGTAGCGGGGATTGCCCGCCCAGGCCAGACCTACGCGGGGCTGCCTTTCTAGCGGCAAGTGCGGAAACTGAACCCTCTTCTCGGCGGCCAGCTCCCGGTCGGCAAAAAGATAGGCGCCAGGCCAGAGAACCGTCTCGACTGTGGTCCCAAATACGGCTGACAGGCTCATGAGCGGACACTCCAGATCAATTTTTTGGCCGAACTCCGCTGGACTGCCTCCCAGCAGTGCAGTTTCCACCAGTCCGGCGCGCACCTCGGCAAGCGATTGCATCAAGCGAAGCGCCGGCTCTTGCACTTGCAAAATCACATGGCCGCCGCGAGCCGCGACCATCGCCGCGTAGCGGCAGAACTGAATGGTGTCGCCCAGACCCTGCTCGGCGTGGAGAAGAATCCGGCGTTCATTGAGAGCCTCGCCCTGCCAGCGCGGCTGCCGGAAGATTCTGGGACTGCGATGAACTTCACGGAACTTCCAACGGGCTTCGTAGCCCGGCCAGCCTTGCTCCCAGTGGCCCAGCCGCAGGCGGGTCAGCGCGAGATTATAGCGGGCTCCGGCGCACTCCGGGTCGCGCTCGACCGCCAGTTCCTGCGCCTGCAATGCCTCATTCATGCGCCCCAAATCGAGTAGGGAATTTCCGCGATTGGAGGCTGCGGCGCGATGACCGAGGGTCTCGGCATGCTGGAAGACTTCGACCGCCTCGCTGAAGCGGCCGTCTTTGTGTAAAAGGATGCCGTGCATGTTCACGGCTTCGGCATGGTCCGGCTCGCGCGCCAAAGCCCAGCGCAGCCACTGCCATGCTCCCGCCGCGTCCCCCTCAGCCGAGCGAAACTGGCACCATGCCACGTGCGTTTCCACCTGTTCCGTGTTAAGCGAAAAAGCCTTGCGTAGATGCGCCTCGGCCTCGGCGGGGCGATGGCGCTCACGCTCCAGGATCGCCAGATTCACCCAGCCGGAGACGAGGTCCGGGCGCAACTCGACCGCGCGCGTCAGGGCAGCTTCGGCGTAGACCTCGCGGCCCTGTTCGCGCAGAAGGCTGCCCAGATTCATCCACGCCGCCGCAAAGTCCGGGCGCAGGACCAATGCGCGGCGGTAACGTGCTTCAGCTTCTTTTAGCTTTACCATGCGCCCCAGCACAAAACCTGCGGCAAACTCGGCCTCAGCGAGCCTGGGACGGAGCGCCAGCACCTGCTTGTAACGATCAAGCGCCTCTTCATAGCGGCCCATCATGGCCAGAGCGTGGCCCAGGTCCATGGATGCGGCGATCAGCGCCGGGTTGCAGCGGAGCGCCGCGTCGAATTCCCCGATTGCATCTTCGGGACGGCCCAAGGCAAGCATCAATTCGCCAAGGCCCATGCGAGCCAGCGCGTTGGTGCTGTCGAGCCGGATGGCCTGCATGTAGGCACGCTCGGCCTCTTCGCTGCGAGTGACGGTCTTGAGCGACTGGCCCAGCGCGACCCAGGCCGCAGCCATCTGAGGCGCGGCGGCCACGGCAGCTTCGGCCATCTTGACTGCCGCGGCGGATTGTCGGCTGGCCAGCGCCACCAGGGTCATGCCCACCAGCGCCTTTGGATTGCACGGGTTCTGCTCCAACATGCGCTGGTAGCCGAGCGCGGCCTCGGTCAGATGGCCGGTCAGCTCTCGCGGAAGAGTCGCCTCGTTTGTCTGCATCGTCGTTGTGGTTGGGGAAATCGGCCTGAAGCGGTTCGCGCGCAAGACAAAAATGCGAACCGTCAGCCAATCACCCTCAATTGGAAGCTAGGCCAGTCGCAGCGCGCACTCAATCGTAATGCGCGCTGAATGCGCGGATTGTGTCGCGAGCTTTCCCGTTTTTTCTGCGGGTTCGGTTTCGGGAGTGAGTCCCTGTGGTGTGGCCAAACGGCGGTTGCGTGCCAGATGTTTCGTGGTCTCCCACCCATTCCGCCAGGTGCGCGAATGGATGGGGTACCCAGCTGGCGTGCCATTGGGTTCGCAGTTTCCCAGGTCCCCAAATGCGAGGGACCTGGGGCACCCGGGTTTCGTGGTCTCCCACCCATTCCGCAAAAGACGCGGAATGGATGGGGCACCCCGGCCTCCATCGCTGCAATGCGGAGATGCACGCCCCAGCTACTTGCTCAATTGCTTTACAAAAAACTCCGCCATAAGCTTGTTGGCTTCGATGGCTTCGGGCAGATCGGAGTTGTACCAGAACGCGTGGGGCAGTGCATCGAAGACGACAAGACGCGCATCGACGCCTGCGTGGAGATAGGCTCGGTGGAGGTTGACGGTGCCGCTGAGCAGCATGTCGCGCTCACTGGAGACGAAGAGCGTGGGCGGCAGGCCGTGGAGGTCGGAGTAGATAGGCGAGAGGATTGGATCTTTGCGGTCCGTGGTGGCTGAGTAGTCGCTGTTGCGCACTCCGGGAAGCGGCGGGTCAAGGTGGCCGGAAAGGCCGCGCAGGGCGAAGAGCGCAATCGAGTCGCCGAGACGGGCGAAGTCGCCCATGCCGCTGAAGATGCCCAGAGCCGCGGGCTGCGGCAGGCCGAGTTGCTTGAGCCTCGCGGCAACTTCGGCGGTTAGAATCGCACCGGCTGACGTGCCGTAGATGACGATGTGCTCGGGTTTGTAAGTCTTGAGCAGCTCCTTGTAGACGGCTACCGAGTCGTCGACGGCGGCGGGGTAGGGATGCTCGGGAGCGAGGCGATAAAGCACGGCGACGACCTTGATTTTGGCGTAGCCGGCGATGGGGATGGTCTCAGTGTAGGAGCCGGAGTCAGAGTTGAAGCCGCCGCCGTGGAGGTTGAGGAGCACCTTGTCGCGGTTGGCTGCGGGCATGGCATCAGGAGTAACGATGCGGACCGGAACGCCGGCGATCTTGTCGTCGACGAGCTGGTTGGGGCAAAGCTTGGTCCATGCGACGGCGGCTGCCTGCGCCCATGCGTCGGTACGGCTGCGGCGCAGGGCGAGCGGCTCAGGCGGGCCTTGGTCGGGCTCTGGGTGGGCCAGCGAGTGCTGGGCCTCGGCGCTGATGGTGGCTGGGATGGGGACGACTCGCGTGACGTGCGCCGTGCCCTCGGCGTCGATGTAGCTGGTGTCGCGGGTGGGAGCTTCGGCGGCGGTGGTGGGTTGCAGAACTGGCTGCTGGGCGACTAGCGAGGTTGATACAAGAAGGGCGAGGACAATGGCGAAGCCAGATGCAGAACGCATGGTAGTTATCTCCTCCGATGAAAAGTCGATTTTAGCGCGGCTGAGATGGTGTTGGCGCGAGGGTGTTCGATGGTGAGGCGAATGAGCGGTCCCACATCTACCGGCAGAGAACACCGGTAGATGTGGGGACCCCGTAGTCGGATTTTGAAGCTGAATCAATCAGTGCGGCAATACCAGCAGCCCGCTTTCCAGCAGCTTTTCGGTCAGCCGGTCAATGGCCTGGGGAAATTTGTAAGAGACGGTGCGGACCGCCATCCCCAACAGGCTGGCGGCTTCGGCCTGGGTATACTCCTGCAGAACGATGCGGCTGAGCATCATGCGGTCGAGCGAACCAAGCTGGTCCAGGCACTTTTCCACATCGAGGACGAAGATTACTGCGTCCTCGAAGGTGCGAATGGGGCGGCTGGAACACCACCCCCTGGCGACCGGGTCCCCGAGTATGTTGGGCGCCCGGCCCACCTGCATCGACGCATAGAGGTAGCGCCGCAACAAGCTCTCGGTGTGTTTTCGATAGAAAGCCAGGCTGACGACCGGACTTGTAGTCGGCGCTTTGACGGCCGGCTTTGCTGGTTGCGCCGCATCCGGTCCAGTTTCCCAGTTTCTCTTGTTTGGCTGCCACGCCCGTTGTGGGCTGCTCACTCCCCAAACCATCGGCAACTGAAGGGCCGCGCTCATTGAGCACCTCCGGTTGCTTCTGCCACTGCCCAGACTTTGACCAGCGTCTTGCCGGTGGGCCGGCCGCGCCGTTTGCGGCTTTCCGGCGTAGGAAAGTCCCGCAGTTTGGTCTCACATGCCTTGCAATACACACTCCCCTGGGTCTGGGCGCGATACCAAAGACAACCGCACCCCTCGCAAATTTTTAAATGCACGCGCAAATCCATGACGAAATCTCCATGTTCTTGTTTTCTCCCGACGGCCTTGCCTTTTTATCTTGTTTCCGCGGGGCAGAAAGAACCGGGTATGGCTGCTCAGGTTTCTTGTGTCCTGATAGGGGATAGCCTCCGGAATTCTTTCGTTTTTTGTCATGCTTATGGCGCGCAGATCCTGGAATTCCGATGGCTGACTACCCCAGACGCCTCACGTGACGTTTGGAGCGGGGACGAGAAAGCCGGAAGAAATTATCATCTCCCGGCAGATGTTCATGGGCCGCCGGAAAGGGGACACAATATCGCCCGTTTCAGCTTTGCGGCAATGAGGGGTTTCTCACCAAATTCCCACAGTCAGCACCGGATTAAGTAAAGCAAATCTAGAGAGATGATTCCTTTGCGTCAATCTCCCTCAACCACCTTTTGCATCTATGCTTTCCAATATCCGGGCAAGCGCCGAAAATGAAGGCCAGAAAGCCCTTCCAAGATTTCATACAGAAAATGGAGAGAGTTCATCCCCATTGCTGGTGGCGGATTATCCACAGATGAACTTTACGCAGATGCACGAGCGACTGCGCCTAGAACTGCTGCGCAGGATTCAGCGGGGAACGGTCAGCGTCTCGCTTTTGGCGCGCCAGACCGGCTTTGGGCAATCGCATCTGTCGAATTTTCTGCATAGCCGGCGGCAGCTTTCGCTGGAGGCGCTGGACAGGATTCTGGCGGCGCAGCACATGACGGCCAGCGATCTTCTGCCCGCCAACTACCAGGGGCAGGCGCTGCCAGCCGACGGGGAAAGCGGCGCAGTCCCGGTTGTTTCCCATGCGACGGCATTGTTTGAGCCGTACATTCGGCCTTCGGCCATGCAGTCGATGCTGCATCTTCCCGCCGGACTGTTGCAGACCCTCCGGGCGAGGCCGTCAAAGACGCGCAGCGCCTGGCAGCGATTCGTGGCTGTGCGCATCCCGGGGGCCGACGCCATGGCCATGGAGCCGTTGATCCTGCCGGAGGCCGTCACGCTGATTGACCGGCATTACAACTCGCTGATACCGTACAGGCCCAACCGTCCCAATCTGTACGCGGTTCGCCACGGGGCGCATTTGACCTTGCGCTACGTGGACTTTGTGGCCAGCCGTCTGGTGCTGCGGCCGCACAACATCGCTTTTCCCGTGGACCTGCTGGAGGTGGACTCGGGTGCGCCGCCCAGCGAATTTCTGACCGGCCGCATCGCGCTGATTTTGAACGAGGCGTAAGCAGTTTTGCTTTTATTGTTTTTAGGGAAAATAAAGTCCTTACTGAAATCACATCTGCCAGGATCGAGTGGTAGGATTTTTAGCTGAAGTTTGGTCGGACATTTTTGGGAGGTTAGAACGTGAAAGAAGCTCGCATTCAGCCTTGGAGGCCTTTTAAGGGTAAGAAATTCAGCGAAACGAAAGTATTGATTCTCAGTGAGAGCGCCTATAGCTGGCACGACGATGGCGGGAATTTGGTCATTCCGTCATCCTCACACCCGTCAGGATCTCTCAACTATTGGGGGATCAAACATTTCTGTGAGCAAAAGTACTTCACGGCCATGGGACGTGCGCTTTGTGGCAAGAAGACACCCACTACTGCCGAGCTAAAACGAGTTTGGAATGAGTACGCGTACTCGATTTATGTCCAGGGCACAGTAGGTCTCGGCGCTGGGAGCAAGGCGACGCCAAAGAACTTCCGGGATTCCGGATACCATTTCCTACGCCTGATAGAGAAAATTCGCCCACTTAGGGTCATTGTCACTGGCAAGGGAATGTGGAACCAAATGCCCCCCTGCACTGGACCTCATCGTGGTGATTTTCTTCAGGCGTACATGCTCGCGGATGGCGCATTGGTTTGGTGTTTAGCTGTTCCACATCCCTCAAATCGGAGAGAGGGATTTCGCTGGGAAGAGGTCGGAGAGAGTATCCGCAACTTCATAACAGCAAAGCTACCGCTCAGAGATTAGGAAGCCTCATCTTACGCACTTTCTGCGCGTCTCCCGATCCCACGATGACCATTTTGTTGTCGTCAACAAAATGGTCATCATAATGCATCGGTTTTCATTACGCTTCATGCACCGTGTCGGGATTGTCGAAGCGCGTGAACTTGGCAATGAAGTTCAGATGGACGGTGCCCGTAGGGCCGTTGCGCTGCTTTTCAATGATGATCTCCGACTTGGCTTTGTCGGCCTCGCTCATCTCCTCGCTGCGGTTGTAGTAGGCTTCGCGGTGGATGAAGGCGACCACGTCGGCGTCCTGCTCGATGGAGCCGGACTCGCGCAGATCGCTGAGGATAGGACGATGGTCGTCCTTGCGCTGCACTCCGGCGCGGGAGAGCTGCGACAAGGCCACCACCGGCACGTTGAGTTCCTTGGCCAGGGCTTTCAGGCCGCGGGAGATGGCTGAAACTTCCTGGGTGCGGTTTTCGTAGTTTCTCTTGCCGGAAGAGGGAACCGTGGCCGTCATCAGCTGCAGGTAGTCCACCACGATGAGGTCAAGCCCTTTGTTCTGCTTGAGCCGCCGGGCCTTGGCGCGCATCTCGGCCAACGAGATGGCGGCCGTATCGTCGATGAAGAGGTGCGACTCGACCAGTTGCCCAAGAGCAGAGTTGAGCCTGTCGAGGTCTTCGCGGCCCAGGAAGCCCTTCTGTAGCTTCTGCTGGTCCACCCAGGCCTGAGAGGACAACATGCGGCGCAGGAGCGACTCCTTGCTCATTTCCAGGCTGAAGACGGCCACGGTGGCGGCGTGGTTGATGGCCGCGTTCTCGGCGATGTTGATGGCCAGCGCAGTTTTGCCCATGGAGGGACGAGCGGCAATGATGATCAGCTCGCCCTTTTGCAGGCCGCTGGTCATCTTGTCAAATTCAGTGAAGTCCGTGGCCAGACCGGTAATCTCGCGGCTCTGCTTGTAGAGATTGTCAATCGTCCCGAAGGACTGCTGGACGATCTGATCGAGAGACTGGAAACCGCTGGTGAGGCCTTTGTCGCTGACCTCCAACAGTTGCGTTTCAGCGGCGCCGAGAACATCGAGCGCATTTTCGCCCTGGTCGGCGGCGCGCGCGATAGCCTGCGAACAGATGAGCATGAGCTTGCGCAGCAGGCTCTTGTCCTTGACGATGCGGATGTACTCTTCGATGACCGGACGGCGCGGCAAACCTTCGGTGAGCGAAGCGAGATAGGCCACGCCGCCGACGGATTCAATCTCCTTCATGCGCGCCAGCTCGTTAGATAGCGTGACAATGTCCACGGCCCGCGAGGCGTTCATCAACTCGGTCATGCGCAGGAAGATGCGGCGGTGCGAGTCGAGGGAGAAATCCTCCTCGGTGAGTTTTTCAGCGGCCTCGGAGTGAGCGGCGTTGTCCAGCAGGATGGCGCCGAGGATGGTCTTCTCGGCGTCCACGTTGGCGGGCAAGCCTGTGTCGAGAGCCAGATTGGGGATGGTGGCCATGACTTCGAGTGTAGGCCGGATGGGTTTGTTGATGGCTTGTGAATTGCCGCGGTGAAATGTGGGAATCAGGACGTCCGCCGGCGCAGATGGGAAGGCCCTTCAGCGTCAAGCCAAAGGGCCTTCAATGAACAACATCCAGCCTACGCCGTGACAGTCCGCGTAGGTTTGGATCCCCACAGCCCATAGTAGGCAATGAAGAGGTAACAGATCACTGGAATGATGAGGGCATGCTGAATTCCGACCAGGTCGGCTGCTTTGCCCAGCAGCACTGGAACCACGGCCCCGCCGACGACCGCAGCCATGATGAGTCCCGATCCTTTGCTGGTCATCGCTCCCAGTCCCGCAATGCCCAGCGTGAAGATATTCGGGAACATGATGGAGTTGAAGAAGCCGCAGATCACGATGCTCCAGATGGCGACCTGACCGCTGGAGGACATGGAGATGAGCACCATGGCGGTGGCGGCAAAGCCGAAGATTCCCAGCAGCTTGCCGGAGGGAATCCTGGTCAGAATCCATGAGCCGAGCAGACGGCCCACCAGTGCGCCGCCCCAGTAGAGCGAGACCAGAAACGATGCGGTCTTGGCGGTGTCCATGCCCAGGCTCTTGAAATAATCGACAGCAATCGAGCCAAGGCCGACTTCCACTCCCACATAAAGGAAAATGCCCACGGCAGCCAGCACCGTGTGCTTGTAAGCCCAGATGCTGCGGCCGAGGGCCGAGTAGCCTTCCTTATCGGTGTCGGCGCCTTTCGGCTGCGCAACGTGCGGCAGGTGCAGAAAGTACACGATTACGCCAAGCACGAGCAGTCCGGCAGCGATCAGAATGTACGGAGCGCGCACCGTATCGGCCACTGCGGCCGGCGTGGCAAACTTGGCCGGATCGGTGAGGATGTATGCGCCGGCGACGATCGGCGCGATGGTGGTGCCGACGGAGTTGAAGGCCTGCGCCAGAGTGAGGCGAACCGGGGCGCTGTGCTCGGGTCCAAGGATGGCTACATAGGGGTTGGCCGCGGTCTGCAAGGCGGTCACGCCGGCTCCAACGATGAAGGAGGCAGCCAGAAAGAGCGGGAAGCTGACCATCTTGGCGGCGGGAACGAAGATCAGGCAGCCCGCCACCTGAATGAAAAGAGCAACCACCATCGTCTTCTTATAGCCGATGGATTCAATCAATTTCGCGGTGGGCCAGGAGAAGACCAGATAGGCCAGGAAGAAGGCCGACTCAGCCAGCATCGTCCATCCATAGGGAAGATGGAAGATATTCCGCAGGTCGGGCACCATGGCCATGTTCAGGGTTGTGATGAACCCGAAGATAAAGAACAGGAAGGCTACCGTAATAAACGGGCCGGTGTAGTTGGGCGCGCTGGGAGCCGCCTTTGCTGTGGATTGTGTTGCCATATAGGTCGTTCTCCACTTCCTCAAAAAAAGTTGCCCTGTTCTGGCCTTTCCGCGCTTCTCTGGGCACAACCGATGCCTGGGATGGTGACCGGCTGGTTACCTGGCGCGGGTTCGCTTGCTCCGGGAATCCCGTTGCCTGGCTGCATTCAACACTATAACCAAAGCCCTGCGCAGGGGAAGAGACTGCAGCAACGGCCCGCGTTGCAGCAGCGGCCAATGAAGATGAAAAGAATGTTGCAGCCATGGGCAAAGAGCTACAAGATAAGAGAGAAATGCCTTATTCTCAATGCTGAGCAAGGAGATCGAAATGGCCATTGGAACGATGAGCGGCGCAAAAATCAAGAAGGTTCTGGCGGCATTGGAAGGCAACTGGCAGGCCGAGATGGAGGGTTACCACACCTACCTGACGCTGGCCGACAGGGACACTGACCCGGTGCGCGCCCAGGTGTTGCGCCACCTGGCCGGCGCTGAATGGGAACACGCCGCACTGTGGCATGGGCGCATCGAGGAGCTAGGCGGCGACGAACCGGTCTACCATGGCAACCCCGGCGGCGAAGCCAACTCGCTGGCCAACCGCGCCGGCGGCATCCGCATGGCCCTGCGCCGTCTGGAGATCGAAGAAAGCCGCGCCATTGCCAGCTACGGCGAGCAACTGAAATCGCTTGGCGACGAAGAATCCATTGCCATCCTCGAACACGTCATCGAGGACGAGAAGGACCACTACAAGGAGCTTGGGTCGTTGCTACGCGGTCATTATCCGGCACCCGCCGGCACGCATAAGATCGACGCCCAGGCGATTTTGGATGAGATGCTGGCCAAGCGCTCCCAGGGCCGCAAGCAGCCGGGCAGTTGGATTGGCGATGCTATTTACGGCGTCAACGATGGCCTGGGCGCCATCTTCGGCATCGTCAGCGGCGTCAGCGGCGCCACTGCCGGCGACAGCAAATACGTGTTGCTGGCTGGGCTCTCCGGCCTGATCGCCTCAGCTCTGTCGATGGGCTCCGGCGCTTATCTGGCCGCCAAGAGCGAACGCGAAATCTACATGGCCGAGATTGCCCGCGAACGCGAGGCCATCGAGATGAACGGCCCAGAGGCCCGCGAACTGCTCTCGCTCTACTACCAGGTGAAGGGCCTGCCGGAAGCCGACGCCCAGAACATGGTGGAACACATCGCTCGTGACCCCGAACAAATGCTCCGCGTGCTGGCCGGCGAGCGGCTGGGCACCAGCGAAGAGGCGCTGGCCAATCCGATGGTCTCAGCCAGTTCCGGCGCTCTTTCCACAGCCGTCGGCGCGGCCATCCCCATCATTCCGTTTTTCTTCTTGCACGGAATCGAAGCGGTCATCGCCGCCGCCATCATCTCGCTGGCCGCGCATTTTGCCGTCGGCGCAGCCAAGTCGCTGATTACTGTCCGCTCCTGGTGGTCATCGGGTCTGGAGATGACAGCGATCGGAGCTATCGAAGGCGCAGTGACATACGGCATCGGAGTTTTGCTGGGTAAGGGCGGGATGTAGTTATCTTTCATCCGCCAGATAAATTCTGACGGATGAAAGGCATCTCTGCTATATTTCTTGTCCATGGAAGTAACAACGGCATATCTCTACGTTGTAAACGATCTTCCTCAGATACTTGAATCCATTCAGAAGGCACAGGTACCACCGAAGTTCACGAACGCCTTCCTTCAAGCATTGGGGTATAAGAGCACAAATGATCGAGCGTTTATTAACGTCTGGAAGGGTCTTGGATTCCTAGACGGCAACTCGGTCCCGACCGCACACTATAGGGAATTCCGCGATAAAGGCGCAGCAAAGTCGATACTCGCGCGACAGATCCGTGTGGCATATCGCGGCCTTTTCGAACTCGACGAGAACGCCCAAAATATGGCTCCGGACGCCGTTAAGGGAAAGCTAGCCACCTTGACAGGAAAAGACGAGGCTGTTCTCCAGAAAATGGCGCAAACGTTTAAGGCCCTCTGCAAGGAAGCAGATTTTACTGCCACATCTCCCAAAAAAGAGGTCAAACCTTCCGACGCTGCCGAAGTCGTTGTGGAATCTCCTGCTTTGGATCAGGTAACTCCCCGCCCGCAAGGAATTGCCTTTTCTCACACGATTTACATTAACCTACCAGCGACTCGCGACATCGGCGTATATGACGCCATCTTCAAAAGCATCCGTGAGCACCTTTTGTAATGAATAACCCAGATCTGAACACGGCTTTGTATTCACGCGTCTTCAAAAGCATTCTTCTGAATGAGGACGTCGCAAGAAGAGAAGAAGCGGGCGAATTGGTCAGGAATGAGGAGGCGAAACCCACACAAGATAACTTATTCGGGGAGTACTCTGAGCATTTTTCTCGCGATTTGAGAGAGCGTGCTCAAAGGATGACCTATGCATATTGCCTTTTCTATTGCTTCGAAAACACTGTTAGAGAGCTAGTTGCGCAGCGACTAGAGGAACGCAAAGGGTTGAACTGGTGGACTGATGCGGTCCCTGCCAATG
>Ga0326727_10022143_pt1 | contig 12328 bp, 9 predicted proteins | sample MB2enrmetagenome_FD_207643 | JGI IMG/M metagenome (GOLD analysis project Ga0326727, IMG submission 207643) | Lab enriched peat soil microbial communities from McLean, Ithaca, NY, United States - MB29MY | ecosystem: Environmental > Terrestrial > Soil > Wetlands > Peat | place: USA: New York...
ATCGTGGTAATCGATCGCGGCTATGGCGATCACCATCTTTTTGCCCGTTGGACCCAGCAAGGGGTCTTCTTCGTCACCCGCCTCAGGCGCAACGCCGTCTATGTGCGGGTAGAGTCGCGCCCGGTGCTCCAGGGCAGCAATATCCTGTGGGATGATCTCATCCGGCTCAACAGTCCGCGGGGGGATGCGCCGATGCCGCTGTTGCGCCGCATCGTGGTCTGGCGCGAAGACCGACAAGAAGAAATGGAGATACTGACCAATCATTTCGATCTGGCCGCCTCCACCCTCAGCGCCATTTACAAGGCACGATGGCAGATTGAACTCTTTTTCAAGCTGCTCAAGCAGCAGCTGAAGATCAAAACTTTTGTGGGCACCAGCGCCAACGCGGTGCAGATCCAGATTTGGACAGCATTGATTGCGATACTGGTGGTGCGCTACCTGCAATTCCGGTCCCGGTTCGGCTGGGCGGTCTCCAATCTGGTGGCTCTGTTGCGCTTGAATCTCTTTACCTATCGCGACCTTTGGGAATGGATCAACCGTCCCTTTGACACGCCGCCGCAGCCGGCCACCCAGCTTGAGTTTCATTTGGACAGCATCTGTGCGCCAAGATGACCAACCTGTTTTCAAAACCTCAAAAATGAAGCCAAAAACCCCAACAAAACCGCATATCTTACTGTCCATAATCGCCTGTTTTGGACAGCAGTGGGTAACACGGTAACAAGTGTTGATAGTCAACGACTTAGCCGGTAACACGAAAGGTAACAGAGCGGTAACATGTTACTGCTTTTGGTCTTTCGGTGCCTCGGAAGCTGTATAAAATTAGCCATCTGAAGAAGGAACGGCAAAAACGGGGTGCAAAAACATAAAATTGCCCCAGGCGGTTTTCAGTCCCAGGCAAACTGTCACCAGCCGCCAAGCCTGCGCCCCGTGGTACGACGGGCGGCGTTGAAAAATCGGGTTCACTCCTCCATTGCACAGATTTTGGCATATTTGGCATTTTTTAATTTTTCCCTCTATTCGATTGACAGATAAGCGGCGCCGCCGCCCGGCCATGCCGTGAACGGCGCCGGAGTACGCCTGAATCGGATTGGCAAGCAGACCGGTCTTGCGCCTCTGAGCCGTGCCGCGGCGGTTTTGATATTGTTCATGGGTGATTTTGTGTTTTTGATTTTCATCATGGCACAGCCACATGGACAAATGCCGTCCAGGTGAAAAAATATTGGTGATGGATAAACGATGGCACTCCCTCACCAGCCGTCGCCAAGCATTGGCGGGCAAGCCCAAACCCTCTCCACAAGGAGAGGGCTTTAAATGCAGAAAGATTTACCGTCAAAGCGCCAACATGGAACCAGCCTCCATGCGGGCCAGTGGCGACAAATGATTGAGAGATTATACAAAAACGAACCAAACTATGGGTTGACCACTCTCGTGACCACTCTCACTCTCACGTTGCGGGAGAAACTGATCAAGATCGGGGCAAAGGTCGTGCGCCATTCCTGGAAGATAGTCTTCCAAATGGCGGAGGTGGCGGTGCCGAAAGAGTTGTTCCGGGCGATTCTGGAAGGGATTGGGCGGCTGCGATTGGCAGTCGCGTCGTCATGATGAATGCTGACCATGTCAAAAACACATCACAACAACGGAGGCGGTGTCTTCACCTCCGGAAGAAAAGGGGCATTGGTGCCAAAAATATCAACGAAACACCCCCAACGCCGCAGAAAAACCGACGCGAACCAGGCAAAAAGGCTTGCAAATCCCGGCGGTCGGAAGATAATCACGAAAACGGCGAAAAACAGTTCATTTGCGCCATGAACAACAAATCAAATGGGAAATCCCGGATCAAATCTCATCTCCGTGAGGTTCCTTTGCCGGGGGGCCGGCAGAAAGGCGTTGCAATGAGTACGCATCTCGAAAACCGTGTTGGGTCTTCCCTCCTTCCCTGTCTCCCTATGGGCCGCGTTCGCGCCAGCGCGCCGGCCCAAATGCTCATGCTTTGCCTCGCCCTCGTCCTGCCCGGCCGCGCTCTGGCGGCCACCAACCAGATCGGCCTGTTCAACGTCACCATCAATTTGACCGCGAACGGATCGGGAAGCTGGTACATTTGGGATATTGCCAACGGCGACGACACCTACGACGGATTTGAGGGCAACGATTCCATTCAGCTTGCCATGACCAACCAGCTCCAATACGCGATGTTGAGCGACGGCACCAACATGGTATTGGGCAATTTGATCGCCGCCTCCGGCACCCTGTCGGCTTCGGGCAGCTACTATAACTATTCCTGGGGCGAGGAATCGAGTCCCGTGGAATCCTGGAACTTTATTCCGGACCCCAATTTCAACCCGGCGATCGCGTGCCTCGTGGTGGCGTCGAACAACCCGGCCGCCCTGGAGCCGCTCCTGCTCTTCACGTGCGAGGAGGGGGTGTTCGGCTACTTGGAAGGGACGAATTTCGTTAACGCTTCGGAGGGCTACCCGAGCGCCACCGCTTGGGACCCCTCCGCATGTCACGCCGGAGCGGACGGCGAAGACTGCGCCATCGAGGCCGAGAACGAGGTGCAGAATTTGCAGTTTCAACTTTACCCGCAGGATGCGGGCAGGCAATGGGACACCCTGCTCAGCTCGAATACCACCGTGAGTTGCGCCTGGTCATCGACCACGGGCGACAGTGATTCCGGCAGCGGTGCCGCCTCGGCCGAGGTTTTTATCCAGTTCGTCCCCAACGCGCCCACGATCAGTTTCACGGCCACTCCCACCAACGGCCCCATTCCATTGACCGTCTCCTTCTCCGCCTCCTCCACAGACAGCAACGGCAATGCAATCCAAAGCTGGCTCCTTGATCTCGACGACGGCGACGTCGCGACCGGGATGCCCTACTCTTACACCTACACCGAGGCCGGCGATTACACGGTCACCCTCACCTGCACAAACGCCGAGAGCCAGGTTCTGACCGCGACAACGACCATTCATGCCGTCCAGCCGACGGTCCATTACACCGCGAGCCCCACCAACGGCACCATTCCGCTCACAGTCTATTTCCAGTGCCCCGACGCCGACAGCACGGGCACAGCCATCCAAAATTGGAACTGGGATTTCGGCGACGACAGCACCAGTTCCGAACAGAATCCCACGCACGTTTACACCACAGCCAATGATTTCACCGTCACGCTGACTGTCGTCAATGCGTCTGACTGTTCGATTGACGCAGACGGCCCGGACACCATTTCCACCTTCTCGCCCACGATTGAGTTCAGCGCCTCTCCGCTCATCGGCCCGGCCCCATTGTTGGTGCAGTTCACCTGTCCCGGCGTGGACAATGCAGGAAACGCCATCAACGCCGATTCGTGGGACTGGAGTTTCGGGGATGGCATCTCCGGCTCGGTCCAGAATCCGTCGCACATCTATGTCGGCGGCGGCAAGTATTCTCCCTTGCTGACCGCCACCAATCTCAACGGCGATACCGTGGACGGCTCCGGTCCCGAGATCACCGTGGCGCACTACCTGGGGCTGGTCCTCAACGGCGATTACGAGACCGGCGATTTTTACGGCTGGACCAACGGCGGGATGAATTACAGTTCGGTCAACACGCAGGCTGCCAACGTCAACTCCGGCTTGTATGGCGCCGAACTCCAAGGCGTGTTCGGCTTTCCCGCCACCCTCTCGCAAACGCTGGCCACGACTCCTGCAGCCGGTTATCTGCTTTCCTTCTGGCTCGACAATCCGCCCGGAAACAGCGCCAACCAATTCATCGTCTCCTGGGCCGGCTCCAACGTCTGGGCCGTGACCAACCTTGCCTCTACAGGCTGGACCAACGTCCAATTGCTGGTCAGCGCCGCCGCCACCAACACCGTCTTGCAATTCGCCTTTGAAGCGGTCAACTCATTCGGTTTGGACGACGTGGACGTCGAAAGCACGTATGTCCAGTTCACGGCCAACCCCACTTCCGGCACGGCGCCCTTGAACGTTTCTTTCACGTCGCCCGGAGCGGACGGCAATCAACGGCAGATTACCACATGGAACTGGGAATTTGGCGACGGCACAGGCAGCACGGCGCAAAACCCGTCCCACTTGTATCTCGCCGGGGGCCGGTTTGCGCCGCGGTTGACGGCCACCAATAGTCTCGGCGCGAGGGTTGTCGGCTTGGGCCCTGCGATTGCCGTGAGCCTTCCGACCGTCCAGTTTACCGCCAATGCCACCGTTGGAGTGGCGCCCTTCACCGTCCAATTCTCCTCTCCGGCCTCCGACAGCGCAGCCTCTCCCATCACAGGCTGGGGTTGGAACTTCGGCGACGGCACCTCATCCAGCATTCAAGATCCGCTCCATATTTACACCAGTCCCGGCGTGTATGCCCCCGCCCTCACCGTCACCAACAATCAAGGCGTGGTCATCGCCGCCACGGGTCCGGCCATCACCGCCCTGGCCTCCACCGGCTTGGTCTTCAACGGCGGGTTCGAGACCGGCGACTTTACTGGCTGGACCGGGAGCGGCAATTTCGACGCCTTTGTCAGCACCTATTACGTCCATTCCGGCAAATGGAGCGCCGAATTGGTGGCCAGCGGCTCGATGGGGTATCTCTCCCAATCGCTGGCCACCACAGCCGGCAGCAGCTATGTCCTCTCGCTCTGGCTCGACAGCCCGGATGGCACAACGCCAAACGAATTCTCCGTTTCCTGGAACGGCACGACTCTCTTCGATCAAACGAACCTCCCCGCCCTCGGCTGGACCAATATGCAATTCGCCGTCACCGCCACATCTGCCAGCACGCCTCTCCAATTCGGGTTCCGCGACGATAACAGTTATCTCGCCCTGGACGACGTCAGCCTTTATGCGCCTGCGGTCCAATTCACCGCCGCCGTGACCAACGGCCTCCAGCCCTTGCGCACCCAATTCTTCTGCCCGGCCTCCGACATCGCAGGCTGCGCGATAACAAACTGGCTCTGGAATTTCGGCGACGGCACGACCAGTGCCGTGCGCAATCCATTCCACACTTATGCCGCCGCCGGCACGTTCTATCCCACACTCCTTGTCACCAATTGCATTGGACTCGGCTTCGCCGGAACCGGCCCGGCTGTATCAGTGGTGGCGCAGCCCACCGTTCAATTCACCGCGACACCCCTCATCGGCGCCGTTCCCTTGCCGGTGCAATTCGCCTGCCCGCCGAACGACAGCAACACCAACGCCATCGCCTCATGGCATTGGAGCTTCGGCGACGGCGGCTCGAGCACTGCGCAAAATCCGCAGCACCTCTATGCCACTCCCGGGATTTATTCCCCGGCGCTCCTTGCCAGCAATATCAACAGCCAGGCAGTCATCGCCACTGGCCCCGCCATAGCCGTTGCCTCCATTTCCGGCTTGATCACCAACGGCGATTTCGAAACGGGGAATTTCTTTGCCTGGACCCTCGGCGGATTGATGAATTACAGTGGCGTGGTCAGCACCCCCGAGTTCGTCCACTCCGGAACCTACGGGGCGGCACTCTTCGGCTCTTACGGTCCGGCCGGGGATTCCAACTACCTCGCGCAAACCCTCCAGACTACACCCGGCGCGGGTTATACCCTCTCTTTCTGGCTCGAGTACCCCAACAGCGTCGAGCCGAGCCAATTCTCCGTGTTCTGGGGCGGCGCCATGGTCTTCAATCAAACCATCGAGAGCCTGCCCTGGACCAACGTCCAACTCAACGTCGCCGCCACCGCCGCCGGCACCCAACTCCAATTCGTCTTCACCAGCCAGACCGCGGTCGGCCTCGACGACGTTTCTGTTGTCCTCTCGCCCCTGCCGCGGCCAGTCATCACCAGATTCACGCTGGTCCCGACGCAATCCGGCAGAAACGTAGTACTGACATGCACAAACGGACAGGCCGGCCTCACCTACGGCGTCCTGATGACGACCAATCTGGTCATGCCTCTGACCCAATGGACCCCCGCGGCCGCTCTGGAGCTGACCACCAATGGCGCCTTTTCCATTACCGTCACCAATGCCGCCGATCTCACCGCCCCGCAACGCTTCTATGCCTTGCTGGCTCAACGCACGGTGCAACCTCCTCAACCGACCATTACAACCTTCGCCTTGGTCCCAACCCTTTCCGACACCAACCTCACCTTCACCGGCGCCAACGGGCAGATGGGGGCAACATGTTACGTTCTCACGTCAACAAACCTCACCCTTCCCCTCAGCCAATGGACCCCGATCGCCACCAATGGCCTTGTCGCCAACGGCCTCTTTACTCTGACCGTCAGCAACGCCGTCAGCGCTTCCATCCCGCAACGCTTTTACGTCCTTCGGGTCCAATGACCTCTTCGCAGTCCCCAATGCCCGCGGTTCGGCCGCCCTTGCGCCAACAGCCCTCGGGCCACAACCCAGGCTCAATGGCGGTATTTGATCTTAAACGATCAACATCGCGTCGCCGTAGCTGAAGAAACGGTAACGCCGGGCGATTGCCTCCTGATAGGCGGCCAGCATGAGTTCGCGGCCACGGGTTTCACCGGGCGCGGCAAAGGCGCTGGCCAGCATCAGCAACGTCGAGCGCGGCAAATGAAAATTCGTCACCAAGCCGTCTGCGATTTTGAATTGGAACGGGGGATAAATGAAAATCCGGGTTCGTCCCGCTCCGGCCACGATCCGGCCGCCATTGTCGCGCGCGACACTTTCCAAAACGCGCATCGTGGTTGTGCCAACGGCAAAGACTTTGGATCCAGTCTTGACGCCGTTAATCAGGCGCGCGGTTTCGGCCCCCACTTCATAGCGTTCCTCATGCAGGATGTGCCCCGCCACAACGGCCGCCTTGACCGGCGCGAAGGTCCCCGGACCGACGTGCAGGGTGACAAAACAAACCTTCACCCCGCGCCCGCGGATTTTGTCCAGGAACTCCGGCGTGAAGTGCAGCCCGGCCGTGGGCGCGGCCACCGAGCCGTCCGCCCGCGCGAAGACCGTCTGGTAACGGTCCCGGTCTTCCGGGCGGGGGAAGGGGCGGTTGATGTAGGGGGGCAGCGGGACTTCGCCCAGCGCCTCCAATTCCGTCAGGATGTTTTCTGTTCCGGAGAAGCGCAGGCGGCGGTGTCCTTCCGCGTTGGTTTCCAGGACCGCGGCCAGGATGGAAGCGCGCCTTCCGCTTCTGTCAAGAATTTCGATTTTTGTCCCGGGCCGCGCCCGCTTCCCGGGCCTCAGCATGGCCCACCAGTCATTGGCAGCGTTCTCCTCCAGGAGCAGCGCCTCGAATTTCCCGCCGGTGCGGGTATTGCGGCCGCGCAGGCGCGCCGGAATGACCCGCGAGTCATTCAAGACCAGCACATCATCTGGGCGAAGATATTCGAGCAAGTCAACAAAACGGCGGTGCGCCAGTTTGCCCGCGGCTCGTTCCAGCACCAGCAATCGCGCTTGATCGCGCGCGGGCGCCGGGAATTGCGCGATCAACCCGGCCGGCAACGCGAAATCGAACTCGGCGGTGCGCATGGCGCACCAGTTTGGCCATTGTGAATAACGTGTCAATAAGTTCCAAAAAAATCCCTTGACTGGTGGGAAAAAATGGGACAAAGTGTCGAACATTGGACTAAATATGGGATAATAATCCCATCTTTAGGAGATGCGCGACGGAGATTATGCCAGACGCGGTTGTCAAAGAGAAGACGTACAACGGGTGCTATCGTCACAAGGTGGATGACAAGCGCCGCGTGCCCGTTCCATTTCGCTGGAGACCGGAAGAATCGGAAGGGGCGACGGAATTCACCCTGGTGGTCTGGCCCAAACACCAGGCAGGAATATGCTTGCTGGTCCTGCCTCCGAACCAATTGGCCAAAATCCGCGCCTCGATTGATGCCATGCCCAACACCGATCCAACCAAATCAGTTTTGAAACGACGCATTGGCACTTCTTCGACCCAGGCCAAATTAGACAGTGTTGGCCGGATTACCATACCAGACGAGATGGCCGAGGCAGCCCAGATCACCACTGACGCGGTTCTGGCAGGCGTGCTGGATTGCTTTGAGATTTGGAACCCCAAACGTTACGAGCAGGTCGAAATCCTGGACAAAGCCCTTCAGAGCAAGGCTTTTGAAATGATGTAATACGATGTTATGAACCCGTTTTGTTTATTGAGCAAAGGACGGACTTTTAAAGATATGGCGGACCGGCCGGGCGCATATAAACTGCTTGCCAACAGGGCGTTGCCAAAATTCACGCCCGGCAAACGACCCCCTTCAGGGCCGTCACACTCCGCCCTGCAAACAGCTCAGACGTCGCTTTTTGAGCAACCGCCGACTGCGGTTAAAGCGACTGTGGTTGAGGCACGCAAGAGCGCGGCTCCGCCGGTTGAGACGGCCAAGCCGTCCCAACCGGTTGTTTCGAAAAGTCCCTTCGCGCAAGATGCCAAAACATCCAAAAATGGCTGCGCCCGCGGCGCTTGGCGCCGGACGGTCCGCTTCTGCAAAGGGCTGGTTCAACGATTTGTCTTCGGGCGCAAGGGGCGTCCGGTCCGCGAATCGACTGTCCAGACGGAACTGGCCCTGGAGAAGGTGACCGTGATGAGAAATGATTTGAACGAAGACGACCTGGAGGTGGTGCTGGTTGAAAGGAAGGTGGGGACGGGCGAGAAGCCTTTGGCCAGACTGAGCAAAATGGAAATGACCGGCGACGCCTGGATCAGGCTCACCGCGCCATTCCGCAAGAAGAGCAGTGAAAACGCGTTCAGCCCCAAAGCGGAGACGAAGTCGTCTCCAGAGTTGAGCGCGCCTGTTTGACGGCACGACCCATGACCAGTGGCGGACTTCATTCACAAACCGGTGCTGATGGCGGAGGTGGTGGAAAGCCTCCAAATCAGGCCGGGCAGCCTGTGCCTGGACGGAACCGTCGGTGGCGGTGGGCACGCCGCGGCAATTTTGAAGGCCAGCGCGCCGAATGGACGGCTTATTGGCTGCGACCGGGATGGCAGCGCAGTCGCGGCAGCCAGGGCACGATTATCCGGGTTTCCAGGCCGTTTTGAAATTCGACAGGGCAATTACGCGGACATGGCAGAGTGGGTTGAGCCGGAAAGTTGCAATGGGGTGCTGCTGGATTTGGGCGTCAGTTCGCCCCAGCTCGATGAGCCGGGACGGGGGTTCAGCTTTCAGCAGGATGGCCCGCTGGACATGCGCATGGACCAGAGCCAGGGCTCGACGGCGGCGGACCTGCTGAACCGGTTGGGCGCGGATGAATTGGCGAAGATTTTTTGGGAATACGGCGGCGAGAAGGATTCACGCCGTCTGGCGCGGGCGATTGTGCAGGAGCGGCAGTCGGGCGCGTTGGAGCGGACGCGGCAGTTGGCAGCGCTGATCGAGAGGATTTCGCCCGGGGCCGGCCGGAGAACGCATCCGGCCACGAAAGTTTTTCTGGCCTTGCGCATCGCGGTCAACGATGAACTGGGTTCTTTGAAGCGCGGGTTGGAAGCGGCGGTGAAGGTCTTGAAACCCAGCGGCAGGCTGGCCGTAATCACCTTCCATTCGGTGGAGGACCGGATGGTCAAGGAATTCGGCCGCCGGCTGTCGCGGGATTACGAGCCGGCCGCCGGGGTGGACGCGCCCGACTTGCGGAGGGCGCGGCCACCGCAACTCAGGTGGGCGCGGCGCAAAGCGATCGTGCCGGGGGCGGAGGAAATCAGGGAAAACCCGCGCAGCCGCAGCGCGCAATGCCGGGTGTTTGAAAAGTTGGAGAGCCGGCCGGGGAGCCGGCAAGCGAATGAAAAAGAGTTGAATCATCATGGCCCGAAATAAAAGAAATGAATCGCGGCTTCGTCCGGGTGCTGTTGTGACGGCGGTGGCGGTGTGCGCGCTGTTCGTCGCGCTGAGCGTGGGTTATCTTTGGTACAAGGACCAGATTGCCCTGCTGGGTCATCAGATCAAGGAGCGCGAAACCCGCCTGGCCGAGTTGCAACGCCAAAACAAGATGCGGCGCGATCAACTGGCCACCCTCTGTTCCCCCGTTGCTTTGGACGCGCGGGTCAAGAAATTGAACCTTGGCCTGGGGCCGCCGGCCAAGTCGCAAGTCATTTGGATGGTCGAAACGCCGCGGGTTGAGCAAACCGCCGGCCAGCCGTCCCCGGACCAGCGCCAAGCGCAGGCGGGTTTGGCGGAGCGCAAAAACTGATTTGGCCACCGCTCGCGTTGTTCGGAAGGAGGAACCGAACGGCGCGGGCGGGCGGCTGAAATAATGAATATGATCGTGGCGACGCAGTATCGGAAACTTTATTTGCTGATGTTCCTGTTGAGCGCGGGGCTGGCGGTGCTGGGTGGCCGGCTGGTTGATTTGCAAGTCGCGCGCCACGACGAACTCCGTGCGCTGGCCCAAACCAACACCGTCCGCACCATTGCGCGTCAACCCATGCGCGGACAAATCCTGGACATCCGCGGCAATCCCCTGGCCACCAGTCTTCCGGCCAAAACCGTCTGCGCCAACCCGTCTTTGCTCGGCAACCGGCGCGAAGCCGTCGCCCGGGCGCTGGCACCGCTGCTTCAAAGTGATGAGAGTTTTCTGGCCGCGCGCCTGGCCCCTCGCCTGGCCGAAGTCAAAGGCAGGCCCAGCCAATACGTCGTTCTCAAGAGCAAAGTGCCAATGGAAACCTGGGAAAAAATCAAACAAACCATGGCCCGGCTTTCCTTCGGTTTGGATGAAACCAAACCCAAAGCCGGCGAGCGCGCCTTCAATCGCAACGCGCTCAGCAAAGCCATTTTTGCGGAGGACGACCAGATTCGGGTCTATCCCAGCCAGCGTCTGGCCGCGCATGTTCTTGGTTTCGTCTCCGGCGACGAGGAACAGACCGGCCTGAGCGGCATTGAACTGGCTTTCAACACCGACCTCAGCGGCATTCCCGGCTGGCGGAAAACGGAAATGGACAAACACCAGCGCGAATTGGTTGCCTACCGGGATCAGGATGTCGAACCGCGCGACGGTTTGAACGTGGTCCTCACCCTGGATGCCGGCTTGCAGAACATTGTCGAAAGCGAACTGGCGGCGGGCGTGGAAAAGCATTCCCCGATCAGCGCTTCGTGCGTCATGGTGCGCCCGCGCACCGGCGAAATCCTGGCCATGGCGACCCTGCCCAACTTCGATCCGAACCACCCCGGCCGTTCCCCGATGGAGGCGCTGCGCAACCGCGTGATTTCGGACACCGCCGAACCGGGGTCAACCTTCAAGATCGTCGTCGTCACGGCTGGACTGGACGAGCATGCGGTTTCGTTCAATGAAGTGTTCGATTGCGAGCACGGGCATTTCAATTACGCCGGACGGCTCTTGCACGATCACGAACCCTTCGGCCTGCTGACGGTTGAAAACATCATCACCAAATCCTCCAACATCGGCGCGGCCAAAATCGGCATCCAGCTCGGCCAGGACAAACTCTTCGAATACATCCAGAGATTCGGGTTCGGCAGGCGCACCGACATTCCCTTGCCTGGAGAGGTGGGGGGAACGGTGCATCCGCTCAAAGACTGGAGCAAGGTTTCCATCGCCCAAATCCCCATGGGCCAGGGCGTGACCGTCACTCCCCTGCAAATGGCCATGGCCATGAGCGCCATCGCCAACAAGGGCCTGCTGATGCGTCCCATGCTCGCGGACCGGCTGGAGGACACGACCGGGAAATTAGTGGTCAAGTATGAGCCGCAGCCCGTGCGGCAGGTCGCCAGCCCGGAGACGATCAAAGAAATGGTCACGGCCTTGAAAACGGTCGTAACACGCGAAGGCACCGCCGTGCAAGGCGGCCTGGAACATTACACCGTCGCCGGCAAAACCGGCACGGCGCAAAAAGTGGAGCGCGGCCAGTACGTGCAAAAGTTCTTTTCCTCTTTCATCGGCTTCTTCCCGGCGGACAATCCAGAGCTGTGCATTTTGGTGGTCATGGACGAACCCCGGGACAGCCATTACGGCGGCTTGGTGGCGGCGCCGGTTTTCCATGCCATCGCCGAACGCGCCGCGAACTATTTGAATTTGAAACCCGACATCGAACCGGAGCCGTCCGTCCATCCCATATTGACCGCCGCCGGGGAGCAGGGCGCCGCCTTGCGCATCGTGGAAAAGTGACCATGGAACCGCGTTCGCTGAAATACATCGCCGAAGCAACCGCCGGCGAACTGCGCAACGGTTTGCCGGAGACCGCGGTCACGCGCATCTGCGTCGATTCGCGCCAGACCCAGGCGGGCGATTTGTTTTTCGCCCTGGCTGGCGAACGGTTCGACGCCCACAATTTCCTGCCCGAAGCGGCGCGGCGCGGCGCGGCGGCGGTCGTGGCCGAGCGCCCAAAATTGCCGGCCGATTTTCAGGGATGCCCCGTCATTGCCGTGGACAGCACCCGCGCGGCCCTGGGGCGGCTG
>Ga0326727_10022145_pt1 | contig 12327 bp, 7 predicted proteins | sample MB2enrmetagenome_FD_207643 | JGI IMG/M metagenome (GOLD analysis project Ga0326727, IMG submission 207643) | Lab enriched peat soil microbial communities from McLean, Ithaca, NY, United States - MB29MY | ecosystem: Environmental > Terrestrial > Soil > Wetlands > Peat | place: USA: New York...
TTGATGCGCGGCATAAATCAAGTTCCTTGGGACTCAAACTTTGTGCCTTTCAAGATGTCGCGGTTGCGGACGATTCCCAGCAGCCGGTCCTGGGCGTCCACCACCGGCAGCATGTGGAACTGGTATTTGGCGAACAGCGCCACCAAATCTTCGCGCAGGCAATCCTGGTCGGCCGTGACGACGGGCGAAATCATCAGATCACCCAGGCTGGCGTTCTCGGGCGCGACCACCAGATCCCGCAAGTCCACCACGCCTTCCAGAATTTTACCCTCGCCCGCCACGATGTAGAGATAGGAAATGTTTCGGTTACTCCCCGCGTAACTGCGGAGCGAATGCAAAACGTCAACCGCCTTGGCTTCCGGTGTGAACGCGAAAAATTTCTCGCTCATCAATGTCGCCGCCGGCACGTCGGTGTTGGACAGGATGGCGTTGACGCGCGTGGCCCGGGCCGGCGGCAGCAGTCTCGTCAGTTCGGTGGCTTTTTCGTGAGGCAAACTGGAGAAGAAATCGGCGATTTGCAGCACGGACATTATGGCCAGCACCTGGCGCGCTTTTTCCTCCGACAAAAAGGCGATGAGCTGCCGCTTGGCGCGGGGTTCGGCATCACCGAGCACTTCGGCGGCCTTGTCCGGGTCGAGCGCGGAAAACATCGCCTGTTGCTCGTCGCCGGAAAGAACTTCGAGCGCGTCAGCCAAATCTTCGCTGGGCAGTTCCAGCGCCTGCTCGCGGGCGACCGAGAGCGTCACGATGTCCTTGGTGTGGTCTTCCACCGAGAGGGGCTGGACGTAGCGCCAGGCAATCAACTGGTCCTTGCCGGTGACGAATCGTTCCAGGCCCCATTTCCGCAAAAAGCCGTTGAAGGAGATGTCCACGTGAACGAGGATCATCCGGCCTTTGGAGTAAAGCAGGTGAACGTCGTTGACCACCTCGGTGCGGCGACCGTCCGTATCCAGAATCGTCTGGCCCATGAGGTGTTCGTTGAGCAGGATCCAGCCTTTCTGGTCAATGAACGGCGGGTACGGATGGCCGGTTTCGGACGGCGTGATGAAGATGGCCTCGTCTTCAATCCGCGCGACCTTATCCCACGGAATCAATTCGGTCGGATGTCCTTTGCCGTGTTCGATGTAAATGCCCACGGCTTCCGGATACGGTTCGGACAGCCGGAAAACCAGGTCGGTGAGCCGGCCATTTTTCCGGTCCGTTTTATCCAGGAGAATCCGCCGGTTGAGCAGCCTGGAGAAATACAGGAATTGAAACGCTTCAAAGCCCGGCGGCTTGGAAGTGACGTTGTTAGGCAGGGTGTTCATGGCAGATTCTCCTAATTGCCCGCTCCGAACCATTCGGGGAACAGGACGGAAATGCCGTAGGCGGTGGAGATGACGATGACAAAGGCCGCGATGCTCCAGTTGGCGATGTTTTGCCAGCGGGTATTGACGTATTGGCCCATGAGCGGCTTGTCATTGAGCAGCAGGATCAAAAACATCAGGGCGGCCGGCAGCAGTGTCACCGCCACGACCTGCACAAAGATGGTGATGATGTTCTGCAGGGCAATGCTGGCCACGAGCGAGACGACACCGGCCGACATCAGCATGAGCACGTAGGCGACGTAGAACCACGGCGCTTCCCGCACACCGCGGTTGAGGGAGTGCGCCCAGCCGAAGACTTCACCCAGCGCCCAGCTTGTGGCCAGGGAAATGCACAGCGCGCCGAGCAACCCGGCGTCGAACAGGCCGATGGCGAAGAGCAGCCTGGCCCACTGGCCCCAGTGCGAAGCCCCTGGCATGACCGCGGGCATGGCTTCGGCGGTTTTGGCGGCCGAGTCCATGTCCTGCCAACTGTGGAACGAGGGATCCACTTTCGACCAGGCACCGGTGGTGATATGATTGGCCGCAGTGTCCGCCGCCAGGGTGGCGGAGCTGGGATTGGACGGGTTGTAGTAGAAAACGCCGGCAGTGGCGATGATGATGAACGCCGCCACGACGCAGGTCATGAGCGAACCGAAGAAGGTGTCGAATTTGCCGTAATTGATTTGCTTGACATCCATGCCCTTGTCCACCACGGCGGATTGCTGGAAGAAAATCTGCCAGGGCGTGATGGTCGTGCCGATGTTGGCCATAATGAGGGTCAGCAAGGCCACGCCCGACATGCCGAGCTTGAAATCGGGACGATAGAAACCCCGGCCCACCGCCCGCCAGCCTTCCTGGACGTTGCCGGTGTGCATGGCCCAAATGGCGGCGGGAATATAGACCAGGTTGAAGAGGCAGAAAAAAAGGGTGATTTTCTCGAACGTCCAGTAACGCCCGGTGATGACGATGCCGGTGAGCAGCGCTGTCACGCCCAGAAACGTGACCCACGGCGGGATGTTGAACAAGCTCATGGCTTGCGTCATGCCGATATATTCGGTGACCAGTGTGAGCCAGTTGATGACCGCCAGGTCGAAAATGGAAAACCAGCCCCAGAACTTCCCAAATCCGTCAAAGATCGCCTCGGCATGGCCGCGCTTGGTCACCGCCCCAAGCCGCACCGTCATCTCCTGCACGTAATACGCCATCGGCACGAGCAGGATCATGGCCCAAAGCAGGTTGAACCCCGTCCTGGCTCCGGTCTGGGCATAGGTGGAGATGCCGCCGGCGTCGTTGTCGGCGATCATGGTGATGATGCCGGGGCCGAGGGCGGCAAGGAAGATCAATGTCCGGCGGTTCGCGCGCCGCATTAGGTGCAGGCATTTACTGATCCAATACATATTACCGCTCCATCATACAATTTGGAGAGCGCAGTGTGTTAACAAAGTATTCTGAAGAATTCTTAAGAATTGCGCCGCAGGCCAGGGGCCCGCCTAGGCGCCCGGCGCGCGCAAGCGAATGCGGAACACGCTGCCGCGCCCTGGCTCGCTGTCCAGTTCCACCCTGCCGCCCATTCGCTCGACCGCCCATTTGACAATGGCCAAGCCCAAACCCACCCCCCCCTCGGCGCGTGAGCGGGCCTTATCGACGCGGTAGAATCGCTCGAAGATTTTCTGTTGATGCTCTTTGGCGATGCCGGGGCCTTGGTCGGCGACCTCGACCACGACGCCGTCCGGCCCGGCGGAGGCGCGCAAGTTGATGGGTTTGCCGGCGGGACTGTAACGGATGGCGTTCTGGGCCAGGTTCAAAAGGGCCAGCCGCAGCAGCGCGGGGTCGAAGACCGCCAGCAAGTGATCGGGGCACTCGGTGGCCAGTTGTTGCTGCTTCTCCGCGGCCACCAGGCTCAACGCCTCGCTCACCTCCGCCAGCACCTGGCGCACCAGCCCGGCCTCCATTTGCAAGGGCATCTCGCTGTCCTCGGACCGAGTTAGCAAGAGCAGGCGCTCGATGAGTTGGTTCATGCGGCTGATCTCCTCCAGCATGCTGCCCAGAGCGTCATGGAGAACGGCGGGATTCCGGTCGCGCAGGGCGACCTCGCCGACCGCGCGCATGGCCGTGAGCGGCGTGCGCAATTCATGGGAGACGTCGGCGGTGAGCCGGTCCAGTTCGACGAAGGAGGCTTCGAGTTGCCGGAGGATTTCGTTGCAACTGGCGGCCAGTTGTCCGAGCTCATCGCGCGGATTGGCCACGGGCAGCCTTTGGCGCAGGGGACTGGCCGGCAGACGGCGGATGAGCGCGGCCATTTCCCGAAGCGGTTTGAGCAGACGACCGGCGATGAAATAACCAACGGCTCCCAGAGCCATGGCGCCGCCGAGGCAACCCGCCAGGGCCGCAAAGAGCCAGCCGGAAAGTTTTGCGGGCCTGCAAAATCCGCCGAGCGCCAGCAGCGCCAGGCCGGCCAGCCAAAAAGCCGCCCCCGCCGCCGCGATCCAGAGGGCCAGGCGCAAGCGCAGCGAGCGCCGCTGCCACGCCGGTTTCATGCCGGACCTTCCTCGCGCAGGACAAACCCGACCCCGCGCACGGTGTGAATGAGTTTGAGGGCATGGGGATCATCAATCTTGCGACGCAAGTGGGCCACGTGGACGTCAATCATATTGTCCAAGGGGGTGAGGCGGTTGGTCTCATGCCACACCTCCCGGGCCAGCATCTCGCGTGTCACCACCTGGCCCGGCTGGCGCATGAGGTAGGCCAGAAGGTCGAACTCCCGCGGAGTCAACTCAATCGGTTTGTCGGCCCGCCAGACGCGGCGGGACTCCAGGTCCACCGCCAGGTCCGCCAGGTTCTTTTTTAGCGCGTCGGCGCCCGCCGTGCGGCGCAGCAGCGACCGGATGCGCGCCATCAATTCGGCAAAGGCGAAGGGCTTGACCAGGTAATCGTCCGCCCCGCTTTCCAGGCCGAGCACGCGGTCCTCCACGGCGTCACGGGCTGTCAAGAGCAGGACGGGCGTCTGGCCGCCGCGCGCCCGGAGCGTCTTGAGGATTTCAATGCCGCTGCGGCCGGGGAGCATCCAGTCGAGCACGACCAAGTCAAACGATTCGGCGTTGAGGAGGAAGAACCCCTCCTCGCCGGAATGGGCGGTGGCGATGGAAAAGCCGGCGCGCTCCAGCCCGGCGGCGAGCGCGCGGGCCGTTTTCAAGTCGTCCTCAACAATGAGCAGGCGCATAAACAATCACCGGCGGCCCATACTGGCAGAAGCCGGCCGCATATTCAAACCGGCGCTCCAGGAACCTCGATTTTGGAGAACCAACCCAAATTCTTATTGATGCAGCGGCAGGCCCGCTTCGTAGCGCTGCAGTTCACCGTTCAGCCTGGCCGTCAAATCCTGCCGGCCCGCCGCCCGGGCGAGTTGGATGGCTTTTTGCGCGGTTTGCGCCGCCTCGCCGAATTGTCCGGTTTCGGCAAAAGCGGCGGCGAGCGTGCCCAGGATGACCGGATTCCTTCCGCCAGCCAGCGCATTGGCCTGCCGCGCCAATTGAACCGCTTTGGCGCCGTTGCGCAGCGAAGCCTGCGGGCAGGTGGCCAGGCACCAAGCCAGGTTGTTCCGGGCCTCCACGTCCCCCGGCGCAAGGTTCAGCGCCGATTGAAACTGCCCGATGGCCAAGTCCATCCTGCCCTGCTGGTAATAGGCCCGCGCCAGGTTGAAGTGGACCGACTCGTTGCCGGGCATGATTTGCAGGGCCTTTCGGTAATGGGCGATGGCGTCATCGATCCGGCCCTTTTGGCGAAGGATGGTTCCGAGGTTGTTGTTCGCCAGCCAGGAATCGGGATTTCGCGCAAGCGTCGCCCGCCACAGCGTTTCGGCATTGGCGTAGATCCTGCATTGCTGCCACGTCAAAACGCCCAGCGCCAGCAGCATGGCGCCACACAACACCGCCCGCAAAAACGGTTGGCCCGCCGCCAAGCGGCCCCACGCCGTCGTCAGGGCCGCGGCAAAGAGGGCGATTGGACCGATGCAAGCCAGGTATTGGTAATGGTCGGCCACGAACGAGTATTGGAACGTGTAAATCATAATGAATCCCAGCAGCGGACTCAGTGTCGCCGCAAAGAACGCCGCGGCAACCTCGATGCCCCGCCCCGCCCAGGACCGCGCCCGCCAGATGACCACGGCCAGCAAGGCCGTTGCCAGCAGCCAGCCATAGGCGCGCGGGTCGGAGGCGGCAATTGTCCAGCGCGGATAATTGAAGGCCAGGTTGGCCGGCCAGAGCAGTTTCCCGGCGTAAAACCACAGCGCGCGGCTGGCCATCAGGACGCGTTCCATCGGCCCGATGGCAAAGAGCGCGCCTTGCGTGCCTTGATGGCGGGCCTCCCACCACATCGTCACCAACCCCAGGCCGAGGCCCATGGCGGCGAAGGGGGCGACTTGCGCCAGGCGCCGCCAGGTGACGGGCATTTTCTCCAGCCACAATATCAAGAGCAGCGCCGCGGGCAGGGTGCAAGCGGTGGTTTTGGCTAAAAGCGCCAGGACCTGGCAAAGCAGGGCTGGAGCGTAGTAGCGCCATCGGCGCCCGGTTGGTTCGTTGATGAAGCGGACCCATTCCCAGGCGGCGAGCAGGAAGAAAAAGCCCATGAGAACGTTCTTGCGTTGCGTGATCCAGGCGGCGGATTCCACCTGCACCGGATGCAGGGCGAAGACGGCCGCGGCCAGCCAGGCGCCCGGCACGCGCAACCGCGCCAGCAGCCGCCATACCAGCAGCGCATTGGCGGCATGGAGCAGCAGGTTGACCAGATGATACCCCGCCGGATTCAAGCCCCACAGGGCGCGCTCCAGGCGGAACGTCGTGTAAGTCAGCGGGAAATATTGCGAGGGCGAGTCAAGCGAAAACCAAATGCGCCGCAAACCGTCCGGCGCAGTCAGCAGGGGGTTTTGGGTCAGCCAGGCATCGTCGTCCCAGATGAACCCCGCGCCCCAGGCGGGCCCATAGGCTGCCAGGGTGATAACCACCAGGAACAACCCAGGCAGCCAGGCGGCACGCTGCGGGGACGGCAGGAACTCCAGCAAGCCACGGTTCTCCGGCGCTTTTTCACCGTTCATAACTCCTTCACCCCTCAATCAGGCATCGGGTCACACCGGGATCCTGCCAGAAACGAGCAAGAACGGTCAAGGAGCGGGGATGAAACGGACGAAGGGATGCCGGGGGAGGGAGGGGGGTGGGAGGAATGGACGGCATGGACGGAGTGGACGGGGGGAGGCGGAGCGGAGGGCGGCGGCTCGTTGGGGGGTGGTGGTGGACTAGTAGGAATCACTTGGACGGGGTCGGACTCGGCGCGGGGCGGCGGTTCGGCCGGGGCGGCATCGATCCCGTTGGGCGGCAAGGGGTTGGATTGAGGGCAGGGCTTGGGTTTGACGGGGTCCTGGGCGGGGCGCGGCTTGCGGGACGGTTTGACCACGGACGCGCAGCAGCGCGTCCCTACCGGGTTGTGGGGCGGGCGGGGTTTGGGGGGCGGATTGACTCGCGCGGAGCTCCTTAGCTTCTTGAGCAGTTCTTCTTCGCCGTCAAATCTGTCGGTGGGCAGGAAGTTAATACCGGCGTTGAACTCACCGCGCTCGACGGCGAGGAGGTATTTGGCGATTTTGAGGCCTCTTTGGCCGCCCCCATACATTTTGGCGAGGAGCGGCGCTTTGAAGATGTCCTGAACGGGCTGTGTTAAGGCGTCCTTCCTTTTTTGCTCGCGGACCTTTTGCTGTGCAATTTTTTTGAGGCGGAGATCGAAGGCCTGGGACCGGGCGCGGTGCATGCCGTTCTGCAACTGCACGACGCTGCGGCATAAGCGGTTGAGGACCCTGGATTTGGCCTCGAAGGCGGCGTCCACGTCGCCGTTCCAGTTGGCGATGAGGGAACCGAAGCGGGCAGCGAGGACGATGGCGGAGGCATCGGCGAGGAGCCTGTCGGCGGTGTCGTGCTGCATGTTTGAGGCCAGGGAGAAGAGGTCGGCGGCGTCTTGCTGGAGGCTGCGGCGGGCGAGCCATTCCTGGAAGCCGCCGAGGCGCCATTGGCTGAGGTTCTGTTTGGTGATGGGGGCGCCGTCGAACTGGCTTTTGAGGATGTGGCGGACGGGGCCGAGGCGGTTGAGCCAGTGGAGGATTTGGGGGCCGGGCTGGCCACGTTCGAGGCGCTGGTTGATTTCTTCGCGGACATGGATGGGGAGGCGGGCGATTTTGCCGTTGCGAGGGTTCATGGGATTTGTGGGGGTTTGCGAGTTGTTCAATGTTTATGTCACTAGATTACATTATAACGCTGCTATTCATCTACGCAACTGCTTTTTTACACTATTTTTTGGGGCGCGGGCGAAATGGGAACAATGGAAGGGACCCAAGGGACGGAAGGGACCAAAAGGAGGAAAGGGGCGAGGGGGGTGTCTGGGGTGAGGGGGATGAAGGAGGACTGGCACGGACGGGAAGGCGCGCTGGGGCGGGAGGCGAAAGAACGGGAAGATTGCAAATTGGCAATTGAAAATTTTAAATTTGTAATTTGGACAGACGGGCACGGACCGGGAGGCGGAAATTTTAACGCTTATGGGAGGAGGTAGAGGACACGGTAAAACTGGCTTGGATAATTGCTCCAGGACGGGTCTGCAAAGTAGATGGCGCCGTTGGTGAGCGTGCAGGACAGCACATTGGTCCATACTGGATTGGCCAGATTGGTGGCGGCCTGGACGAGGATGGGGAGATTGGTGGGGCCGGTGATGGGGAAGCCGAATTGGTTGCTCTGGAGGCCGAAAGTGGCGTTGGTGGTTTGGATCGACGGGCTCCACATCACTGTTGGGTAGCAGCCTAAGAGGGGACTGGAAGCCCAGCCGGTGGTCCCCGAAAGATAGTAGAGTGTCGTTGGATCATTTTGAAAAGCTCTGTAATCAACATTGGGCGCGTTGCCCATGAAATAGACGCTTGTCAGACTCGAGCAATAATAGAAAGCAAAACCACCGATGGCGGTAACGCTGTTGGGAATCGTCACGGTGGTCAGATTGCTGCAACTTAGGAAAGCCCAAGCCCCGATGTTAGTGACGCTTTTGCCAAGGGTCACATTGGTCAGACTGGCGCAATCATTGAAAGCATACTCCCCGATGGTGATGACACTGTTAGGAATCGTCGCGCTGGTCAAAGCGCAACTGGTGAAAGCATACGCCCCTATGGTGGTGACACTGCTGCCGAAGACGACGTTCGTCAATGCGGCGCAACCCGCGAAAGCATCGTCCTCGATAGCTGTGACGCCGTTGCCAATGTTCACATTCATCAGGGTCGCGCATCGACCGAAAGCACCAGTCCCAATGGTGGTGACGAAACTGGGAATCGAAACATTGACAGGATTCCCAGTGCCGCCGGTTAGGGTGATGACGCTGCCATTGGTCTGATAATGCGGTATATATACAGGGAGCAGATTCGGTGGTAATGAAAGAAGGTAGCAGACACGGTAAAACCGGTTTGGATATGTATTCCAAGCGGGGTCTGTAAAATAGATCGAGCCGTTGGTGATGTAACATGATTGCAGATTCGTCCAAAACTGAGTGGATAAATTGGTGGTCGCCTGGACGACTATTGGGGCATTGGTTGGGCCGGTGATGGCAAAGCCGAATTGATTGCTTTGGAGGCCGAAGTTGGCGTTTGCGGTTTGGATCGACGGGCTCCAGCTCTCCGCTGGATAGCAGCCGGGGAGGGGGCTTGAATTCCAGCCGGTTGTGCCGGAAAGATAGTATAGTACAGGTATTTCACCTTGGAAAACCGTGCAATCGGCAGTGGGCGCGTTGCCACTAAAATAGACCGTTGTGAGGTAAAGGCAATCAGCGAAAGCATAATCCCCCAAGCTGGTGACACTGTTGGGAATCGTCACGTTCGGAAGATTGGAGCAGCCAGCGAAAGCGGCATACCCGATGTTGGTGACGGTGTTGGGGATGTTGACATTGGTCAAACTGGAGCAAGCATCGAAAGTATAGGCCCAAATGACGGTGAGGCTGTTGGGAATCGTCACGTTGGCCAGATCATAGCATTCAAAGAAAGCCGAGTCTCCGAGAGCAGTGACGCTGTTGGGAATGACCATGTTGGTCAGAGAGTGGCAGCCAGCGAAAGCAGCCTCCGCGATATTGGTGACGCTGTTGGGTATCGTCGCGCTGCTCAGACTAAAACAAGCATTGAAAGCCTGATACTGGATGGTGGTAACGCTGTTGCCAATGGTCACGTTGGTGAGATTCGTGCAAGCGCAGAAAGCATCCGCCCCGATGGTTGTGACGCTGTCGGGAATGGTCACGCTGGCCAGACAGGCGCAGAACGGGAAAACCCACGCGCCGATGGCGGTGACAAAATTGGGAATCACGACGTTGACAGGAGTGCCGGTGTATCGGCTTAGGGTGATGACGCCGCCGTTGGTCTGGTAAACCAATGTAAACCACATCGCTGTTGGATAACAGGCGGAGAGCGCACTCGAAGCCCAGCCGGTTTTCCCCCAAAGATAGTATATTGTAGCTGGGTCGGACTGAAAAACGGTGCAATCAGCGGCGGGCGCGTTACCAGAGAAATAGACGTTGGACAGACTATTGCAATCCGAGAAGGCCCACTCCCCGATGTTGGTGAGACTCGTGGGAATCGTCACGCTGGTCAGGCTGGAGCATCCTTCGAAAGCCTCTCCCTCGATGGTGGTGACCCTGTCACCAATGGTCACACCCGTCAGAGCGGAGCATTCATAGAAAGCATTAGTCCCGATGGTCGTGACGTTGTTGGGGATCGCCACACTGGTTAGATTGGTGCAATCAAAGAAAGCGCTATCGCCGATGTTGGTGACACTGGAGCCAATGGTTACATTCGTCAGGCTTGTGCATCCCCCAAAGACGCCATCTTGGTCGTTGGAATCGCCAATGCTAATGACGCTGTTGGGAATTATGACGCTGGTCAGACTTGTGCAATTAGCGAAAGCAGCGTCCCCGATCGTGGTGACGCTGTTTGTCATCGTCACGCCGCTTAGAAACCAGCAATCGTAGAAAGCATTCGTGCCGATGGCGGTGACAAAGGCGGGAATTGAAACATTGACAGGAGTGCCGGTGTAGCCGGTCAGGGTGATGGCGCTGCCATTGGTCTGATAGAGCAGGGTGTATTGAGCGAAGAGGTTTGGGGAGATCAGGCAAAGGGCGCAGAGCATCAGCCGAAGACAGAGAGTTTTCATCATGTTTTTCGTCTTCCAACCCGCCAACCCATCCGCTCTCAAAGAAGCAGGGGAGAAAGCGGATGGTTTCGGACTCTCCCCGCCGCGCCAGTCAAAGTTGAGCCAAAAGGCCACGAGTTTGTGCTTTTCCGGGCATTGCAACTTTGCTGAGTGAGGGGAGCTTAGAACAGTTCGATTGATAAAGGCAAGAAAAAAGGGCATCGAGACGAAGGAATAAAGGAGGCTTAGGGAAAGCATCATTGGAGGCAAACTAATGCGGTGGTTCAGCGGGAGGCTCGCCGGGGACGCGGCAATTGGCGGTAGGAATGCGGTATCGAATGGCCTGCCTGAAAGCGGCGCTGACGCGCGCACTCCAAGACGCATCGCGAGTAGCGCAGTCGCAGGTGTGGCGTAGGACGGGATTGGGCGGCGCGAGCATGGTTAAGGCATCGGACGGGTCGGACCGGTCTGACGGATCGAATGGATGGGGTTGGATCGACTGGTCGGACGGGTGGGATGGATGGCTGACAGGGACTCAAGGGACGGAAGGGACGAAAGGGGCGATGGGGGTATCTGGGGTGAGGGGGATGAAGGCGGACGGGCACGGACGGGAAGGCGCGCTGGGGCGGGAGCGGAAAGGACGGGAGAATTGCAAATTGGCAATTGAGAATTTTGAATTTGTAATCCACTCAGGGACAGAACGGACCAAAAGGACGAAAGGGGCGAGGGGGGTGTCCGGGATGAGGGGGACGAAGGCGGACTGGCACGGACTGGCTGGGGAGCGGAACGTTGGCTAAAGCGAGTGGCCCTCTAATTTTACTGAATCTTATTGAGTTTTGGGCGGAAATGCTTTAAAAACGAGGCGATGACACTGGTTGCCATTTGGAGGAGACGCTTGGAGTGCAGGGTCTTCCGGGCGGAGATGGTGATGAGGTGGATGAAGAAAAGGACGGCTTCAAGCCTCGTCACGGGCTGGTTTTGCTCGCGCCGCCGGATGGCAAACCCCTTTGGGCCAGCTTGCGGAATCCCGCCGCCATGAAATTCGACCCGACAGTGCGCCGCGTGGTGATAACGGGGATGGGTGTCATTTCGCCCAGTGGCAAGGATTTGGAGACATTCTGGTCGAACGTGCGGGGAGGGATCAGCGCGGCGGCCGCGGTCACGCGCTTTGACGCCAGCCGGCTGCCGGTCAAGATCGCGGCGGAGGTGAAGAACTTCGACGTTTCTGATTACATCACGAGCCGGAAGCCGGGCCGGTTTGATTTGAGCATCCAGTACGGGGTGGCGGCGGCCACGCTGGCGGTGCGGGACGCGGGGATCGATTTGGGGAAGCTGGACGAGGACCGGGTTGGGGTGGTGGAGGGGACAACGGTCAGCGGCATGGAGAGCATCATCAAGGGGCACGACAGTTTTCGGGACAGCAATTTCAATTTCCGGGCGGTGCATCCCTACAACGTGGTGGCGGGGTATTGCGGGGAGGGGAGCAGCACCATCAGCCTGCATCTGGGGATTCATGGCCACGCCATCACGTATTGTTCCGGGTGCGCGGCGGGGGCGGATGCCATAGGCCACGCGGCGCGGATGATCGCGCTGGACGACATCGATGTGGCGCTGGCGGGGGGGGCGGAGGCGTCCATGGAGAATCTGCATGTGGGTTTTTGCCGGATTCGAGCGATGACGGAGCAGAACGGCAATCCGGCCCGGGCCATGCGGCCGTTCGACCGGTCGCGGGACGGCTTTGTGCTGGGCGAAGGGGCGGCTTTTTTTGTGCTGGAAGAATTGTCACATGCGCTGGG
>Ga0326727_10022146_pt1 | contig 12327 bp, 16 predicted proteins | sample MB2enrmetagenome_FD_207643 | JGI IMG/M metagenome (GOLD analysis project Ga0326727, IMG submission 207643) | Lab enriched peat soil microbial communities from McLean, Ithaca, NY, United States - MB29MY | ecosystem: Environmental > Terrestrial > Soil > Wetlands > Peat | place: USA: New York...
TTCCATCAGCCGAGTCACTCACGGAGCATCGTCGCGGTTTCACGACTTTGCTTCGGCTTACAGGTGATGGTGACGCCCCACCGGCCTCACAGTACTCGCCTGCGGACCTTTTTTCCCTTCCTCTTCCACGAACGTGACCTCGGTCCCGATCTGCAGGTGATCGAATGCATCGTGCAGGACACTGTGGCGGTGGAAATAGACTTCTCGCCCATCCGGCGTCTTGAGGAAGCCGTAGCCCTCATCGGGAAGAAGTTTGCTTACTCGAGCGTGAGGTGCGGTTTCGAGAGTCTTCACGGAGCCGCGCCTGCGGCGCACGTAATCCTCTAACTGCCGGCGGGCGGAATCGAAGGCGTCACGGAGCGCCACGTGGATGTCACGGAACTCGGTGTGTTCACTCGGCTCGCGCGTCACCGCGATCTCCTCACCCGGCACGGTCAGATCGACGTGCACCTCGTAGAGGTTGCCGTGCTGGTGGTGTTTGCCCGCAGGCTCGACCACCACCCGGCAACTCATGATGTCGCCCGCGAACTCGTCCAAGTGGACCGCCTTCTGGCGAACGATCTCCTCGATCGCTTCCGAGTGCTCCATGTGACGGAAAGAAACTTGCAAAGGAAGTTGCATCGCTTCGAACTCCTTGAAAGGGGATTGGTCCGGGGGCGAATTTGGCCGGCGCCCCAGCTCTTTCAATCCATCTCGCCGGTGCCGCTCGGCTCTTCCAGAAAGGCCTTGAGAACTACCGCCGCGCTGTGGTCGGGGTTGTGTGCCGCATGGACCAGGGTCAGCAGCCCCGCTGCACTCTTCTCGCGCAGCAGTTTGATGGCCCGGTGCTTGTCCTTCAACTCGTTCAAGTAGAGTTTGTGGAATTCTTCCCACCGAGCGGGATCCGGGTTCTCGCCGAACTCACGGTGCAGTTCGACGCCCGGGGCCACGTCCTTCAGCCACAAATCCAATCTGGCGTGTTTCTCGTCGAGATCGCGCGGCCAGAACCGCTCGACCAGGACGCGGAACCCGTCCTCCGGGGAAGGCCTTGCGTAGGCACGTTTGAGTCGGATCATGGTGAATTCCTCGACATCCGACGTCTATTCGATAATGCTCGCTAGCCCTTGATGCAGGCCAGCGGCTTGAGCCGGGCGACCTTCCGGGAGAGACCGGCCGCGTCCGCTGCGTCGACGACGGCGCCCACGTCCTTGTACGCTCCTGGCGCCTCCTCCGCGACCCCCCGCGAGGACGGGCTGCGGATCACGATGCCTTCCCTGGCCAGCTGATCGATGAGCTCCCGGCCACGCCACTGCTTCAGGGCCTGGTGCCGGCTCATGCTACGTCCGGCCCCGTGGCAAGATGAGCCGAACGACCGCACTTCACCTTGCGAGGTGCCGACAAGGACGTAGGATCCCGTGCCCATCGAGCCGCCGATCAGCACCGGCTGGCCGGTTGCGCGGAAAACTTCCGGCAGGTCAGGATGGCCCGGGCCGAACGCACGCGTCGCTCCCTTGCGATGGACGAAGAGGCGTCGGGACCGGCCGTCCACAGCATGCTCCTCCACCTTGCAGATGTTGTGCGACACGTCGTACAGCAGCGTAAGCTCCGCCCGGGGCAAGACCTCGGCAAATGCCATTCGGGACAGGTGCGTGATGATTTGGCGATTGGCGAGGGCACAGTTAATGCCGGCCCGCATGGCCCCCAAGTAGCTCTGGCCAAGCTGGGAGTTGATGGGGGCGCAGGCTAATTCCCGGTCGGGTAACTCGATTTCGGACGAACCCGCGGTGAGGGTCATCCGCTTGAGGAACTCGGTGCCGATCTGATGCCCGAGGCCCCGCGAGCCACAGTGGATGCTGAGCACGACGTCGCCAGGCCGGAGCCCGAACGCCCCGGCCACGTCGGTGGCGAAGACCTCGGTGACTTCCTGCACCTCCAGGTAGTGGTTGCCGGAACCGAGCGTGCCCATCTCGTCCCGCTGTCGGTCTTTGGCGTGCCGGGAGACCTCCTCCGGCATGGCGCCGGCCATGCAGCCGTGCTCCTCGATGCGTTCCAGGTCTTCGGGACTTCCGTAGCCCCGCTCCACGGCCCAGCGGGCACCGCCGCGGAGCATGGCGTCCATCTCCTGCTCGCTGAGGTGCAACCGGCCGGTGCTCCCCAAGCCCGCCGGTACGGTGCGGAACAGGGCGTCGGCCAGTTCCCGCTTGACCGGCTCGACTTCCTCGGGCCGCAGTCCCGTGTGGAGCGTGCGAACGCCGCAAGAGATGTCGAAGCCGACGCCGCCGGCGGAGACCACTCCGCCCTCTTCGGGATCGAACGCGGCCACTCCGCCGATGGGGAAGCCGTAGCCCCAGTGGGCATCCGGCATGGCATACGACGCCCGGACGATCCCCGGCAGGGTGGCGACGTTGGTGGCCTGCTCGTAGACCTTGACGTCCATGTCGCGGACGAGGGCCTCGCTGGCATAGATCACGGCCGGCACCCGCATTTTTCCGAAGGGCGTCACCCACCACTCGTAATCGGCATTGCGGGTCAGCAGGCTGGTGTCCACGATCGCCTCCTCCCTGCTACACGTCGACGACGCACTGGGCGGCCCAAGAGCCGTCCGCTTCGCGGCCGACGCGGAGGCAGGTCAGCGTGGCTCCCTTAACCTCGACGGCAGGCTGGTGCCGGGCCACGTCGATACGCTCGCCCCGCGCCCGGCCGTCCAAACGGTGGCCGTTCAATTGCACCCGGAAACGGCCGAACAAAAGCTTGCGCGTCGCCATCTCGTAGACTAACGCGTTGAGCCAATCGACCAGCAGCAGTTCGTCGTCGGGGGCTTCACACGTGATCTCGACTTCTTCCTTGGGTTCCACGGCTTGCAGGTCGGCGATGACGGCGGTCAGGGCCAGCGCCGCCTGCTCGAAAGCCTCTTCCTTCGACGGGCCGACGCCACGGACGCCGACGTCCGACCCGTGGGCGAAGTGCTCCCAGCGTGTGCCCGTCATGCCGGCGCTCCTCTCACCCCCAGTTGCCGGGTTCTTCCGCCCGGGGAAATCGAACCAGTGTGTTCGGCAGTCCTAGGACGAATTTGCGGAGTAGCCCGATCCATTTCACGAACGGCTCGCGCCGCAGCGCTTGGCCGCGCCATCGGGCGATCGCGACTCCGCCTTCTGTTCGTTCGAGGAACCAACACGCGCCGGATCCCCGTGCATCCCGGGCCGAGCGGCAGCTCTCAATCCCCGACCGTCAGGCGTGAGTGACCGTCCAGCCAAGTTGTTGTTCCACGCTCGCGAGGACTCACCGTTGATATTTCCCCATCAACTCGGTCTCCCCCAACACGTGTCCCTTCATCGCCGCAAGCAACTGCTCTTTGGTCGCGCCGGATGGCAAATTCAACAGGGCGTCCAGGGCGTAGAGCCTGAAGAAATAGCGGTGGGGCTTCCCTCGCGGAGGAGCCGGACCGCCGTGGCCGAGCGTACCGAAGTCGTTTTTGCCCTGCTTGAACTCTCCCGCGGCCTTGTCGTACGCCGGAACCCCTTCCTCAAGACCTCGCAAGCTACCGCCCAAGTTAAAGAGCACCCGGTGCACCCAGACGCCGCGAGGCGCGTCGGGATCGTCACAGATCAGAGCGAAGGTTGCCGTTCCGCTAGGCGGGTCGGACCAGGCCAGCGGGGGTGAGAGGTCACTCCCATCCCGTGTATGCGTCGGCGGAATCATCCTTCCATCGCCGAAGGACGGGCTGGTCAGACGAAAAAGCATGACGATTGCTCCTAGTCAGTCCTCAGCGCCGACGTCGAAATCGAAGGCGTCCTGGACGAGGTCGTTCTCGTGAGCCTCGTGTAGTCGGACACGCTGGACCCACTTCCGGACCTCCTCCTTGAATTTGACGTCCGAACTCCCTCCCGCCTTGGCTCGATCGAGGAGTGCGTTCAGGCTTTGCATGAGCTGGCAATGCTCCAGAGCCAGTTGTTGGACCGTCCGCTCGAGGCGGGGCTCGCCCTTCCTCACCGAGTCCAGGTAGCCGTTCTGTTCCTCGAAGCGGAAGTGCTCAGCGATCTCGGGAAGGGTCGCCTCGAGACGGTCACGCAACTCCTCGGACCGTTCCCCTGAGGACGCGCGGGCCGCCTCTTCTAGGTTGCTCAGGTCTTTCAGGAGAGCCGCATGGGCCCGGCCGAGCGCTTCGGAAAAGGACGTTTCAGACCCTTTCATTTCTCTTCCTCGCAATAGGGTCAAGCGCGGCTAGCGTGCGGGGCGTCACGGCCACAACTCTTGTAGTTCCCCGGGCAGACAACGCTTCACGCTCTGGACCTCTCCGGCTGATACGTGCTTCTGCAGAACCTGGAGCACCGCCCGCGTGATTCGCCCGGGGTCGATGTCGGAGTCGTCCCGAAAGGCGGCCGCTATATGGGCTAGGAACTCCTCCTTGTGACGTTCCCGCGGGAGCTTGGCCTGTGGGTGCCATCCCTCGTAGTAGAAACCGCGGACCAGCATCGGCAGTTGCGCGGCCAGAGCGGCGACCTGCTCCACGGGCAGGCGATCCCGCATAGCATGTAAGACCGCCCGCAGAGCGTGGTAAGCGCGGTGGTGGTCTTGCCACCCTAGCCGGTCCAGAACGTCGTTGAGCCAGACGTTGGTTGTCTGGAGCGTGCTATCAAACGCTGTCACACCGGTTTGGCTCATTTTCTTTTCCTTCCTGATAGGTTGGAGAGCTCGCTTGGCAGCCTCCGGCCGGTTTGCGGACCGGGTAAGATAGCGCGCCCTGTCGGCCGGAAGCCGCGTTTTGCTGCTATTTTTTGGCATCGCGAACGATCTTGTGGCATTGCACGCAGCTCACGGTGAGCTGGTTGTAGGCCAGCGTGGCTCCGTCCAGATTCTTCTCCCCGGCCTGCCGAATTAGCTCGAGGTTGGCGAACTCGAAATAACTTACTTGGCGCTTATAGTCCGGCTTGTCCGCCCGGTGCCACTTCTCCAGGGCGCCCACGAAGTTCATGGCTTGCGCGTTGTTGCGGACCTTGTCGAAGTCGGCCTCGGTCAGGCCGGCCAATATGTTCTGCGAGAATTCGAGCTTCTTCTTCATCCAGATGCTGGGTTGCTCCCGATCGCCGGATTTCTCCTGCCCGCTAAGCGGGCTATCAGACAAAGCCCCGGCGACGATCGCTATGGCCGACAGAGTGATCAGGCGGTATCTCATCGTGCTTCCCTTCCTCGTTTGAATTCAATTCGGATGGTGAATCCGGACGGCCGCGTGCTCGTGGCCGTCCGAAGTGCCGGGCTAATTGAGCAAGGCAGTTGTTTAGGAAACGATCAGCCGCGCCGGGCAAGCGCTCCCCCCTTCGGGACGGAACCTACCTATCCGCAGATGCTGCGCGCCTCGCGCTTTCCATCAAGCCAGCCGCGGCAGTAGCTTCAAGTGTTCTTGACGGTAACCCGCTTGGCCTTGCCCTCGGCGGTTTTGGGGAAGGTCACCGTCAGGACGCCGTTGTGGTACCGGGCATCGACCTTGTCCCGGTTGATCCCCGGCGGCAGCGTCACCGACTCGAAGCACTCCTGCTCGCGATATTCTGTGGCCTTGCCGTCCTTGCCCTTGGTCTCCACTTTCTTCGCCGCACGCAGAACTAGTCGGTTGTCGCTCACCTGGACGTCGAAGTCGCCGGCCTCGAAGCCGGGTGCCTCGGCGCGCACGACGACCGCATCATCTTCCTCACGGACATCAAGGCCCCAGCGCCAACCGTTGCCTTCCCCGAGGCCCGGCCACTGTCGCGAAAGCCGGTCGAATAACCGGTCGAATTCGTCCCGCATCTGGCTAAGAAAGAACGGGAGTTCGCGATGAGGCACCAGTGCCCCCCCGCGGGGTGCCGCCTCCTCTTTCCGCTCCGTCTTCTGCGCGATCTGCGTAGTCATTGTTTGATACTCCTTGTTCGAGGGGTCGTCCCCTTGGTTTCCTGACTTCCCGTGCCTCTTCTGTCGTCCTCCCGCTTAGAATGTCTCGTCCGTCCGGATCCGCCGATCCCGTTCAGTTGGCTTTCACAGCGATCCGCTTCGGTTTCACCTTTTCCTGCTTGGGCAGGTGGACCGTCAGAACGCCATCCCGGCACTCGGCCGAAATCCTGTCGGCGTCCACCTCCGGCCCGATGGAGAAGGACCGGTAGAAGTCACCTATTCCGTACTCCTCTTCCAGGAATTCATCGCTCACGGGCCGCGGGTCGACCTTGCCGTACAGGCTCAGCTCTCCCTTCTCGAACCGCACCTCCAGGTCCTGAGGCTTGACGCCCGGCATGTCGCAGAGCAGGACCACTTCGTCAGCCGTCTCGTAGATGTCCACGCGCGGCGAGTAGTAGATGCCACCCCGGGTGGCCTCCGGCGCGGCTACTTCCGTGGCCTCTTTGTGGGCAACGGCACTAGCTTCCGCCATGATGTTCTCCTTCGAGTTAGGAACCTCTTTGGCTTCGCTCACTCAGCCTTCACGATGATGCGCTTCGACTTTGCCGTCTCACTCTTGGCCATCTTGATGGTCAGTACCCCGTTCTCCAGGCGCGCCTCCACTCTGGCAGAGTCGACGCTCGCCGGCAGCATCAGGACGCGCTCAAAATTGCCGAAACCTCGCTCCTGGCGGTGCCATTCCGCCTTGGCCGGAGCGGACGGCTCCCGCATCCCCTTTAGAGTGAGGTGGTTGTCGCCGGCAACTGTGATCTCAAGGTCCTGGAGCTTCAGGCCAGGCAACTCCGCCTCGGCGTAGACGAAGTCGCCGTCCTCCCACAGGTTCACGGGCGGATAGGACACGACGGCTGCCGACCAGTCCGGGGCTTCGAGCCCCCGACGGCCGAACAGATGGCCCATCTCCCGGCGGACTCGCCGCATCTCGTGCCGCAGCTCCCGGAAGGGACTCCAGCGCCTAAGCACCGACATAGCGTTCTCCTTCATTCCCTGGAACTCACTAGCGACTGACCGCTCCGGACCACCCGGAGCCGGCGGCAGCGCATCCCTTTGGTGCTCCCCGCTTGGTCCTACCTGCGCGGGCAGGCTCAGGACACCTCGATCTCGTTGGCCATGATCGGGAGGTCCGTGGCCTCCATGACGGCGTGTTGCGCGAGCTGCTTGGCGTAGTAAGTGCGGGCGCGGCCGCGTAGGGTGACGCCGTTGTCCCCGACCACGAGCCGGAAGTCGCGCACTTGCCCGCTCAGCCGGCAGCGGACGCGTGCTTCCAGCTCGGTCACCCCGTCCGCTTCGGAGAGATCAACGGTGCTTCCTGCAGGCTTTGTTTTCATAGCGCGCCTCGGATGCTGCAGTCTGTCAGCAATGGTTATCCGTTCGTCATTCCTGCAATCTCGTCGGCCGCTTTCGTGACGGCCGTCGCACGAGACTCCGGGTGCGGCAGCGGCACCTTTACTGTCACTACCGGGCAGAGTGCCCGCCGCACAACCTGCTCGGCCACACTCCCCATCAGGAGCCGCCCGAGACCGCTCCGGCCGTGCGTGCCCATGACGATCATGTCGGCTTCGATTGCCGCTGCGACCCGAAGAATTTCCGGCGCGGGATCCCCTGAAAACAGCATCTGGTGTTCGACGGTTATGTACGGGTCGTCTGCTCGCCTCTCGTGAAGCATTTCCGTCAGTTCTTCGCGGTACCGCTCAGGCTCTTGCTCGCTCGCATCCCCCACAGCGGAAATCACCGGGTGCCGCGCGACGTGCAGGACATGGACTCTAGCGCCGTAAGGCTCGGCCAGCGAGCAAGCCAGCCGGAAAGCAAAGTCGGAGCCCTCCGAGAAATCTGTGGGCTGGAGGATGCACTTGATGGCCGGCATGGCATGCACTCCAGGGACAACGGGTCAAATGTCGAGCCAGTGCGTCGCGAATCGGTACGGAATCCGAGCTCTCTGTTGTCGGCAGCGCGCCCGGGTGGCTTCCCCGGGGTAGCGCAAGGTCTGATTTGAACCGCCTCAATGGCGAACGCGATCGGCTCGTGGTCCCGGCGCACTGGATGATCTTGTCACCACGTACGGCGCCGGATTGGCGTGCCGTCCAGGCCCGCAGTCTTCCGCACACGTTCTAAAACGCGTCATGAATCGGCTGGCGACGTCGCCGGTGCTTTGCGGCAACGCCTACGGACTGAATCACCCGCATCGTGGCGGGACCCTCGGCGTGCTCCGGGCGAAGGCTGACCGGAATGTTACCTTTGTGGGCGTGTCGAAAGGATCGGACAACAGCTACGGTGCCGCAATCACTGGCGGTTGTCAAGGAATTACGGTAATAGCCCCGCGGGCCGTCGTATCGGAGCGAGCAGTTCCACCTCCTGGTCCAGTGCAATGCGGGCTCCGGCGCCAATGCTCCTCCGTGGATGAATTACCGCTTGAATGCCGCGGATTGTGTCGCAAACGATGTGCCGAAATCGAGTACGGCCGTGTAAGCGCCAAGAATCGCCGGCTTCTGCCCGCAATCCATCTCGAAACGCCCCCGATGTCCAGTCCTCGCTTTCCGGGGAAGAGATTTCTGTGCTGATACGCACAGTCCATGCGGTAGTCGTCACACTGGCATGACCTTCGACCGGTCGGTCGCGGGCCGCGCACCGTCCATTCCTCGACGCAATCGGATCCGGCCGCACGCGGTCAAACCTTGCGACCGGCGAGCGGATTCGTTGGCGCGGCGAGCGCACGGCGATTGTTGTCGGCTCCTTTCGGCTATCCGAGAACTGATCAGAACAGTTCGCTCGGCGCCGGAGATGATCGAGCCCATGCTGTCGTTGTTTTCGGCAACCAGGCATCTGGAGCGAATCACCGACCGTGCAACAAACATCGCCACGAATATCATCTACTTTGTCGGGGGGATATCGTGCGCCACCACCCGAAGCAATCTCGGGAAAGGGAAGTGGATAAGCCGTGAGCGAGGCTCTACGCGAATGCGGCGCCGGGCATACCGCGAGTAGGCTCCGCTCGAAGTAACAGGGGAGCGAGAGTGTCTGCGCAACAGGAGCATGGACCGGAACAAACGTTACCGATCACCAATCAGCAGGTCGCCGAAAGCCTGGACGAGCTGGCAGGTCTGCTAGAGGCCCAGGGCGCCAACATGTTTCGCGTGCTGGCCTACCGCACCGCTGCTCACAACTTGCGCGAGTTGCCGCAATCGGTCGCAGCAATCCTTGCCACCCAAGGTGTCGCCGGACTCCTCGAACTACCCGGGATCGGCCATTCCATCGCACGCTCCATCACGAAGCTGTGTCACACGGGACGACTGCCGCTGTTACAGCGCTTACAAGGGGAATCCGGGCCGGAACATCTCTTCATGACCTTGCCCGGGATCGGCCCGGAGTTCGCAAGCAGGATTCACGAACAACTCGGAGTAGAGAGTCTGCCCGAATTGGAGGCCGCCGCCCTGGACGGCCGGCTGGCGAAGGTTCACGGAATGGGCCGAAAGCGGATTCTTGCTATCCAGGAAGTCCTGCGCGGCCGATTTCGCCGACCACTCACTCCATTGCCAGTTCCGACCCATCCTGCTACCGCCGAGCCAGGCGTGGAGGAGATCCTGGACGTCGATCACGAGTATCGCGAGAAAGCGGCAGCGGGACAGCTCAGGCTTATCGCACCACGCCGTCTGAACCCCGCAGGGGAGGCATGGCTACCGGTGCTGCACACGCATCGTGCGGACCGGCAGTACACCGCCCTGTATTCCAACACGGCGCGGGCACACGAATTGGGCATGACGCACGACTGGGTGGTCGTCTACCGCGACGACCACGACGGCCACGGTCAGTGGACCATGATCACCTCCCGGTACGGCCCACTGCGCGGGCATCGAATCGTTCGCGGCCGCGAGGCGGAGTGTGCCGACCACTACGCCCGGAAATCGCAACGGCCCGGACCGGGTACACTGCAAGTCGACGAGCCACCTCTCGAGAGTCCGACCGGGCAAGGATAATTCCTATGCAGACGGGGCCCGTAATTTCCCCAGCAGCGTGCGCACTGCCGCGGCACATGAAACGCTCGGTGCCTGGCGGGAGGGGCAGCACGACGATCTGGTTCTTGCAGCAGCGCTGGCCTGCTGGTGGGCTGAACGCGGTGGCTACCTGCCGTTCGAGGTGACGCCGGATCCCCGAGCGCGGAGCATTCTGGCCGACATACCCGATGAAGTATTCATGACGGGACCTTTGTTCCCGGAACGCAGATAAGCCGACGTCTTCATGATGAGACCACAGTATGGCGAAGTGCTACTTCCTCGGACTGGATCTCGGTCAGGCCAGCGAGCCCACGGCCCTGGCCGTCGTCGAACGTCTGGTCGTTCCGCCGGGCGCTGCCCACGATCTACGCCGACCCGTGCAATCCCTGCGACATCTGCAGCGCTTTCCTCCAGGTACGCCCTACCCGGAAATCATCGCCACGGTTCGCGGCCTGCTGCAGACGCCGCCCCTCGCCGGTTCAACGCTCATCGTCGATCGCACAGTGGTCGGACTAGCAGTATTAAGCCTGTTCAAAGAAGGGTTCGAGAACCAGGTGAACTGCCTCTACATGGCCGTGACGATTGGCGCCGGCACTGATCCCACCACCGGTGAAGGCGGCATTCAAGTGCCGCGAAAAGAACTGGTCGGCGTCCTGCAGGTGTTGCTGCAGACCCGGCGACTGCAGATTCCGCGGTCATTGCCGGATGCCGCATTGCTCGTCGACGAGATGATGAAGTTCAAGGCGAAGATCACGTTGGCCAAAGACAGCACGTTGGAGTCCTGGCGTGAGGGGCCGCACGACGATCTGGTGCTGGCCGTTGGACTGGCTGCCTGGCAGAGTGAGAAGACGTTGCCACCACTGGTTGATCCTCCCCGTCCGTGGCCGACGAGGGTACGAGTGTGACGATTCGGTAGACAGCTAGCCAGTTCGATCGCGCGTCAACGCGCTGCGAGCCTGGCCGCCCGCCTTACTTGCCACCGGACGGAACACTGCGAGCCAAGCGAAAGCCGAGGTAGTTGAACCTGTAGCTAGGCACGCAACAGTGGCGGTTTGCGGCACGGCAGACCCTGCCGGGGTGGCTCCAGCTGCCGCCACGGATCACCCGGTACCTGCCCTCTGTCGCGCCGGTGGGATCTGTGACCTCTCCGGCAGGATAGGGTCCATGCGTATCGGCGCACCACTCCCACACGTTGCCGTGCATGTCGTATAAGCCCAGCGCGTTCGCCGCGTAGGCGCCAACCTTACAAGTCTTCTCCAAATAGTCGCCGTTGTCGGCACCGTGGTAGGGATAGTTGCCGTCGAAGTTGGCATCGCGGGAGGAGAGGGAGCGGCCGTCGCCGATGCCGAAGGGCTGAGACGCAGGGCGCCCTCCCCGACAGGCATATTCCCACTCCGACTCGGTCGGCAAGCGGTACACGTGCTTATCCGAGAGCTTCTTCGTCAACTCGATGCAGTAGTCGCGGGCTTCTTCCCAGCTCACTTGCTCGACGGGCAGGTCGCCGGCCCCTTTGAAGTGGCTCGGCTCCTTGTCTGTCAGCGCCTCGTACTGAGCCTGCGTCATCTCCGTTTTCGCAAGGTCGAAAGGCTCCATTAGTGTTACAAGGTGTTGGGTCTCCAAATCCAGCCACTCAGGCCGCTTCCCCCCAAAATAGGTATTCCTGAGGTATTCCTGCTCGGCGCGAGGCGAGCCCGCATAGAACCGGCCCGGCGGCACGAGCACGAACTTCATCTTGACCCCGTCGGCGATCTCGACCGTCTCCTCGACCTCTCGCCTGAGATACGTCGCCCACGCCTCCTGCGCCCGCCGCACGTCGGCGGAGCTGACGCCGGTCTCGCGCGTGCAGTCCAGTGGTTGGGGGCGCTGATGCACGCGACCCGGCAGCGGCGCCGGGGACGGTTCGCAAGCTCCGGCCGCCAAGGCTTCAGCAAATGCCCGGCAAGAGGACCAACGCTGGTCCGGCTGCTTGGCCAAAGCTTTCGCCACGGCTGGCCGCTCCGCCTCCGGAAGTATCGTCAGGTCCGGCTGGCCCTGGACATGTCCGAACATCAGTTGGTGCTGGCCGCCCCGGAACGGCAGCATGCCGCCGCGGAGCTCGCAGTAGCTAACCGCCAAGCTGTACTGGTCGGAGTGCGCGCTTACTTGTCCTTGAAATTGTTCAGGGGCAGCGTAGGCGACGGTCATCGAGCCACTGTTGCTGGCCAGGCTGCGCTCCAGGAGCTTGGCCAGTCCGAAGTCGGCCACTTTGATGCTGCCGCCGACCAAGAGCAGGTTCTGCGGCTTCACGTCGCGGTGCTGGATGTTCAAGGTGTGCAGGTAGTCCAGCCCCTTGGCGGCTTCCACCATGTATTCCAACAACTCGGGGCGCGGGATGCCGACTTGTCCTTGTTCCTCCGCTTCCGCGAGGCGCTGGTAGAGAGTCTTGTCACCGAGTTCCAGA
>Ga0326727_10022148_pt1 | contig 12326 bp, 12 predicted proteins | sample MB2enrmetagenome_FD_207643 | JGI IMG/M metagenome (GOLD analysis project Ga0326727, IMG submission 207643) | Lab enriched peat soil microbial communities from McLean, Ithaca, NY, United States - MB29MY | ecosystem: Environmental > Terrestrial > Soil > Wetlands > Peat | place: USA: New York...
CCCTTCACGTTCTCCTCCAACCTGCTCCACGCCCTCCATGCCGCCGTCAAACGCGTCCGCTGGGACGAACGCTTTGCCGGGCTGGCCGAACTCTCGGTCTGGCTCCGAGCGCAACTGCGCGACCTCGGATTCGAACTCGTCGGCGGCGGTGCCAGCACTTCGCCCGTCATCGTAACGATCGCGCTCCCGGCCCACCTCGACTCTGCGCGGATCGGCGGCCTTATCCAGGAAGCCGGCTACCTCCTCAGCTACAACAGCGATTACCTGCGCCGCAAAAACTGGATCCAAGTGTGTCTCATGGGCGAATGCGCCAAAGAGAAAGTCGTCTCGCTCCTGAACGCGCTTAACCGCGTTTGCTTCCGCCACCCCCGTACCCGCACGACTGCCGGGAGCGCCCTCCCAGACTGCCCCGACGGCCAATTCATAGGCACATCGAGAGCGGGGTATCAGATCACGAAATCCAAAGCACTGGGCGGCGCGGCCTGAAGTCGTCTAGCGCGCTCGCAGAGTCCGGCAATAGTCACACTCTCGAGGATCTTTACGATGGCGTCGCGCACTTCTTTCATCACGCTCCGGATTGGGCACCGGGACTCGTCCGGGCACGAGCACTCTTCGTAGAACCGCTCGCTGACACAACTCACGGGGGCTAGCGCCCCTTCGACGTGGCGCACGACTGCAGCAAGGGTGATCTGCTCCGGCTTTCTCGCCAGGCGATACCCGCCGGCCACACCCCGCCTGCTCTGCACAAACCCCGCCGACTTAAGATCGTTGAGGATTTGCTCCAGAAACCGCTTAGGAATGTTCTGCTGGTCCGAAATGGTTTGAATGCGAATCACAGGCTTCCCGTAGTTCAAACCCAAGACCAGCATTGCCCGCAAAGCGTATTCCCCTCGCAGTGAGAGTTTCATAGCGCCCCGAATATAGAATCTACACCAGGAATATCAAGAATAACGCCATCACGGGCTTGCACCGAAGCAAGTCGCTGCCACCACCCAAGCAACTCCCAATCTGTTGGTTTACTACATCGTTACTACATCGTTACAACTTGGTTAATACATAGTTAATACTTTGTTCATACATCTTCCTGCATGGCTATCAGGTGCTTACCTCTGCGCTCGCTTAGCCCTGTTCCACCCGCAGCCCGATGGGTCAAAGTGGCCCGCAGTCCCGAATTGCGTCCAAATCAACAAAGTTGCATGATCTCTATTGACATAATGTACTTGTTCAGTACCATTCGCCGGTAAATAACCATGATGGCTGGCCGGCAACTCAAGAAAAGCGCAGCATGGCGCCGGCAGCCGCAGCTTGTTGTAACGCTCATAACGACCATGAAAAAGCGACACACGAGACTCCACTACGCGGTCCTGATCGGCGCGCTCTTTGGCGCACAGCCCACAACCGAAACCTTGGGCGCAGAGGGAACCAATGCAACCGGACTTCAGGCGCCAGCGACCGGCGCCACCGATACGAATACGCTCGAGATCATCAAGCAACTGCAGCGACGCATCGAGGAACTCGAACACAAGGTCCAGACCCTCGAGCGCGGCAAAGCACCCGCCGAAGAGCCGGGCGAGGGCAAATCGAACCCGCAGCTTCAGGAATTGGACCAGAAGGTGAAAATCCTGGAGCGGCAACGAGAACTCGATCAAGAAGACCAGGAGGCCAAAGCAAAGGAGGCACCCATGATCAGCGTAGGCGAGGACGGCTTTTCCTTCGCGTCGGCCAAGGGCGACTTCGCGATGCAATTGAAAGGCGTGCTGCAAGTGGACTCGCGGACCTTCTTTAACGAACCGGGGCTCGGGGGCAACGACAGCATGCTATTGCGCCGCGCACGCCCCATTCTTCAGGGTACGGTCTTCCAGGACTTCGATTTCCTCTTCGTGCCTGATTTCGCGCCGAACAGCGGCCCGACCATCTTCGATGCCTACGTCAATTACCGGTACAGTCCCGAGTTGCAGTTCCAGGCCGGTAAACTCAAGACGCCCTTCGGCTTGGAACAGTTGGCGCAGGACCGCGACATCCTGTTCAACGAGCGGTCGCTGGCGACCGACCTTGTGCCGAACCGGGATGTCGGCTTCGAATTGCACGGCGACCTGTTCGATGGGCGCGCCAGCTACGCTGTCGGCATCCTCAACGGTACCACTGACGGTGCCAACTCCGCCAACGTTGACTTTGCGGACGACCGCGCCTTCGCTGGGCGGCTTTTCTTCCAACCCCTCAGGAGATCCTCAGCAACGGCCCTGCGAGGGTTTGGCTTCGGCCTGGCCGGCACTTACGAAACCATGTCCGCCACCAACACGGCTGGGCTGCCGTCGAATACCGGTGGCAGCCTCCCGGGTTACTTCACCGACGGCCAGCAACAGTTCTTTGCCTACAACCCCTCCGACAAGGCGGTGGTCGTCGCAAAAGACGATCATTGGCGGCTATCGCCGCAGGGGTATTATTACTACGGGCCGTTTGGGCTGCTCGGGGAGTATGTCATTTCCGATCAGGAGGTCACCCGGACGGTAGTGGCTCCATTCGACTCGGCGCACCTGCGGAACACGGCCTGGGACGTTACGGCCTCCTGGGTATTGACAGGGGAGGATGCCGCGTTTGCTGGCGGGGTTGTTCCGCGACGGCCATTCAATCCGCGTGAGGGCAGTTGGGGCGCACTGCAACTCGTCGGCCGGTACGCGGAGTTGAGCATTGATCGGGCGGCGTTCCCGGAGTTTGCCGATCCGACGACTTCGGCCGGGTCGGCAGCGGCCTGGTCCGTCGGTCTTAACTGGTATCTGAACCGAAACGTGATGGTCAAGACCAGCTTCTCCCACACCCACTTCGACGGCGGGGGCGGGGCGGGGTCTTCCGCTCCGGCAACCGTGACCCGGAACGACGAAAATGTGCTGTTCACTCGCATCCAAATCGCATTCTGAGCCGGCCACCGCGCGCACCGACATCCCGGTCGGCATCCGGCAACGCCCTCCTCGCGCCCGCGCGAATTTCGGTGCTCCACGTGGTTCATCGAAAGGCAGAGCGGCAGAGCGATGGGGTGATACAGTAGTGGACTAACTGATAATACTTATGTTGAAACGAGGAACAATTTGTCTGCTCGGCGGACTGGCCCTGCTTGCTACGTCTGCAGGCCGGGTCGCGGCGAAAGACATCACACTCTTGAACGTCGCCTACGATCCGACGCGCGAGCTCTATCAGGATGTCAACGCGGCCTTTGCCCGGAACTGGAAGGAGAAAACGGGCGACACAGTGGCCATCAGGCAGTCCCACGGCGGCTCCGCCAAACAGGCCCGGGCGGTGATTGACGGTCTGGAGGCGGACGTCGTGACGCTGGCCCTGGCGTACGACGTGGACATGCTCTACGAGAAGGGCAAACTCATCCCCCGCGATTGGGAGAAGCGCTTGCCGGATAACAGCTCCCCGTACACCTCGATCATCGTGTTCGTCGTGCGCAAAGGAAATCCAAAGCGCATCAAAGATTGGGACGACCTGGTGAAACCGGGCGTCTCGATTGTCACGCCCAACCCCAAGACCTCGGGTGGCGCACGCTGGAATTATCTCGCCGCCTGGGGCTATGCGCTGAAGAAATCGGGCGGCGACGAGGCCAAGACGCGCGATTTCGTAGCCCGGCTCTTCAAGAACGTGGTCATCTTCGACACCGGCGCGCGCGGAGCAACGACGACCTTTGTCCAGCGCGGAATCGGCGATGTGCTGGTCGCTTGGGAAAACGAAGCGCTGCTGACCGCCAAGGAGTCGGACCAGGGCGGATTTGAGATCGTTGCTCCCTCGCTGAGCATCCTGGCCGAGCCGCCGGTGACCTGGGTGGACAAGGTGGTCAACCGGCGGGGCACGCGTGCCGTGGCCCAAGCTTACCTCGAGTTCCTATACTCTCCCGAGGGCCAGGAAATCGCAGCTAAGCATTATTACCGCCCACGGCTCGATTCTGTCCGGGCCAAATATGCCGCCACCTTCCCGAGGGTGGACCTGTTCACGATTGACGAGGTGTTCGGGGGCTGGCAGAAGGCGCAGAAGAAGCACTTCAGCGACGGGGGAGTCTTTGACCAGATACAAAAGGCGAACCGGGAGCAATGAGAACGTTGCTTACGGTCGCCATGGGAAGTATGCTTGCGCCCACCCTGGGGCAGTTGCAACGGCCACACCGGCGCCAGGGCTGAACGCGCATGGCACGCCAGCAATTCAGAGTCCTGCCCGGCTTCGGCCTGACCATGGGCTTCACGCTCTGCTATCTGAGCGTGATAGTCCTAATCCCCTTCGCCGCGCTGGTCCTCCGTACCCTCGAACTCTCCTGGGAGGACTTTTGGCGCCTCGCCACCACCGACCGCGCGCTGGCCGCCTACCGGCTGACCTTCGGCGCGTCGCTGGTTGCGGCAGTGGCGAACGCGGTGTTCGGCACGCTGCTGGCCTGGGTGCTGGTGCGCTATGAATTCCCCGGACGTCGCTTCATAGATGCAATGGTGGATTTCCCCTTCGCGCTGCCAACGGCAGTGGCAGGGCTGACGTTGGCGAACCTGTTCGCCGCCAATGGCTGGCTCGGCCAGTACCTGGTGCCGCTGGGTATTAAAGGCGCATTCACACCGCTGGGCGTCGTGATTGCGTTGACCTTCGTGGGCCTCCCCTTCGTGGTGCGCACGCTCCAGCCCGTCCTCCAGAACCTGGAACCGGAGGTGGAAGAAGCCGCAGCCACGCTCGGAGCAGGACGCCTGCGCACGTTCGTGGCTGTCATTGCCCCTTCGCTGCTGCCGGCGGTCCTCACCGGCTTTGCGCTGGCCTTTGCGCGTGCCATCGGCGAGTACGGCTCGATTGTCTTTATCTCCGGCAACCTGCCGTTCAAGACTGAGATTGCCCCATACCTCATCGTCATGCGGCTGGAAGAATACGACTACACCGGGGCCATCGCACTGGCCGTGGTGCTGCTGGTGTTTTCGTTCCTGCTCCTGGGAGCGATCAACCTGCTGGAACACTGGTCGAGCCGGTTTCAACATTGATATGTCGCAACGCGGAACAGAAGAATCGCCGCTAGCCAAATGGGTGCTGATCGCCATTGCGCTGGCTTTCAGCTTTGTCTTCCTGCTCCTGCCGCTAGTCAACGTCTTCGCGCAGGCCCTCGCTTACGGCTGGGCGCATTACTGCCAATCGCTAGTGCAGCCCGATTCGCTGGCCGCGATCCGGCTCACCCTCTTTGTGGCGGCCATCACCGTGCCATTGAACGTCCTCTTCGGGCTGGCGGCTGCCTGGGCGATTGCCAAGTTCGACTTCCCGGGCAAGCCCATCCTCATCACGTTGATTGACCTGCCCTTCTCGGTCTCGCCGGTTGTCGCGGGGTTGATGTTCGTCGTGCTGTTCGGGCTGCAAGGCTTCTTCGGTCAGTGGCTCGATGCCCACAACCTCAAAATCATTTTCGCCGTGCCCGGCATTGTCTTGGCGACCGTATTTGTCACGTTCCCCTTCGTCGCCCGCGAGCTGATCCCCGTCATGCAGGCGACCGGCACCGAGCAGGAGGAGGCGGCGCTCACGCTGGGCGCCAACGGCTGGCAGACGTTTTGGCATGTGACCCTGCCCTCCGTGAAGTGGGGGCTGATTTACGGCATCATCCTCTGCAACGCCCGCGCGATGGGGGAGTTTGGCGCAGTCTCCGTCGTCTCCGGCCACATCGCCGGGCAGACCGAAACCATGCCCTTGCGGGTCGAAGCCCTCTACCAGGGCGCCACGGAAGGGTCCGCTGCCGCCGCCTTCGCCGTCGCGAGCTTGCTGGCGATGCTGGCGCTGCTTACGCTGGCCATTAAAACCTTCCTGGAGTGGAGGCAGGCGCGGACTCAGAAGTTGATAGTCGGGAGAGGTGATAGTGGATAGTGGAAGATGGAGTTGATAGTGGGGAAAGTTGAAAGTTGATAGTAGAAAGCAACAGAAAGGAAACTCATGTTTGGATTCGAACGGCTGGAAGTCTGGAATAAATCTATTGATTTTGCGGATCTGGTTTACCGGGTCACGCGGGCGTTTCCCGATGACGAAAGGTTTGGCCTCACTAGCCAAATGCGGCGAGCCGCTGTATCGGTCTCGTCCAATATCGCCGAAGGCAGCGCCCGATTCTCGAAAACAGATTCTGCGCGGTTCCTTGAGATCGCAACCGGCTCGGTGTTCGAGGTGGTCTCCCAATCTTTCATCAGCCGTCGCCAGGGTTTCCTCACTGAAGCAGATTTCGGTACCCTCTACTCCGCTGCCGAGGAGCAAGGCCGAATGCTCAGCGGCCTCCGCAAGTCCTTGCTGGAAGCAGCCTGACGCGCTTCCCTCGCTATCAACTATCAACTCCCCAACTATCAACTACTCCGGTGAGCATCGAACTGAAAGGCGTGACGAAGAAGTTCGGCCGGGTTGCGGCCGTCAACAACGTCACCTTTTCCGTCAGGGAAGGCGAGTTGATGGCCCTGCTCGGGCCGAGCGGCGGAGGCAAGACCACGGTGCTGCGCATGATCGCCGGGTTGGAGATGCCGACCAGCGGCGATGTGTTCATCAGCGGCCGGAGGGTGAACAATCTGTCAGTGCAGCAACGCAACATTGGGTTCGTGTTCCAGAATTATGCCCTGTTCAAGAACATGAACGTGTTCAAGAACATTGCCTTCGGCCTCAAGATCAAGAAATGGAAGACCGCCGACATCCGAGCCCGGATCGGAGAGTTGCTGACGCTTTTCGGGCTGGAGGGGTTGGACCAGCGCTACCCGCACCAGTTGTCGGGCGGCCAGCGGCAACGGGTGGCCATTGCGCGGGCGCTAGCCCCCAAACCCAACGTGCTGCTGCTGGACGAGCCGTTCGGCGCAGTGGACGCCAAGATCCGGCAGGAGTTGCGCGAGTGGCTCGTCACCCTGCACCACGACCTGAACGTCACCACCATCTTCGTCACCCACGACCAGGAAGAAGCCCTGGAGGTGGCCAATCGGATTGTCATCTTCTCGGGCGGCCTCTTGGAACAAGTCGGCACGCCGCGCGAGGTCTATGAGCAGCCCGCCAACGAGTTCGTGGCCCGGTTCATCGGCGCAATGAATGTGCTGGAACCCGAAGTGCGCGGCGGGATTGCGCGTATGGGCGAGTTGGAGTTCCCCGCCTCCGGCCAACCCGATGGCCAGAAGCTGCGGATCGGGTTCCGCCCTTACGCCGTCCAGATTTCCTCTGAGCTGACCCAGCACCGTTACCGGGCGGTGTTGCGGCATACCTTCTTCCTCGGCGTCCTGCTGCGCGTCGAACTGGAGCTCCCGAGCGGCTTAACCATTCGCGCCCGCATGACCAAGGAGGACTATGCCCACCAGGGCCTGGAAGACGGCAAAGAAGTCTCCTTCCAAATCCGCCAATATCGTGTCCTGGCCGGCGCGGCCGCCGCGCTCCCGCCGGAAAGCGAGCTGGGGTATCAGGCGCCACCTTCGCTGGGGGAGAACATTTAGTTGTCGGCGCTTACCTGAGCTTACCGCTGCCTTCAATGGGCCAGATGTCCGTTACGGTCCCATTTCGATGAACGACGTACTCGCGATAGAGATTGCAGGTCGTGCAGCCATGGGAAGGAACGATCTCAATCTGATCGCCGACTCGGATCGGCTGACCCTCTGGGAGCGCGACGCTCATGTGTTCTTCCGAGCCGAATTTCACTACCTCCGCCCCACGCAGATTCTTGATTCTGGGCGGTCCCCACTCTCCGCCAACCCCCTTTCGGCCGACATCAATGATCGCCACGTTCTGGGCCGGGCGGCTGATCACCGTGGCCAGGATCGTCTGCGCTTGCTGAAATTCCGGTCGAATGTCCTCATACCACCAGTCCATCGCGGCGTAGGAGCCGGCCTGGACTTCGTCAATGCCTTCGTAATCGCCCGTCACGGTGTAGGTGCCGGTGCCGCCGCCGCTCACAATGTTCACCGCCAGACCTGCACGCTCGATGTGGCGGCGCGTCTCCACCAGCAGCTTCAGGGCCGCCCTTGTCTTCTCCGTGCGCTCGGTTTCTTCCCGGAGGTCCACGACGTGGCCCTCGTAGCCTTGCAGTCCCTCAAAGCTCAAACCCGGTAAAGAGGCGACGAGATGCCCAAGATCAAGGGCCGCCTGTTCGGGAGCCACCCCGCAACGGTGCATGCCGATGTCAACCTCGACCAATACGCGGAGACGCACCCCCGCACTTGACGCCGCCTCCGAGAGCATCTTGACGTTCTCCGGCGAATCCACGGCCACCATCGGCCGGGCGCGCCGGGCGAGTTCAATCAGTCTGAGCATCTTGGTTCGTCCCACGATCTGATTCGCGATGAGGATGTCCTCAATGCCCGCATCGGCCAGGACCTCAGCTTCGCCCAGCTTGGCACAGGTGATACCGACGGCGCCGGCCTCCATCTGCAGCCGGGCAATTTGGGTGCACTTGTGGCTCTTGAAATGCGGGCGCAATCGGCAATGGCGGCCGGCAAAAAATGCCGCCATGCATTGTATATTTGCGCTCACAGCGTCGGCATCCAGCAGCAAGGAGGGCGTATCCACGTCGGTCAGCGTCTTGCCAATCCAGTGAGTTAAGTCGGTAGAAACCATGAACCAAGACTACCGGACCTTGCGCCGGGCATGAAGCAGGAAGAGTGATTAACTGGGCGACACCTCTGCAGGTCCTTGGGTTTCTGCAGCCCCGAGTCGGCTCGCAGCCTCGGCCTTCGGGTTTCGGATTTCTTTCGGCCTTCGGGTTTCGGCCTTCGGATTTCCTCTACTTCCCCTCCACCCCCTTCAGGTAGGCCAGGATCAGTTCCGGCAGATCGGCGCTGTAGCCGCCCTCCAGCACGCTGAACAGCGGCACGCCCAGGTTCCGCAGCGATTGGCCCAGCCAATGGAAATCCTCTGTTTCTAATGCTCCCTGAGCCAGCGGGTCTCGCTCGTAGGCGTCAAATCCGGCGGAGACCGCAACCAGGCCGGGTTTATAGGCCTGCAACCGTTCCAGCGCGCTTGCGAGCACGTGCCGGTACTCGCCGCGCGCCGTTTGCGGCGGCAACGGGTAATTGAAGCAGTTGTTACCGAGGTTCCGCGTGCCGGTGCCGGGATAACAAGGGAATTGGTGGATGGAAAAAAAGGCGGCACTAGGCTTATTGAGAAGCAGTGCCTCCGTCCCGTTGCCGTGATGCACGTCGAAATCAAATACGGCCACGCGTTTGGCGCCTGTGGCCAGCGCTTCCAGGGCAGCAATCGCGACATTGTTCAGGTAGCAAAACCCCATCGCCCGGTTGCGCGTCGCATGATGCCCCGGCGGGCGCATCAAGCTGAAGACCGTTTCCCCAGCGCGCGCGGCCTTTAAGGCGTCGAGCGCGGCGGCAACCGACGCTCGGGCGTAGTCCACCAGGTTCGGGTATGCAGGCGTGTCCTCGTCGAAGTCCTCCAGCCGTGCCAGGCGCGCGAGATGCGCAGGGTCGTGCGCGCGCAGGATGGAGTTGTCGTCACAAGTGCTGGGTTCACTCCACGTAATCGGCAGTTCGGTCTGGCTCCGAAGCCTCGCCCAGGTCGCGATGATGCGCTCAGGCCGTTCCGGGTGGCCCGGGTGCGAATAACCGACACAGCGCTCGTCCGTAATGACTCTCACCTTACAGTAGCCCACCTAGACATACAGATAGACGTAGATGGCGAACGCGATGGCCAGGAGTCCTGCCGCAGCGGCGAGAGCCCAGAGCAGGTTGCGCTGCCGGGCTGCCATGGCCAGGGTGGACACGATTACCCCGAGTTGGGCCGCCAACATGCCGAAGAAAAAGCGCTGACTGCGATTGTGGTGCCGCTCGGCGGATATGTTGCTCTTGCGGACCTGCAGCTCATAGAGGTTTGCGATGGCCTGGTTGAGCCGCGCCTCGACCTCATAACGTAGCGCCGCGTAACGCAGTCGCGCCGCCGTGAAGTCGCGAGTGAGAGAGGCCCCCATTCCCGGCGAAGAGGACAGTTCTCGCAGACAGGACGCCTGTCGGACGACCAGGTTCTCGAGTTGGTCAATCGAGCTGTTGATGGGCTTGGTGGCCGTATCGAAGCTCTGGACCACGTCCTGTGCGGCGCGGAGCGCATCGTCCAGGGCGTTGTCGCTCACCCGGGCCAGGAGCGCTGCCAGCTCCGGCTCCGGCTTTAGATTCTCCATCGCCTCCAGCGCCGCCTTCACGGCGGGGTCGGGCGCCGCCGTCGCGCCCGCCGCCGGCACGTCCCCGCGTTGCAGGCACCCCAGCGCTTTCTGCCCGGCTGCCGAATCCAGCGCCGCCAGCATTTCGGTCCTCACTTTTGCCCCCTCCGACTGGTTGGGTTGCGCCGGCAGTTGCTCGGCGGCGTGCCGGAGCGCCGTCGCATCCAGCGGACGAAGCTCGATGAGACTCTGCAGCAAATCCAGCGAGTTGCGTTGGAAGGCGCCGCGCAACCGTTTGGCCTGAAAGAAACTCCACTGGTCCCCTGCCTTGGACTGCTGCTGCGCCGCGAGCGCGCGGTCATATTGCGCACGGGTCATTTCGCTCGAAGCCAACCCCGCCAGCAGGGTGGCCACCACTGCCATCACCACCGGAGTAGCGGCCAGCATTTTACCCCAGTTCGTTGACGGCACATCCGTCTTCAGTTGATCCGGTATTTGGACCTTCATAATGCCTGATCCTTCGCGTTACCCGCGCTGCGACCGGAAGACCAACCTCCCGCGCGCATACTCTCCAGTTGCCACAGGTGAGCGCCACCGGCAAGCCCAAACGGCTCTAATCGGGGGCTTCAGCCGCGCTGACATCGCGGGCAATAGAATGTGCCGCGGGCGGCTTGCACCCGTCGCCGGATTGCTGTCCCACACGCCGGGCACGGCTGGCCTGCTCGGTCGTAAACCCGCAACCGCTCCTCGTAATAATCGCGCACACCGGGCGCGCGGCCGAAATAGAATAATCCGTCGCGCGCCCCTTGGCCGACGAAGTTCAGCGGTACCGTGCTGCCGCACGCGATGGCCTCCCGGAGCACCGCGCGAACGGCACGCCACAAGCGTTTGACTTGCGCTCCCGTTAATCTCCGTGCCGGCAGGGTCGGCGCAAGGCCCGCCCGGAACAAGGCCTCGCTGGCATAAATGTTCCCCACGCCCGCCAGGAGCGATTGGTCCAGCAACTTGACCTTGATGGCCTGCCGGGAGCGGCCCAAGGCCCGCCCGAAACCCGCAACCGTAAACTCCGCTCCCAGCGGCTCCGGGCCCAACCGCCGCGGGGCGCTGGTATCGAGCGTGAGCCGTCCGAAATAACGCGTGTCCTCGAAAACGAACTTCTCCCCGCCTAGGCTCAGAACCACCGCCGCGTGTCTGGGCAGCCGGGCCTTGGCCGGCAAAACATACATTCGCCCCGTCATGCCAAGGTGGCCCACGAGATTCAGTGACCCCGCCTGTCCTGGCTTCCGCAGCCTGAACAGAAGGTACTTCCCCCGGCGCGCCAACCCGCAGAACTTCGCTCCGCGCAAGGCCCGCGTGAAGCCACGCGTGGATGCGGGCGCCACCACTTTCGCCCGATGCACGTGGACAGAGCGAATGGTCTGGCTCTTCAACAGCGGCCCCAAATGACGCACCAGCACTTCGACTTCAGGTAGCTCAGGCACGTTTCACGTTTCACGTTTCACGCATCACGCATCACGCATCATGTTTCACCCTCAGCACCTCCAGCACCTCCTCATCCGTCGTCTGCGCGAACACCTCGTAGTACCGCCCCACCGCATCGAAGTCCGGGTCCACGCACAGCACCCGCACCTCGTCCGCAACCCGGGCAAGCCGATCCACCGCATTAGTCGAAGCAACGGGCGCGGCTACCACGGTTACGCGCGCGTTCCGTTTCCGGGCCGACAAGACCGCGGCCTCGGTCGTCGCCCCCGTCGCCAGGCCGTCGTCCACGACCAGCACTGCTTTGCCTGTCACATCCGGCGCCCCTTTGGGATGGAACCTCACCTGGTAACTGCGCAGCCGCTCTTTCTCCTCCTCTATAACCTCCTCCAACGCCGCGCGAACCACTGGGTTCGGCCCGATGGCGCCCTCGTCCAGCAGCACCACGCCATTCTCCGCCAGCGCGCCGACGGCAAACTCACGGTGCCAGGGATGCCCGATCTTGCGGACGACGAGCACATCCAGCGGCAGATGCAGAGCGTGCGCGACCTCCGCCGCCACGATCACGCCGCCGCGCGGCAGTCCCAACACCAGGTCAGCCCGAACCCGTTGCTCCTGCAGGCAACGACCCAGCTTCAGTCCCGCGTCCTCGCGTGATGCGAACATCACCATACGAATCGCCCCGTTGCCGCGCTAAATCAAATGAGACCAGACTCACAGCGTCACCAGCGTGCCCACC
>Ga0326727_10022150_pt1 | contig 12325 bp, 7 predicted proteins | sample MB2enrmetagenome_FD_207643 | JGI IMG/M metagenome (GOLD analysis project Ga0326727, IMG submission 207643) | Lab enriched peat soil microbial communities from McLean, Ithaca, NY, United States - MB29MY | ecosystem: Environmental > Terrestrial > Soil > Wetlands > Peat | place: USA: New York...
TTTATACCATTACCGAGGGCCAGGGGATTACCGCAGCGCTGTGCGGCGGCAAGCCCTGCGCGAACCCGCTGGCGCCGGACGCGGCGACTGCGGCCACCAAGGGAAAGCCGTAGAGCCGGTCTAGATACATATTGATGTTGAGCGGAATGGGCGTTGCGTTCTGCGGATAAAGCTGGGTTTTGAGCGAAAGCCCGGAAGAAAACCCCTCAGCGGCCCGTGGTGAAAGTCCACATTGCTGAAAACCTTCCCTCGGGGGCTAAAGTCCCTGTTGATTCTATTGCATTTGCGGCACGACTAGAGTCGTGCCCTTTCAAAACCTGACTTGCACCACAGGCTCTTAGGGACAAAGCCTGCGTTGGTTGCGGCACTGCGGCACTTTTGAAGTCGTGCCCTGACACTCCTGGCATCCCCGAATGAGTCATTCTGCAAACCGTGAAGTCGCGCCCTGACACACTCGGGGATCAGGATCGAGTTGTTCCGTAGTCTCTAGGACTGTGCTCTCCTTTCCGGCTGTGGAATTGCGGGCTGAAGCCCGCGCCCTTCACCTAAACCTGAGTCATGGAACCTCTGCAGAGGAGATTCGATCGCCGGGGCGGGAGGATGAGCGCCCCGGCGATCGGGGTCATAGGAATACGATCCTAGAAGACCCCGGCCATGAAAACCTCGGAGGATGCACGGTGCTTTTCCGGCTTCAAGCCGCACTCGGCGAACACTGCCGGCGACAGCGTCATCACCGGGCAATAGGAGTGGGCCAGAACCTTGTAGACCACGCCGTGACGAGCGATGGCGGCAAAGGCCGATGCGCCTTGCGCTCCCAAAACGATCAGATCGGCCTGCTGGGCCCGGCCCTGATAGAGCAGTTCCTCGGTCGGGTCGCCGGGCACCACGATGGTCTGCACGGCAATCATGTCCAGCAACTGGGGAGGAACCAGAGAGAAAAGATCGGCCTCTAGTTGATCGATCGATCTGCCGGCCAGAACCTCAGCCCGCTCCTGGGGCCGGATGACATGCTGCAGGATCAGGCGCGCGTTGTGCCGAACGGCCAGTTCGGAGGCGAAACTGGCCACCAACTGGCTGGCCTCGTGAAGGCTCACGGCGCAGAGGATGGTGCGGATGGCAAAGTTGCGGTAGTCGCCCGCGACCACATCGGGGCCCACGGTGAAGACGGGCACTTTGGCGGTGCGCAGAACGGCCTCGGCCACCGAGCCGACAAGCAGCTTGCCGATGGGCCCAGGCGAGTGAGTGCCCATGACGATGCGATCGATCTCGCGTTCGTGCACGAATGCAAGGATTTGGTCGGCGGCTAATCCTGGCCGCACCACCACTTCGCAAGCAACACCGGCATCGCGGGCGCGCCGGGCCAGGGGGTCAAGATGCTCGATCTCGGCATGGGCGGCAGCGGCATAGTCGTAGTAGCGGATGCCGGATGTTTCCGATGCGGCCACCACCAGCGTGTCATAGGCGTGGAACAGAATGAGAGAGGCGCCAAACTCCACGGCTTGCGCAACCGCAAAGGCGAAGGCCTTTTCATTGGCGGGAATCTCGGAGGCGAAAAAGATGGTGGAGGGCTTACTCCACCCCGGCTTGATACCAATGGCCATGGGAACCTCCCTGAGGTGCGGCGAGACATTAGCAGCGTTACCATCGGATTGCAGTGCCCGGTGGTACAGGCTGGAGCGATTCCAATCGCTCCAGAGGGCGTAAGCTGCGGCTTCCGGCGTACCGGAAACCATCTTTCAGTCCTTCAAGGCGCAGATTCCAGGGTGGGCTTTCGTCTACTCTCGAATTGTGCGCTCATTTCGTTTCTTTGTCCAGCGGGAGCGCCTTCGCCTCCCGTTTGCGTGAGATTACGTGATCCAAATCACAGCGTTGCCTCCCGGAAGGCTGCTCTTCTGAGGTGGAATCGCGGCACCTAAGAGCGGTCTTCCCATGCATCGAGCTCTGCCGGCCCCTCCCAAGAAGGATTTCTCTCGAAGGGCAATCAGCTTATCGGCAGGAGGTTAGATTTCTTTAATGCTTTGGGAAACCGCTTGATCCCCGGCGCAGAAACCGTTTTTCGGTTGCGCCCGCCGCGATCCGAGTGGAGGCCCTATGCAACCGATGCACAACATCCCCGCGCGCGGCGGGTTGAACTTCGACGAGACACCCTTTCTGGCCATCTGGGAGGTTACGCAGTCCTGCGATCTGGCTTGCAAGCATTGCCGGGCCGCGGCCCAGCCCATGGCCCATCCGGACGAGCTGACCAACGCCGAGGGCAAGGCGCTGATCGATCAGATCGCCGGGATGGGCGTGCCGATCTTTGTTTTTACCGGGGGCGATCCGCTGAAGCGCAAAGACGTTTTCGAGCTGATTCGCTACGCCGCGGAGAAGGGCGTGCAAGTTGCTCTGACGCCGAGCGCGACGCCGCTGCTAACCCGCGAGGCCATCTTCCAGCTCAAGGAGGCTGGCCTGGTGCGTTTGGGCATCTCGCTGGACGGCTCGACGGCTGAGATTCACGATGCCTTCCGTGGCCTTTCCGGCGCGTGGGCGCGGACCATCCAGGCCATCGAGTGGGCCAACGAGGCGGGCATTCCCATCCAGGTGCACTCCACCATCAGCCGCCACAACGCCCACGATCTGGATAACCTGTGCGCCCTCTTCGAGCGGCTGGCCATCGTGATGTGGAACGTTTTTTTCCTGGTTCCGGTGGGACGCGGGCAACTGGCCGATCTGCTCTCGGGCGAGGAGTTCGAGCAGGTCTTCGGCAAGATTTACGAGCTCTCGCACCGGGTCAGCTTCCAGATCAAGACCACCGAGGCGATGCACTACAGGCGCTATCTCCTGCAGCACAACCTTGAAGAGCGGCGCATGGGGCATGGACATGGGCATGCGGGCAGCGCTAAGGTTGGCCCAGCCGTGGGCTATGAACCTGGAGCGCCGACTGCCGACGCGCAGACCCGCACCGCGAGTTGGGCCACGCGGCGGGTGAACGACGGCAAGGGCTTCCTCTTCGTCTCGCATGTAGGCAACGTGTATCCGAGCGGATTTCTGCCCATCCATGCCGGCAATGTAAGAGAGACGCCGTTGAGCGAGATCTACCGCAACGCGCCCATCTTCAAATCGCTGCGCGACACCGGCAAGCTGGAAGGCAAGTGCGGAGCCTGCGAGTACAAGGAGATCTGCGGGGGTTCGCGAGCGCGGGCCTACGCGGTCACCGGCGATCCGCTGGCACAGGAACCCTGCTGCATCTATCAGCCGAAGAACTGGGACCCGGAGCTGGAGAGCGCGGCGGGGGCGTACGCGGTTTCGCTCGCTCGGATCGTCTAAGAACCTGTATAAAAACTCCCCTTTTGGCGACGGGAGAATGGTAGGTCAGGGCTTTGCAGGGTGCGGATTTCCCGCACTGGGCGCACCGGTTTGCTTGACGCCAAGAGTTATGCGGCCGAATGCCGGCGAATCGCGCGCCAGCAGGGAGTCGAATAGCATTGCAGGGAGATGCACAGTGCATGCGATGGGTCCAACCTGCGCCGAATCATGGGCCAGCACCGCAAAGGCCGTCCGAGCTTGATTCTCAGGCTGCCTCCAATCTCTTTGTTTTCTCTCGCCTTGAATGGCTGCCCCCCAGGGATTCGAACCCCGATATGCTGATCCAGAGTCAGCTGTCCTACCATTGAACGAGGGGGCAGCAAGCGCGATATGCGCGGCTCGTCTCCGAGCCGCATCGGCTTGAGCCATAGCGGGGTGCTGGGCTCCACAAGCCAACCTGTTCATCATAAGGGGATTCCCAGGCCCGGTCAAACTCGCTTGCGCGTGATTGGGCTTGCGCTGAAAGAATGCGCGTGCCTCGGTCCGCACTCGAAACCGGCCCCCGAACCACCGACCATCCAATCGTGTCTAAGCTCCATCTCTGCCGCAAATTGCGCCTTGGCGTCTAACCCAATTGAAGCCTCATTGCGATCGTGATGCTCGCAGACGCTCCTGATGTAGAATCGGGGCTGAGAATGGAGTTGGTCCTCAATCTCGCCTGGTTGCTGCAGGCCGCGCTGATGCTCTGTCTGTGGCTGCGCTTTGGCCCGCGCGCGGGGCCAGACCGGCGGCCAGACCGGCACACCCAGTTCATCGCCCTGGCGGTCCTGATCCTGGTCCTCTTGCCGGTCATTTCGGTGACCGACGACCTGCAGGCCATCCAGAACCCAGCCGAAGCCGACTCCTGTTTGCGAAGGGACCACGCGGTCTCAACCCATCATTCCGTCTTTCCCGCTGTCGCCGCGCTCCCACTTCCTGCCTTCGCCAAGATTTCCCGCGGATTTCTCCGCCTCCGCGCGCCTGGCGCTCTCCCCGCCCCGATCGTCCGTCGTCCTGCTTTAGCCTCGATCCAAAACCGTCCCCCGCCGGCTGCTTGAAATCGCGCGACGCTCTTTCTGCATCTCCGGCCCGTTTCAATCCGATTTCGCCGTCCAGGCTACGGCGCGAAGGCTGTCTATGAAGCAATTCCTCCCTCCTTTGTCTGCCTCGGCGGTAACCGTGCTGCTCCTTCTTGCCCCGGTCCTCGCCACCGCGCAGCCAGCCCTCACCTGGGATCAGGTTAAGGCCCGCTTTGAAGCCGCCAACCCCGCACTCAAGACCGATGCCGACAACGTGGACGAGTTGCGCGCCCAGGAGATCACCGCCTTTCTGCGTCCCAACCCGCAGTTCACGGCCACGGTCGATGGGACGGAGATTGCTCCCAACGACGGCCACTGGATTCCCCTCTCGGGAACCTTCGTCGAGCCGAACTTCAGCTACCTCCACGAGCGCGATCGCAAGCGCGAGCTGCGCCGCGATAGCGCGCGCCTGGGCACGCGCGTGGGGGAATCCGAGCATGAGGATCTGAAGCGCAATCTCGAGTTCGCGCTGCGCGCGGCGTTTGTGTCCACGCTCCAGGCGAAAGAGGTTCTGCGCCTGGCCAAGGCGGATTTGGACTATTACGACCAGATCATCGAGATCAGCCGCAACCGGCTCAGGACCGGCGACATCGCCAAGATCGATTTCGACCGCATCGAGTTGTTGCGCGTGCAATACGAATCCGAAGTTCAGACGGCCTTGGTGAACCTGCGCACGGCCAAGATTCAATTGCTGCAACTGCTCGACGACCGGACGCCAGTGGAGCAGTTCGACGTGGCCGGCCTCTTCGATTTTTCCGAGTCGCTGCCGCCGCTCGAGGAATTTCGCCGCACAGCGCTCGACGCGCGGCCCGATCTGCAGGCTGCTCTCCAGACCATCGAACAGGCCCAGGTCAACCACAAACTGGCGCTGGCAAATGGTTCCACCGATCCGACCTTTGGCGCGTGGTACATCTGGAATTCCGCGGTGAATAACCCCTATCCCATCGACATGCAGACACTGGGTCTCAGCGTCAACGTTCCGCTGCGTATCTTCGACCGCAACCAGGGCGAGAAGAAGCGCACGCTGATCGATGTCGTGCGCAGCCGCGATGCCAGCGAGACCGTTCGCGCCCAGGTCTTCAGCGACGTAGACACGGCCTACGCCCTGGTGGAGAGCAACATCGTGCTTCTCAAGCCTTACAAGGCCAAGTACAACGACGAAGCGCTGCGCGTGCGCGACACCGTAACCTATTCCTACCAGCACGGCGGCGCTTCGCTGATGGACTTTCTCAATGCGCAAAGCGACTATCGAATCGTGCAATTGGCCTATGCACAACTGATCGGCTCTTATCTGACCGCCGCCGGACAACTGAACCTGGCCGTGGGACGCGAGGTAATCCAATGATGCCGCATTCCTTCCTTAGACAACTCCCCCAAGCCTCGCTTGCATCTGCCCTGGCTGCCGCCCTGGCCCTCGCTCTCTCAAGCTGCAAGAGCAAAGACCAGGGTGACGGCGCGCCGCCCCCCGCCCAGGTGATCCAGGTGGCCGATATGAACCTGATCGCCATCGACAAGGACGACGTGGCCAAGTTCCCCCTCGCCCCCGCGGGACAGGTCGAGTCCGCCTCCGAGTTGACCGCCACCGGCGCAGTCTTCCCCGACATCTCCCGCGAGATTCCCGTCATCTCGCTGGCCAATGGCCGCGTCGTCGATATCAAAGCCCGGCTGGACGACAACGTGAAGAAGGGCCAACTGCTCCTCAAAGTCCAGAGCCCGGACATTACCGCCGCCTTCGACACCTACCTCAAAGCAGACAACGACGAGCAGCTCGCCAACAAGGCCTATCTCCGCGCCGACGACCTCTTCAAGCACGGCGCCATCTCGCAATCCATGCTTGAGCAAGCGGAGGACACCGAAAAAGACGCCAAGGCCGACCTGACCGCGGCGGAAGAGCAACTGAAGACGCTCGGCGTAGACAAGAATCGTCCCAGCAGCATCGTCGATGTTTACGCGCCCATCTCCGGCGTCATCGTGGCTCAGAACGTCACCAACGCCGCTGCCGCCGGAGTCAGTCTTTCCGGCTCGGCAACCGCCTTCACCATCGCCGATCTCTCCACCGTCTGGATCGTCTGCGACGTCTACGAAAACGACATTTCAAAGCTGCAACCCGGCCAGGAAGCGCGCATCAAGTTCAACGCCTTCCCCGATCGCCCCCTTCGTGGCCGCATCTCCGACATCGGCCCCATCCTCGATCCCTCCATCCGCACCGCCAAGGTCCGTATCGAGGTTCCCAACCCCGGCTTCCTCAAGCTGGGCATGTTCGCCACCGCCACCTTCACCAGCAGCAAAAAGGAGACCCACGCCGTAGTCCCCGCTGACGCAGTCCTCCATCTCCACGACCGCGACTGGGTCTATCTCCCCGCCGGCGGCAACCAGTTCAAACGCACAGAAGTGCACGCCGGCAGAATGCTCGACGGCAACCGCCAGGAGATCCTCTCCGGCCTTCTGCCCGGCCAGCAGGTCGTGGTCAACGCTCTGCTGCTTGAAACCGCGGGAAATCAGTAGATGATTCGCGCCCTCGTCGATTTCGCGCTCAGGAACCGCTGGCTGGTCCTCGGCGCCACAGTCGTCCTCGTCGCCTGGGGCGTGATCTCCTTCCGGGCCCTGCCCATTGAAGCCTACCCCGACGTGGCCAACAACTACGTGCAGATCATCACCCAGTGGCCAGGCCGCTCCGCCGAGGAGATCGAGCGCCAGGTCACCGTCCCGGTCGAAATTCAGATGGCCGGCATTCCCCGCCTCACCCATCTGCGCTCCACAACGCTCGCCGGCCTCTCCAGCCTGATGTTGATCTTCGACGACAACTCCACCAGCGACGTGAATCGCGAGCACGTTCTGGAGCGCCTCAACCAGGTCAACCTGCCCGCCAATCTCGTTCCGCAGATGGGCACCGACTGGAGCCCCGTCGGCCAGATCTACTGGTACACCCTGGAAAGCACCAACCCCTCCTACGACGTGATGGAAAAGAAATCGCTCGAAGACTGGACGCTGGAGAAGTCCTTCAAGAGCGTCCAGGGCGTAGTCGATGTCTCCAGCTTCGGCGGCCCCACCAAGGAGTACCAGGTCCGGCTCGACCCGGAAAAGCTCGTCTCCTATGGGCTGTCCATCGCCCAGGTCGAGCAGCAGATCGCCAGCAACAACACCAACGGCGGCGCCAGCTTCATCGAGCAAGGCGCCCAGCAGATCAACGTTCAGTCCGTCGGCCTCTACACCACGGTGCAGGACATCGAGAACACCGTCGTGAGAATATCCAACGGCGCGCCCATCAAGATCGATGACATCGCCACCGTCGCGCAAGGCCCCAAGATCCGTCTCGGCCAGATTGGCAAGGCAACCCACCGCCCCGACGGAACCATCGTCGATAATCCCGATACCGTCGAAGGCATCGTGCTGCTCCAGAAAGGCGACGACTCCGACCCCGTCCTGCAAGGCATCCACGAAGAGGTCGGCAAGCTCAACTCGAGCATCCTGCCCAAAGGCGTAAAGATCGTTCCCTTCCTCGACCGCTCCGACCTGGTTTCCTATACCGTCGAAACCGTCGAACACAACCTCACCGAAGGCATGATCCTGGTCACCATCATCCTCTTCCTCTTCCTGGGCAACGTGCGCGGCGCAGTCATCGTGGCCCTCACCATTCCCTTCGCCCTGATGTTCGCCTCCATCTGCCTCGACCTCGCGCACATCCCCGCCAACCTGCTCTCCCTGGGCGCGCTGGACTTCGGCATGGTCGTCGACGGCTCGGTCATCATGATCGAAAACATGGTCCGCCACCTCGCCCAGAAGGACGACACCCGCACCTCCGCTCAAAAAATCCGCGACGCCGCCCACGAAGTCCTTCGCCCGGTCTTCTTCGCCCGCGGCATCATCATCGCCTCCTACCTGCCCATCTTCACCCTGCAGGCCGTCGAGGGCCGCCTCTTCAAGCCCATGGCCTGGACCGTTTGCTTCGCTTTGCTGGGCGCGCTGGTCTTCGCCATCGCCGTGGCGCCGGTCGCGGCCAGCCTGCTGTTCCGCAAGGGCGCAAAGGAGTGGCAGAACCCCCTTATGCTCTGGCTCACGCGCCACTATCGCAGCGCGGTCCGCGCCGCCATCGTGAACCGCCACGCCACCCTGGCCGTATCCGGCGTGCTCTTTGCCATCGCTCTCTATCTCACCTTCGGCGGCCCCGTTGGCTCCGAGTTCCTGCCCCACCTCGACGAGGGCTCCATCTGGGTCCGCGGAACCCTCCCGCCCTCCGAAGGTCCCACCGCCTCCATCGCCTTCACCAACAAAGCTCGCCTGGTCATGGCCTCCTTCCCCGAAGTCACACAAGTCGTCAGCCAGACCGGCCGGCCCGACGACGGAACAGACACTACCGGCTTCTTTAACACCGAATACTTTGTCGACCTCAAGCGCAAGGAACAATGGCGTCCCGTCTTCCGCCAGAACAAGGAAGCCCTCATCGCCGCCCTCGACAAGGAGCTTTCCCGCTTTCCCGGCGTCATCTGGAACTACTCCCAGCCCATCTCCGACAACATGGAAGAAGCCGTCTCCGGCGTCAAAGGCGAGTTGGCCGTCAAGCTCTACGGCGACAACCTCCGCACCCTCGAGCACCGCGCGGAAGAAATCCAGGCCCAGATGCAAACCGTCAAGGGTATCGAGGACCTTGGCATCTTCCGCGTCATCGGCCAGCCCAACCTCAACTTCACCGTCGATCGCTACGCCGCCGCCCGTTGGGGAATCAACGTCGCCGACATTCAGGACGCCATCCAGACTGCGGTCGGCGCAAACGCCGTTACCCAGGTCCAGCAGGGCGAGGCCCGCTTCGACGTCACCCTCCGCTATCGGCAGCAGTATCGTGACACGCGCGAAGCCATCCAGAATGTGCGCCTGCTTTCTCCCTCGGGAGAGCGCGTCTCCCTCGCCCAGCTCACCACCGTCTCCACCGACGACGGCGCGGAGGAGATCTACCGCGAGGCCGGTCAGCGCTTCATCGCCATCAAGTACTCCGTTCGCGGCCGCGACCTCGGCTCCACCGTCGAAGAAGCCATCGCCAAGGTCGGCAAAAACGTCCGGCTCCCCGCCGGCTACCACATCGAGTGGGCCGGTGAGTACGAAAGCCAAAAGCGCGCCAACGCCCGCATGGCCATCGTCGTTCCCATCACCGTCCTGGCCATCTTCCTTATCCTGTACACGATGTTCCGTTCCTACAAGTGGGCCATGATCATCCTCGTCTCCGTCGTCATGGCCTCCATCGGCGGTCCGCTGGCCCTGTTCCTCACCCACACCAACTTCTCCGTCTCCTCGGCCGTCGGCTTCCTCGCTCTTTTCGGCGTCTCGGTTGAAACCGGCGTCATCATGATCGAGTTCATCAATCAACTGCGCTCCCGGCGCAAGGGCATGGAGGAGTCCACCCACGAGCACATCCTCGAAGCCGCGGTCGAGGGCGCGGTGCTGCGTCTGCGCCCCGTCATGATGACCATGCTGGTGGCCACCCTCGGCCTGCTGCCCGCCGCGCTCTCTCACGCCATCGGCTCGGACTCCCAGCGCCCCTTCGCCATCGTCATCGTCGGCGGCCTCCTCGCCAACTTAGTCATCGGCGTCTTTCTGTTGCCCACTTTGTATGTCTGGGTAGCCCGCGACAAGGACATCCTCCCCGCCACCGAAACCTCCGAGGACTTCTAAGCAAGTTTGCTTGCCGGAAGTCGTCACCGGTTCTCACCGGGGACGCCAGGTTGCCCGCCGCGTCGTAGCAGTATGCTTGCGAGGGGGAGCAACCGGGGCCGGGGCCGTCGATGCGGTTAGTGTTGACGCCGTTCGATCCGTAGAAGGTCAGTTGCGGCTGCACGGCGGTGGCGTTGCCCGTGCCGGTCGCATTCTGCGCCCAACGATTGCCGTACCGGTCGTAAGTCCAACCCAGCGTCAGGCCGTTATCCGCGCCTGCGGTGGCCGTGCCTTGCGCCAGCCGGTTCAGCGTGTCGTAAGTGAAGTTCCACGTCCCCATCACCGAGTCCGCATGCTGAAGTATATTCCCGTTGGGCGCGTAGCCGCCTTGGGGCACCTGGTTAGGAGTAGATGTTCGAGTCCCAGGTCTGAAAACCCAGACCTGGGGCATCCCATTTCAGTTCATTTCACCCGATGGGACCTGGGCCACCCGCCCGCAACGTACATGGCAACGGGCCGTACGGAGCCGTTTTCTTGGCTTACGGAGGGGAGTCATCAAGTTACCCCTTCAGCAACGCCAGGTTGCTATCAGAGTAACCCGTTTTCAGAGATTTTTCCTCTTAGCCGCCTGATTCTAAACACGTTCCCGCACAGTTACCCAAGGTTGCTCTACAGCAACCTTCTAGGGGTGACGTGTCGCAGCGCCAACAGCCGGTGCGTAAGCACCGTGTTCTTTGGGGGCAGTAGCAACCACCTTCAAGGAGCGCGATGCAGACCGCACCAAGCCGGCAAGATGTAGCGAATGAAAGAGTCGTACGGTGAAGGCCTAGCAAGCCACACCGGCTCCGAGTCATGCGGGCACGGTCGCAAGGCCGGATACGAAGCGTTGACAGGAGGAACTACGGGCGAGGTTATTGAGCCGCGAAATACCCCTAACTTCAGGACGCCGACACCCTGACACAACGCGGAAGGCAATATTCGGTGGAGCGATAATGCGAGCTTCACCGGGGTCCTGCGCGGTCTGTGACCCTGGCACGTAGGGACATATCTTGCACGGAAGTTGGGAGATCCCGGGTTCACCCGTGAGCAGCCAGTGCTCTTGGGACGCATCGGGAAGTCCAAGGACGGAATCCGATGATGAACGAACACGGGAAGTCGGACAGACCCATAGTACCGGGGAAGTCTCCGAACAAAGCCGGGGCCCCCGGCGACAGGTCTTCGTCGCTGGGGTGGAAAGCCAAAGCACCGGCGGCGGAGGAGATGGAGGGAAGGGGTCTGGCCAAGGGGAACCTGGGCCAGCAAAACGCGATCCGGACTCAGAGCCGGGCAGTCGCGCCAAGCGAGCTGGCGCAGGTACGACAGACGGCAAAATCGAACAAGGATGCAAGGTTCACCGCTCTGATGCATCACATCTACCGGATCGACACCCTGCGGTTTGCGTACTCGCAGTTGAAGAGGCACGCGGCAGCCGGGGTGGACGGGGAGACGTGGCGGCACTACGGCGAGGCCCTCGAGGAGAATCTCCAGAACCTCTCCCATAGACTGAAGCGCGGAGCGTACCGGGCAAAGCCGGTGTGTAGGGTGTACATTCCGAAGGCGGACGGGCGGCAGCGACCGCTCGGCGTCACTGCGTTCGAGGACAAGCTTGTCCAAAGAGCGACGGTGGAGGTACTCAACGCCATCTACGAAACCGACTTCCTCGGCTTCTCTTATGGTTTCCGGCCGGGACGCAGCCAGCATGGAGCGCTGGACGCGTTGTGGTGTGGACTCCATGAGCGACGTGTGAACTGGGTGCTGGACCTGGACGTGCGCAGCTTTTTCGACAGGCTGTCGCACGAGTGGCTGGTCCGGTTCCTCCAGCATCGGATAGCGGACCGGCGCGTCGTGCGGCTCATCCAGAAATGGCTGAACGCAGGCGTGCTGGAAAAGGGTATGCGAACGTTCGTGGAAGCAGGCTCGCCGCAGGGCGGAAGTGCATCGCCGCTGCTGGCGAATATCTACCTCCATTACGTCTTCGATCTCTGGGTTCAGGCATGGCGTAAGAAGCGGGCGCGCGGCGATGTAATCGTGGTGCGTTATGCCGACGACATCGTGGTTGGATTCGAGTTCAAAGACGAGGTCGAACGGTTCTGGGCGGAACTGAAAGAAAGAATGGCGAAGTTTCAACGTAAGCGTCCGAAGCTGCCATCTGGCGGGGAGTCCGGTCGCGTGCAAGACTTTGCGGGAGCGACGAAGTGTCCACTTGTTTTCAAGTGGACACTATATACGCCGGTGCTTCG
>Ga0326727_10022151_pt1 | contig 12325 bp, 9 predicted proteins | sample MB2enrmetagenome_FD_207643 | JGI IMG/M metagenome (GOLD analysis project Ga0326727, IMG submission 207643) | Lab enriched peat soil microbial communities from McLean, Ithaca, NY, United States - MB29MY | ecosystem: Environmental > Terrestrial > Soil > Wetlands > Peat | place: USA: New York...
CCAGCTCTCAAGATGGCCGAATGGTACATCCGAATTCAAATCGATTTTGCTCATTTTCACACGTAACTCACAGCCGTACTTGCACTTACATGGATTTCCGAATTCAACATTGGGACAGTACTGATCCCGGATCCTGAATCCTGAATCCCGAATCCCGAATCCTGAATCCTGTACTTCTATGCGCTTCGGTGTCGACACTGGCGGAACGTTCACGGACTGCGTAATCCTCGAGCGAGGCGAGGTCAAGATCCTCAAGGTCTTTTCCACGCCGGAGGACGCCTCGCGCGGCATTTTGGAAGGTGTGCGTCGGCTGGCTGGCTCGTTGCAGCCTGCTGGCTCACTCGAAATCGTTCATGGCACCACGGTAGGCACGAACAGCCTGCTCGAGCGGCGCGGTGCGCGCGTGGCGCTGGTCACCACGGCAGGGTTCGAGGATCTCCTCGAGATCGGCCGGCAGGCGCGCCCACGACTTTACGACCTCGACGCTCGCCAGGCTCCGCCCCTGGTCCCGCGCAGACTGAGGTTTGGCGTGAGGGAACGAACGGCGGCGGACGGGACGATTCTTCAGCGGCCCTCAGCAGCCGAACTGGCAAGGCTGGCCAACAAGCTCAGGCGGCTGCACGCCGAGTCCATTGCTGTTTGTTTTCTCTTTTCGTATCTCAATCCTGCTAATGAAAGAGTGGTGGCGCATGCCCTGAAACGGCTGCAACTGCCCATCTCCGTCTCCCACGAAACTCTCCCCGAGTTCCGCGAATACGAGCGGCTGGCCACGGTCGTAATCAACGCTTTCCTCGCCCCAAGAATGGGGGAATACCTCGAGCGGCTCGAGCGCGGCGTGGGGGAGAACGTCCAGAAGCTTGAGACATCTTCCAGCAGTCTTGTAGGGCCGAACGGCGTTCGGCCCTGGGGCGAGCGCCGCTCGCCCCTACCTTGCGGCGACGCACCCGGCAGGGTCTACGTGATGCAGTCGAGCGGGGGCATCACGACGGCGGCGCGAGCGGCCCGAGAGCCCGTGCGGACTATTCTCTCCGGCCCCGCCGGGGGCGTGGTGGCGTCCACCTGGCTTGCCCTGCAACTTGGGATTTCGCGCGCCATTAGCTTCGACATGGGCGGCACCTCCACCGACGTATGCCTGATCGACGGCCAGCCTCGCACCACCAATGAAACCACCCTGGGCGGCTTGCCGGTGGCTGTTCCTGTGCTGGACGTTCATTCCGTGGGGGCCGGCGGCGGGTCGTTGGCGCGCCTGGACGCGGGCGGCGCCTTGCGCGTCGGCCCGGAGAGCGCCGGCGCTAAACCCGGTCCTATCAGCTACAACCTCGGCGGTGCCCAACCCACCGTGACGGATGCCAACTTGTTGCTCGGACGCCTTGACCCGGACCACTTCCTGGGTGGAGAATTCCAGCTCGACCTCGAAGCCGCAGAGCGCGGCTTCGGAAACTTCCTCCGCCGGCATTTACACAAGACCGGTTTTAGCACAGTGGCGGAATTCGCCGCCGGCATCGTGGCCGTCTCCAACGCCACCATGGAAAAAGCCCTGCGGGTTATCTCCGTGGAGCGCGGCCATGACCCGAGGGAGTTTGCTTTGATCTGCTTTGGTGGGGGTGGGGGACTGCACGCCGCCGACTTGGCGCGCGCGCTGAGGCTTCCCAAAGTGGTCGTGCCTCGCAACCCCGGCGCCTTCTCGGCTCTTGGAATTCTTCTGTCGGACGTTATCAAAGATTCCGTCCGGTCTGTCCTCTTGTCCGTACCCGAGGAAGGGAGAGGTTCTTTGCAGCGCTCGGCGGGCTTCTGGCGCGACCTCGAGAATCGGTTTGCAATTCTCGAGCGTGCAGCGCGAGCGGAACTTCAGCGTGAAGGGTTTTCCGCCGAGCGCGCGCGCGCGGAGCGGCGGCTGGACCTTCGGTACGCCGGGCAATCCTACGAACTTTCGGTGCCTTTTAGGAAGGGTTTTCGCGAGTTGTTCCACCGCGAACATGAAAAAGCCTATGGTCACGCCCATCCCGGGCGGCCGCTCGAAATCGTCAACCTCCGCCTTCGCCTGGCGATTCGAACGCCCAAGCCGCAACTGCGCGTCCGCAGGACGGGCAATCCCAATCCCGCCCGCGCCAGGGTGAAAACAAAGCCGGTCTGGTTTGCCGGAAGCTTTCATCCAACACGTCTCTATGACCGCGAGCGGCTCGAAGCGGGCACGCGTTTTGTAGGGCCGGCGGTAGTTGTCGAGTACAGCTCAACCACGGTCGTGCCACCCGATTTCATATGCGAGGTAGACAGATGCCTGAATCTGATTCTAAGGGGGAGATGAACCAAGTTGGAACCGTAGCCCTCTCCCCAAGGGAGAGGGCAAAGACCCTTTTCTCTGCTACTTTTAATCGAACGGTACACTGTTCACCATGACACGAACCGACCCAGCAGAACTCGAGATCTTCAAGAACCTCTTCCACTCGGTGGCAGAGGAGATGGGGGCGGCGCTGCGCCGCTCCGCCTTTTCGCCCAATATCAAGGAACGCCGGGATTATTCTTGTGCAGTGTTCGATGGCAAGGGCCGGGTTGTGGCCATGGGCGACCACATGCCAGTTCATCTGGGCTCCATGCCCATGTCTGTTGCGGCCGCCCTGGAAGCCCTCGAACTCGGTGCGGGCGACATCGCCATGCTCAACGATCCTTACGCCGGCGGCACTCATTTGCCTGACATTACACTGGTGATGCCCGTTGTGCCACCCCACCCCGCCGCCGCACGTCCGCGCCGGAAGCCTCAGCCTGTCTTTTACGTTGCCAACCGCGCCCACCACTCCGATATCGGCGGCGCACAGCCTGCCTCGATGGGCTTGAGCGAGGACATTTATCAGGAGGGCCTGAGGATTCCGCCGGTGGCGCTGGTTCGGAAAGGCGTCCTCCAGAGAGATGTGCTGGCAGTGCTGCTCGCCAATGTGCGCACCCCCACCGAACGCGAGGGCGACCTGATGGCCCAGGTTGCTGCTTGCCGGCTGGGAGAGCGCCGCTTGCTCGAATTGCTCCAAGCGTACGGCGCCCCGAAGATCAGCTTCTACCTCGAAGCCCTGCAAGCCTACTCGGCGCGACTGATGCGGCAAGCCCTCCAGAAAGTTCCCGAGGGGACATATTCCGCCCAGGATTTCCTGGACGACGACGGGTTCAGCAGCAAGCCGGTGCCGCTGCGCGTGTCGATCCAAGTAAGGCGCGGGCAAGCCACCGTGGATTTTGCCGGCAGCGCCCCGGCCTGCCGGGGAAGCGTCAACGCGGTCCTGGCGATTACCCATTCCGCTGTCTTCTACGTTTTTCGCTGCCTGCTGGGAGAAGACGTCCCCGCGTGCGCCGGCTTGATGGAACCCATACAAGTTCGCGCCCCTGCCGGAAGCGTGGTGAATGCGAGACCTCCTGCGGCGGTGGCTGCGGGGAATGTCGAGACCTCGCAGCGAATCGTGGACGTGCTGCTGCGCGCGCTGGCCAAAGCCCTTCCTCACAAGATTCCCGCCGCCAGTTCGGGGACCATGAACAACCTCTCTTTCGGCGGCAGCGATCCACGCACCGGCGAACCCTTTGCCTATTACGAGACGATTGGCGGGGGGATGGGGGCGCGTCCGACGGCGGATGGTTTGAGTGGAGTCCACACCCACATGACGAACTCACTCAATACGCCCATCGAGGCGCTCGAAGCTGCCTACCCGGTGCGTGTAAGGCGTTACTCGCTGCGCCGCGGCTCAGGCGGCGAAGGACAATTCCGCGGCGGTGATGGTATTATCCGTGAGGTCGAGTTTCTTGCGGAGGTTCGTGGCAGCATTCTTTCCGAACGCCGCCGGTTCCAACCTTACGGGCTGGCCGGTGGCAAGCCAGGCAAAGCAGGGAAGAATGAGCTCATTCTAATGGAAAATCGAAATTCGAAAATCGAAATTCGAAATTCGAGATTGGAAATCCCGCCGGGCCGTATTCGAACGCTGCGCTCGAAGGCGGTCTTTACCGCAGCGCGAGGAAGCATCTTGAGAATTGCAACACCGGGAGGCGGAGGCTGGGGGAAGAAGAGCAGGGACTAGGGGCTGGGGGCTAGGGACTGGGCATGGCTCACAATGACAGAGCGTGGATTGGGCTGGATGATCCGCAATTCGGTTTTTCCCTAGTCCCTAGTCCCCAGCCCCTAGTCCCTACTCTTTTGAATCCTGAATCCTGTCTTCAACAAGGAGGAGTGATGGAAGCACTTGATCGGCGAGACTTCATGAAGTCCATGGCGGGAGTGGCAGCGCTCGCCGCCATGGAAACGGAACCGGCATCTGCGTTGGAATCAGGGCCGGCGTTTCTTTCTACATGGGTACACGGGAAGCCGGCGAACGAGCGCGCGGCAGAAGTCTTCAAAAGCAGTGGGAGCCTTCTGGATGCTGTCGAGAAGGGAATCAACGTTCCCGAGGACGATCCGAAGGTCATGAGCGTGGGCTACGGCGGCCTCCCTAACGAAGAAGGCGAAGTGGAGCTGGATGCCGCCATCATGGATGGCACGCGCCATCACGCCGGCGCGGTCTGTAGCCTTCGCACCATCAAGAATCCCATTTCCGTAGCGCGCTTGGTGCTTGAAAAGACCCGTCACACCACACTGGCGGGCGAGGGGGCTTTACGCTTCGCGCTCAAAATGGGATTCGAGCCGCAGTCGCTCCTCACCCCCGAGAGTCTCAAGAGATGGATGGATTGGAAATCCGACCCCCACAGAAAGACTTATTGGGTCACTTCCGAGACCCACGACACCATCGGCATGGTCGGGACTGACGGAAAGGGCCACGTGGTCTCGGGGTGTTCGACTTCCGGGCTGGCATGGAAAATCCCCGGGCGCGTGGGCGATTCGCCGCTGGTTGGCTGCGGCGTCTATGCGGACGACAACGTGGGCGCCGCCTCCGCTACCGGCGATGGCGACCTGATGACCAACTACTGCACCAGCATTTCCATTGTCCACTACATGGCGACCGGCATGTCACCCCAGGACGCCTGCCTCGAGTTGTTGCGCCACATGGTGAAGACGGACCCCAAAAATAAAGATGGAGACTGTTGCGTGATCGCCATCAACAATCGCGGCGAGATCGGAGCGGCTTCCATGAGATCCCAGTATCGCCTCAAGTATGCGCTCTGGATGAACGGCGACAGCAAACTGCTGGACGCCGTCGCCCTCTATTAGCGCGCATTGCGTGCGAAGGCGCTCAGGTGTATTTTATGAGTGGCACGGGAAACGAAAACGGAAGACGCCGCGTAGCAATTAATGCCAGTGGCCTTGCCAACGTTTCAGTGCCTTTCATAGACGGGGTGCAACAAATGGGACTCACACACGTCACCGTAGCCTTGAAGGGCCTGGGAACTTCCGGCAGCACCTATGAAGCGGACTTTCTCGTCGACACGGGGGCGACCGATTGCCTGGCCCCGACAGGCAAGCTAAAACAGATCCATGTGCAGCCCGTAGGGACAATGGTGTACGAGTTGGCGGACGGAACCAAACACGCGTACCCTTTCGGTTTGGTGGAGATTAGATTCATGGGGGAGATTACTGCTGGCAGGGTGATTTTCGGTCCCGACGATGTGGAGCCTCTACTGGGGGTTACGGCTCTGGAATCCGTGGGTATTACGATCGACCCGGCCAGCCGGACGCTGAAGCGTCTGCCTGCCATTCCCTTGAAGAGGATGATGGCAAGTCGCTGCCTCATTTCTTGCCCAAGTCAGAAGTGAAGTGTAAAAGCGGGTAGAGATCTTTGAAGATTCGTTCAACATCGTTGGCAAAGGCCGCGGTGCCCACAGCCCGCGAATTGGGCAAGTAGACCTTTCGGACAATCCAAGCCTGCAAGGATTGCCAGTCGTCGTCGCGACGTGGGAGGCCCGCGTGCTGCACCCACTCACCGCCTTCCTCGCGATGCCAATATGTTTCGTAACGCTTGGCCCGGACCGTTTGCTCGAGCAGCCTACCGAAGAGGTCACGCTCTGTCACGAGTTTGTTCCGAAAGATTGTCTGGAGCGTGCCCTTAGGCCCGCGCCAGGCATCATAAATGGAAAACCCCACTGTGACGCAGTCCGCCGAGAGGCCCACGTAAAGGCGCCCGGCATGGCCTCGGTCGTGGCGGCTATCGTAAACATAGAGGTAGTAGTTCGAGTGGTAGGGCCTCTTGTCCTTGCTGAATCTGATGTCGCGGTTGATCCGCGAGAAGTTGCCGTTGGTCTTCCCTGAAATCTCGAATTGCGGGTTGAGGGTGAGAAGAAAGGGCGTGAGAGTGTCGAGCAGAGCGCGAAAGGCGCCCGTCACGTGCTCTTCGTAGCGCGTACGGTTCTGGTCAAACCAGCCTTTGTCATTGTGCTGCGCAAGCTCCTGAAAAAAGGTGAAAGATTCAGCCGTGAATCCTGGAAACGAGCTGGCCAAAGGCGTCTCCTTAATCATTTACTGAAGTCCCCGCACCCTTATAGTCTAACACGGGCCTCGGATGGCGCACATCCGCGTGGAAAGCACGAAGAAGAGACCCGAAAGCAGGGACCAGATGTTCTTCATTCTGACTCCTGACTCCTGACTTCTACGCACGATTGCATTCAAAGGGAGTTAGACGTATGCTATCGGTCGGTCGAGAATCGAAGACGAGAATTCCCGTCCAAGTGTCGCAATGAGCCCCCCAGGATTCCCGAGCTTGGCACCCCTACGGCGGATTGGTTGCCTCTGGCCGCTTGTGTTGATGGTGCTCGCGACGAGGTGGCTCGCAACTGACGCGAAGGATCGACCGCGGTCAGGAGAGTCCGCCGCCCCGCTCAACTGGCGGGCGCTGGGCGAGCCGGGCGTGGGCGGAACCGTCACCGGAATGGCCGTGAGCCCGACGGACTCGAACCGCATCCTGATCGGCGGCGACATTCTGGGAGCAGGCGTCTCCGAAGACGGCGCGCAATCGTGGCAGCCCGCGTTCGGCTTTGCGAGCTGGGAGATGGCCGACTTCACGTTCAATCCAACCAATGCGAACGAGGTTTGGGTGGGCACGATGAGCGGCCCGTACGTCAGCGAAGACGGTGGACACACCTGGGAGTCAAGCCGCACGGGTTTTCCGCCCATCGCCGCCTACTCCTATTCAGCGCCGGTCGAGAAGGTGCTGTTCGATCCCAATAACCCTGCCAGGCTCGTGGCGCTGGGCGGCTCTCACCGGCGGTATCCCTCGCCGGGACAGCCCCTGTGGGGCGCTGTCTGGCAAAGCGTCGATGGTGGCGCCACGTGGTCGCAGATTTCAACCATTGCCGGGGGCGGCAACGTGATGGCTGCGGCGTTTGCGGCGGGTTCATCGCTGGTGCTCTACGCTGCGGTCGATCAGAAGGGCGTTTACGCCAGTGCCGATGGTGGCACCACTTGGACGGCGGCGAACGCGGGCCTGCCGGCACTGACGACCGCGGCGCTCGCCGTTGATCCTGTGGTTCCCGGCACGCTCTACGTGGGGCTTGACTCTTACTCGGACGGCCAGGGCGGATACCTCCCGGGCGGCATCTTCAAATCCACCGACGGCGCAGCCACGTGGCAGGCGAGTTCAACGGGTCTGCCGCAGGGCGCCAATGCCCAGCCAACGCTGAGCTCGAGCTTCGAGGCCATCGTCGTGGCACTCACGAATCCGAGTCTGCTTTACACTTCCGACATCGCCTACAACGAGGCGGGAATCTTCCAGAGCTCGGACGGTGGCGCCACCTGGCAGGCGGTGATGAACAGCACCCTCAAGGCGAATGCGCCCACGGCGTTTGTCTCCGGCCCCGGATTCACCGTGCTGGCGATGGATCCGTCGAACCCACAGAGCGTGTACGCTGCCGGCAGTGAGTACGCGCTGGCCAGCCACGACCGCGGCGCGACGTGGTCGGACGTGACGAGCAAGCCGGTGCCGGGAACAACGCGCTGGCAAGGGCGCGGGTACGAAGGCTTCGTCGCGGTCAACTTCGCCTTCAATCCTCAGCAGCCGGATTTCGCCGTGCTGCTGGGCATGGACGACGGCAAGTTCTGGCAGAGCCGCGACGGCTTCTCGAGCTGGCAATGGGGAGGCGAGGGACTCGACCATTGGGGGGGTGGAAACGACGTGACTTTCACGGGGCCCGGCGGATCCACGATGTACGTCACCTTCGGGCAAGAGGGGACCTATTCGGGAATCGGCAAGACTACCGACGGCGGCCAGATGTGGACCGTGCTCGCCGGCTCCGCCCAGGGACTGCCGGCGCTCAATGCCTCCTCCGCGCAACCCATGGGAATCTACGCGCTGCCCACCAATCCGAATCAGGTCTGGGCAACCATCGGCGGCGAGCTTTACACCTCCACGGACGGCGGCGCGAACTGGCAGGTGATTAACACCGGGCCGGGACTCGAGTGGATTGCCGCCGATCCGGTCAATCCCCTCGCCTTTTATGTCAACGGCTCGGCGGGCGTCTACCGGACCGCCGATGGGGCGAACTTCACGCTGCTGCCGGGGAGCCCAACCAATACCCTGCGGCTGGTCATGGACCCGAATGACTCCTCGGTGCTCTACGCCACCCAGTGGCGGCAGAGCCCGGGCGGACTCTGGCAGTACGCGCAGGGCGCCTGGAAGCTGCTGCGGAGCGATCCCTTTATCAGCAATGTCGCCGTCGATCCCCTGGACACGCAGCACCTCGTGGTGAGCACGGCAGATGACCCTTACCACGATGTCTCGTCCGCAACCGGCATCTGGGTCTCAGCCGATGGCGGTGCGTCGTGGAGCCAGCAAAATCAGGGGCTCTCCATGCTTCGCGGCGCGGCGACCCGCTTCAATCCCTTTCAGCCCGGGCAGCTCGTCTTCGGCGCCCAAGGCCGGGGATTCTTCCTGGCTGACTCGGGCGCGACCCCACAACCAATGGACTTCTCGTTGACCCCCGCCCCCGCCTCGGCTACTGTGACGGGCGGGCAGTCGGCGAATTTCACCCTGAGCCTGGCGCCTTCGAGTGGGTTTGCCCGCACTGTGCGCTTCGGGTGCTTGAGCTCCAGCTCGAGCGCCACCTGCTCGATCTCGCCCGCGGCGGTCTCGCTGGCCGGCGGGACGGGAACTGCGACCCTGACGGTCGCGACCAACACCGGCGCGGGTTCGCCCTCTCGCAGGCCGTGGCATGGGCCGCTGCTGCCGTGGCCCTGGATGTGGTTGGTGATCGCGGCCTCCGGCATAACGATTTCAGCCTACCTGGCTAGAAGGAGACGGGTGGCAGTCGGCCTGGCCACGCTCCTAGCTTTGCTGTGGATGGCGGCCTGTGGCGGCGGGGCCGCGTCGTCTCAGCCACCCCCACCTTCATCACCACTATTGGTGACCGTTAGTGTCTACGCAGCCTCGGGCGGAATCCTCCACACAACCGCCGTGTCGGTGACCGTCAATTAGCTCCAATCCTGTTTCGTGGGAGCGCCTTAGGGGATAGAATAGAGTTATGGAGCCGGTGGTCGCCAAATTTCGAACTTTCCGCGAGGCGGAAGCGGCCACGCGCGCCTATTACCAGCAGCTATCGCCGGCGGAACGGCTGGAGATTCTGTTCCAACTTCGGGCTATGGCGCACAAGGAGAGCGATGCCACTTCCGGAAGACTGGCGCGCGTTTATCGAATCGCTGAACTCCAACGGGGTTGAGTACGTGGTGGTCGGCGCGGTGGCGTTGGCCTACCACGGATTCCCCCGTTACACCGGGGACCTTGACGTCCTGGTCCGCAACTCAACGGACAACTCGAAACGGTTGGAATTGGCGCTAGCGGGATTTGGGCTAGCGGCTCTCGGGTTAAAAGCCGCTGATTTTGTGGATGCCTACCACGTGATCCAGTTGGGTGTTGCACCGAACCGCATCGACCTTCTCACCTCCCTCACCGGGGTGACATTTGACGAGGCGTGGGCCAGCCGCGTCGAAACCACCATGGGCGGAACCCGCGTAAACTTCCTCGGCCGTGAAGCCCTGATTCGAAACAAGAGGCTGACCGGGCGGGCGCAAGACAAAGCCGACCTCGAAGCCCTGGGCGCGGGCGAAGAGCAGATTCCATGATCCTTCGGCTCACCACTGTGCATGAAAATGATTCCCCTCTTTATTAAGGAGGGGCCAGGGATGGTTGACTGGCGCTCTGACGCGGACACCCACCACCCCCTACCCCCTACCCCCTCCTCCGCTGAGAAGGGGAGTCTTTTTCATGGCAGACCTGCTCCTCAAGTGAAATACAGCACCGTAGGCGGGGCGATCAGTCTCCTCGGAGGTGAAGATGATGCGGAAAAAACCTTATGGTGGCTGGTGGCGGCAGCGGGCACTGTGCTGGCATCTATCTCGGTGATTTTCGCGCAAGCAGGCGGCCAAGCGCCGATCTACCTCGATGCGAAGCGGCCACTCGAGGAGCGGGTCGATGACCTAATGAGCCGGATGACGCTCAAGGAAAAAGTAGGGCAGCTCAATTTACCTTGTGTTTATGTTAGTGAACTGGGGGCAGGCAATGTATGCGCCACCCGCGGAATGTCAAGCCGTCGGTGGCACAGGCACTTTTGCCTGTGCCCAAGGCTGATGCCTCCCCTGCAGGGCACACAGGCAAGAGTGCCTGTGCCACCTCCGACTGGGCTACTCCTGTGAACATATTTCTCTTGACAACGCCCTGCCCATGTGGTAGCCTATTCGTGTGAAAAGTCCAAACCGCGGGGAAGTCCTTTCCTCGCTACCCCAACAATCCGTCCAGGAGGATCTATGTCCCTACGCAAATCACCCGAACTTACGCCCGAATTGCTCGCCGCTACGCGCCAGAACGCCCGGCATTCCACCGGCCCGCGCAGCCCCGCCGCCAAGCAGCACTCCAAGGTCAATGCCTTGAAGCATGGCGCCTACGTCGCGGAGGAGAATTACCGCCCGGCCATGCGCGCGCTGGGCGAAGACCCGCAAGGGTTCGAAAACTCCAAGCAGGAACTCCTGAGCGCCTTCGGTCCCGGCGACGGCGACGCCCTCTGGGAAAGGCAGATCGAGGACCTCGCCTGGCTCTACTCCCGCCGCGACAGGCTGGAGCGCGCGCAAGAGGGTCTGAGGCGGCGCGCCTTGCAGGGAATCGACGACTGGCAACACCGCCGCCGGCAGGAGATGGCCCGCGTCACCTTCGACGCCTCCCAGCACGAGATGATCGATCTCGGCCTGTCGCGGTCCACAGACCAAGGGGTGAGGCTGAGGATGACGCTTTCCTATCTCGAGGTCGTCCAGGACGAGATCAAGCAGCGCACCTTCCGGGTCCGCCAGTCCGCAGCACTGGAACCTCTTTACAAAGGGATGATCGGGTGGCGACAGGCGCTGATTTTCGACCTCATGTACCGTTTCAGTGACCCTGCGGCCCTGGCAATACAGCAGCACAAGAACCAGGAATACCGGGAGTTCCTGCGCAAACAAGGCAGCGAGGTCGACCCGCCGGGGGAGCCGGAGCGGCAGGAACTTCTGCGTCTGCTGGAGGAGGAAATCGCCAGCGTGCGGGAGGAATTCGAATATGCGGAAAGGGCGAATGAGGAGAGAGTGGCGATAGAGCGCGATGCCTGCTTGGCGCCGGAGGGGGAGACGTGGAGCATGCTGCTGCGCCAGGAGGCTGCCCTGGACCGCTCGATTGACCGCAAAGTGAGGATACTGCTGAGGCTGCGGAAGGAACTTGCTGACCTCGTAGGGACGCGCCATGGCGTGTCCCTACACCCGCCTGATGAAGGGGATGGCGGCAGGACGAAGAACAAGGAAGGGGTCGCCAACAGCGACAATACGTCCTACCACTCGAGGGGTCGAGAAGGGGTGGAAACCTCAAAAACTACGGAACGACGCGGGAATGTCTTTGAAAACAAAGGCTCGGCTCTCCACAGGCGGGAACAAAGCAGGAATGTCACTGAAAGCAGACATTCGCGGAGCGCGGGCATCCTGCCCGCAAACCCGGAACAAGGCGGGAATGTCGCAGAAAGAGAGGTAGTTGGTATGTCGTAGGTGGGGAAGAACAGGATTCAGGATTCAGGATTCGGGATTCAGGAAGTGAAAGAGCACAAGTCAGAAGTCAGAAATCAGAATGAAGAGCGTCTGCCCTTCGGCGACTGCCTACTGCTTACTGCCTACGCTGGCGGAGCCAGAACCAAACAGGGAGAAAGAGGTTGCGTCTGGCTCGCTGATCTCTTATGCTGCGCCAATCAGGGCTCGACTGGAGTTGGCGCATGGAACTGCTTGCCGAACGGCACTCCGACGAGATTGTCGGCGTACTCTCTTGCTATGACCGCATTTTAGTTCAAGGCACACTGCCCACTTTTTGTTATGCCCAAGGGATGACCGGGTATCTGTTCGCTCACGGCATCCGCATTTTCGATTATCCTCGCT
>Ga0326727_10022154_pt1 | contig 12324 bp, 9 predicted proteins | sample MB2enrmetagenome_FD_207643 | JGI IMG/M metagenome (GOLD analysis project Ga0326727, IMG submission 207643) | Lab enriched peat soil microbial communities from McLean, Ithaca, NY, United States - MB29MY | ecosystem: Environmental > Terrestrial > Soil > Wetlands > Peat | place: USA: New York...
GAAGCGCCAGTCGGAGAGGCCGAAGAGCGCTCCGATGCCCACATCGTCGACGCCGGCGTCCATGGCCCGGTGATGGCAATAGAGCCGCCAGCGGAAGTCGCCCTTGATCGTCCGCGCCGGATGGACGCGCGCATAGACGCGGCGATCGTAGGTCTCCTGGAACACCTGAAAAGTGCCCATGCCCACTTCGCGCAGAAGCTTGAGCTTCTCGATGCTCATGGGGGCGGCGTTGACGTTTACCCGGCGGATATTGGCTTCGCCTCCGCGCGTCTTCGTCTTCACCGAATAGATCGTGTCGATGGCGCTGATCATGTAGTCGACGTCGCTGTCGGGGTGCTCGCCGAAGACGACGACCAGGCGCTTGTGCCCGAAGTCCCGGGTCAGGGACTCGGCCTCGCGGCGCACCTCGTCGAGCGTCAGGCGCCGCCGCTTCATCTCCTCGTTCTCCGCCCGGAAGCCGCAGTAGGCGCAGGAGTTCACGCACTTGCTGCTGAGGTACAGGGGCGCGAAGACGACGATCCGATTGTTGTAGACATGCTTCTTGATGGCCAGGGCCGCCTCGTTCATCTCGCTCAAGACTTCCGGATCGCGCACGCGCATGAGGGTGCCCACTTCCTCGAGCTCGAGGGTCTTGATCGACTTCGACTTGGCTATGATGTCGCGAATCTCGGCGACAGGGGGCTCCCCTCGGGTGTCGGAGAGTATCGTGTCGATGCGTTTATCGTCGATGAAGTCTTCTCCGCCTTCGAGGTAGCGGTCGATCTCGTCACGGACGATGACGCTCTTCGCCCACTCGGCCGGCTTGATGCTGCCCTCGGGTGCGAGGGGCGCGATAGGCCGCTCGAGGACGGCGGCCGACGAGGCGCCCTTTTCTAGTTCAGTCATAGTATCCCTCCGGAAACGAAAGGACACATCGGGACGCTCGTGGCGCCGTGAAAGGCCGTGCTTATTGGGTAGCCGAGATCCGGTCTCATCTTCCTCGGGGCCCGACGGGCGCTTAGGAATCCGATGTGCGTGACGCTTCGGCGGCAGGACGATCGATAGTCGACCGTGGCTCCCGTCTCGGCGAGGCTTTATAATATCGCCTGAAAGTCGCGCAGGTCAATGGAATAGCGTGATTCGGATACCAAAGCGGGACATACTGTGGTAATGGGCCCGAAATCGAACAACGATCCTCGCTTCACCCGCTTATTTTTCACGGCCGGTGGAGTTTTGTTGTTGACCGTGTTCGCCCTGCTCGCCGGCCGCCAATTATCTCGTCCCCGAGTCCCTGTTCCCGACAAGGGGTATCTCGACCTTCGCTCCTGGGATTTTCGCCGTGGGGCCATCCCCCTCGGAGGCTCTTGGGAGTTCGTGGATGAAGAGCTGGTGGAGGGAAGCATGATTTCAGCCGCGAAGACTACGTTCCGAAAGGTCCCGGACACCAGGTTCTCGCATGGGGGCGGGTTCTTCTCCGGAACCGGGGGAGGGACCTATCGGTTAAGGATCCGACTTCCCCAGGGTACCCGTTCGCTGGGCTTGCGATTGTCCACCATCAGGACTGCCTATGAAGTGGAGGTGGATGGACAGCTCGCAGCACGAGTCGGTTTCCCGAGCGAGGATCGAGAGCGTGAAGTTCCAGCCATCGGCTCGGCAGTCCTGTCGCTCTCCCCCTCAACCGACGATTTCGACTTGGTGATACGAGTCTCCAATCATCAATTCCGATGGGGCGGGATCGTCCTCCCGCCTCTTCTAGGGCCATTGGATACTTTGGACAAGGCGAAGAAGCGCGATGAACGCCTGGCGCTTTTACTGATGGGCATACTGGCAGGAATGGCGCTGTTCACCCTGGTATTTTTCTTCTTCCGTCGGAAAGATAAGGCTTTCTTGAGCTTTTCCGTGTTTTCCCTACTCATTATAATCCGATCCCTGACAACGGGAGACCAGCTCCTAGCCCAGTTGATGCCGGGCATCGGATTCGTCGCATTCGTTCGCATCCAACACCTGTCGATGTTCTTGATGCTTCCTTCGGCAACGATTTTCTTCGCCACCTTGTTCCCCGACGACCTCAGCCCGGCCGATCGCAGGGCCTTCTTGATAATCGGGGCCTTGCCCCTGGTCCTCATTCCCTGGGCGCCGGTTCCCGTCCTTTCGTGGAGTCTGTTCGTGTATTTTTTCATGGCCATGGGTCTATTGGGCTACGGCTATTGGGCTATCTGTATTCGAATCGTCCTTCGCCGCCGCCCCATGGCGGTCCCAACCCTGATGACGGGTACCGCTCTGCTGGGTATCTTGATAATCACCTTCGGCAATGTTGTGATCGAGGCTAAGGCAGAGAGCGAGTTCCCGTGGGGGGCGATGGTTTTCGTCCTTCTCCAGGCTGTGGTGCTGGCCTACCGATCAACTCGAGCCTTCGATCAGACCGAACGACTGACCCTGGAACTCATGCGTTCCAACCAGGCGCTGGCTGCCGAGACGAGGAAGGTCGAAGAAGCCTACAGCCAGGTCGAGCAGTCCCTGGCGGAAAAGGAAGTGCTGCTTCAGGAAGTCCATCATCGGGTCAAGAACAGTCTACAGATCGTGTTGAGTATCATCAGCATGGAGGCACACCGGTCGATAAACCCGGAGGTACAAAACGCATACGATGGGATCCGAGATCGGATCCGGGCTATCAGCCTCGTCCATGATCGTCTATACGGGTTGGAATCGGAACAGCGCATGGACCTGTGCGACTATCTACGCGAACTGATTTCATACTTGGGCAAGGGTTTCGGCGAACATCCTGTTCTCTTCGAGATCAACGGGCGTCCCGTCCTTCTTCCCATGGACTTCTGCCTCGACATTGGTCTCGTAGTCACTGAGCTGGTAATCAACTCCTACCGACACGGCCAGCGAGATGGGGCGACGAGCGCCGTTCGAGTCCGGCTCGACTTCGACGGGCAGGTTTTGCGGCTCGAAGTGGCCGATGACGGTCCGGGCTTCCCCATAGGCTTCATCCCCGAATCCGCCGACTCGGTCGGCTTCAAGATCGTCTCCACTATAATCCACAGTCGGCACGGCCGGTTACTGGTGTCCTCCGATCCTGGAGCCCGCGTCGAGGTGACTTTTTGGTTCTGAAGGGAATTTGATTGTATTGAGAGAGAGCCAGAGGAGCTAAGGCCTGGGCGAAAGCTCGTCAACGACGCGGCTGATCGCGCGGACGTGCTCCGGGCCCGTGCCGCAGCAGCAGCCGATGATCGAGGCGCCCTCGGCGATCGCCTCGAGGCCCGTCGCCGACCAATATCCGTCCCAAGCGCAGGGCCGCAAGCATACTCAACCTCGACATGAGGCGAGTCTACCCGAAAAGCGTCGATCGCGAAGCCCCGCGTTGACTTAACGGGGGAATGATCTAGAATGGTGAAATGCCTACTTGCCTGGAATCGGTAGACGAGCCGGACAAGCGGTGCTTGGAGGACAGGCGCTCTTCTGCGTCCGCGTCGCTGCGTAAACACGCGATCCTCTCCGCCGCGTTCGCGCTAGCTTTCATTGTCCTCTCTTCGCGCGAGTTCGCTCAGGACTTTCGCGTCGGAGTCCTGTATTGGTCGATGAGCATCCCAGGCCAAGTAGCCATGCGCAAAGGGCTCGAAGCCGAGGCCGATCGGATCAATGAAGATGCCGCTTTGGCAGGGGCGCGCCGCCTCCGGCTCATTCCGATGGTCGCGGGCGACGGCGAAACCGGCATAGAGAATCAGGTTCGTCAAATGCGCACGCTCGTCGCCGAGAAGGTCGACGCGCTCATCGTCCAGCCGACGGACAACGCCGCCCTGGCAGGGCCGCTCCGGGAGGCGAACGAGGCAGGAATACCCGTCGTGGCCTACGATCAATACATCAGCGGAGGCAAGCTTGCGGCCTATCGCAGCTCCGATAATTACCAAGCGGGATACCTCGACGGCGAGTACATAGCCTGGCGCTTCCCCTCTGTCAAAGAGCTTAGGCTCATCATCGTCGAGTATCCCCATGTCTCCTCCACCGTCGAGAGGGTCGACGGCTTCCTCGACGCCTTCTCCGGCCTGGGCCGGCGCTACCGCATCCTTAAAAACTACCAGGCGGTCGAGCCGGTATCCGGCGCCGCCGCCGCACGGGGGATTCTCCGCGACTTCCCAAAGCGTGGCAGCGTCGACGCAGTCTTCACGGTCAACGACGGGGGCGGCCTCGCCGTTGTCGCGGGCCTGGCCGCCGCGGGCAGACGGGACATCATGGTGGCTACAGTCGACGGCGACCCGGCCTCGGTTTCCAACATTGTGACAGGTCGGCTTACGGCGATAGATTCCGCCCAGTTTTGCGGCCCTTTAGGCGCCGAGGCGATAAGGGCCGCGGACGCGATCCTGCGAGACAAGAAGACTCCATACTATGCCCTCGTGCCGGTCTTCCCGATCACGGCCGAGACGCTCCAGACCTATCCCGGATGGGCTGGCCCCCTGCCTAAGGCCTTCACGAAGCCCTGGCCGAGCGTCGAGCCTCGGTGGGAGGGAGAGCTCCGCGTGGTGAAGCCATGAAAGCCACGATAGAGCGCGCCGACTTGCGGCTGGCGGCGGGCTACGGCCTCCTCGTCCTGATGCTCATGCTGCTCGTGATAGCCGTGTCCAGCAGACTCTTCCTCCGACTCCAGGCGGAGGAGGAAAGCCGGCTCGCAGGCGCGATCACGGCGGTCCTCGGCGAATCCATCGGAAGGATCAGCTTCTCGGGCAAGTACCAGGCCCGCCTCCTCGTCGAGGAGATGAAGGCGCACGTTCCCGAGCTCGAGTATATCTCGGTAGAGAGCCTCGATGGGAAAATCATAGCCCATAGCGATCCTTCCATGGACGACTCGTCGATCGCGCCCGACAGGCGAGAGATCGCGCAGAAATGCTTAGCGGCGGGGAGCCCTGTCTCGGAAGAACTGCACGGTCTCAGGGGGATAGTCAGGGAAATAGTGGCCCCTTATCGGGGAGGATTCGACAACGAGACTATCGGAGTGGTCCGCGTCGGGATCGGCGTATCGGAAGAGCGACGGCGCCAGTTGACGGGCCTCGTGGACCTCGTCCTCCTCGTCGCCTTTCTCGGGATCTTCGCCATCGGAATTGTCCTCTACATGAGCAAGAAATTCGGCGGCGCAATGAGGAGCATGGCGCTTCAACTACAGGGAATCCTAGACCATTCCCCCCTCGCGATCGCCGTCGAGGACAGGAAAGGGCGGGGCAAGATCCAGAGTGCGGAATTTACGCGCCTTTTCGGGCTGCCGGGCCCCGAGCGAACGGTGAGTCCTATGCTTTCTTCGGTCCTCCCCTCCTCCACGGTAGGGGAGCTCGAGAGCATGGACAGGCTCATCGGCGAGGGCGAGAGTATGGCCGCCAGGGCGATAGAAGTTGCGCTGCGCGGAGAGAATCGCCACTGGCAGGTGAGCAAGTTCCCGATAACCCGCGACTCGCAAGACAGGGCCGAGCTTGTCTGCACGCTTATCCGAGACGACACCGAGGAGGAAAACGCCAAAGAGGAGATACGGAAGCTCAACGCCGAGCTAGAAGGCAAGGTGGCCGCGAGGACCGCCGATCTTGAGGAGTCGAATCGAAGCCTCAAACGCAGCAACCAAGAGCTGACCCGAGCCATGGACGAGCTCACGGCCACTCAGACCAGGCTCGTCCAGGCAGAGCGGCTCGCGGCTTTGGGCAGGCTAGTCGCCGGACTCGCCCACGAGATAAACACGCCACTGGGGGCGATCAACTCCGCCAACGGCAGCATCCTGGCCGGCCTCGAAGATGGTATAAAATCTCTCGTGGAAACGGTCCGCTCGTTCGACCCGGGCGAAGCGAGCGCTTTCATAAGCCTTCTCGGAGACTGCCTGGATCGAGCGGCGGACCTGAGCTCTATCCCTGACTGGCGAGAGAAGAAAGCGGTGATGGCCCAATTCGCAGAAAAAGGAGAAGCCATCGATCCCGCTTCCGCCGATATGATCGTCGACATGGGACTACACCGTTCGGGGACCACCTTGCCCCAGCTGCTTCCGTTCAATGACCGCGCACGCGCTCTCGCCGTCCTTCACGAGGCGGCGATGGTCAGGCAGGGCGCCCAGATCATCAAGGACGCCTGCGAGAAGGCCACTAACGTAGTGCGGGCGCTCAAGTACTACTCCCACCGCGAAGAGGAAGAGGAGGCTGGCGAGGTATGCGTCAGGCGCGAGCTGGTAAACCTCCTCGCCCTCTACCGCAACACACTGAAGTACGGCGTCGAGGTCGCCGAGGACTACCGCGATGAAGGGATCGTCGTCGGCCACCGCAACCGGCTCAACCAAGTCTGGATGAACCTCATCAACAACGCGCTGCAGGCGATGGGCGGGCAAGGGAAGCTGAGCCTCGGAATCCGTCGTTCAGGAGACCGCATTTTGGTGACCGTATCGGACAATGGCCCCGGAATGCCGGAGGATATCCGCGACAGAATTTTCGAGCCATTCTTCACGACTAAGCCAATCGGAGAAGGCACGGGACTTGGGCTCGACATCTGCCGCAAGATCCTCGAGGCGCATGCGGCGGATATCACATTCACCACGGGACCGGAGGGCACGACCTTCGTTGTGTCTCTGCCCGCGGCCCTCCCCGCAGCACCGGAATCGGCTATCGGCACAGGAGGCGGAGCATGAGCGCTAAGGCTATAGTCTGCGTCGACGACGAAGCCCTTCAGCTTCTGGCGCTCAAGCGCGAGCTGCGCCTCGAGCTCAGGGGGCGTTACATCGTCGAGACCGCCCTTGACGCAGACCAAGCCCTCTCCCTCATGGATGAGCTTGAGCAGGATGGAGTCGAAGTCGCGCTCCTCATTACGGATTGGCTCATGCCGAGGGTCAAGGGAGACGAGCTCATCAGGCTCGCGCGGGAGAGCCGGCCAAGATTGCAAGCGATCCTGATCACGGGGCAGATAGACGACGAGGCCCGGAAGCGCTGCGCGGCGTCAGGCGGCATCCTCGGCATACTCGACAAGCCCTGGAGGAAGGCAGAGCTCCTCGAGGCTATCGGGCGTTCGGAGGGAGATTGGGCAGAACGCTCGTCTTGAGCGCTCTGCCTTACTGCCTTCCATATAATGGGCCGGCGCCGGTGAGCGCCGCGTATCGCGGCGTTGCCCACGCTATGCGGCTTCCCGCGCTTCAGCTATACTCGGCCTTTAAGGAGAGCGAGCATGGCCGACGAAGCTACCGAGTTCTGGGACGCCTTTGAGAAGGAGACAGGGGAAAAAGTCGAGGCTCGAAGCATCGGCGAATGGTTCAAAGACGACGGCCTGGGCATCTGGGGGCTTGTGATCATCACGGACAAGTCCTTCCGATTCAAGCACATGCCCAGCGAGAACTGGCTGTTCAGTTTGTTTAAGAAAACGAGCAAGTCCTCGGCGGATCGCGAAAAACCTGTGGACATCGTCATTCCCCGCGACGAGCTCAAGGTCGAGGTCGCCGCGAGGCGCGGCCTCTTCGCGCGCCTTATGGAACCGGCCTTCCCCCATTTCACGGTAAGGCGCACGGGAGAAGACAAAGAGTATGTCTTCTCCGCCGACCCGGCCTCGGGCCTGCTCGCTGCATTGGCCGCCATCGCAGCGGCGAAAAGCTGATATATCGTTTCCTGCTTTTCGTCCGGGCTCGACCATCCGCATCAGAACTCCTCGAATTCTGGATCGGAGGTTTTCGTACTGCTTGTCGGCAAGATGGCCCGCGACTTCACTGCCGGCGCTATATGCTTGCGCGCAGCCTTGACGACCTCGGTCATGCCCTTCTCAGGCTTGACCTTTGTGTCAGAGGACGACTCGATCTTGAAGAACTCCATGGCGGATGCGAGCTGCTCAGACTGGCCGGAGAGTTCCTCCGACATGCTCGCGAGCTCCTCACTCGCGCTCGCGTTCTGCTGTACGACCGTGTCGAGTTGCATCATTGCCTTGTTGATCTGCTCAATTCCCGCCCCCTGCTCCTTGGATGCAGCGGCGATCTCCTGGACGAGGGAGGCGGTCTTCTTGATGTCCGGGACGATGACCTGGATGATTTCGCCCGCCCGCCTGACCGTCTCAACGGTGTCCTTCGATAGCTGAGTGATCTCCCCGGATGCGCTCTGCGAGCGCTCAGCGAGCTTGCGCACTTCGCTCGCTACTACAGCGAAACCCTTGCCCGCCTCGCCCGCGCGTGCCGCCTCGATGGCTGCATTGAGCGCAAGAAGGTTCGTCTGCCTGGCGATTTCCTCTATAATGCTGATCTTCTCGGCGATCAAGTTGATCGCCTTGACCGATTCATCGACGGCCTTGCCGCCTTCCTCTGCATCCTTCGCGGTCTTGACTGCGATCCCTTCGGTGGCCAGGGAGTTGTCCGAGTTCTGCTTGATTGTAGCGGCCATCTCCTCGACCGAACTCGAGATTTCCTCGGTGCTAGAAGCCTGCTCGGTGGCTCCCTGGCTCATTTCCTGGGCGGTCGAGCTGATCTGCACGCTCCCCGATGAGACCTGGGTCGAAGCCGACAGGAGCCCGCCGACTATATCCTTGAGGCTTTCCTGCATGTCCTTGAAGGCGTGGGCGAGCTCCCCCATCTCATCGCTTCGGCGTAGCATGTCCTCATGGATGATGAGCCTGAGGTCGCCCTTGGCCATAGCCTTGGTGAAGGCCACGACACGCCCTATTGGATTCGTGATCGACCGCGAAAGTACGATCGAGAGGACGATAGCGATAATGGTGTCTATCGCGATTATAATAAGCATGATCAAGGTCGCCCTGTCGCCTGTCTTTGCGTTTTCATCGGCCGTCTGCTTCGAGAGATCGATCTTAGTCGTGACGATGCTGTCGACAGCAGCCTGGAGCGCAGTCGCAGCCACAGCGCCCTTCCCGTTCATGAGGGCGAGGGCTTCAGGGCGCTTCCCAGCCTTGACGAGTTGGATCACTTCGTCGGACACCGTCCGGTATTCCGCCGATTGTGTTTTATAGTCGTTGACAAGCGCCTTACCCTTCTCGGTAACGACCGATGCGTCGAAGGCCTTGCCCGCCGAATCTATTTCGGAACGGAGCTGCGCGATATCGGCCTCGGCTGCTGCGATTTCCTTCCCGTCGTTTAGTGTGACAATGCCCCGCACATCGATCCTGACACGCTGGAAGTCCTCGTCCATCGTGATGAGGTTTCCCAAGGGCTTCGTCATCTTCTCATATAGATACTCGTCGGCGGCTACGACCGTCCTGATCTGAGCGATACCGAAGATGCCGACGAGAGCACTGAGAACGACCAGTATAGCGAATGCGGCAGTGAGCTTACCGCCTATCTTGAGTTTCATGATGCTACCTCCATGTAGATGTATCCGTGCGAAGCGGACTCTAGAAACTCCTCTGAAGAGCTGACTGTTACCTTATCCCATGAACTCGCCATATCAAGACCGCCTTTAGTCTAGACCATTAGTGCGAAAGGACTAGCAAGGCTTTAGTCGACCTGTATTCGCTTGCGAGCGAGTGTTCGAAGCAGTTCAATCCTTGAGTTTACGCCGAGTTTTTTATATATGACGGCTAGATGGTTCTTGACGGTGGACTCTGCGATGCCTAGGCGAAAGCCAATCTCCTTCGACGAATATCCCGAAGCACAGAAGCGTGCTATTTCGATCTGCCGCGCGGTGAAGCCGAGCTCTGAGAGCTGTGTCCTCTTGCCACGAATCGAGTAGTCCGAGACCGCGGCGTTAAGTTGGGCGGCGAGCTCGCACGCTTGCTTGACGAGGCCGACAAGCTCGCCTTCGCGCTCTTCTTCCGCCGAGCGGTCGAGGAGCATGACGATGATTACACTCAGGGAACCGTCGGGCTTGAAGAAAGGAAGGGTGGTCAGATCGCAGGGTAGAGGAGGCGCGTCCTTCCGAGGGAAGAGGATGCGCTCCTGAAATACTCCCGTGGTCGCGTAGGCTTCGTCTATCCGTGCCTCTAGAGCTTGGTTTCTTTGCCGTTCCTCGTCGCACCTCGTGCAGCATGAGAGCCTTTTCCCTAAAAGCTCCTCGCGTGAAAATCCGGAGATAGCTAAGGCAGCTTCGTTGCAGTTGTACACTGTGCGAGAGAGTCCGTCGATGATGAATACGGGGTCCAGAAAACCCTTGAGCATTCGGGCCATAAGGCCGTTGGTCGGGTCGACGTTGGGGGGAACCGAGGTGGCTAGCAAGCTATAGCCCACGAGTAGATAGCCCAACTTGCCTTCGCTGGCAGACACCAGGGGGGTCAGGCTGAAGCGAACGGGTATTTTCCCATTGGACCGAGTGAGAAAAATCGTCCGGCCTCCTCGACGTTCCTCGGCGTCGCGAGCGATCTCAGTCATCCTTTGACGTTCGCTCGCATCGATGAGGGCAGGCAGGCTCTTGGCGAGCAAATCGGCGGTCGGATAGCCAAGGAGGATCACCGCCGTGCGATTCGCCTCAATGATCCCAAACCGAGCATCCAATACGAGGACGAGGGCGTCGACGCAGTCCATCAATTCTGCAGCCATCAATGGCTTCAGTTTTTTTTGTAGGTCCATGCTTAAAATATAGCAAGCGCATAATGTACTGGACCGGTCGCCTGACTCATGTCGTCCGATTGCCTTGGCTCCTGGCACTCGCCTTCCTAGACGAAGGCACAGCCCGGACGGAGACGATTTGCCAATTCGATCCGAAGAGTGTGGGAACGTCCATCCTCGTAATTGCCTCACACGTTCTACTGTCTTTTGCTAAAACCATTGTTGGATTGACGACACGGCCGTCCTGGCTGATAACTAGGCGGGAGTGACGCAATGAAGACCTTTACACGAAACTTTCGCTATCTTTGCGACTGGCAGAGCATTTCGCCCTGCCCTCGAAGGTGTTCGTATAAGATCAGCGCGGATAAATGATTATCGGACTTCCACCTTTCCCTATGAAGAATCAAATCCCTAATCTAGCCGATGACTTATCTATTTCAAGCCCACCTTTAGTCTAGACTGTTAGTGCGAAAGGTCTAGCCATGAATTTCCATGGCCCTCGATTCGCCTACATGCCAGGCCGATCTTGCCCTACAGTGCGAGAGCGTAGATTTTTTCCGCTTCGGCGCGGCCGATCTTAACGAAGTTGCCGACCTGCTTAGTCCCGCCCGCGCTCACCTTGTCCGCCATCTCTCCGATGCGGTCTTTGCCTATGCCCAGGCCCGAGAGCCTTATGGCTTGGCCGATAGAGCTCCAGTAGGCTTCGAGGCGGGCGATCCCCGCGAGGGCAGTTCGCTCGGGATCGAAGAAGTCCTGTTCGACGCCCCATACGCGCACTGCGATCTGGGCGAAGCGCGCGACGTCATGCTTGTAGACATACTTCATCCAGGCGGGGAAAACCACGGCGAGCCCAGCGCCATGGGCGATGTCGTAGATAGCGGAAAGCTCGTGCTCGAGATCGTGCGAGCCCCAGTCGCCGACGCGGCCGGTATTGAGCAGGTTGTTGTGGGCGATCGTTCCCGACCACATGATCTCGGCCCAGGCGTCGTAGTCGTCCGGCTTGGCGAGGACGCGGGGCGCCGCATCGATTACCGTGCGCAGCGTCGCCTCGATGAGCCGGTCGGTGAGCTCCACCGGCCGCGAGTTCGTGAAGTATCGCTCCATGAGGTGTGACATGATATCCGTGACGCCGTTCGCTACCTGGGCCTTCGGCACTGTGAAGGCGAGCTCGGGGTTGAGGATGGAGAAGCGCGGGTAGACAAGCTCCGAATTGAAGGCCCGCTTGAGCTGCCCCTCCTCCTTGGTCACCACTGATCCCGTGCTCGCCTCGCTTCCTGCCGCGGGGATGGTGAGAACCGTTCCTACAGGCATGGCTTTCCGGGGCACGGCCGCGCCGGAATAGAAGTCCCAGACATCCCCTGAATAGGGAACGCCGACCGCTATGGCCTTGGCCGAATCGATGGAGCTGCCCCCGCCTATCGCTATGATTATGTCGACCCTCTCCTTGCGGCAGAGCTCTATGCCCTGACGGACGAGGGAGAGGCGGGGATTGGGAGAAACGCCGCCGAGCTCCACGAAGGAGACGCCTGCGTCCTTGAGGGAGGAGACCACCCTGTCGAAAAGACCGCTTCTCTTGACGCTGCCTCCGCCGTAGTGCAAAAGAGCCTTGGAGCCGAAGGCGCGCGCCTCCTGGCCCACGCGGGCCTCCATCCCCCTACCGAATATGATCTTCGTCGTGTTGTGGAATACAAAATCGTCCATGAGGGCCTCCCCTGTGTCCATTTGTCCCGGTAAGATAATATATAAGAATATACTAAGGCATCAGCCCGAGGCGGAGAAGAGCTTACGAATATGGTAAACTATAGGCAAATTGCCCGGCCGACCCTCGTCAAACATAATGCCGCCAATGATCGGCTGTA
>Ga0326727_10022155_pt1 | contig 12324 bp, 11 predicted proteins | sample MB2enrmetagenome_FD_207643 | JGI IMG/M metagenome (GOLD analysis project Ga0326727, IMG submission 207643) | Lab enriched peat soil microbial communities from McLean, Ithaca, NY, United States - MB29MY | ecosystem: Environmental > Terrestrial > Soil > Wetlands > Peat | place: USA: New York...
CATGTGGTCCACCGGCTGGCCGATCACGTTGATCACGCGGCCCAGCGTTTCCGGGCCTACGGGCGCCATGATTTCATGGCCCAGGCTCTCCGCCTTCATGCCGCGCACCAGCCCCTCGGTGGGCTGCAGCGCGATGGTGCGGACGCGGCCCTCGCCAATGTGCTGCGCCACCTCCACTAGGATGTCGATGGGCTCCGGGGCGACGAACCCCTCGCTGGTGATGCGGACCGCCGTGTAGATCACGGGGATCTGCCCTTCCGGGAACTGTATGTCCACCGCGGGCCCGGCCACCTGAATGACGCGGCCGACGATTGGGGCTCCGGCCATATGAATTCCTCCTCCTACTCTTGCGCGGATGCGCCGCTCACCACTTCGATCAGTTGCGTGGTGATGCTCGCCTGGCGCACGCGATTCATGAACAGCGTGAGCTTCTCGATCATCTCCCCGGCGTTGGTGCTGGCCGAATCCATGGCCGTCATGCGCGCGGCCTGATACGCCGCGGCCGATTCCAGCATGGCCTGGTACAGCGCCATCTCCACGTAGCGGGGCAGCAGCGAGCCCAGAAGCTGTTCCGGCGGCTGCTCAAAAATGAAGTCCAACTCCCGTGCGCCCTGCGGCAACTCCACGGGCAGCACGCGCAGCAGGGTCAGCTTCTGGCTCAGGACGCTCTTGAATTCGTTGAACAGCACGTAGACGGCGTCGGTCTCGTTCTTCTCGAACCGGGTTCGGACCTGGCCGGCGATCTCGGCGGCGTCGGCGAACGCCGGGGTCTGCAGAATGCCCGTGCGCTCGGCGGCGATCCGGGCCTGCCGCCGGCGGAAGAAGTTGCTGCCCTTGCGGCCCAGCACGTAGAGTTCGGTCCCGGCCTTTTCGTGCTCGTGCAGGAACTGCTGCGCGGCCTTGATGAGGTTCGAGTTGAAGGCTCCGGCCAGTCCGCTGTCGGCGGTGACCAGCACCAGCAGGATGCGCTCCTCCGGGCGCCGGGCCAGCAGCGGGTGCGCCGCCAGCTTCTCGTCGCCGGCCACCGCGGCGGCCACGTCGCCCAGCACTTCGCGGAACATCCTCGAATAGGGGCGCGCGGCGATGGTGCGGTCCTGGGCCCGGCGCAGTTTGGCCGCCGAAACCATCTTCATCGCCTTGGTGACCTGCTGCGTGTTCTTAACCGAACGGATGCGGCGCCGCAGATCGATGAGTGAAGGCATGGATCAGCTCTTCCGCTCGCTCAAGAAGCGCTCCTTGGCTTCCTTCACCACGGCGTGGATTTCGGCGCGCAGGGCGTCGTCGATCTTCTTCTGTTCGCGGATCTTCGCGAGCAAGCCGGGATGCGCGTTGTCCACGAATTGGTACATCGAGTCCTCGAAGGGGCGGCAATCTTCGACCGCCAGATCGTCCAGATAGGCGTTGGCGCCGGCGAACAGGATCAGGATCTGCTTTTCCACGGGCAGCGGCCGGTATTGGGGCTGCTTCAAGATTTCGATCAGCCGTTTGCCGCGGTTCAACTGGGCCATGGAGGACTTGTCCAGTTCGGAGCCGAACTGCGCGAAGGCCGCCAGGTCGCGGTACTGGGCAAGTTCCAGACGCAGCGTGCCCGCCACCTGGCGCATGGCCCGGATCTGGGCGCTGCCGCCCACCCGGCTCACCGAGAGGCCGGCGTTGATGGCCGGACGGATATTCGAGTTGAACAGGTCGGCCTCCAGATAGATCTGGCCGTCCGTGATCGAAATGACGTTGGTCGGAATGTAGGCCGAAACGTCGCCCGCCTGCGTTTCGATGAAGGGCAGCGCGGTGAGCGAGCCGCCGCCCATGGCGTCCGAGAGTTTCGAGGCCCGCTCCAGCAGGCGGCTGTGCAGGTAGAAAACGTCGCCGGGATACGCTTCGCGGCCGGGCGGGCGCCGCAGCAGCAGCGAAATCTCGCGATAGGCGGCGGCGTGCTTCGAGAGGTCGTCGTAGATGCACAGCGCGTGCCGCTTGGTGTCGCGGAAGAACTCGCCGATGGCGCAGCCGGAATAAGGCGCGATGTACTGCATGGGGGCCGGGTCGGAGGCGGTCGCGGCCACGATTACGGTGTATTCCATGGCGCCGTGCTCTTCGAGCGTTTTCACCACCTGGGCCACCGTGGAACGCTTCTGCCCGATGGCGACGTAGATGCAAATCACGTCGCCGCCCTTCTGGTTAATGATGGTATCCAGCGCGATGGCCGTTTTGCCGGTCTGCCGGTCGCCGATCACCAGCTCCCGCTGCCCGCGGCCGATGGGAATCATGCTGTCGATGGCCTTGATGCCGGTTTGCAGCGGTTCCTTCACGGGCTGCCGATCCACCACGCCGGGGGCCAGCCGCTCTATGGTGTTGAACTGATCGCTCTGGATCGGCCCCTTCTCGTCGATCGGCTCGCCGAGAGCGTTCACCACGCGCCCGATCACCGCCTCGCCCACCGGCACCGACATGATGCGGCCGGTGCGCCGCACTTCGTCGCCTTCCTTGATCTCCGTGTATTCGCCCAGCAGCACGGCGCCCACCTGGTCTTCTTCCAGGTTCAGCGCGATGCCGGCCACGTCGTGCGGGAACTCGATCAGCTCCCCGGCCATCACCTTCTCCAGGCCGTACACCCGGGCGATCCCGTCTCCCACCGAGATCACCGAGCCTACTTCGGAGACCGCCACCGCCTGGTCGTAGTTTTGAATTTCCTCGCGGAGTACCCGCTCGATTTCGTCCGCTCGAATCTGAGCCATAATGAATGCCTCGAACCCCGCTCGCGGGGCTTTTAGGTTCCCGCTCCCGCCAGGTGTTGCTTCAGGGTTTCCAGTTGGCCGTGCACGGAGCCGTCGTAAACCGTCGAGCCGAGCCGGGCCAGCACGCCGCCGATCAGCTCCTCGCGAATCGAAAACTGCGCGCGGGCCTGCCGGCCGGTGACGCGGCTTAGCTCGGCCACCAGCCCGTCGCGCTGCCCGGGGCTCAGCTCGCGGGCGGAAACCACGTCCACGCGGACCAGCCCCTGCCGGTCGTCCATCACCGCTTCAAACGCTTCCCGAATCTCCCCCAGCCAGGCCGCGCGCCGGTGATCGATGAGCACCAGCAGGAACCGCCGCACGACGCCGGAAAGCGAAAGCTGCTCCGCCAACTGCGAAACCACCGCCCGCTTGCGAGCCGGCGCCACGGCCGGCGATTGCAGCGCATGGCGCAAGGCCTGGGAGCCGACCAGCATCGTCTCGAACGCCGCCAGGCCCTCCATCACGGCCGGGACTTCGGCGGCCTCCGCCGCACCGGCCAGCGCGCGCGCGTAGCGGAAAGCCAGGGCGGTAGGCATGTCAGGAAACCCTCCCCGGTCGGCCCGCGTCGCGGGAGCCCAGGTCGCGCACCATCCAGTCGATCAGCGCGCCGTCGCTAGCCGGCGTCAGCCGCTCCCGGATCTTCCCCGCCGCGAGATCGACCGCCAGCGCCGCCGCATCGCTCCGCAACTGCTGGCGCCCGGCCTTGACCGCCAACGCGATCTCCTGCTCCGACTGCGCCTGGATCTTCTTCAGCTCCCGCGCCGTCTCCTGCCGCAGCCGCTCCCCTTCCGCACCGCCTTCCTCGTGCGCCTGCTGGCGCAGCGTCTCGATCTGCGCGCCCAGTTCGGCCAGACGGCGCTCCATCTCGGCGTAGCGGGCCTCGGAGTCCGCCTCGATCTTGGCCGCCTCTTTCAGGCCCTGCTGGATCTCTTGCGTGCGCCCCGCAAAGAACGCCCCGCCCTTCTTGTAGATGAAGTATCCCGCCACGACGGCCAGGATCAGGAAGTTCGCGAACTTCCAGAGCTCCGTGTGGTCGGCGGCCTCGGCCTTCTCGGCGGCCAACGCGCTCGCGCCGGCGAGAACCATGAGCAGGGCCAGGATCGGGATGCGCTTCAAACCGGTCTCCTGCGCAAGACGGATTCCGCGATCTGATCGGCCAGCGCGGAGGCGTCCTGGCGAAGCGTTTCCTGGGCGGCGGCCAACTCGGCCTCCAGATGGCGGTTGGCTTCCCTCACCACAGCCGCGGTGCTCTGGCGCGCTGCCTCCACCGCCTGCGCCCGCTCCTGCCGGAGCGACTGGCGGAAGGCCTCCTGCTCGCGGTAGATTTCGGCCCGCGCGGCGCTCAGGCTGGCGTCGTATTCGGCGGCTTTCTGGGAGGCCCGTGCCAGGCTTTCCTCCGCTCGCTTGCGGGCGCCCTCGGTCGCCTCGTACCGGGCCGCCAGCACCCGCTCCAGCGGCCGGAAATACATGCGCTTCAGATAAAAGAAGAGCAGCAGCACGATCAGGAAGGTGGGGATCGCCTGCACCAGAAGGCCACCTAACGCCCGGAGAGTCTCTTCCATAGGAGTAAGTTCGGGGACGCCCAGAAAACTCTCTGATAATGCACGAGATTGCGTCGAAACCTCACCCTAACACACCGTCTAAGTAAGGGTCAACCGGGGAAACGCCTGAGTTGGCCGGCGCCGGCGGGGGCCCATTGACCTGACCGGGCCGCAACACCGACAATCAAAGCGTTGGAACCTCCATGATCACACTACCCGAACTGCCCTATGCAGCCGACGCTTTGAGTCCGCACATTTCCGCCGAGACGCTGGCCTTCCATTACGGCAAGCATCATCGCGCCTACGTCAACAACCTGAACCAACTGATCCCGGGCACCCAGTACGAGCACATGGATCTGGACGGCATTGTCCGCTCCTCCTCCGGGAAGATCTTCAACAACGCCGCCCAGGTTTGGAACCACACCTTCTACTGGAACAGTCTGGCGCCGGGGGCCGGCGGAGCGCCCAGCGGAGAGCTGGCCCGCCTGATCGCCACGGCTTTCGGTAGCTTCGAGGAGTTTCAAAAGCAGTTTGCCGCGCTCGCCATCGGCACCTTCGGCTCCGGATGGGCCTGGCTGGTGAAGAAGCCTTCCGGCCCGCTCGAGATCCGCGGCACCAGCAACGCCGAGCCGGCCTTTCTCGCGGGCGATGTCCCGCTGCTCACCTGCGACGTTTGGGAGCACGCCTATTACATCGACTACCGGAACGACCGCGCCGCCTACGTGAAGGCCTTCTGGAACCTGGCGAATTGGGACTTCGCCGCCCGCAACCTGGGCTAGCGGCATGCGACCCCAGCCGGTCCGCATCTTCGTGACGGGCGGCACCTTCGACAAGGAGTACAACGAGCGCAACGGGACCCTGTTCTTCCAGGACACGCATGTCCCCGAGATGCTCCGGCTGGGGCGCTGCCTGCTCGAGACCAGCATCCAAACGCTGCTGATGATCGACAGCCTGGAGATGACCGAGGTGGACCGCCGCCTGATCGCCGAACATTGCCGGATTGCCCCCGAAACCCGCCTCGTCATCACGCACGGCACGGACACCATGGTCGAGACCGCCGCCCACCTGGGCCGGGAAATCCAAGGGAAAACCATCGTGCTGACCGGCGCCATGGTGCCTTACAAGTTCGGCAGCTCGGACGGCATGTTCAACCTGGGCAGCGCCCTGGCTTTCGTCCAGACGCTGCCCCCGGGCGTCTATATCGCTATGAATGGACAGGTTTTCCGCTGGGACGCCGTCCGGAAGAATAAGGAGAAGGGCGTTTTCGAGGCCCGCTAGCTGGCGCTGCCGGCGCCCCCTTTTTCCGCAACCTTCCCACCTCCTGGTGAATCCAAGAAAGTGAGGGGTTACGGAAGGGGGGTGCCTTATGAGAGCGTTAGGGGATCGAGTGGGATCGCTGTGGTGCCACATGACGCACCCGGCGCCGATGTGGCCCGTCAACGGCTACTACATCTGCCCAACCTGCCTGCGGGCGCATCCCGTGCCCTGGGAGCACGCCCCGGCGCAAGCCCGGCGGCATGCCAAAGCGACGCTCCGCGCCTCCAATCGGGCCCAGGCTGTCGGCGACTCCCCGCGCGTCCTGGCCGCTGCAGCATCCCAGTAGAACTCGGCGTTTCCAGGGCATAATAGTCGCAGGCGCACATGCCTGCGAACCTCACTCCCGACTACCTGGCGGCCGAGCGCGAGTACAAGAGCGCGCACACCCAGTCCGAGAAAGTGGCCGCGCTCGAGCTCATGCTGGCCACGCTTCCCAAGCACAAGGGCACCGAGAAGCTGCAGGCCGACCTGCGCCGCCGCCTCTCGCAGGCGCGCAAGGAATCCCAGAAGAAGGGCGGCGCCCACGCCGCTCCGTTCTACCTGATCGAGAAGGAAGGCGCGGGCCAGGTGGCCCTCATCGGGCCGCCCAACTCGGGCAAATCCCAGCTTGTCGCCGCGCTCACGCACGCCCAGCCCGAGGTGGCCGACTACCCCTTCACCACGCGCTTCCCCACCCCCGGCATGATGCTCTTCGAGAACGTGCAAATCCAGCTCGTGGACCTGCCGCCCATCTCCGCCGAATTCATGGAGCCCTGGATTCCGCAGCTGATTCGCAACGCCACCCTCGGCGTTCTGGTGGCCGACGTGAACGACGCCGCGGTGCTCGACCAGATCGAATTCATCGAGCGGACGCTTGAGCGCCACCACCTGCCCTCGCCCAAGCTGCTGGCCGCCAACAAGCTCGATTTGCCCGGCGGCCCGGACAATTTCGCCGCCCTCCGCGAGCTTTACGGCGAGCGCTACCGTTACGCCGGCATGTCCGCCGCCAGCGGTGACGGGCTTGTCGGCTTCGCGCGCGCCGTGTTCGAAGCGCTCGATATCGTGCGGGTGTACACCAAGGTCCCCGGCCAGAAGGCCGTGCTGAATGCCCCCTTCATCCTGCGGCGCGGCCAGACCGTGCAGGACGCCGCCCGCCTGGTTCACAAGGACTTCGCCGAAAACCTAAAGTTTGCTAGACTGTTCCACATGGAGGGGAACCGAGAAGGGCTCATGGTCGAGCGCGCCCACGTCGTAGCGGACCAGGACATTCTCGAATTTCACATCTAACCATGCCTCGGGAACGTCCAATAGACGTGTGGAATGAAGTAACGCCGAAGAATGTCTACCTGAACCGCCGCCGGTTCCTGGCCGGGGGCATGCTGGCCGCCGCGGCAGGCAAGCTGATGGCCGGCACCCGGCTGGAGGCCGCCTCCAAGAGCCCCTTCAGCACCACCGAGACGCCCACCTCGCTCGACGACATCACGCACTACAACAACTTCTACGAATTCGGCACGAGTAAGGACCAGCCCGCCAAGCTCGCCACCAACTTCAAGACTTCGCCCTGGACCGTCTCCGTCGAGGGCCTCGTCAACAAGCCGCGGACCTACGACCTGGACACGCTTATGAAGCTGGCCCCGCTCGAGGAGCGCATTTACCGCCACCGCTGCGTGGAAGGCTGGTCCATCGTGGTTCCCTGGATCGGTCTCCCGCTGAAGGCGCTCATCAAGCAGGCGGAGCCGCAGTCGAACGCCCGCTTCGTCGCCTTCCAAAGCTTCTTCGATCTGCGCCAGATGCCGCAGGCGCGCTGGGCCGGCATTGCGTTCCCCTACGTGGAGGGGCTGCGCCTGGACGAGGCCCTGAATCCGCTCACTCTCTTGGCCGTCGGCCTCTACGGCGAAGTGCTGCCCAACCAGGACGGCGCGCCCATCCGCCTGGTGGTTCCCTGGAAGTACGGCTTCAAAAGCATCAAGTCGATCGTGAAGATCCGCTTCGTCGAGAACCAACCGCCGACCACCTGGAACCTGTCCGCGCCGCGCGAGTACGGATTCTATTCCAACGTGAACCCCGAAGTGGACCATCCGCGCTGGAGCCAGGCCCACGAGCGCCGGCTCGGAGACTTCTTCAAACGCGATACCCTGATGTTCAATGGCTACGGCGAGCAGGTGGCTTCGCTTTATGCGGGCATGGATCTCCGCAAGAACTACTAAGGTCGCGGTCTTCCTGCTGGCGCTGGTTCCGCTGGCCTGGCTGGCCACTCACCGTCTCGGCCCCAACCCCATCGAGACCATCACCCATACAACCGGCGACTGGACGCTGCGCTTCCTGGTCTTCACGCTGGCTGTAACGCCTCTGCGCAAGCTGCTCGGCCTGCCGGAGTTGATCCGCTACCGCCGCATGCTGGGCCTGTTCGCGTTCTTTTACGGCACGCTCCACTTCATGACGTATCTGTGGCTCGACAAGTTCTTCGACGGCGCCGAGATTATCAAGGACGTGGCCAAGCGGCCGTTCATCACCGCCGGATTCACCGGGTTTGTGCTGCTGATCCCCCTCGCCCTGACCTCCACCGCGGCCTCCATCCGGCGGCTGGGCGGCAAGCGCTGGCGCATGTTGCACCGCCTGGTTTACGTGAGCGCTGGGGCCGGTGCGGTGCACTATTACTGGCTGGTGAAATCCGACATCCGCAGGCCGCTCGCTTACTTCGCGCTGATGGCCATCTTGCTCTTGTGGCGCATCGTCCCGGCTTCCTCCCGGGCCTCCTCGTAGCCCAAAATGATGTGGTACACCGCGGTGTCGAAGAACCGCCCTACGCAGTGTTCCAGTTCCTCTTCCGCATAGATCGCCACCGGGCTTTCCCCGATGCCCTGGTTGCGCACGAACTCCAGCATGCGGTCCTTGACGATCAGGTAGCTGAGCGCCACTTCGGCCAGCGGGATGGACTCCTCGAAGCGCAGGCCGCCCAAGCGCTCGTACTGCCGGGCCAATTCCTCGGATTTTGAAACGCTCAGCCAGTGGCCCAGGCGCTGTAGAATGTCCCGCGCCCGCTCCCGCAAATCGCCCACAGGCAGGCTCGCGATGTGCTTCAAGCGGGGATCGTGGCTGATCTCGGCCAGAATTCGATTGGCGATCGGGTCCCAGTGATCCTCGATCAGCCGGATGAGCTTGGAAGAGAGCATATCGCACCTCCCACCCCTAATTAGACTCCCAATTCCCCCCGCCGCCGCACCTTTTTTCGACCTCCTTGTGGGGTCGTTCTGCCGGAACCTGGGGCCTCTCCCGAAGGGTGACTCGCCGCACCGGTACCGCCGCACCATGAACGCTCCCCGTCCAGAAGTAGCTTTTGGAGTATTATGGGTTGCTATATCCGTTGAGGCGGAAGCGAATGGTCCCAATTGACGAGGCTTTGCAAATCATTGGGGAAACGTGGCCGTCGAATTGCGATTCCCTCGACGACTTAAAGGAACGGCTGACCGGAGCTCAAGCCATCCCACTGATGCCGTTCGTCGGGGCAGGGCTCTCGGTGCCCATGGGGTTTCCTTCATGGGGCGACTTCCTGAAAGGGCTGGCGGCTGAGTGCGGGAAATCGGTTGAGGTCGCGGCTCTGCTGGCCGATGGGAAATACGAAGAGGCGGCCGAGACGCTCGAGCGGGGGCTTGGATCGGCAATCTTCAATCGGCGGGTTGCGCACACCTTCGGCGAGCGAAAGTCGAAGGACTGCGCGTTGAAGGGCCCCGTCCTGGCATTGCCGGACCTGGCCGGCGGCGCGGTAGTGACCACTAACTTCGACCGGGTTCTGGAGCGCGTGTTCGCCGAGGCCGGTTCGCCCTTCGAGCATGTCGGCTGGGGTTCGCAGGTGGACTCGATACGTCTGACGATCGCCGACAACAGGCCGTTTCTGCTGAAACTCCACGGCGACGCCGAGGAAGGCTCGGGCCGGGTGCTGACGAGACGGGAGTACGAGACGCACTACACGGCCGGGGATCCGGAAGGACTGCGGGCGCAGTTAGGGCGCGTGTTTCAGGGCCGGACCCTGCTGTTCGTGGGATGCAGTCTGGGCAAGGACCGGACCATGGACGTGCTGACCGAGGTGTTGCGGCAGGCTGCGGGCTTGCTGCACTTCGCGATCCTGGAGAAGCCCGCCTCGGATGAGGACTTCTTCGCGAAGCAGCGCCTGCTCGGCGAGCGCGGCATTCTGCCCATCTGGTACCCAAGCGGCCGGCATGAGCTGATCGAGCCGCTGTTACGGTGGATCGCGAGCTTGCAGCCTTTCGCCCGGGTGGCGGGACCGGACTTGGCGCTGGAGCGGCCCTCGCAGCGGAAGAAGGAGATCCGCAGCGAGTTGGACCTGTTGATCCCTTACCGGCGTACGACGGAGCTGGTGGGCCGGGAGCTGGAGTTGGAGAGCCTCCGGACTTGGGTGCGCTCCGAGGCGCCTATATCGGCGAGGGTCATTATTGGCGGTGGCGGATCGGGGAAGACGCGGCTGGCGGTGGAGTTGCTCGAGTGGATCGAGGGGGCGGAGCACGGTCAGTGGAACTGCGGCTTCCTGACGCAGGCGGAATTGGAGCGCTTCTCCGGGCTGCAAAACCTGTCGCAGTGGCAGCGGCGAAAGCCGGTGCTTGCGGTGGTGGATGACGCGGCCGGCTCGGCGGAGAAGCTGCGGATGTGGCTGGAGCAACTGGCGGCCGCTATGGATGGGCGTGAGAAGCTGCGGCTGCTTCTGCTGGAGCGGGAGGCTAACCTGGACGCGGGCTGGCTGTCGTCGCTGATTTCACGCGGTGATTCGGCGGCGGCGGTGCGCGGCCTGTTCGATCCCGCGGAGCCGGTGCGGTTGGAATCGGTAGCGGAAACGGCTGACCGGAGGTCTGTGCTGCGGATGACGATGGAGGCCGGAGCCGCGTGGCGAGGAGTCGCGGCGCCGGCGCTGCCCGTGGCGGGTGTGGACTCCGTGTTCGACGGCAGGATTGAAGAGCCGATGTGGGGCGATCCGCTGAACCTGATGATCGCCGGGTTGACGGCGCTCGATACCGGGCTGCCGGCGGCCATGGCGCTGGGACGGGCGGACCTGGCATTCCGGCTTGCGGACCGGGAGCGCGAGCGCGTCGAGCGGTTCGGCCATGGGTCGCCGTCCGGCTTGATGGGGCACATGGCGGCGTATGTGACCGCCTCGGGCGGGCTGTCGCACGCCGAGCTGCGGGAGGCGGCGAAGGCCGAGTCGGAGGCCGTCGGACTGGCGCACCCAGGCGGTTGGCGCGCACTGGCGGATGCGGTGGGTGAGGGATTGCGCGGTGGCGACGGGGCGACGGCTGTGAAGCCGGATGTGGTCGGCGAGGCGTTGCTTCTGCTGGTATGGGGTGGCGCGGAGGTGGCCGAAGGTTGCAGGGCGGTGCTGCGCGCGGCGCAGGTCCGCAGGCCGCAAGTGGTGGCCTCCGTGGTACGGTCGGCCCAGGACTTTTGCGTTGGGAAGACGCCGCGATTGGAGCCGCTCGCATGGCTGGATGCGCTGGTTGCCGAGGCCAAGGGCGATATAACCAAGTTGCGCGCAATCGAGGGCCAGTTGCCCTACCAGACGCTGGTGCTGCGGGAGCGGGCGCTAGAGGTGGATACAACGTTAGCCGCGGCCCTGCGCAAGCAGGCGGATAAAGATGAAGCCGCACGGTGGGAACTCGTGCGGGTGCTGAATAACCTCAGCGTTCGGCTGAGCGCCCTAGGGCGGCGCGAGGAAGCGCTCAGAGCCGCCGAAGAGGCTGTCCGGCTCTACCGGCAACTCGCGGCACAGCGCCCCGACGTTTTCCTCCCCGACCTCGCCGGCGCGCTCAACGGCCTCGGCTTCATCCTGAGTACCCTGGGCCGACGCGAGGAGGCGCTGGAGGCCACCGACGCGGCCACTCGACTCTACCAGCAACTCGCGGCACAACGCCCCGACGCTTTCCTGCCCGGCCTCGCGATGTCGCTCACCAATCTTGGCAACGGGCTGAGCGCCCTGGGTCGGCGCGAGGAGGCGCTCCAAACCGCCGACGAGGCCGCCCAACTCTACCGGCAACTGGCGGCACAACGCCCCGACGCTTTCCTGCCCGACCTCGCCATGTCGCTCAACAACCTCGGCAACAGGCTGAGCGACCTGGGGCGGCGCGAGGAGGCGCTTCAGGCCGCCAACGAGGCCGCCGGACTCTACCGGCAATTGGCGGCACAACGCCCCGACGCTTTCCTCCCCGACCTCGCCATGTCGCTCAACAACCTCGGCAACAGGCTGAGCGACCTAGGCCGGCGCGAGGAGGCGCTCCAGCCCACCGAAGAGGCCGTCCGCATCCGGCGGCAACTGGCCGCCCAACTTCCCGACGCTTTCCTCCCCGATCTCGCCGGCTCGCTCAACAGCCTCGGCAACAGGCTGAGCGTCCTAAGGCGGCACGAAGACGCGCTCAAGGCCACCGAGGACGCCGTCCGACTCTACCGTCAACTCGCGGCCCAACGCGCCGACGCTTTCCTCCCCGACCTCGCCAGCTCGCTCAACAACCTCGGCAACAGGCTGAGCGCCCTGGGCCGGCACGAGGAGGCGCTCCGGGCCGCCGAAGACGCCGTCCGCATCCGGCGCCAACTCGCGGCACAACGCCCCGACGCTTTCCTCCCCAACCTCGCCAGTTCGCTCAATAACCTCGGTGGGAGGCTAAGCGCCGTGGGGCGGCACGAGGAGGCGCTCCTGGCCGCCGACGAGGCCGTCCGAC
>Ga0326727_10022156_pt1 | contig 12323 bp, 4 predicted proteins | sample MB2enrmetagenome_FD_207643 | JGI IMG/M metagenome (GOLD analysis project Ga0326727, IMG submission 207643) | Lab enriched peat soil microbial communities from McLean, Ithaca, NY, United States - MB29MY | ecosystem: Environmental > Terrestrial > Soil > Wetlands > Peat | place: USA: New York...
ACTTCCTAACCTTAGTAACCTGTTACCCGTTCTATTTTGTCGGACCCGCCCCCAAGAGGTTTATCGTCCGCGCGCACAGAATTACTGAATGAGGCAAGATTGCATCCTGTCCTTCGCCAAAACTCGATAATAGTGCATTCGCTGCAAAAGCAACCGCCCAGAGACCACGGTCTCTGCCCGTCGCTCTGCGCCTTGGTCTCTGGTCCGCGATGTCATCGAGTCGGTTGAGCCTTTGCAATGACAAGTCCCCGCCCTGCGATATAACTTTTCAGGATTCGTGGCAGATGGCTTCTCTCCCGGCACGATCATGTGATCCAGGCTTTCCAGCACTCGGTGCCAATCCTCCCAATTACTTCTGGACAGTCACACCCAAAAGAAGCGATCCATCCCTCGCAGCCGAGGCCGCGGGCACTTGCGCTTGAACACTGTCAGTGTTGACGAAGGGCAAGGTTCTCCAGGGCGACATTTCGGAGGTTGGCGGGCGAAGCGAGAAGAGGAAGGAGCGCGAACGTGGCGTCAAGGGTGAGGGCCGACACTGGAAGAAGTCAGTTGTTTTGAGCCTGATGTAGTTTTGGCAAAGGACACCTCAGAAAATCTGACGCGAGTGAGTGTGTGGCCGCCATGTCTTAGTTTTTTGGCCGGACCAGTGCCAAAATGGTCATGGCGGTGTTTAAGATTTGTCGGTTTTTGGGACTCCTAATAGTAGGGGGCAGATAGTCCTGGGTCTTTCTTTTCGATGCTATGCAACTGTAAGAAAACGGGTTCCACTTTTGAGCGAAAGCAGATTCCCGGAATTGGTGTAAAGGTATGGAAAATATGGGAAAGGATAGAGCCCATGGCATAAATCGGTATACCTCCGGAGCAACAGGTCGCAGGTTCGAATCCTGCCAGGCGTACCATCACCTCTTTTGATCCAATCAGTTACAGACTTGCAGAGCCCGAGCCGTTGCTTTTACCGTAACAAAATGCATCCAGTTAGTAAACTGTAGCAAAAAGATGCGTTCAATAGCAGTTAATAGCCGCTGAGCGGTGCAAGAACGCGCCGAGTCGCTGAAAATGGGCAGCGTAGGGTCCAAGAACTCAACTCAGGGCAATTTTTCGGCCAGCGGAATCCATCAAACGGGAAAGGCCGTAGGTCGACGGGACTGCAGATGCTTCCGCCGTCAGCAGTTTCTACCCATCCCACACAGTAGGCGCTCCCCCGAACATTGAGTGAGCGAATGTGACCAAGCACGTGAGCGGCAGTGATCTGACACTGAACCAAGCCCGGGGCATAAAAACAGCGCCTCTCAGATCTGGTGCGACGCTTTCGCCCGATACTATGCTGCCTCATCTGAAAATGAAGTGTCCTGCCACTAGGATAGCTACAACGGAGAGGGCACATGTGCAACGAGCGCAAAGATCACACCGCTGCCGATAAGGCTGCGACGGTTCCGAGAGGCAGATCGAGATGTGCCACAGAAAACAGGAGGCAGATCATGAACATTCAAGCATTAAGTCCAATAGAAATAGGTCTACTCATTACATTCGGCGTGATTGTCGTTGCAGGCGTCGCCTTGATGCTTGTTCTCCGAAAGTACCGGACAGAATGGTTGTGCACTCAGTTTGGTCGCGCTGAGTATGTGCCTCCACCGAGGATTTGCGCCAGGCAATGATTCAATAGCGGACGCTTTTTGAGGATCTGGCGGGCGAGCCGGAGTTGCACATGCAAGGGTCGTGTCAGCGTGAGCCTCGGGTATGAACAGAAGCAATCCGAACCTCTTGGACAGACTCTCACTACCTGAACCAAGCGGCAGGCGTCGCGAACATGGTTATCAGGCGGGACCAACTTCGCAGCACTTACGGTGATGTTGGATTTGTGCGCCAGCGGAACGGTCGGATCCATTACTGCGAACCCTGATTTCGGTTTTAAGCTTTATGGTACCTTGCTGATCAGTTGCGCAGGCGATGGGAGCTCGGAGGCGTTCCAACCTCCACCGAGCGCCTCGATTAACCCTCCACTGGCCGTCATCTGCTGAACTCGAAGATTGACCACGGTTTCCTGATTGGAGAGCAAGGCGGTTTGCGCGGTGAGCACATTCAGGTAAGGATCGATTCCCAGTTTGTAGCGATCCTGGGCAATTGCTAGGTTTCTTTCCGCCGATTTGACCGCTGTGTCCTGATATTGAATTTCCATCGACAGGATCCGCAGCGACGCGAGGTTGTCTTCAACTTGTTGAAAAGCCGTTAGCACCGCCTGCCGATAGTTGGCCACGGTCTCATCGTACTGGGCTCGGAATTGTTCCATTGTGGCCCGCCGCAACCCCGCGTCAAAAATCGTTTCCGCGGCCGCCGGGCCCATCGAGAAGAAGCGACTCGGCCAGGTGAACCAACTCGCGATGGAAGTGCTTTCGAGCCCTGCCGCGGCGCTTAACGTAACCGTCGGGAAGTATGCGGCTCTCGCAATGCCGATCTGGGCATTCGCCTGAGCCATCAGTCGCTCCTCTACGGCGATGTCGGGGCGCCGCTCAAGAAGTTGGGACGGAACGCCGAGGGGAATCGCCGGAGGGCTTGACCTGAGCGGCTCGATGGGGATTGAAAACGTCGACGCCGGCTGGCCGGTCAGCATGGCGATGGCATGTTCAAACTGTGCCCGTTGGATGCCCAGAGCGATATCCTGTGCTTCAGTGACTTCGAGTTGAGTCTCGGCTTCCGCTACGGCTTCGTCCGTGCCGATGCCTGTCTCGTATAAGGCCCTCGTCAGATCGAGAGACTGTTGATAAGTGGCCACCGTGGAATCCAACAACTGCTTTAACGCATCCTCTCCGCATAGTTGAAAGTAATCCACCGCAAGATCAGCCTGGACAGTGAGTCGGGTACTCTCGAGATCCGCCGCACTCGCCTGCGCTCCGTAGGCGGCAGCTTTGACCGTGTTGCGGATTCGGCCGAACAAGTCCGGCTGCCAAGTGGCATCAAACGGGAAGGTGTATTCAGTAAATGTACCCGTCGCGGAGGAAGTGGAACCTGCCGCTTTGCCACTGGATACTGTGGCGGAGGGCCGTTGCACCGTAATGGCGGGGTTCGTCGTAAAGGTAGGGAAAAGTTGGGATCGGGCTTCTTTCACCAGGGCGCGCGCGGCAAAAAAATTCGCCGCCGCAGCAACGATGTTTTGGTTTGAAACATTGACCTTCTCTTCCAGCACATTCAACTGAGGATCGCCAAAAATCTCCCACCATTTACCGCGAAGCGCATCATCCTTTGGCTGCGCCACTTTCCAACCGTCCGTGTTTTTGTAATCGTCGGGAGTGAGTTCCTTGTAGACCGCAGGAGTTTCCGCAGTCGGTGCATGATACTTTGGGCCGAGCGTACACCCTGCCATGAGGCAAGAAGTCACGGCGAGACACATTCTGGCTCTTCCATGGAATGAAGTCATAGGCTTATGCACCCCCCTAATGGCTCCCATTAAACTGCCGCGCTGGGGGCTGGCCCGGCCCCACGGCTAAAGATGGGTTGTTGCTTTCCCTGCATCCGGAGCCGCAGCCGGTCGAACGTTAGATAGACGACCGGCGTTGTATAAAGCGTGAGCATCTGACTCAAGATGAGTCCGCCCACAATCGTGATGCCCAGAGGGCGGCGGAGCTCATACCCCGTGCCCGTCCCCAGCGCCAACGGCAAAGCGCCCAATAACGCCGCCATCGTGGTCATCAGTATCGGACGGAAGCGCAACATGCACGCTTCAAAAATCGCGTCGGCCGGGCTCTTCCCCTCCTTGCGCTCTGCTTCCAGGGCGAAATCGATCATCATGATGGCGTTCTTTTTTACGATTCCGATCAGCAGCACGATACCAATGATGGAGATGATGTTGAGGTCCACTTTAAAGAGCATCAAGGCGAGCATGGCGCCCACGCTGGCCGACGGCAGAGAGGAAATGATGGTCAGGGGATGGATCAGGCTTTCATACAAAATTCCGAGAACGATGTACACCGCCAGCAGCGCCGTGAGAATCAACAACGGCTCGGTGCCCAGAGATTGCTGATAGGCCTGCAGCGTGCCGGCGTAAAAGCCTTGCAGCGTGGAAGGCGCGCCGAGCCGTTTTTGTAACTGGTCAATGCTCGCCGTAGCATCGCTCAACGACTTATCCGCCGCGAGGTTAAAGGACACCGTGACCGAGGGGAACAAACCCGTATGATTGACGGCCAGGGGTGTGGTGTTGGCCCGGCCTTTGGCCACCGCGAGCAGCGGAATGTTGTTGCCGCTCGACGATAGGAGATAGATGTCTTTCAACCCTTCCGGGCTTTGCCAATACTGGGGAGCGACTTCCAGCACCACATAATACTGATTTAATTGCGTGTAAATGATGGACACTTCCGATTGGCCGAAGGCGCCGTATAACGCCGAGTCCAGCGACTGCGCGGTAAGGCCGAGCCTCGCCGCCGTGACGCGATCGTAGGTCATCACCTCATCCAGACCGCCATTCTGCTGGTCGGAGCTTACGTCCTGAAGACCGGGCAGGTGCTGCATCGCCCCCGTTAGGATCGGTCCCCACTTGGTAAGATCCTGCGTCGTGTCGGATTGGATGGTGTACTGGTACATCGCATTGCCAGACCGGCCGCCGATGCGCAGATCCTGCACCGCTTGGAGAAACGCGGAAGCCACCGGCAGACGATTCAATTTGGGGCGCAGGCGGTTGATGATTTGAGTGGCGCTCGCGTTGCGCTCCGCCAGCGGCTTGAGGGCAATATAGAGAGAGCCGGTGTTGGTGGCCCCACCGCCGCCACAAAACCCCGTCACGTTCGCGACGGCAGGATCCTTCTCGATCACATCGATGATCTGCTGAACGGAGCTGTTCATCGCCGGGAAGGATGAATCCTGCGGCCCGCGTACACTACCGGAGATCGCTCCCGTGTCCTCCACCGGAAAAAAGCCCTTGGGTATCTTGATAATCAGCAGCACATTGAGGGCAATGGTGAGGAAGAGCGCCGTAAGGGTGAGGACGGTATGGTCGAGCACCCAATGCAGGGTGGCGCGATACAACCGCAGCACCCACTCAAAGACATTTTCGCTGGCGGTGAACATGCGGCCATGCTTTACCGCGCGTTCGTCCTTCAATAGGTAGGCGCACATCATGGGCGTGGTGGTCAGGGAGATGACCATGGACACGACAATGGCTGTCGAGAGGGTGACGGCAAACTCGCGGAAGAGACGGCCCACGATTCCGCCCATCAACAAAAGAGGAATAAAAACGGCAATCAGCGAAATGCTGATGGTGAAGACGGTGAAGCCGATTTCTTGCGCGCCCTTCAGCGCCGCGGCAAAGGGCCTGAGGCCTTCCTCCAGATGGCGCGTGATATTTTCCATCACCACGATGGCGTCATCCACCACAAATCCCGTCGAAATGGTCAGGGCCATCAGTGAGAGGTTGTCAAGGCTATATCCGAACAGGTACATCACTGCGAACGTGCCGATCAGCGAGACCGGCACGGCAACGGCGGGAATGAGCGTGGCGCGGCCGTTGCGCAGGAAGACAAAGACTACCAGGATGACCAGGCCGATGGAAATGAGCAGCGTCCTCTCCACGTCACTGACCGCGGCGCGGATGGTGATGGTGCGATCAAGAACGATGGTGGTGTCGATGCCGAGAGGAATCGATGCCTGGATTAAGGGAAGTTGCGCGCGGATGGCGTCGACCGTTTGAATGATGTTGGCGCCAGGCTGACGAAAGATGATGACCGTGATGGCACGCCGGTTGTTCAAGTATCCGGCAGCGCGGACATTCGCCACGGAGTCGGTCACCTGGGCGACATCGGAGAGGCGGATCGCCGCGCCGTGGCGATAACCGACCACGAGCGGCTTGTAGTCGGCGGCGGCGGAAATCTGGTCGTTGGCAATGATATCTGCGGTAACAATACCATCAGAGATTTGACCTTTGGCCAGGTCAGAGTTCTGAAGGCTCAGCACGGACTGCAAATTCGCTAGGGTAAGTCCATAGCTGGCCAATTGGGTGGGATTGGCGTCCACACGCACGGAGGGCAGCGCGCCACCTCCGACACTGACCTGCCCTACGCCCTGGATCTGCGACAGCTTTTGGGCGAGGACGGTGGAGGCTTCGTCATAAATTTTATCCGGACCGAATTTGTCGGAGGTGAGACCCAGGATCATGATCGGCGAATCAGCGGGGTTGACCTTGCGGTAAGTCGGGTTGCCCGGCAGGTTGGCGGGCAGATAGGTCCGTGCCGCATTGATGGCCGCCTCCACATCGCGCGCGGCGCCATCAATGTCGCGGCTGAGGTCAAACTGGATGGTCACCGAGGTGCTGCCCAGCGAACTGGCAGAGGTCATCTCCGTCACCCCGGCAATATGGCCGAACTGCCGCTCCAGGGGAGTGGCGACGGACGAGGCCATAATGTCGGCACTGGCTCCCGGCAAGCCGGAACTGACGGAAATCGTCGGAAAGTCGACCTCCGGCAGGGGCGCTACGGGCAGCTCCTCATACGCCACCGCCCCGGCAAGGGCAATTGCCACCGTGAGCAGCGTCGTGGCCACGGGCCGGCGAATGAAGGCTTCGGAGATGTTCATGCCGGCCCCGCCACTTCTGCGCCCCCGGTTTCTGAAGGGTTGGATTTGTTGCCAAAGCGATGGGATAGATTGTCAAAGAAAATGTAAATGACGGGCGTGGTGTAAAGCGTAAGCGCCTGGCTCAGTATCAGCCCGCCTACCATGGCGATGCCCAGCGGCTTGCGCAACTCCGAGCCGTAACCCGTTCCCAGCGCCAGCGGTAGCCCCGCCAGCAGCGCGGCCATGGTGGTCATCATAATAGGGCGGAAGCGGAGCAGACACGCCTCATAAATGGCATCGGTCGCATTCTTTCCGTGCTTCCGTTCGCCTTCCAACGCGAAGTCGACCATCATAATGCCGTTCTTTTTCACGATACCGATCAGCAGGACGATAGCGATGATCGCCACCACGCTTAAATCCTGATGAAAAAGAAGCAACGCGAGGAAAGCTCCTACGGCTGCGGAGGGTAGCGTGGACAGAATCGTAACCGGGTGGATAAAGCTCTCGTACAAAACCCCCAGCACGAGGTACACCGTGACCAGCGCGGCAAGAATGAGCAGCGGCTCATTGGCGAGGGAATTGGTGAAGGATGCCGCCGTGCCTTGAAAACCGGCCTGGAGGCTGGGGGGCATGTGCATTTCCTTCTGCGCGTTGTTGACCGCGTCAATGGCGCTGCCCAGTGAGGCGCTGGGCGCAAGATTGAATGACACGGTGATCGACGGGAATTGACCCTGGTGGGTAATGGCCAGGGCCTCGGTGGTGTTCTCAAAGTGCGCAATCGCGCTCAGCGGCACGGCATTGCTGGTGGCCGAACTGGTGGCGCCCGCCGAGCCGGCCCCCTTGCTGGAGGCCGCCGTGGAGGTGCTGGCGGAGAGCGCATTCGCAGGAGGAGCAAGGCTGTTGGCCGCCGGAGTGTACAGTGCGGAACTCGTCAATGCATTGGATCCCGCCGAGGATGATCCGGAAGACGCAAAGGAGGTGGAAGCTCCCGCACCGCTTGCGCCGGAAGACGCATTGGCCTGAATGTAAAGCTCGTTGAGCTTGTTGGGGTTTTTCTGAAACTGCGGCTCACTCTCCAGAACCACGTGGTACTGGTTGACCTGGGTATACATCGTGCTGATCTGCCGCTGCCCGAAGGCGTCGTACAGAGTGTTATCGATGGTCGTCGGCGCAATTCCCAGCCGCGAAGCGGTGACCCGGTCGATCACCAGCGATACCGCGAGGCCGCCCATTTGTTGATCGGTGGCCACGTCTTCCAGGTCCGGCAACTGCTTCAGCCGGGTGATGAAACGGTTGGTCCAGTCATTCAGTTCATTGGCATTGGGGTCTTCCAGCGCGTACTGGTATTGTGTGCGGCTGACCCGGTCATCCACGGTAATGTCCTGCACAGGTTCCATGAACAACTGGATTCCCTGAACCTTGTTCACTCGGGTGTTGAGCCTGCGGATGATGTCTGACGCACTGATTTTGCGCTGGTCGAGCGACTTTAAGTTGATCGACATCCTACCGCTGTTGGTCGTTACATTGGTTCCGTCCGCGCCGATAAACGAGGAAACGCTTTCCACCGCCGGGTCAGCCAGCACTACCTTGGTAATCGCCAACTGCTCCTTGGCCATGGCCTGGGAACTGATGGCCGGCGGCGCCTGCGTGATGCCCTGGATGACGCCCGTGTCCTGGATCGGGAAAAATCCTTTGGGGATGATGATGTAAAGGTAAACCGTCAGCAGCAGGGTGGCCACGGCAACGACCAGCGTCACCGTCTGGAAGCGGAGAACCACCTTCAGCGTGCGGCCATAGAACGCGATCATCCCTTCGAAAGCGCGCTCCGAGGCTCTATAGATGCGCCCCTGCTGCTCTTTGGGTTCGTGCCGCAGGATGCGCGCGCTCATCATGGGTGTGAGCGTAAGGGAGACCACGGCCGAAATGACGATGGTGACCGCCAGCGTCACGGCGAACTCACGGAACAGACGCCCCACCACGTCGCCCATGAATAACAGCGGAATCAGTACGGCGATGAGTGATACGGTGAGGGAGAGAATGGTGAAGCCAATTTGCTCCGAACCCTTGAGTGCCGCTTCCATGGGGGGATCACCCGCTTCGATGTAGCGCGCGATGTTCTCAATCATCACGATGGCATCGTCCACCACGAACCCGGTGGAAATCGTCAGCGCCATCAGCGACAGGTTATCCAGGCTGTAACCCAGGACGTACATCGCCCCGAAGGTGCCCACCAGTGACAGCGGCACCGCCACGCTGGGGATGATAGTGGCGTAAAGACTGCGCAAGAAGAGGAAGATGACCAGCACCACCAGTCCCACCGTCAACATCAATTCGAACTCCACGTCGGAAACCGATGCTTCGATCGAGGTGGTTAGATCGGTGAGCGTGGACACCAGGATGCCCGTGGGCAGGTTGGCCTCCATCTGCGGCAACAGGGCCTTAATACTTTTGACCACGCTGATGGTGTTGGCCCCGGGCTGCCGTTGCACATTCAGGATGACTGCCGGCGTCTGATTCATCCACGCGGCCTGATTATTGTTCTCAACTCCGTTTACGACGCGCGCCACATCTGTCAGCATCACCGGCGCCCCGTTGCGGTAGGCAACGACAACCTTCCCGTAGTCGCCGCTGGTGACGAGTTGATCGTTGGCGTCGATCTGGTAATCCTGCCGCGGCCCGTCGAAGTTGCCTTTGGCGGCGTTCACACTGGACGAGGTCAGCGCTGTACGCAGGTCTTCCATGTTAATGCCGTAGGATGACATCTTCGGCGGGTTGGCTTGAATGCGGACGGCGGGCTTTTGGCCACCGCTGATGCTGACCAGACCGACCCCGTTGAGCTGCGAAATCTTGGGCGCCAGGCGCGTGTCCACAAGGTCTTCAACCTGGGAAAGCGGCATGGAATTTGAGGTGATGGCCAGGGTGAGCACGGGAGCATCGGCAGGGTTCGTCTTGCTGTAGGTCGGCGGCGCGGGCAGGACGGAGGGCAACAGGCTCTGCGAGGCGTTGATGGCCGCCTGCACCTCTTCCTCGGCCACATCAATGGCCAGGGAAAGATTAAACTGCAACACGATGACGGATGTGCCTCCGGAGCTGGTGGAGGTCATCTGGCTCAACCCCTGAAGTTGACCGAATTGACGCTCGAGCGGCGCCGTCACCGTCGTGGCCATCACCGTGGGGCTGGCCCCGGGATAAAACGTGAGCACCTGAATGGTGGGATAATCGACTTCCGGCAAGGCGGAGACCGGCAGTTGTGTGTATCCGACGATGCCGACCAGGAGGATGGCCGCCATCAGCAAAGAGGTGGCGACGGGCCGCAAGATAAATGGACGGGATGGGTTCACGGGGCGCTGCTCCCGCTCGTGCTGGGCGTGACCGGCTTGTTCGAAATGACCACCGCAACTTTGTCCTGCAACTTATCGAAGCTGCTGTTGGCCACAACGTCTCCAGGGTTGATGCCGTCAACCTGTGTTACACCGCCGTTGGCAACCCCCGGCTTAATGCTGACCATGTGAGCGAAATTGCTTTGAATCAAATAGACAAAGGATGCTTGCCCGTTCTGTTGAATGGCTGATGACGGAATCAACGTCACTCCCTCGAGCGTATTCACGAGCAGACGCGTATTTACAAACTGGTTTGGAAAGAGGGCATCATTAGTGTTGGCGAAGAGCGCTCGCCCTTTTACGGTTCCCGTCGTCGTGTCAATCTGGTTGTCAATCGTCAACAGCGCCCCGCCGGCAATCTTCGTCCCCCCCGTGCGATCAAAAGCATCGACGGGGAGCTTGGCCTTGGCATTTAGTCGGGCTTCAACCGGGCCCAGACTATCTTCCGGTATGGTGAAAATTACGGTGATGGGCTCGAGCTGCGTAATGACGGCGAGGGTTACATTTCCATCAGACTGCACCACGTTGCCAGGATCCACCAGCCGTAAACCCACGCGCCCTGCGATGGGAGCGGTAATATGGCAGAAGTCCAGTTGAACCTGGTCATACTGCACCGTTCCCTGGTCGTTCTTTACGGTGCCCTCGTACTGGAGGACAAGTTTTTCCTGGTCATCCAGGGTTTGCTTGGCAATGGCGTTGCGTGCCCACGCGGCACGATAGCGTTCCAAGTCCATCTGGGCCTGCGCAAGCACATTCTGGTCCCGCTCCAGCGCCCCTTGCGCCTGCATAAGTGAGGCGAGGTATGGACGCGGATCAATATCAACCAGCGGATCGCCCTTACTTATCCGCTGACCCTCCGTATAATGCACGGCAACGACCAGGCCATTCACCTGGCTGGTAATTGAATCGGTATAGACCGGGGTGACTGTGCCGATGGCGTCAAGGTAGACGCCGATGTCTCCCTTTTGCGCAGTCGCGCTCGTAATGGTGATCCCCGGCGTGACATGTTTTGCGGCCGCCGCTTCTTTGGCTTCCTCGTGGTGGTGTAAGACCAGCACAAGCGGAACCGCCACGATCAGGAGCAGCAGAATCCACATGATGACGTGCAGACCCGTATGCCTGGGAACAAAGGCCGGGAGTTGATGGTCAGTACCGATTGCTGAATGGTCGTTAATGTCAGCGGTCAATCGGAATCTCCTTCTTGTGCTCCGAATCCTGGCGCGCTGTTTTCGTTGGCGACTCCGTTAGGTACAACATCTCGGGCGGGTCAGTTCCGGGCCCCTGAAGGGAGCGGAACTAAACTGGCCGTAAGACAACCGCCTTGCTCCATTGATCCGCACCCTGAATTGCAGAAGAGGCGGAGTCGGCGAGGACAGCGGGGCCGCCCGGAATCCATAGGCCTTCGAAGTCATTAGACACTTGATGCATGAACACAAAATCTAAACAACCAAAGAACCCCTGTCTGTTCACAATTGCTCATCCTCGTAACATCCCCCAAGTCGTGGCCGCGTTGGATTGGAAAACGATGATGGAGGGTGGGAAAACGCCGACTCTGAGCTGTTCGGGCAGGACAAAAAACCTGAGTAATTTCACTGTTTGGCGGCTGATCGATGATGGCATCCTACGGTGCCAACCCCAGCACGTTGTCTTTTGTGAAGAAGGCTACAACACCAGCAGGCGAGCACCGGCGCCGGGGGAGTAGACTCTCCCCGCCGGGGTAGAGCTATCGCGACCGGAATCCACGTCATCGCGGTCCGGGCTAGGGACGTGCGGTCCCGAGACGCTAAGCTCCACGATCTCTACCGCACTCTCGCGGGTGCCTCAGGGCTACTGTGGTTTTGAAAGGGTAGCGGGAGATTCGGCAACCGGCAATTCTGCCGTGGCCTTGGGTGGAGTGCTATTCTCCGCCAGCTTCGCGGGCGGCATTTCAGTGCCCGCAGGGTAAACGAGGATCTGGATGGCGCCCCAACCGCTTTCCGGGCTTGTGCCAGTTTTCTTTCCCATTCCCATTGTCTTGAGCCGCCGATCATCGAAACCGAAATTCTCGACCAGGTACTCGCGGACCACCAGGGCACGACCTTGGGTGAGGACCAAGTCTTTCCCGGCGTCTCCTTCCATGCTGGTATATACGGCCACTACGGCAACCCCAAAGTCGGTATCCGTCAGAAAATCGCCGACAGCGTCCAGAGACTTCTGGTTTTTCAGCTTGGCCGTGTCGACCTTATCAAAGAGTTGCTTTGCCTCGAACGTAAAGGTTTTCTGGGGGGTGCCCTGCGGCAGGTTTACGATTTCGTCTTTCGCCAGCTCCGCGGAATCTTCATAACCGCGATTCTTGAAATACCCGCGCAGGAAGAAATTGTGCTTCAGCGCCTCCATGTTCTCCTGGAAATCGGTGACCCCCGCTTGCGC